>JADMIO011406716.1_pt1 | contig 95766 bp, 84 predicted proteins | sample 8958161 | NCBI WGS metagenome assembly JADMIO01 (sample SAMN16585339, study PRJNA669376) | soil metagenome | isolation source: Crop rotation soil | place: USA: Cullars Rotation, Alabama | collected 2011
GCCGCGACTTCAAGTCACGTGAATTCCAAGCTTCGGATCCCACTGTGCTGGAAAGGGGGTTTGCTGTCACAAACCCCTGATTTTCAGTGCGCCCCCTCTAGGACTTGAACCTAGGACCTACGGATTAACAGTCCGGCGCTCTAACCAACTGAGCTAAGGAGGCAAAATGGGAGGGCAAATATAGAAGATTCTTTTGGCCGAAAAAACACACGCCCAAACACCCTGCATACCCTTGGAAATAAGGGAATTGCATTTAATAAAAATCACCCCTACATTTGAAATCGAACTAATCACTAAACTCATTATGAAGTCAATCTTACTTTTTAGCCTGATTGTCTCATTCTCCCTTTACAACACCGTTTCTTTCTCCCAGACTTGTTCACAGGATATTCCTGCATTCATGGCTGCCCCCGGTGGTTACAATATCAGCGGCACAGGTTTATTGGAAGCAGATCAGGAAAGCACCACCCTTTCCTTTGACAATGCTTTCAATACACAGTCCGGACCCGACCTGCATGTTTACTTATCCATCAATTTCGAAGCACCTACTACTCCGGGTAACACAAACATTGATATTGGGGAGTTAATTTCAAATACCGGCGCACAATCCTATACCATCCCATCCAATATTGCACTCGGAGATTATAACTATGTGTTGATCCATTGCAAATCCTTTAATCACTGGTGGGGAGGAGGTCAGTTTGGAGAGATCAATTGCATCTCCGCAACAGAAAATCCAACGGAGAAAGCTTCATTAGTTTACCCAAATCCGACAAGTGATGTGATCACTATTTCATTTCCGGGAGATGCTGTTCAAAAAATCACGATCCTGGACTTATTGGGCCAAATCGTGCTGAGCCAAAATGTTTCAGGTCAAAACCAAATTCAACATGATCTAAGCGAGCTCCACGCTGGTATGTATATCTTGACAGGGTTCAATTCAACCGGAGAGATCATTTTGAATGAAAAGATATGCAAGAAGTAACTTCAACCCACTGGGGTAAGGAATAATGCTTAATGTATTATACATCAAATGAAAAAAGGCCGTGTGTTGCGGCCTTTTTTCATTTATGATTGACGATCGTCAATATATCCTGTGTTGGTTTTTACATTGAAACCCCCTTTCTGTGGTAAAGTCTTGAAGATGATGTCCCAGAATGGTGAAGAAACGCCATACGCTGCATTCGGTTGTTGGTAGTGATGCAAAGCGTGATGGATCCAAATGAATTTAAAGAAATTTTTTGGTGGTGGAAAAGCATGAATGGAATAATGCATACAGAGATAGGTAGCGTAGCCGGCAACAAATCCACCGGTAAACGGTATGCCAAATTTCCCAAGGATCAAACGGTAAAAGAGAAAAAATAAGGTAGCCAATACAACACTTACAATCGGAGGCATGGCCAGACGTGATTTATCTTTTGGAAAATCATGATGTGCTCCATGCAAAACGTATTGCAACCTTTCCTTCCTCGGTGAATCGGCTTCCATATGAAAGGTGTAACGATGAACGAGGTATTCAACCAATGTAAACGTCAACAAGCCGGCGAAAAACAACAGGATACTCGCCCCTGCTCCCATGAAACCTTCATACAAAGTATAGCACAACAATATGACAGCCGTTCCATAGAAAATGGAAAGCGGCCATGCGATGTGAGTATGGGTAAGTTTTTCAAGGATGGGATTCTTGAAAACTCGGTTTTCTGCCTTTGGCTGATGATAACTCATGACTTGCCGGTTTTATGCCGCAAAGGTAGTCATAATAGGGCTGCGAAGGGACCAAAAATCAGGGCATTTAGAGGATTTTAACGCTTGGAAATGAAAGTTTTATCCCTGGCTTTTGAGTTGAAAAAGTTCATTTATAACTTGATTATTATGCCAAATGATCCTGAAACTGAAAGAGCAATACATATGTAAAAGAAAAATACCTCAAGCCACTCACTACTGACTACTCACTACTCACTCATAGCCGATACTTATCATTTAGCCCAACACCCGCCAATATCATCGGAATCGTCTTCTCCACCCGTTTCACCTTCGTCTCTTCCAGTTTAGGTTCGGTCACATATTCTACAAACTCTCGCTGCCGGCCTGGTGTAAATTGTTCAAAAGCGGCCTTCAATCCTTTCGTTTTTCTAAAAGCCTTTTGATACGAATCCGGAATGACTAATGGCTTTTTCTTTTGAGGAGCAATCATTTTTCCGGCTTTCATATTCTCCACCGCTTCCTTCATGTACGCCTTCACTTTCGTCGGTTTGATTTCTTTCATGGAAGCAAATCGCCATTGACGTAATCCTCGTGTGCGTCCTTCATTCGCATTCACCAACACTTTATCCGGATCACGGAGAAAGGATCCCTGCCAAAACCAAATGCAAGCATAATTTTTAAATCCCCCCAGGCCCAATACATTTTTACCATTGTATGTATAACAAGGCCCTCCCCATTTAATAGTTTCTTCCAAACCTACCGACAGTGCCAACTCCCGCAACAGCATAACTTCCTTTACCCATGGTTCCATTTCTTCGATAATCTCTACTACTGATGTTTTTCCGGTTCGCATGATTATTATTTTAATGGTTTCAAAATTAAGAAGGATTTGGTTTTGAATACCTCTCACAGCGTATACCAAACTTCCCTATTCCTTATTCCTTAAACCTGCCTAAGCCTCAGCCTTAGCCTAAAACCTATTTACATACCTTTACCGCCCAATGTCCAAAACCGAGAAAGTCAAAAAGCCCATAAAATTCAAGCGGGAAAAGCTCAGCGATGAAGACCTCATGCGTCTTTACCAGGGCATCCTCCTGCCGCGAATGATCGAAGACAAAATGCTCAAGCTGCTTCGACAAGGCAAAGTGAGTAAATGGTTTTCCGGAATCGGCCAGGAAGCCATCGCAGTGGGTGCCACATTAGCATTACAACCGAAAGAATTAATATTTCCGCTTCATCGCAACCTGGGTGTTTTCACCAATCGCAATATTCCACTACACCGCTTGTTTTCGCAATGGCAGGGAAAGCTGAATGGCTTTACTAAAGGACGCGACCGTTCATTTCACTTTGGCACTTTGGAGCATGGAATCGTCGGTATGATTTCACACCTCGGTCCACAACTTGCGCTTGCTTGCGGTGCAGCATTAGCATACAAACTCGATGGAAGACCGATGGTTTCCCTTGCATTCAGCGGTGAAGGTGGCACCAGTGAAGGTGATTTTCACGAAGCATTAAACATCGCTGCAGTTTGGTCACTGCCAGTTATTTTTTTAATTGAAAATAATGGATACGGATTGTCGACTCCGTCATCCGAACAATTTGCCATCAAATATCTCGCAGATAAAGGCAAAGGTTATGGCATGGATGCAGAGACTATTGATGGAAATAATATCATCGAAGTTTACACCACGATCGATAAGTATGCACGAAAGATGCGGAAGAAACCTGCACCCGTGCTGATCGAATGTATGACCTTTCGCATGCGCGGGCACGAGGAAGCATCCGGTGTAAAATATGTGCCACCAGAACTTATCGAAGCCTGGCAACGCAAAGATCCTGTTGCGAACTACGAGCAATTTCTTTTAGAAGAAGGTGTGCTGGATGAAACATTCGTTTCGAATTTGAAAAAAGAAAACGAAAAACTCATCCAGGATCACCTGGACATCACTGCAAACGAGGCTGATCTCGAAGCAATATTGGATCGTGAAATCGGCGATGTATTCAAGCCTTTTCAACAAAAAATTACTCCCCCTTCCTCCACCACAAGTGAAATGCGTCTTGTCGATGCGATCAGTGATGGATTGAGTGAAGCCATGAAAAAACATCCAAAGCTCATCCTCATGGGCCAGGATATAGCCGAATATGGGGGTGTATTTAAAATCACTGATGGATTTGTCGCGAAGTTTGGAAAGGATCGTGTGCGCAATACACCTTTATGTGAAAGCGGTGTTATCGGCACTGCTATGGGTGCAAGTCTCGAAGGATATAAATGCATGGTGGAAATGCAATTTGCCGATTTCGTCACTTGTGGTTTCAACCAGATCATTAACAATCTTGCAAAAGTCAATTATCGTTGGAATGGAATGGCCGATGTCGTTGTACGCATGCCTTGTGGGGCGGGTACCGGTGCAGGGCCATTTCACAGCCAGAGCAATGAAGCCTGGTTTTATCACACACCTGGTTTAAAGATTGTATATCCTTCAACACCGGAAGACGCAAAAGGATTGTTGATTGCAGCCTTCGAAGATCCCAACCCGGTAATGTATTTCGAACATAAAGCATTGTATCGCGGTGTGTCCGGAAATGTACCTGCCGGTTATTACACGACACCGATTGGCAAAGCAAGACAAGTCACTACCGGAAGTGAAGCCAGCATCATCACGTATGGAATGGGTGTGCATTGGGCAACTAAATTGGCTGAAGAGCAATCGTGGGATTTAGATATCGTCGATCTTCGCACATTGCAACCGATCGATTGGGAAACTATTGAAGAAAGTGTAAAGCGAACAGGTCGTGTCTTAGTGTTGCATGAAGACACATTGACTGGTGGTATTGGCGGAGATATTGCAGCCTATATTGCCGAGCATCTCTTTACTTATCTCGATGCTCCTGTGATGCGAGTTGCTTCCTTAGATACTCCAATTCCTTTTAGCGACGTTTTAGAAAAGCAATTTTTAGCTTCGCAGCGTTTATATGAACAGATGTATAAACTCTTATCTTATTAAATGAAACTCGACAATATCATATCGGTCACCGGACTACCGGGATTATACAAGCTCATGGCCAGCCGCTCTAATGGTCTTTTAATTGAAGCCCTGGATACGAAAAAACGCCAGTTTGTTTCTGCACGTAAACACCAATTTACCCCCTTAGTATCAGTAGGTATTTATACATACATGGATACCATTGGATTGGATGAAGTGCTGAAAAGAGTACATGCTTCAGAAGCTACTACACCGATTCCGGATACCAATGATAAAGCGGATCATCTCCGTGCATGGTTTAAGGGCATTGTTTCAGATCATGATGAAGATCGCGTGCACATCAATGACATCCGCAAGTTGATCAAGTGGTATACGGCTTTGAAGATGTATGTGTGGCATGAGATTACCGAGGACAACGGCCTCATAAAGCTTGATGGAGATAGCAGCGAGGAAGAGTAGTAAAAAAAAGAAGTAAGAATAAGGAAGTAAGAATAGGGAAGTTAGAAGTCTATTCCCCCTATAGGGGGCAGGGGACGGGCTATTGGCCCAGAGCTCTCAAATCAAAATCCAATCTCATCTGTGTCAAACTCGGTGTCACCTGCCGGTAATTGAGCCGGATCTCGATGCCGAAATAATCCAGCTCCATCCAATCCTTGACATCCGCGATACCCGGGAATAATTCGATAGAATATTTCTTGGAATAAGGGATCTGCTGGCGGTCTTTATAAGCAAACTCAACCCGGTTCGTTGGGTTGAATGGATCATAAATAAGGATCGAGACCTGGTCAATGAATTCAAGATTAATGTCCCCAAAAACACTGGACAAAATAGCCCTTTTCGGCTCAATGGTATGGACCTCGGCTGCCGCGGTTCCGGTCTCATCCAATCGCTCATCCAGCAGGCTTTCAATGGGAAATATATCTGTGATATGTGTATCGAAGGTGTTGAGTCCGGGTGTGATCGTGAAGTCCACCACATGATTGATCACGAAAAGCTCATCCCGGTCATCCTTGTGGCAGGAAACCAAGGTCACTAGTACGAAAGCAAGGACTAAAGGATAGAATAGATTTCTGATCATCTGACCACAAAATAACGCAGGAATACCCGTGTGGATTATGGAACAGATATTGCTCTTTTTACTTTCCTCCCGGGTGGCTGCTTTTTTTGACAATAAAAACCCAATAACAGCAGAAACTGGGAAAATGTGCCTTATTTTTCAATTCTCTACCAATTAATTCAGTCAGTTCTCAAATTCTGCAAATTCTGATTTATGGGCGAACAGCGGGTTTCGATTGTCAAGACACAAGACCAGATGCAAGGCTTTGTCAAGTCCCTGCTTGATGATGTCAAGGCACTGGACTATATGATCCAAAATGACTGGTTTGAATGTGACATCGTGCGCATCGGTGCCGAACAGGAAATGGTGCTCGTCGATCAAAAAACTTTCAAGCCGGCCTGCATCAATATGGAAGCACTTTCGCACATGACCGATTGGCCATGGGTGGAAACCGAACTCGCCAAGTTTAACCTCGAGATCAATCTTGAACCCAGAGAATTTTCAGGATCATCATTCCGTATGATGGAAGATGAGATGGCATCCAAACTTTCAAAGATTGAAGGTGTCGTCAATCAATTAGGTGCAACTATAGTGCTCACCGGCATACTTCCTACACTGCGCAAATACGATTTGGAGATGAGCAATCTCACTCCGAAGCAACGGTATTTCGCCTTGATGGAAGCGATCAACCAACAATTGATCGGCAATACATATGAGTTGAACATGGTGGGCATCGATGAGTTGTTGATCAAACATGATTCACCATTACTGGAAGCAGTGAATACAAGTTTCCAGGTGCATTTACAGGTGAGCCCCCAGCAATTTGCTCCAATGTATAATCTCGCGCAGGCATTGAGTGCTCCGGTGATGGCTATTGCTGCTAATTCACCGATTGTATTTGGCAGAAGGCTTTGGCATGAATCGAGGATTGCGATGTTTCAGCAATCATTGGATACGCGTTCAACACATGATCACATGCGCGAGCGGAGTCCACGCGTAAATTTTGGTCGCCAATGGTGTGATGAATCGATCCTGGATATTTATCGCGAAGACATTGCCCGCTTCAGAGTACTGTTGAGCGGTGATGTGACTGAAGATGCATTGGAAACTATCAGGGAAGGACGCGTTCCTAAACTGCGTTCACTGCAAGTGCATAATAGTACAGTGTATCGTTGGAATCGTCCATGCTATGGCATCAGCGAAAATGGAAAACCGCATTTGCGAATTGAAAATCGTGTTCTGCCTTCAGGACCAACCGTTTTAGACGAAGTATCGAATGCTGCGTTGTGGCTGGGTTGCATGATACAAATGAGTGAAGATGTCGGTGATATCCGCAACAAGATGAGTTTCGAAGATGTATCTGACAATTTCAGCAAAGCAGCCAAGTTTGGTATTGATTCCAAATTCACGTGGATGTTTGATCAGAAAATTCCTGCTGTTGAATTAGTATTGGATGAGTTACTTCCTCGTGCTAAAGCAGGACTTGCCATGCGCAAGGTCAACCCTGAAGACATCAGCCGCTATCTCGATATCATTGAGGCCAGGGCCAGGGAACACATGAATGGTGCAAGATGGGCTTTACGGTCATACACCAAATTGAAAAAAGAGACTACCGAAGATGAAGCATTGACTGTACTGACCCACGCGATGTCCACGAATGCAAAACAGGGACTTCCTGTACATATGTGGAAGATGCCTGAGCTCCATGATCTCAAGGAATATCGTCCATCGCATTTGAAGGTGAGTGAGTTTATGAGCACTGATCTTTTCACGGTGCAAAAAGATGACATCATCGAATTGATCGTGGATATGATGGATTGGAGGAAGATTCGATATACACCGGTAGAGGATAAAGAAGGAAAATTAGTTGGATTAGTGACGCTGCGGGTTATCCTTCGTCATCTTTTAAAATTGAAAAATCAGCCGGACAACGAAGACCTGGTCAATGCAACAGCCAAAGATATCATGATTGAAAATCCGTTGACTATTGGACCAAATGCTTCCATCCTCGAAGCCATGTCCATCATGCGAAAAAGTAAGATCGGTTGCCTGCCTGTGGTGCAGAATAGTGAGTTGATCGGTATAATTACAGAAATGGATTTTTTAAGAATTTCCGGAAGATTGATTGAACGACTTGAAAGTTGATTAACTCCGCGTTGCAGGGATAAAATAACTCCGCCTTTTAAGGCGGAGAAAATTCAGAGACTTCTTTCGGGACTATAGTCACCAATGGTCACAGTTTACTTCGCTTATAAATATTCTGCTTCATCAATTAGAAATTGACAAACTGTGGTATCTCCGGTTAGGCAAAAGTAAGTTGGGCTACAAAAGATGTTTTTCTCAATACAATCCAGAGCAGGAAAATATTTTAATGTCTTACTGTCATCAAATTGTATAAAAATAGAGTCACAAAAATCTATCGGGGTGGGACTATCATAATCAAATATTCCATAGTGAAAATTTTCATAATTATTAATTTGAATTGTATCGATGTCTTGATCAGTATAAAAGTAGATATCTAAGTCCTGGCCCGACTGAGTATTAATAAAAACGGAATTTTTATAATTGATGATACAAGCAAGATGGCATACAGCTATTTATTCTTTTCCATTAGGATTAAAATTACTCCCTTCTAAATAGTTATTCTTCAACAGAACCTTATTTTTGCGGCCTCGTTATAGAGACAGCTAAAAGCGAAAAGCACATGATTTTTGATTTTGACATGATTAAAGCGGCCTATGCCGCTCTTCCGGGCAAGGTTTCCAACGCCAGAAAGACCCTCGGAAGACCCCTGACCCTTTCCGAAAAAATATTATTCAGCCACCTTCACCATGAATCCCCGGTGAAAGACTTTGCCCGCGGCAAGGACTATGTCTTTTTCGCCCCTGACCGGGTAGCCATGCAGGATGCCACAGCCCAAATGGCACTCCTCCAATTCATGACCTGTGGGATGGATAAAACCGCTGTGCCGACGACGGTCCATTGCGACCACCTCATCCAGGCTGAGACCGGTGCCAAATCAGACCTCAAATCCGCCCTGGATATCAATTCAGAAGTTTACTCTTTCCTGTCCTCCGTCTCTGATAAATACGGGATCGGTTTCTGGAAGCCAGGGGCTGGTATTATCCATCAGACCGTACTTGAAAATTATGCTTTCCCGGGTGGGATGATGATTGGCACAGATAGCCACACCCCAAATGCAGGTGGCCTCGGTATGTTGGCGATTGGAGTAGGCGGTGCTGACGCCGTAGATGTTATGGTTGGAATGCCTTGGGAATTAAAAATGCCGAAGCTCATCGGTGTCCATCTCAAAGGAAAACTCAGTGGCTGGACCTCTGCGAAAGATGTGATCCTGAAAGTGGCCGGTATCCTCACTGTAAAAGGAGGTACCGGCGCAATCGTAGAATATTTTGGAGAAGGTGCACGCTCTTTGTCCTGCACAGGCAAAGGAACGATCTGCAACATGGGTGCAGAAATTGGTGCCACCACATCAACTTTCGGATATGATGACTCGATGTCCCGCTTTTTGAAAGTGACTGGAAGAACAGAACTGGCAGCGGAATGTGATGCAGTTGCTGCACATCTCACTGGTGATCCGGAATGTTATGCAGATCCTGAAAAGTATTTTGACCAGGTGATCGAGATAGATTTGAATACACTTGAGCCACATGTCAATGGCCCATATACACCGGACCTGGCATGGCCCATCAGTGAGTTTGCTGCTGCGGTGAAGAAAAATGATTATCCGGCTAAACTGGAAGTTGGTCTTATCGGATCGTGCACCAATTCATCCTACGAAGATCTTTCACGTGCGGCTTCTCTTGCAAAACAAGCCCAAGAGAAAAAATTAAAAGTCAAATCAGAATTTACAGTCACACCCGGTTCTGAGCAGATACGTTTCACGGTTGAACGCGATGGATTGATTGAAATATTTGAAGAAGTAGGTGGGCTCGTATTAGCGAATGCTTGTGGACCTTGCATCGGTCAGTGGGCACGTCATATCGATGATCCGAAACGACGCAATTCCATTATCACTTCGTACAACCGGAATTTTGCGAAGCGTAATGATGGATTTGCATCCACTCACGCATTCGTTGCATCGCCGGAAATTGTGACAGCACTGGTATTCGCGGGTGATTTAACATTCAATCCGCTGACAGATACTTTGATCAATGAAGAAGGAAAAGAAGTTCGCTTTGATCCCCCGGTAGGTGAAGAACTACCACCAAAAGGATTTGATGTGAAAGATGCAGGCTTCCAGGCTCCTTCAAAAGACGGAAATATATTAACAATTTCTGTGGAGCCTACTTCCGATCGTCTACAGCTTTTACATCCATTTGTGCCAATCAACAATCACCAGGTGCAAAACATGCGTGTGTTGCTGAAAGCACAAGGTAAATGCACAACAGATCACATCTCGATGGCTGGCCCCTGGTTGAAATATCGCGGCCACCTCGAAAATATTTCTAACAATTGTTTCATCGGTGCGATCAATGCATTCAATGGTGAAGCAAACAAAGTGTTGAACCTGGAAGAAAACGCTTACATGGGTGTTCCGGATTCTGCACGGGCATACCAGAAAAGAGGAATTTCTACCGTCGTGTTTGGGGAAGAGAATTATGGTGAAGGTTCTTCCCGCGAGCATGCTGCGATGGAGCCACGGTTCCTGGGCGTAAAAGCTATTGTAGTGAAATCTTTTGCGCGCATCCATCAGACTAACCTGAAGAAGCAAGGTATGTTAGGCCTGACATTTGTTAATCCTGCTGATTATGATCTCGTGCGCCAGGACGATTATGTAGATATTTTAGGGTTTGAACATTTCAACCAGGATTCCAATTTGCAGATCAGGCTTCGTCATGCGGATGGCACGTCAGATACTTTTGATGTATTGCATGGCTACAATGCACAACAAGTGGAATGGTTTAAAGCAGGATCGGCATTGAATAAGATCAGGGAGGAGTTGAATGCTTAATTCCCCCTTCGCCCCATAAATGGGGGTAAGCTTTTCCTTATATTTAGTCTCACTAAAACCATCTCTCATGTTCAAAGAATTCAGAGCCTTCATCATGAAAGGCAATGTTATCGACCTGGCTATCGCAGTCATTTTCGGTGCAGCCTTCGGCGCTATTGTAAATTCCCTGGTTGGAGATATCATCACTCCATTGATCCTGTCACCCGCGCTTAAAGCTGCCGGCGTCGATGATATCGCTGCCTTGTCATGGAACGGGGTGAAGTATGGCAATTTTATTTCTACCGTGTTGAAATTCCTGGTCATTGCTTTTGTGCTTTTCCTCGTAGTGAAAGCATATAATTCGATGAAAAAAGCTGAAGCGCCTGCGGCACCGGCTGGTCCGACACCAGACCAGGTGTTGTTGACAGAGATTAGGGATTTGTTGAAAAAATAAAAGAGGATTCAATTATATTGAATACATCAAGGTTTTGCTGTGCGACTAAAGTCATAAAAAAAAGAATCCTCCTCCCCCACGGCCTAAAGGACCGTGGCAATTAATGTAAAGGACTGTGGCAATTAATGTAAAGGACTGTGGCAATGAATGCTAAAGGACTGTGGCAATTAATGCTAAAGGACTGTGGCAATGAATGCTAAAGGACCGTGGCAATGAATGACTATTGCCAGCATTCCCATTAATGAAATAGTGAATCTGTAAAATAAAAAGGTAGGGGCTCAACATCTTGAGCCCACCTTTTTATTTTACTTTTTGTAGAAATCCAAATTCTAAACCTGCTTTCTTTAAATTACTTCCTGCATAGGTCTAACAGTAGGTATAGGTAAGATGCGGTGATCTTTTTGAAAATGGAGAATAACATCATCCAGAACTTCACATAACTCTTCATAGAGTTTGACAGGATCTTGTCCGTGAATACCCGTGATCAGATCAGGACATTTTCCAATATAGGTCTGATCCTCTTTACTCCATTCAATCCATTTATGGTATTGGTCAATTATTTTCATTTCAATATACTTTCAATTGAAGCTTTAACTTGCTTTTCCTGGTAAAATTTGGCATCATCATTTTCATGGCCACTTAAAGTAACAATCCCCTCAAATTTAGGATGCCCAAATTTTCTGTGAGAGCCTTTGCCCCTCCTTTCACCTCGTAAAACCCGGCATCATGCAGATCCCGAATCAAATCTCTCAATTTTCGAGGCATAGCTAAATTAGGGGTTTATAATAATACTTGTCATCAACTCAGGTACTTTGCAACAATCGGCACCCTCCTTCCCACACCAAATGCTTTCGGAGAAACGCGCAACACCGGTGCTGTCTGATGTCTCTTGAATTCATTGATGTTGACTAAGCGTAAAATCCGGCGAACAAGTTTTTCTTCGTAGCCGAATTCAATGATTTCCTCGGGACCGAGCCGCCTTTCGATGTAGCAATAGAGTATAGGGTCCAGTGTGGAATATTCCGGTAAGCTGTCACTGTCCTTTTGGCCCGGGCGCAATTCAGCACTGGGAGGTTTCGTGATACTGCTTTCGGGAATTACTTTTTCATCCTTATTGATGTATGCAGCGAGTTGATAAATTTCGGTTTTATAAATATCCGCTAAGACAGAAATTCCACCTGCAAGATCACCGTACAAAGTGCCATAGCCAACGGCCATCTCACTCTTGTTAGTGGTATTGAGAAGGATGTAACCATGCTTATTGGCAATGGCCATCAGGATGACACCACGACAACGGGCCTGTATGTTTTCTTCGGTGACATCGAAAGGCTTGTCTTCCATTACATCCTTTACTGTTTCCAGGAATGCATCATAAGGTTTAGCAATCGGGATAATGTCATACCGGATACCCAGGTTTTCTGCTAAAGCTTTTGCATCTTCTACACTATGCTTTGAACTGAATGCACTGGGCATCAATACGCCGCGAACATTTTCTTTTCCCAATGCACGAGTCGCCATCACGGCAGTTACTGCTGAATCAATGCCGCCACTTAATCCGAGTATAGCTTTTTTCAAACCTAATTTTCCAAAATAGTCCTGCAAGCCCATGATCAATGCATCATGGATGAGCGTGAACTTGTCTTTGGGTTGCTCTCGATGGTAGCCACCTTTCATCACATCTTCGAGTTGGTAATAGCGGATCTCTTCTTTGAAATATGGCATCTCATCATACACACTTCCATCCGGTGAAAAAACAACCGATCCTCCATCGAATATGATCTCGGTTTGTGCACCGCAGATATTAGAATAAAATAATGGAATATGATATTGATTTACATTCGCGCGTAGCACTTCAAGACGATCCGCCGCGTGATCGTAATCAAAAGGTGATGCAGAGACATTGATCATGAGATCGGGATTGTCTTTCATCATGATGTCCATCGGTACCGTGGTGTACAGTGGGTTCTCATTTCCCACGTTCCACAAATCTTCGCAAATCGTCAGCGCAATTCGCTTCCCTTTAAACATCACCGTTTGATGTTTTTTCGATGGTTCGAAATAGCGATACTCATCAAACACATCGTAAGTTGGGAGTAAGGTTTTATGTTGAAGGAGAATGGTTTCGCCGTTATATAAAAAGTAGACACTGTTGTGATGATCCTTTCCCTGCAATTCAGGATTGATAGTTGGACTACCTACAATAATGCCAATGCCTTCCGAAGCTTGCCGAAGCTCATCCACAGATTCTTCAGAGAGGCGGATAAAATCTTTGAATTCCACGAAATCCCGCGGGGGATATCCGCAAGTCGCGAGTTCACCGAATACAATGATGTCTGCTGATTTTCCTTTGGCTTCAGCAGTTGCTTTGAGCATTTTCCGGAGGTTCCCCTCAAAATTCCCGATATGAAAATTCAACTGGGCAATGGCAATTTTCATGATATCCTTTTGGATCCTGGTTAAGTTACTTACTTAAACAAAGTTAGCCTTAGAAAGATAACAGAAGCAACACTTTTATTTTCCCAAATCAGGCAGCCAATTCGACGAAATACATAGCCATTTCGCCCTTGCCTTTTGCTTCAATGAGTCCGCGAGGAATGAAGGTGAAGCGTGAATCTTCGCGGAGCAACTGGTACGTGGCTTCTGAAATATTGATACGTCCGGGCTCACCATTGGCTTCCATGCGATTAGCGGTATTGACCGTGTCGCCCCAGATATCATACTGGAATTTTTTAACGCCAACTATACCTGCTACCACGGGACCAGAATGAATTCCGACGCGCATTTCAAAACCTATCTTCCCTGATTCATCTCTTTCTTTTTTTCTTCCGATGATGAACGCTTGCATTTCAATAGCTGCCAATACAGCTTCCTTTGCTGTGGATACATTATTTGCAGGTACAGAGGCAGCGGCCATGTAAGCATCACCGATGGTTTTTATTTTTTCCAAACCATGCTTCGTCATGATCTCATCAAAAGTTTTGAAACAGGCATTGAGTTCGTCTACGAGTTCTTCTGCACTGAGCGTGGAAGCAATGTTGGTAAAGCTTTTAAAGTCGGAAAACAATATCGTCGCCGCCGGGAAGAGTTGAGCATCTGCTCGTCCTTTGATTTTCAATTCATCAGCCACCGATGCGGGAAGGATATTTAATAACAATCCTTCTGAAATATCTTTTTCTTTTTGAATAGCAGCACGGGACTTATGCACAAAAGTCAGTCGCCACCAAAGACCCACGGCAATCAAAAAAATACCTGCTCCGGCATAAAGGAAATTATTTCTCGTTTTCGTGATGCGTTCATTTTTTAGTTCTGCATCCAGGTTTTCAATTTTGAGTTGTTGGATTTGCCGTGCTTTTTTCTCGGACTCGTATTTCTCCATCATCTCGGTGACGGCTTTGACGCGTTCGTCATCCAGGTATTTTTCATTCAGACTAATATATTCCTGAAGAAATTCATATGCCTTTTTGAAATTGCTTGTTTTGGCAAATAGTTCAGCTCTTGAATGCTGGACATCGGCTTTGGACTTTAGTCTGTTCCATTGGGAAGCTAAAGCAAATGCAGAATCCAGCTTTATTCCTGCCGCCTTGTATCTCCCCAATTCTTTATCGAGGCTGGCCATGTTAATTAGGATTACGAGGTAATCATCAATGTCAGGACTAAATCTTACTAATTTAGAGGCTTCATTTAGAAAATAATAAGAGCTATCGAGTTCGCCAACTATGCCTTTAAGCCCGCCCAGGTTCATCAGGCTTTGTTGAATATAATTGTCGTTGTTCACTGCTTTAGCCTCAGCTAAAACCTTGTGAAACAAAGTCGTGGCGGTATCAATTTTGTCCCTGTTTATGTCGGCTATCGCTTTATTATTTAGTATGATAAATCGCTTTTCAACAAAAGTCCAATTTGGATTCCATAACTCCATGGCAAGGTTGTATACAGAATCGAGACGATCCAATTCATTTAATGATAAATACACATTGGTTAGGTTACCAAATAATATCATCAATATAATACTGTCACACTTGCCGGTGTAGTATCGATTCGCCCAATACAATTCAACGAGTGCAGAGTCTGATAAACCTAAATAATCCAGAGGAAGAGCTTTTAGGACGCGTGAATTTATCTGAGAACAAGTATCATGAAGTCTTGCTGCAACATGAAAAACAGAATCAGCCAACTCACATTTGGTTTTTGAGTCTATGCTGAGATCACTGCGAATTTTTTGTAAAATACTGTCTATCCATATAGAATCAAGTTGCCGATTTTTCTGGGAAAAAGCAACCAATCCGTGGCTTAAAAAAATAATCAGGAGAAAAGCCCTGACCACGAATATGGTTTGAGGGCTTTTATTGTACTTAAAACTAACTTTCATTTAGAATTTGATAGGAAATACAATTAGTAAATCCAAAATATTTCTGATCAACGCAAATTAATCTGGATCTCCGGTACCTCCTTTACGAAATACCCATGTACCAGTACTGCTATTATTCAAGCGGATATCAAAAGTGAGCGTCCAATCACTAGCCCGAAAACCAGTGCCTACATCCATCGTCCAATATGTAGTAGAAGTTACGGTAACGGTTGAACTCGTAAGATCAACCTGGATTGTATTATTGCCAATTGATACAACACCATTAGTGTTCGGAGCTTGTACAACCGAAAATGCCATAACCGTTTCTGAGATCCATCCTTTAAAGCGAATGGAAACGCTTGGATTAACACCTGCGCTTTTAGTTAGAGTGGGTGAACCACCGCCTAAGGTTGTATTGAGTGCGTCGTAGTCTGCCTGGGTCTTTGAAGTCAGTGCTGAAAATGCCATAAAGGGTGAGTTTTATTGATGGAGAGATAGTGATAGATCACTAATTTGAAATTCCGTATGGATGATCATTATCAATCAGGATCTCCGGTACCTCCTTTACGAAACACCCATGTCCCTGTGCTTCGATTACTGGCCATCACATTAAAATTGATAGCCCAATCTGTTGACCGGGCGTCATTCGCTCCGCACTCGATTGACCAATACGAAATAGCACCCGGCACACCAGGATTGTCTGTGATGGAAATGGTAATCGTTTTATTGTCCGGGTCCACAATACTTACACTTGAACTTGAACCTGCGGCATTTTGAACCGTAAATTTCATCAGCGTATCAGACACCCATCCGCCTAGTGATGTTGTGATTCGAGTATCTGGTGTCCCGGTCTTTGAACTGGTAGGAGGACTGGAAAAGGCAGAATTTAAAGCCCGGTATTGCTCATAGGTAAGTTGGGTGAGATTAGCGAAAGCCATGATCGTTGAGTTTTACGTGTTATGAGAGAATTCAATAAAGATAAACTTTTTGATTTCCCTTTCACCTCTTCACTCAAACTTACTTAAGACTTGCTTTTCCTTTGGGTAGTTGTATGGAAAATGTCGTGCCCTCTCCCAGTCGCGAGCTCTTGACAAATATTTTCCCCTTATGATAATTTTCAATAATACGTCTCGCTAAACTCAATCCTAATCCCCATCCTCGTTCCTTCGTCGTAAAGCCGGGCTCAAATACAGCTTTCATATCGGCAGCCGGAATTCCTTTGCCTGTATCCGAAATATCGATTTCAACAATATGATCGTAATTACCCACCTTCCACGAAATAGTGCCCACACCTTCTTCAATCGCATCCAGTGCATTGCGCATGATGTTTTCAATCACCCAATTGAAAAGCGGTGGATTAATAGCCACCATGACCGGAGGTAAATCCGGTGATGGAGCTTCAAAAGCTATTTTGCGTGGAGCCCTTCGCTGAATATACGTCGCAATCTCATGCATCTGCGTATACACATTCACTTCCTTCAAGGCAGGTGCAGAACCAATCTTACTAAACCGATCGGCAATGAGATCCAATCGATCCACATCATTCTGCATTTCCTGTAATACCTCTAATTGTGTTTGCTTCAAGGCCTCCACTTCTGGCGACCCTTCAGGATACGAATCACGAAGATGCTCGATCCAACCAATGATCGCACTGATCGGGGTACCCAGTTGATGCGCAGTTTCTTTGGCCATACCGACCCAAACCCGGTTTTGTTCGGCACGTCGTGCATTGTTGACACTCACATATCCTACCGCTATGAATGCACCCAGCAACAATAACTGGATGTATGGAAAGTACGCCAGCAGCTCGTGCAATTTTGAATTCTGATAATATAAATACTGCCGAGTCGATGCATCAGAAATAACAGTCGGATCAGGTCCTTTCTTTTTTAACTGGATCAGTTTGTTTTGAAGAAACACTGTATTTGTGTCGAGCGCATCACTAAAATTCCTGGCAGACAATACTTTTCCGGCTTCACTGACCACCATGATGGGTATATCATTATTCGCTTCAATGATATTCAACTGCAATGTGATGTCGGCATCAAGGTCGTTTTCCAGCATGGACTTATAGGCATTGAAAAGAAGGATAGCCTTGTTGCGCTCACCATCTCTCAATCGTTTTGCCAGGTAACTGGTGTACACCAATGAGACCAAAAGGATCACCGTCCCCGCAATAGCGAGGTAGATTTTCCATCTTGATCTCGGGTTATACATGATCATGTCGAACCGCTATTTTTTTAAAAACGAATTGACCCGCAATTGAGCATTCTGCCGGACATCGGCGTAAAAGAAATTGTAATCTGCAATATGGTAATTTTTCGTCATGAAGAGGAAGCTCCAGGGAAACTTAGGCTTGTTGACCCACAAGAGATCTTCATGAACAGTAGTTTCGACCAGTCCTGGCCAAACTTTATAAAAGTCACGCAATACCGCTCCTGCTTGCGCCTGTTTATCCGAAAACGAAAGAGATTCATTCCATGTGACAGGATTGGTCACAATAATATGGACTCCCTCCTGGTGATATTTCTTTGGAACATATCCTTCACGGAAAGTCCTCCATGTACAAAAGCAACCCGTTTCATCCGGAGTGTGACAAGGAGGTAAGCTTTGAAAATATTCTGCTTTGACAGGCATCCCCGGCAAATACGCTACCACCAATTGTTTTTGCAGTGCTTGATTTTCAATTTCATCTTTAATCAAATGTGCAGCATGCAAAGTGCCCTGACTGTGTGCAGCAATGATGAATGGTCGGCCCTGGTTGTAGTGCTCCAAATAATAATGAAATGAATTCCTTACATCTTCATAAGCGAGTTCCAATGCAGCGACAGCATCCTTCGGTTTATTTTCTTCATAAAAACAATGAAGGTGTGCTTGTCTATATCTCGGTGCATAAATACGACCTGCGCCATTAAAAATACTTGCCTGGTATTTGATCGTAGTTTGATCGGTGTGGAGGTTTAATTTTTCATCATCCAACGATGCATTCCAGTCATGTTCACCACCATTACCTGTATAAGTGGTCGGATGAATGAAAAACACATCTACACCAGAACTGTTTTGTTCATCTTTCCATGAATCAATGGGGACACAATCCGCACTGTCTTTCATCGTGGGAAGCGCGGCCCAATTAGATTCTTTGCTGTAATCAATCGAAGATTCTGATGGAATAAAATGTCCACGAGGAACAGCAGAACACGAGGACAGGAGAAGAATGAAAAAAAATAAGCGGCCGTAAGTATACACGTGCAGGTGGATCAATCGGGTTCGAATCCGAGGATGATGTTGAAGTTACCAAAAGACTGCCACTTAGCCCGTTCATCAAGCTTTGCAGGGTTGTCCCATCCATATCCGTAATCAAATCCCAGCAAACCAAACATAGGAAGGAAAGCGCGTACGCCCGCACCGGCACTTCGTCTTAGATCGAATGGATTATAATTATCAAATGATTTCCATGCATTTCCTCCTTCCAAAAAGAGTAAACCAAATATGGTGGAGCTTGGATTCGTGGAGAATGGATAGCGCAATTCAACCGTGAATTTGTTGAAGATCGTAGCACCTCCTAATAAGTTGGCTGGCAGATCCTGGACTTCATAACCACGCATAGCAATGATGTCTTTACCGGTGAGTCCAAATTGTTGGTTGCTCAAACCATCACCTCCCACTTCATATCGCTCGAATGGAGACGCACCAATATTTTTGTTGTAATGGCCAAGGAATCCCATCTTGCCGCCAATCTTCAACACAAACTTTCCTTGCAGCGGTGTATACCAGGATGCATCGAAACGCCATTTATGGTATTCTACAAATTTGTATTTGGATTGTGGATCCAATGGATTGTAATCGCGGCCAAACGCAGTCGTGTAAGGCGGAGTTAACTGAACTGTGAGGCTGAATTCTGATCCCGATCTTGGGAAATTAGGTTCGCTGATTGTAGTTCTCGCAAAGGTTTGTGAAATCGAAAAGTTATGATATAAACCATTTGTGATCGGTGTGCCATTCATATCGAAGAAATCACCGGAGTTATAATTAGTCAGTGTTAAGTTTTCAAACGTCAAAGTAGTATTGGAAATGAAATTATCATCCGGCCACTTGAGTCGTGAACCTAAACCGGTATAGACTCTTCCAATTTTCAATCGACTGGGTATGCCACCATTATAAATATCCTGGTTGATCTTGGTCAGTACTGCACCTACCGTAAATGAATTTGGTTTTTTACCGCCCAGCCAGGGTTCAGTAAATGAAAAATTATACGATTGATAATAATCACCATTCGTTTGCGCACGAATCGATAATCGTTGTCCATCCCCTTGTGGTAATGGACTCCATGCTTCAGGACTGAAAATATTTCGAAGCGAAAAATTATTGAAGGTTACACCGAGTGTACCGATGATCTTGCTCTTACCTGTTCCACCCCAGCCTGCACTGAGCTCCAATTGATCGGAAGGTTTTTCTTCGACCGTATAAATAATATCTACTGTTCCATTGGTTTGATCCACTGGTGTTGCGATGCCCAGGTTTTCCGGATTGAAATATCCTAAGGCAATGATCTGTCTTTGCGAACGAATAATATCTGAGCGGCTGAATTTTTGTCCTGGTTGTGTACGTAGTTCACGACGAATAACATGTTCGTGTGTTCTTGTATTTCCTTTGATCACGACTTCGTCGATAGTAGCTTGTGGACCTTCAAACATCCGCATCTCCAAATCGATTGTATCATTGCGCACGGCCACTTCAGTAGGTTCAACATTGAAAAATAAATATCCATCGTCCATGTAAATGGAGCTCACATCACGACCATCCAGGCTGAAGCGTAAACGTTTTTCAAGCAACTCTTCATTATATACTTCTCCCTGGCGGATGCCCAAAATCCGGTTGAGCTCATCATTAGTATGCAATGTATTTCCCTTCCAGGTGATGATACCGAAGTAATACTTATGGCCTTCATCAATGAATACTTTCAACTCTAATAAGCCATCTGCATTTCTCCAGATCGAATCACCTGTGATTTTTGCATCGCGGTAACCCAAAGTGCGGTAATATTTAATGACGGCTTGTTTACCGGTTTCATAATCACCTTCTACCAATTTCGATTTCTTCAACAGGCTGGACTTCATCTTCGTGTCCTTGAGCATTTTCTTTAGCCGGTCGGAATTCACCTCTTTATTCCCCACGAAGTAAATATGTTCAATCTTGATCCTGTCTTTGGTATCAATATTGAAAATCAGGTTTACTGCATTGGCTTTTTCTCCTGCGCCTTCTTCAGCGACTCTCACCTCCGCGTCATAATACCCTCGCTTGACATAATATTTCTGTATGGCGTTCTGAGCATTGGTTTGCATGGCCAGGCTCGCAACCTGACCTTTGATGAGGAAGGGTTCGACTACATCATTGAGATCATCATGCACACTTTGGGGTACACCGCGATATGACCAACCGGCGAGACGAGCTTTTTCAGTGAGGTGAATAGAAAGGAAAATGATGTCCCCTACGCGTTTGTCCTGCGTGATTTCGACATTATCGAATAATCGCAGTTTCCAAAGATTGTGCATCGCTTTAGTGATGGCATTGCCGGGAACTTTGATTTTTTGTCCCACCTGGAGACCTGATACGGATTTTATGGCATTGGGATCACTGTTGAATACACCCACTACTTCCAATCCACCGATTTCCAGTTCCTCCCCTTTTGTTTCATACGTCATCAACGTTTTCTGAGCAACGGAATGGATGGGTAACCCAAAAAGACCAAATAAAAGGACGCTCAGGAAAAGGAGGAGATGTCTTTTATTCATTCGGGTGGCCGGGTTAGCTGCGACAAAAACGTACTGCACGGGTAATCTGTTGTTTGACCTGGGTTTAGCTTGCGAGTTGCTCGCTTATTTTACCAAACCGACGTTCCCGTTGTTGGTAGGATAGTATGGCGGTATAAAATTCTTCTTTATCAAAATCAGGCCAATACACATCTGAAAAATACAATTCTGAATAGGCAATTTGCCATAACAGGAAATTACTGATGCGATGTTCGCCACTGGTGCGGATGAGAAATTCAGGATCCGGGATGCCATGAGTTGACATAAGGGAACTGACCAAATTAGGATCAATTTCCTCAGGCTTCAACTGGCCTTTGATTACCAAGTTGGCAGCCTTCTTCATGGCCTCCGTAATCTCCCAACGGGAAGAATAATTGAGGGCCAATGTGAGGGTCATCCTGGTATTGTTTTGTGTATTAGCAATGCCCTGGAGCAATGCTTTCCTTGTGGCTGGCGGAAGATGATCTAAATCCCCGATGGCTGCCAGGCGGATATTATTACGGTTCATGGTTTCCAGCTCCTCTTTGATGGTGATGACCAGCATATCCATCAGGGCATTGACCTCCAGGCGAGGACGGTTCCAGTTTTCTGTGGAAAAGGCGTATAAAGTCAGGTAGGGAATACCGATTTCGGCAGCCGCTTCGGTCACTTGCCGGACGGATTTTACCCCGTTACGATGCCCGAAAATCCGAGGTTTACCGTGCTCCTTGGCCCAGCGTCCATTACCATCCATAATCACCGCAACATGTTGCGGCAATTTGCCCAAATCAATCCGTTCTTTCGCCGAATCCATGAATGGGCAAAAGTAAAGAAATCCACCGGGTTAGCCCTTTGGGACCTGCAAGAGTTCAACCCTAAAAGGTTGATTCAGATTAAAACACAAGGCTCAAACCAAAGCCATAGCTGCGGTTATGGATCTCTAAATCCTGATCATCTTCGAAATTGGCAATATTGGAAAAGCCCAGGATGTAACGGGCATCCAGGTAAACAGGACCCAATTTGATTGCGGCACCAAGGTGTGCGCCTAATTCAGTTCGTTTATAATCATCGAGGTCTATATCATTTGTGTTTCCATCGCCATCTTTATCCGTGGCGCTGATGAGATATCCCAGGCTGGGGCCAGCGAATAATGCAAAACCTGCCTCCTGCCCAAAAATGAATTTAGCCAATACAGGAATTTCCAGGTAATTAAGTGTCGAGGTAGATTCCTCGAGATCTTCAATTTTAGCGCCCTTTTGCATCCAGTGAAATTCCGGAGAAATAGCAAAAGCCTCCCCTATTGGAAATTCTGCTATTAATGCCAAATCCAATCCAAATTTGGATTTTGGATCAACATCCAGGTTGCCCTGATCGAATTGTTGTTTGGAAATAACTACACCGGCTCTTAATCCAACCCTGCTTCCAGGTCCAGTTCCCTGATCAGTAGACGTATCATTATTTTGGCTAATACCGGCCACACTGAAAATGAAACAAAGGATCACTACAATCATTGATGTTTTCGCGTTCATATTTGATGGTTTTATTTAGATGATATTGAATGTATTGAGGTAAGTAATAAGTAAACGACATGGAAGCCATAAAGTTTATGATGCATAGTACACGCGCTTGGCAGTTTAGTACATTTACAATCTACATTTATATAATAATGTTCAATCCTTATAGATTACATCCCTGGCATGGCGTTGAAATCGGGGCGGATGCTCCTGCAGCGGTTACTGCATATATAGAAATCACACCATCTGACACGGTCAAATATGAAATGGATAAAACCAGTGGAATACTAAAAGTGGACCGGCCGCAATTGTATTCCAATGTGGTGCCCGCATTGTATGGTTTCATTCCGCAGACCTATTGTAAAGAAGAAGTAGCATTGCATTGCATGTTGAAAACGAAACGAATTGGCATTGAAGGGGATGGTGATCCATTAGATATACTGGTACTGACTGAACACCGTATTGAACATGGTGATATCCTGGTGCAGGCAAAACCTATCGGTGGATTATTGATGATTGATCAAAACCAGGCGGATGATAAGATCATTGCTGTGCTGCAACAGGATTCGATGTATGCGCATTACAATGATCTATCTGAATTACCGGAAGGGATTATCACCAGGTTGAGACATTATTTTCTCACCTATAAGAGAGCTCCGGAAGGAACGCAATCGGTGGAGATACCGCATGTGTATGGGAGGGAGGATGCTTATGCAGTGATACAGGCTTCGCAGAAAGATTACCAGAAGTGGTTTCCACAGTAATAGGCAATAAGCAATAGGCAATAGGCAATAGGCAATAGGTAATAGGTAAAATCCAATTGACCATATATAATAGACAATAGACATTAAATAATAGGCGAAATTATTTCATTAGCATGTGAGTACATAGATTCTTCCGCACATTCTAAACTCATTTCTGAAAATGAAGAAATAGGAAAATTACTTCACCATATGTTCAACAATCCTGAAAAGTATTAGATTTAGTTAAAATACAATTCCCTTTATTGCTTATTGCCTATTCAAATATGCCGACTATTCGTCCATTAAAAAACATCATGCCTTCCTTCGGGAGAGATTGTTTCCTGGCGGATACTGCCGTGATTGTCGGCGATGTGGTGATGGGAGATCAATGTTCCGTTTGGTGGAATGCAGTCATTCGTGGTGATGTAAATGCGATCCGGATTGGTCACCGCGTCAATATACAAGATGGAGCTGTTCTACATTGCACTTTTGAAAAGTCACAAACGATTATTGGCAATGATGTTTCCATAGGGCACAATGCAATTTTGCATGGGTGTACTGTTGAGGATGAAGTGTTGATCGGAATGGGAGCCATTGTGATGGACCTGGCTGTAGTACAAAAACACGTGATTGTAGCAGCCGGAGCAGTTGTGCCTGAGAATTCTATTTTGGAATCAGGATGGATCTATGCCGGAACTCCAGCGAAAAAACTAAAAGAACTGGACGCTGAAAATCTGCAGTTCTTCATTACACGGACAGCGGAAAACTATATTAAGTATTCCAATTGGTTTAAACCGTAATCTGCAGCCAACCACTTACTATTTTCTAGTGTCTTCTTTCTGATCTCTTTTACATTTTCGACTTCACAAGCTCCCCTATCCGCGCTTTCTGACTCTTTGCATGCTCAAACAATGCATCCGCTTCCTCTTTAATCTTTGCGGCTAATGATTTATCCTTCAAACCAGGTAAATTGATCATCACATTCATCCATCCACCTTCAACTGCGGCCATAGCACAAACGGCACCGACACCGGCATCCGATACTGAATTAGGATTTCCGCGGGATGCCATTTCATAAAGCATTTCAAAAAGGGAATTCGCAGTCCGGACTGTATTCAAAGGTGAATCAATAGCGCGTAGAGTAGCTTGTTCAATCGCAGCTGACCTTGCTTTCTTTTCTTCGTCGCTTTCTTTAGGCATGCGGAATGCAGCCATGAGTGAATTGAAAGCATTGGTGTCTTCATCAACTAACGCCAATAATTTCTGTCGTCCTGCTTGTCCTTTCACAGCCCAATCAGAAAAGAATGTATTCGTCTCTTCCCATCCGCGTTTGTTAGCACTGAGATTTCCAACCATTGCTCCCAGGGAAGCACCCAATGCTCCAACATATGCAGCAGCTGATCCACCTCCCGGAGCCGGTGAATCTGATGCAAGCACTTCAGAAAAACCAACGAGTGTGAGGTCTTGTAATTTTTTCATCTGGCTATCTTCCAATAAGTACTCAATGATTTTTTTCTTTGGATCAAACGGCGAGATCTCATCAAGGCCCATGCTTCTCACTGCGGTATGTATCAACTCGGCATCACTTACTCCTTCAGACACACCTTGTTGCTTTAGATAATGTCGGCCCGCATCCAGCATGACTTGCAACGGAACCAAGCCCACAAGTTCGGAGCCAGTTACTCGCAATCCTCTGGATGTTGCACTTTTTACACATGCATCGAAAGCATCATGAAGGGAAGTCAGCTTGGTGTCCGTAATATTCATCGACACTTGTGCCATTTGATACTCTTCGATGTACCAACCGATAGCTTTCACTCCTTTGCACATGCCTTCTTCACGCAAAGGCTCTCCCTGTGCATCTTTTATTATTTCACCGTTGACAGGATCACCTTTTCTTTTCACACGACCTTTCTCCCGCACATCAAAAGCAACACTATTCGCTCTTCGCTCTGAACGTGTATTTAAGTTTACATTATAAGCGACAAGAAAATCACGTGCTCCGATCACAGTAGCTCCTGCTCCTTCATTGAACACACCTGGTCCGTAATCAGGTGACCAATCTTTTTCCTGGATCTTCTTTGAAAAACCTTCATATTCACCAGCACGAATGGTGGCCAGGTTTTTCCTTTCTGGTCGTGTTGCAGCAGCTTCATAGAGATACACCGGGATATGCAATTCAGCGCCCACTCGTTTTGCCAGTTGATGTGCAAAAGCAGCAGCTTCTTCCATAGTAACACCCTGGATTGGAATCAACGGGCAGACATCGGTAGCTCCCATCCTTGGATGTTCACCTTTATGTTGCCGCATATCAATAAGGGATGCTGCAGTCCGAATGGCTTCAAAAGCAGCCACGATCACTCGTTCAGGAGGACCGGCCATGGTCATGACCGTACGATTAGTGGCCTTTCCCGGGTCTACATCCAGGAGCCTGACCCCTTCCACCTGGCGGATACTCTGTGCAATAGCTTCGATGACTTCAGGCCGGCGGCCTTCACTGAAATTGGGCACACACTCGATAATGCGTGTATTCATAAGTAAAGTTTTGCTTGACAGGGGTAAAAATAACCTATAAGCCCTATCTCCAAGTCTGACAAAAGACAAGCCGATCGATTCCATTGAAAATAGTGAGCTTTATGGTCAACGGGAAGCCAGATTTTGCGTTCCTTCAGGTATCATCTTCGACCTTAATTGCGTTAACCGTATATGCGATTTTTCGCTCAAATAGGTTCCTGCTTTTTTCTCGCTTTCCTGGCGAGCACTTCGCTCTATGGCCAATCCATCACAGTTTCAGAAGAGTTGCCCATGAGAAGCGAATATGCTTATTCCCTGCTCGGTTGGGTGGATAAAGACTTGCTTTTATTTCGTGACAAAGGACATGAATATTTTATCCAGGCTTTCGATGAAGACCTGCATGTCAAATGGGAACGTGAAATCGACCTTGGCGATCGCAAATCTGATATTATCGGTATCGTCGTCCAACCAGACCGGTTTCATTTACTCTATGGTTTTCATTTCAAAGGCGATTACTATCTATACGATCGGTCTTTTGCACATGATCTTTCGCTGATAGATACATTAGTCATCGCCAAACTGGAAAGTACCTACCTGACTCCCATGTTCAGGATGAGTGAATCAGAAGATGAATCAAAAATTGTTTTATCGTATGAGCTCAACAATACGTTTCATATCATAGGATGTGATCTGAACAACCTGGAAGTCACCATGATGCATGACATCAAATTTACCGGGAGCAGTTCCATGCGTGATTATTCCAATATCCTGGTCAGCAATGATGGGGGATTTTATCTTGCCATAGAGGGTGAAAAGATTGCACAAAAGAGACAGGGCCTGGATGTGTATAGCGCTTGGCCTGGAACGGAGGAAGTTTTGCATGAAAACCTGGTATTAGGAGATAATTACCAGGCTTATGATTTTTACCCGGAGTATGATAATGTCAACCATCATCTCATCATCACGGGCCTATATAGTGATCGCAACGTGACTCGCGCCCAGGGTTTTTATTTCGTTACTTATGAACCTGGAGATTATAAAATCAGCCTGCTTCCTTTTGACGAATCATTGTTAGCTGATGTGAATGGAAAAGAAGTCTCTCAATCCAAAGGGCTGAGTGATTTCAATGTTCGCCAGGTGGCATTACAGCAGGATGGTGGTGCAGTCATTATCGCTGAAATGAACAGGGAATTTTCACGGCGTTCCAGCCTGCCGATGCAAAATAATTCCAGTTCATTTGGTCATGGTGGCTGGGTGGATTATTATTATGAAGACCTGATATTATTTGCTGTACACGAGGATGGATCAGAACACTGGAAAGATGTGTTACGCAAGCGTCAATACTCCCAGGATGATGATGCTATTTATTCATCTTTTTTTCTTTTTAAAACACCGACACGGTTGCGCTTCTTGTTTAATGATGAAATAAAACAGGAAAATACCGTGGGTGGTTATGAAGTTTCAGGCACAGGACAGGTCGAAAGAAAGACCATATTTAATACCGATTACCAGAAACTGAAACTTCGCTTCAAGGATGGGATGCAGCTGGCCTATAATGAATGTATAGTTCCGAGTGAACGGAATGGGAAATTAAGCCTGGTCAGAATTGTTTTTGAGGATTGAAAAGCTTTAAAGCTTTTCTTCTTTTTCATCTTTCTCTCCTTTCTCTTCTTCCTTACCTGAAAACGAGCCTGCACCATCAAAGATGTAATCCACATCCTCTACTTCCGCTTCATAACTGACAATGCCCTCCACCGTGACCAGCTTACTCGCTTCACTGATTTTTTTACCGGGCATATTTTGCTCAAAATACCTCCTGACTAAAATGGGTAATTCAGATACCGGGATTTCACTTTCAGTCATAAACAGGTTTCCATCTTCAAAAAACAGTATTTCTGTTTCGACTCCATGAAGATCAAAATCAGCAACATAACGAGTGTCTTCCTTTTCCCATTTCACCTTTTTTACATCGGGATACATGCTGTTGAATTTGGAAAGAACAGCAGCTGGAACCTCAATCTTTGTCTCTGGTTCGGATGGTTTACAACTCACCAAGAATAATGTAAACAAGGATAACAGGGCTAAGTAAATTTTCATATAGCTTGATTTAAAAAAAATAAAGGAATGATCATCGCCTCCTGTGCTTCAATACAATTCGCTTTATTAAAGATAAGAAAATCCGGGCAGGCCCGGCATTTAGCATTTAATCAGTGCTCGTTTCTTGTCTATTATTCAATCTTCAAAAAATTGCCGCTGCCATCGAAGATATATTGCTTTCCTTCTACTTCAATTTCATAGGTGATGTTACCGCTTTCCGAAGCAGACATTATTGGTTTACGCATTTTTTTACCATTGAGATTGGAGGAAATGTAAGTTAACATGGCTTCAGGAAGTGAAGTGGAATTGATTTCAGTCTTGGAAGAAAGGATATCACCTTCAGCAGAAAAGAGTACAGATTTGTCACCCTGGTCAGCTTTGAAAGTGGCTTTATAATTATTGTCCTCCGTTTCCCAATTCACTTTATTCACGGATGGAAAGTAGTAATTGAATTTACTCAATACATAACCCGGGACCTGACCAGGGAGGCTTGAAGTATCTGGATTAACCTTGAGCGTCGTATCCTGGGTTTGAGATTGAACCGGAACATTGGCTGATGCATTTTCAGACCTGGAACAACTCAGCAATACTGCTAAAAATAGCAGCGTGAAAGGTAAGAATCTACTCATAGCTAAGAATAAATCAATTCGATCTCGAATTATCGATAGATCCGGGAGTGAAAATTTTTCCGTCACCATTAAACCAAAATTCGGTTTTATCCGCAAATGCTTTGAATGTGATTATGCCTTCTTCATTTTCCATGATGCTCGCTGATTCGATTTTCTTTACCCCCGATGTATCCTGGAGATATTCTGTAGCCTGTGGGGGTAATGCGATTATTTTAATTTCGGTTTCTGTCTGAAGCAATTTTCCATCTTCCCTGATCATGGCCATGGTGATCATCTTGTTGTTTTTAAAAGTCGCCATGTATTTTCCATGCTGCATTTTCCAGTTGATATTTTCTGCATCCGGATAAAGGAGTGAGAATTCATCCATGACTGGAGTGGGGATAATATCAGGTGTGACGGATTGGCCACGGAGGATGTGGCATAGTAATAGGAGGGCTATAACCCGAAGGACAGGTTTCATTAAGTTCATTGTTTGGGAGCCGCGGAATTGAGACCGAAGTTAAAAAAACATATTGAAAACCTGGACTACCATTTTATTCCGCCCTGAGCAGGGCCAGCAAGGTATTGCCGATGGACCAGGCTTGTTGGATACAGCCCTTGCCTGTATTGGGTTTTGCTCCATCGAAGATCTCGGAGATACAGCGGATGCCATCCTGGTGATAGAAGTGTTCCTCCAATGTACCTGCCTGGACCCGTACAAAATATTTGGCATCAGCGGAATTCTTGTGGACACGGAGATAAGCCATGGCAAACTCTCCCCAGAGGTGACTCCACACCGTCCCCTGGTGGTAAGCATGATCGCGGTTCCATGGATCACCGGTGTAGACAGCTTTGAAATCGCGATCATTTGTTGACAAACTTCGAAGTCCAAAAGGTGTGTACAGATGCTTCATCACCACGTCCAGTACTTTCTTGCTTTCTTTTAATGATAGGGGTGAAAATGGAAGGCTGATAGCATACACCTGGTTAGGTCTTATGGCAGCATCTTTTTTTCCATCTCCTCCAATCAAATCATATAGATAGCCTTTCTTATGAATGAAATGTTGGCGAAAGGCTTTTTCGGTTTTCTTTTTTTGTTTTTTAATGTTGGATACATCTTGTCCAATTTGCCCGCCAAGCTCGGCATAAATAGAAAGTGCGTTGTACCAAAGTGCATTGATCTCAACAGGACATCCGATTCGCGGTGTTACAACATGTCCATCCACTTTCGCATCCATCCATGTCAATTGTGTGCCTGGTTCACCTCCAGCAAGCAATCCATCCTTGGTGACATGAATATTGAAACGTGTTCCTTCAAAATGGAAAGTCAATATTTCATTGAGTTTGGGAAAAATTTTTTTGATAAAACCTAAATCCTGAAATTTTTGGACATACTCATGCAATGCAACGAATAGCCAAAGTGTACCATCCATGTTATTGTATTCGGGTGCCTCCCCTAGATCAGGAAAGCGATTCGGGATCATTCCGCAATCGAGGTTATGGAGGAATGTTTCAAATATTGATTCCGCCATTTTCTTTCTTCCCCCAGCGATGACCAATCCCCGCATGGCAATCATGGTATCTCTTCCCCAATCGGTGAACCACGGATAGCCGGCTATGATGGTATTACCTTCCGTCGAATCGCGATGAACGATAAACTGGTGGCCGCTTTTGTATAAATCTTTTACAAATGGTGAAGGATTATCGATAGTAATATTTTCTAACCGGTTTAACTCCTGTTTTTTCCATGCACCCGGATTTCCTGTCATGGCGTTTTGATCCGTAGATAATATAATACTGATTTTATCTCCTGGTGCAAGTTGACTGGAAATCAAGCCAATCGATTTTGCATCTTCTGCAAAATCAAGTCCTCGCTCCTTTTCTTTTTCATATTGAAAATTTCGGTACCAATCCGGTTGCGGTTGAAATTTTCCTTTAGAAAAATGTATCCATAAAGGAGGCGATCCTTTTTTTGCAATCACTTCAATAGTCTTTTCCTGCACTTCGGTCTTGAATTCCCAAACCGGTGATTCATGAAAGAGATGATGGTAATCCCGATGAACTAATAATGGATTAAGTTGAAGCGTAAATTTTTGTTCGCCGGTATTTTGATATTCTACAACTGTTGTATTCGATCCCTGGCGCATGAATACCGTTTTGGTAATTCCGATTTTATCTTTCTTAAAAAAAGTCACCGGAAAGGGATATTCTTCAAAAGAATTTATCCAATGAAATCCTTGAGGATGAATTACACCCGGGTAAACATTGGAGCTTAAGGAAAGCGATTCCCCATCGAATTCGATATGCTCTTCCATTTTGGAAACCAGAACGCGTCTATCCGTAGGTGGATGAAAAGCAGCAACGAGTAAACCATGGTACCGGCTTGTGTTTGCACCACTAATGGTTGAAGATGCAAATCCACCTATTCCATTCGTGACCAACCATTCCTTTGTCGACAGCTTGTGGAAATCGGGTTGATCAAAATTAAACATGGCATAACAACATAAACAGGCTTACTCGGAATAACTCTTTGCGGTCGATCGGTATAGCCAATAGCAAACTCCAACCAATGCAGCAAATCCAACAATCGCAGGCAATTGACTATGAAGATCAAATATGTTTCGTTCCCAAATCACAATCGGTAGTGCCAATAAAATACCAACCAATGCCTCACCCGTGATCAATCCTGATGCAAACAATAATCCGGCCCGCTCACTCCTGGCTAATGCAGATGCATGATCCGGCCTTGCTTTTGCTTTATTGCGTTTTACATACCATGATGCAAATAATGCAACCAATCCACCTACCATCACAGCGCTATCAAGGTCAAATGGCAAATAAATACCCACGGCAACAGCTAATACAGGAAAACGGTATTCACTCTTTCGTGCTTCCTGGATTTTATCAAGAATAATTATAGCTGCACCAATTCCCATACCGATGTAGACCATAGTCCACGGAAGTCCGCCCTGAAATACTCCGCGTGCAACGCTGGCCATCAGGTTTGCTTGTGGTGCCTGCAATGGGTTTTCTCTTCCGCTTTCCGGGCCTATACCATAAGCTGTATTCAAAAGATTTAAAATGGCCGGCAATGCAATCGCTGCTGCAACGACGCCAACCATTAGCATGATTTGTTGTGACCGAGGTGTAGCACCAACGATGTATCCTGTTTTTAAATCTTGTAAGTTGTCACCCGCGATTGCCGCAGCGCAACACACAACAGCACCAATCATAATTGCGGCAACTGGACCATTCGATGATTCCTTACCCATCAGAGCTAACAAGATCAATGATGATGTCAGGATAGTTGCAATCGTAACTCCTGATATCGGGTTGTTCGAACTTCCTACCAATCCTGCCATGTAACCAGCAACGGCTGAAAAAAGAAATCCAGCTAAAATCATCAGCACCGACATGAAAAGTGTAATGGGTATATGATGAATTTCACGCAGGTAGATAATGAATATGGGAACAATCATGGCACCAATGGCAATAATGACTTGTCCCATGGGCATGTCGCGTTCAGTCCTGATTGCAGTTCCTTGTCCGCCGGATTGACGAATGGCTTCGAAACCTTTTTTGACAGCAGTAGTGATTGGTTTTGCTAAACTGATCAGTGCCCACAATCCACCAACGACCATTGCACCCACGCCGAGATAGCGAATTTGTGCACCCCATACTTCACCACCGACATCGACGAGATTTCCTTCTGTAGGAATTCCATTGATCCATAGATAAATGGGAATGGCTACCCACCAACTGATAATACCCCCGAGAAAAACAAGAAAGGAGATCCATGGGCCGACGATATATCCAACACCCATCAATGCAGGCGACAGATTGACACCAGCGTATCCATATAATTTGTTTCCAACCTTTCCAGCAAACTGTGCAATGGGTTCCCACAATCGGAGACCACCTTCTGTAAATTTCAAAACGGCACCAAGAACTGCGCCAGTGATCAGGTAAACAATAGATTTACCCGCTTCTTCGCCACTCTTCAATACTTCAGCAGTGGCAATGCCTTCCGGAAATTTTAATTGTTGTTGTACTATGAGTGCATTCCGCAATGGAATTGTAAATAACACGCCAAGTATCCCACCACAAAGTGCAATCAACATCATCTCCAGGTAATTGAATTGCTGCCAGTGTCCCATGATGATCAGGGCAGGAAAAGTGAAGATGGCTCCTGCAGCAAGTGCTTCACCTGCAGAAGCAGCGGTCTGCACGATATTATTTTCGAGAATATTATTGTTTTTGAAAAGCTTTAACACCACCATAGAGATCACCGCAGCCGGGATGCAGGCGGAAACAGTCATACCGGCAAACAAACCCAGGTAAGCGTTTGCTGCTGCCAGTATGATCGACAGGACGGCTCCAAGGATAAAGGCTTTGACGGTGGTTTCCGGGAGAATCTTATCGGCGGTGATATATGGTTTGTGCGGTTCGCTCATTGGAAAGATTAGTTTTAATGATTACCGCTTAAAAATAGAATAAAAAAGGAGGCTAAGGCTAAGGCAATTATTCCGGACCCACTCTCCCGGTAGTGACTTCTCCAGCCCGCTTATAATTAGCCATGAAGACTCCATCGGTAGTCACTACGCTCTCTGCTAAAGTAAATGCTGCCGGTATTGGACCATCTTTAAATAATTTTTTTCCATGCCCGAGTGTCAGGGGATAAATGAAGAGCCAAAGTTCATCCACTAAATCATTCTTGAGGAGCAACTGAATAAGTTCACTACTGCCCCAAACCTGCAGATCTGATCCCTTGGATGCTTTTAGCTTTTGAATATCGGCAAGATCTTTCAGGAAAATAGAATTATTCCAGTCCGATTTATTTCGTGTGGTGGAGATGACGTATTTAGTGACATCGTTGATGCTGGGCCAATAGTCTACATGCTTGGGCCAATATGCTTCCCAGATATCAAAGGTCTTTCTTCCCAAAAGAAGGTCTGCAGGCTTCAATACTCTTTGCATGACCTGACTGGAAATTTCATCCCCGTATGGTGCAGTCCAGCCACCATATTTGAAACCACCAGATGGATCTTCCTCCGGCCCACCGGGTGCCTGCATCACTCCATCGAGGGTGATAAAAGAAAGGACAGTTATTTTTCTCATGGCTATGATTTATTATTCTAATTCCTCACATGAAAAATTGTTCACGCTGAGCAAATGAATAATTTTCAAAACGATGTTTTCTTCGGTTTCAACGCGCAAAATCTTATCGCAATCCTGCAGGTCAAAATTCCACGCCGCATTTGGCACTATAGTGTCAATATGCGGCTGGAGTTGTTGAACCTGCAATTTGGTTTTCACTGATGTTTTGAAAACGAAAATCATGCGTGTGCTAATGATGGCAACAAGTCAGCCAGGGCTTCATAGGTCATCCGCATTCCTTCTTTGAATCCATCCATCAGGCGTTCCATGCGCTCCATCGATTCATTATAAATTGAAATGTTGACTTTGGTTCTTCCATTTTCTTCACTGAAGGTCAAATTCCAATCTGAACCCGGTAGTTGTGGATTCTCATCTTTATCTGCAAAAGCATTGAAGAATTTGAAATTGGTTTTAGGCGTGATGGATTTATACGTTTGTAATGCCCAACCCTCTTGTCCATCAGGTCCAACCATGGCATAGAATCGTCGGCCACCCACCTTGAAGTCCATGTGTTTTGTTTTCGATTGAAATGGTTTAGGTGCATACCATTGATCCAGGATTTCTGGTTTGGTGAAAGCATCCCATACCAGTGATTGTTCGGCATCAAATTCCATGGTGATATAAACCATCTTTTCAGGTTTGTCCACGGAAAAACCGAAATGCGAATTGTTGTTCATTTTTTCTGTTTTTTCATGTTAGATAATACTTCGTCCAGTTGATTGAAACGGGTTTCCCAGATCTTTCTAAACTGTTCTATCCAAATATCAATCTCCTTCATTTTTTCAATTTTGAGTGAGTAGTAGATCTCCCGGCCTTGTTGCTCCTGTTTGAGTAGTTCGCATTCGGTGAGTATGCGCAAGTGTTTCGACACTGCCTGCCGGGTAGTGTTGAAATTGTCAGCGATCCCATTGGGTGTCATTGCTTGTGCGGCAATGAGGACAAGGATCGCACGTCTCGTTGGATCAGCAATAGCCTGGAAAATGTCTCGTCTCATATTATAGATATGGCCATTAAGAAACCATTCGGTTGCAAATATATGCGCAACTATTCGGTTTCGCAAATTTTTTTTCTAAAATAAATAAGGAGGTATTCCAGTCTCCGCCTTCCCAAATTCTCATCCATTTCCGGAATTGACTCAATCTGTCTTCCTGTCAGTAATTCCTATGCTCACTTTTATTGGAAAAACAGACCATGCGTTATATAGCTGCCTCACTATTCCTCGTCCTGTTTATAGCAAACCTCCATGGGCAAAGCGTATCCATCACCAACGATGGTAGCGCCCCTCATGCAAGTTCGATGCTTGAAATAAAAAGTACCACCAAGGGTGTATTGATGCCCCGAATGACGTTAGCGCAACGCAATGCGATTGTGAGCCCGGCTACAGCATTGATGATTTACCAGACTGACAACACACCAGGTTTTTATTTCTTCAATGGAACGAGTTGGTCTGCCATTTCAAGTGCAGGTGGAAACAGTTGGCTGATGACAGGAAATAGTGGCACCAATCCTGCCACAGATTTTATTGGCACCACCGATAATCAACCTTTAAAATTCCGGGTCAACAATAACAAGGCAGGCGAAATAAACCCGACCACGTATAATTCTTTCTTTGGTATAAATGCGGGTCTCGCCATGACTTCCGGCACTTTCAATTCTGCATTTGGTTTTGAAGCACTAAAGACCAATACAACCGGTTATAACAATGTCGCTGTAGGTGCATGGGCACTTCTTCAGAATACAACAGGATTTTACAATGCGGCTGTCGGAGTAAATTCCATGGCGAATAACCTCACGGGTTCACAGAATACGTCCGTTGGAACAAGTGCAATGTATGCGAACACTTCCGGCGCTTCAAATACAGCTATAGGCTTCGAAGCATTACAATCTAATACTACTGCAGGTCAAAATACCGCCGTGGGTTGTACAGCTTTGAAGTTCAATATCGATGGTATATACAATACAGCAACAGGACACCAGGCTTTACTTTTTAATACTTCAGGCGAAGGAAATACAGCAACAGGTTTGAATGCACTGGTATTTAATACTACAGGTTCATCTAATGGAGCATTGGGTATGAATGCGCTTTATGCCAATACAACAGGAACCGGAAATACGGCTGTAGGTTTTGAGTCCCTGCAATACAATACAACCAGCAGCTATAATGCGGCCCTGGGGTATAGAGCTTTGAGGAACAATACAACTGGATTCAGCAATACTGCTATTGGAGTACAAGCCCTGTATAACAATACCACAGGCATTTACAATACTGCAGTTGGATACGGAGCGCTTTATGCGAATACAAGCCTGGGATACAATTCCGCACTAGGATTCGAGGCGTTGATGGCAAATACTTCAGGAACTTTCAATACCGGCCTGGGCATGGCTGCATTACACAATAATACGACCGGTGACCACAATACAGCCACCGGAGCCAATGCGCTTGGATTAAATACAACCGGAATAAATAATACGGCTACAGGTGCATATGCTCTTTTAAATAACACAGTTGGAAACTACAATACTGCATACGGACCTTCTGCCCTGTATTCCAATTCAACGGGTCAGTATAATATTGCTTTAGGGTTTGAAGCCCTTTATGCGAATTCAACAAGTGTGTCTAATTGCGCTATAGGGCACCGGTCGATGTGGTCCAATTCCACCGGAGATCGCAATACAGCTGTCGGTACAGTGTCGTTATATTTTAATACCACCGGAAAGGAGAATACTACCCTCGGCGCAAGTAGTATGTCTGCAAATACCACAGGCTCCTACAATGTGTCCAGCGGTGTAGAAGCATTATATTCGAATACTAGTGGTGAAGGAAATGTCGCTGTGGGATACCAGACATTATATTATAGTACAACAACCAGCTTTAATACCGCTTTAGGATTTCTGACACTCAAGAATAATATATCCGGAGACTTTAATACAGCCGTTGGCAGTGTTGCCTTATTTAATAACACATCGGGATATGCAAATACTGCTGTCGGAGGCAGTGCATTAGTTGTCAATACAAATGGATCTAACAACACCGCTACAGGGGCAACTGCCTTAGCTTCTAACACCGCAGGGTCTTCGAATACAGCTATGGGTTCATCTGCCCTATCGGGTAACACCACCGGAGCAGACAACGTGGCAGTAGGATCTGAGACACTATCTGGCGGCGCTGATAATAATAATAATACAGGAGTCGGATGTAGAGCGCTTCGAAATAATTCTACAGGCGATAATAATACGGCAATAGGAACCGATGCGATGCATTTTAATTCTACAGGAAGTAACAACACGGCTGTAGGGATGAATGCATTAAGGGTCAACTTTACAGGAACATTAAACACAGCTGTCGGCTACCAGGTGCTGTTGAATAATACCGGTAATAATAATACAGGTCTGGGAGCCTCCGCATTATATGCTAATTCCTCAGGAAATTTCAATACGGCATTGGGAACCTCAGCATTAAATACAAACTCATCCGGAGATTTTAATTCAGCCTTAGGATATGCAGCATTGTATTATAACACAAGCGGGACAAACAATACGGCCATCGGGACAAATGCCCTGGGTTCCAATACTATTGGTACCTGGAATACAGGTACAGGGGTTTCCAGTTTAATTTATTGCACCACAGGGGTGAACAATGCAGGGCACGGAGGGCAGGCACTTTACAATAACACCACTGGTTCAAACAATACAGGGATGGGAACCAACGCGCTTTACTCTAATGTCACAGGAAGTAATAATACAGCCATCGGTTACAACGCAGGAACTACAGCATCATTCAATAACACGGTCAGCATAGGAAATAATGGATACCTGAATGGTGCCTCTAACCAGGCATTCTTTGGCAATACCTCCATAACATGGAATGGTGGAAACACAACCTGGTTTACATTTTCTGATGCGCGGGTAAAAACAAACATTGAAGATGATGTAAAAGGACTGGATTTCATCACCCGGCTGCGCCCCGTGACATATTACCGCGACATCACAACACAAGCCAGGATTACTGGTAATAAAGAGATTGAAGATTACCCTGAGAAATATGATATTGAAAAAATAAAATTCAGCGGATTCCTGGCACAAGAAGTAGAAAGCGCAGCACAAGCCGCTCATTATGATTTCAGCGGTCTTTCTAAACCAAAACATGAAACGGATTTATACACCCTGAGTTATGAGAGTTTTGTAGTGCCTCTTGTAAAGGCTGTCCAGGAGCAGCAAACTATCATTGAAACCCAAAATCAAAAAATCAATACCCTCGAAGAGCGGATAAACGCTCTTGAACAAATTGTTACTAATCTGGCACAAGCAAAAACGAATTAACTTTAATTATGCGCTTTTGCCTGGCCTGCATTTTTATTTTGATTTCTTACGCCACCTGGTCTCAGAGCGAACTTCATATTGCCAATTACTATGGGCGCAAAGACGGACTCAACAATGTTGCTGTCTATTGTCTGCGCCAGGACAACAGGGGATTTTTATGGTTGGGTACCAAAGAAGGATTAAACAGGTTTGATGGTTTCCAGTTTAAGGAATATTATACCGAAAGAAATAATCCCAACAGCCTTTCACACAATAAGGTCTTTGATATTTTAGAATACCAGCCGGGTTTGTTGTTGTTTGCTACAGGCAGTGGACTTTCTGTTCTCAACACGAAGACCGGTAAGTTTGAAAATGAGAGAATACAATTTCCTCCCTTGAAGGCCAGGTCAGGGGCAATCGTCACCACCTTATTCCAGGATCCTAAGCAGCGGGTTTGGATCCATCATAGTGGAGTGATTGATGTATTTGATCAAAATCTCAATTATCAGTTTCGTTTTACAGATGCTGATTGGACTCATTCAATTCAGGGACGTATCAGTTCATATGAAAGCTGGTATATGGATAAGAAAGGCAGGCTTTGGATACCTACCGATGACTCCGGTTTGCAAATCATTGATTTCGATAATCAGGAAATTTTTAACCAAAATAATAACCCGGACAAGCTTTTATATCTCGGGTACAATTACATCCGATCTTTCCTGTTAGATGAACAGGAAAATACGCTCTGGCTGGGAACATGGGGAGAAGGGTTGATAAAATTTGACCTCTCATCCAAAAATATGACCCAGGAGTATTTTAATCTCCATGTGAATGGAGAGTCACGAACCATAAATTCAATATTAAAGACTGCACATGGATCATTGCTTTTTACCATCAATGGTGATTGCTATGAAATGGATCCAAAGACCATGGCCTACAAGGCAGTACCAATTCCCGATGCCCAACCGGAATATGAAGTGGACAGTAAGCCTTCGAAAATAAGCAGCACAGTAATGATCCGTGCAGATGGAAATCAATATTGGATTGGGGGCGAGGGATTGTTCCAGTTAAATGAACAGAAGATGCAAAACGAACTGGTCCTTATTCCTCCGGGTCAATCTGAATTATGCACCGACTTACTTGTTTCCCATTCAGGAAATATCTACAGTAATCATGACAATGGCTGGCTGGTGAAAGTGGATAAGGACAGAATAAGTGTAAAACACTACCCAGTCCCCCTGCATGCTAATTCCGGTTTGACGAGATTATACGAAGACCATGCAGGTCAACTTTGGGTCGGCAGCACAAATGGACTGCAACTGTTTGATCCTGTAAAGGAGGTCTTTTATATTCCTTCTTTTTTCCCTGCAGAATTGAAGACAGGTAATATCAATGTTCTCTTTGAAGACAGTGATGAAAATTTTTGGATAGGGACCCGGCAGCCATTTAGGCTTTATCACTTAACATCTAATGATGATAATTTATTTCAGATAGAAGACAAGCATATCAAACAATTCAGTGAAGTTGGTAAGAATGGCAGGATTTCCTGCATTACGGAGGATGACCAGAAGCGCTTATGGATGGCTTCATTTATGGGAGGAGGTATTCTTTGCTATGACATGAGGAATGATCGCTGGACGTCATACCCAACCAGTACACGTAATTACAGTTTTCTGGCTGACAAAGGGATTGTTTCCATTCTTCCTGGCAAGGAGGAAGATTTGTGGCTCAGCACCATCCTGGGTGATGGTTTGGTTCGATACTTTTATAAGGCGGATAGTCTTATTCAATTCACACGCGAACAAGGATTATTAAGTGATTATGTAAAATCGATCACTGCGGATAATGATGAAAATTTATGGCTGACCAGTGAATTTGGTGTAACTAAATTCAGTAAAAATGCAAGCCATTCCATTTCAAATACAGTATTCGAAACAGATTGGTTTTCAGGAGAAACATCTGAAACAGCTATCGATGCGCAGAATAATCAATTGATACTTGGACTCCATGACCGGTATATTTTTGTACCCACTAAAAATAACTTGCCTGCAACTCCTTCACCAACACCATTATTGGACAGGATCTATGTTAACAACAAGGAGTTTTATATAGATCATAATCAACCTTCTCTCCGGCTCAAGCATGATCAAAAAAATGTTGCCATTGAGTTTACTGCAGTTCATTTTACCAATGCAGACAAACTGAGGTTCGCTTACCGTTTGGAAGGAGCGGATGAAGAGTGGAAAACCTCTTCCTTAAACCGTAATGCCCAATATGCATCATTATCCCCCGGAAAGTATGTATTTCGGCTCAAAGTTGCTGATGAAAGTGGTCACTGGGGACCTGATTATACCATAATGTCTTTTACCATTGTGCCTCCTTTTTGGAGAACAGCATGGTTTATATTATGCATCATCGGTTCTATCGTATTTACTACTTTTTGGATTGTTAAAAAACGAATTAATACGATTCGTTATGAAGCCGGGCTGAAGCAGCAAATTGCAGAAACGGAAATGATGGCATTGCGTGCACAGATGAATCCTCATTTTATTTTTAATTGTATCAATAGCATTGACTCGCTGATCCAGGACAATGACAAGTATCATGCGACAATTTACCTCAATAAATTTGCCAAGCTGATTCGTTCCATACTGGATAGTTCGAAACAGAATACGGTCCCTTTGGCGAATGATTTGGAGACCCTTAAACTCTATATTGAATTGGAACAATTCCGAAGCGACAACAAATTTTCAACATCCATAAAAGCCGATGAGCGATTGCTGCAGGAAGATTATAAAGTGCCACCTCTGATTATTCAGCCCTATGTCGAGAATGCCATCCTGCACGGACTGCGAAACAGGAGGGACAATGATGGTCAACTCACCATTTCTTTGAGCAGGATGAATGGACATCTGCGATACATCATCGAGGATAACGGTGTAGGAAGGATGCATAAGCAGAATGGGCATAGTAATGATAAGGTGTCCTATGGCATGCAGATGAGCAGTGACAGGGTCAGGTTATTTAATCACGAAGAAAATGCATCAGTTGAAATCACCGACCTTACCGACAACGGTATGGCATCCGGTACGCGCGTGGAAGTATTACTAAAAATGATCTGAACCCTATTATGATCACAGCTATCATTATCGATGACGAAAGCAAAGGACGCAATGCCCTCAAACAAAAATTGGTAGAATATTGTCCGCAGGTAGCATTGGTTGGCGAGGCTGATAATGGGAAGGACGGACTCCTGCTGATTCAAAAACATGATCCACGGATTGTGTTCCTGGATATTGAAATGCCCATGATGAATGGCTTTGAAATGTTGCATCACCTGCCTTCCAAGCATTTTCATCTCATTTTTACTACAGCCTATGATCAGTATGCCATCAAAGCGATCAAATATGCAGCATTCGATTATTTGCTTAAACCCATTGACATCGAAGAGCTTCAGCTGACGATCAAAAAAGCAGAAGATCAGATATTGCAGAACAATACAACTGAACGGCTTGAAACACTGGCACACAATCTTGCCGGCAAACATCAACTTCAAAAAATTGCAATCCCTACCATGGAAGGATTACTTTTCTTCAATCTCCCGGATATTGTGTACCTGGAAGGCGAAAGTAATTATAGCACGCTTCACTTCATCAATCATCCCAAGTTGCTGGCAAGCCGAACGCTCCGTGACTTTGAAGAGTTGCTTCCATCTGAAATGTTTTACCGGGTTCACAATTCATACATCATCAATCTCCGCTATATCAAGCGCTACCTAAAAGGTGATGGGGGTCAGATTGAAATGGAGAATGGCCATTTTGTGGATGTATCCAGGCGGAAGAAAGAAGAGTTTATCAAAATGATTAAATAAAACTATCTTTTACTTTTTCTTTACATTTTATTCAAAACATTTTTTGCTCTACTAATGGCAACAACCTGGAATCTTCCAAGGCTGCAGTGCGATGTCCTATTCCTTTTAAATACTTCCGGTTGGATTCGAAGTCAAGAAAACTGCTTACACTCTTCTGTTTCACTAACAAGACAGCATCCCACCTTTCATTAGAGGGGCCTATTAAATAAAATCCTCCTTCACCCATAAATAGTATTTCCCCACCAGATGCAGTCAGAAAAGGAATAGTATGTTCCATATACATTTCATAAGCCTTTTTTCCACTGATCGGTTCATTTGGATTAAGCTCGGGATTTTCTGAATAATCCGCTGTCTCACGAAAGCGAAGTAGATTTAACATCACTACACTTCCCTGGATTAGCCTCATCATAAATTTCCGGCCTCCATCCTGTGTCGGCATTAAATAGTTTTCATCCATTGATTATTTAGTTTTTCATACCATACAATAACATCCTTTTGAAAGGATAAATAGCCGGGAATGATTTGAAATGCAAACGAATCCTTTCTTTAAACGCTGTTGTAAAATAAAGTTGATCAGCCGCATTTAATCGTTCTAGGTAAGGAATGAGGGCTGATCCCGAAATGAAATTATATAGGTCATCTTCACTGTGAGCGATAATCGGATAAACTCTAAGAGAAAGGTTAAGATCAACCATCCCATTTTTAAACATGATTTGTGCATAGTTATCCATAGGGAGTACAGGAGATTCGCGCACAAAGCCCTGCAAAACATCTACAAAAGGTTTTTCTTTGATCAATTGCAGGAGAAGGATATTCAAAACATTTTCCTTTTGATAAGGCATTTGAATTGCCAATTGTCCACCCGGATTAAGTTTTAAAATGAGTTTGGGAAACAAAACCTCATGATCTTCCTGCCATTGCAATGCGGCATTGCTGAAAATCAAATCCCAGGTTGATTTGGATTCAGCAAACTCATGTATGGTGGTGAGGGAATAAGTCAGTTTTTCCTTCTCATATTTTTTAGATTCCTGAAGCATCTCTGCGGAAGAATCAATTCCTAAAAATTGAATGTTTTCAAATTTTTGGGAAAGAAGGAATGTTTGCTCACCAGTGCCACAACCAATATCCACACCCTTGGATAAATTCTCCCCGGATATCAAATCCATCAGGTCAAAGAATGGACGATATCGTATACTTTTGAATTGATTATAGGTGTCAGGATTCCAGGGCATATAGGCTTAATTTCTACAAAGCTTCATACCAATTCAAAATGTAATCAGCTACATCCTGCCATCCCGGTTCACCGCAAATAAAATGACTCTTCCCATCAAAAATTTTTACATCGATACGACTGTTAGCATCGGAATATTTGCCTGCGATGGTTTTGGTCAGACTGGGTGGGAAGATATGATCATTTCCACCGCCAATAAATAATATCGGTTGATGTTGTTTTTTAAAATCTATGTTGGAATATGATTTTAATACCAACTGCCGGCTGACCTTGTAGCTTTCCGGGGTTGCATATTTTTCAAAGTTTTTTGTTTTATCAGCATCCTGCAATGTATTGAAGAACGAATAGTCATACCAGCTCCTGCTACCCATATAAAACGGCTTAAAGGAAAAAAATCCAAAGGCAGGTAAAACTGTTTTGAGTGTTTGAAAGGGAGGAAAAACATTTTTCGGAGGTGCCCCGTCAATGCTTACACCAGCTACTCCCTTACCTAACTCCATCAATTTCAAAGTTGCCATTCCAGCCATAGAATGCCCAATGATCAAAGGCTTTTCATCCAGGCTATCGATAAGCTTCGCTATATTATTTACTACATCAATAAAACCTGTTTTGGTTAGATCGGGATGAACGTTTTTGCGTAACGCAGCGGGATTTCCTTCATGTCCTGGATTGGCTGGTGTAAAAACTTTGTATCCTTTTCGTTCGTAATGTGCTTTCCAATCCGCCCAGGTAAGATTGTTTACAAAATTACCGTGGATCAGGACAATGGTTTTTGTTTTGTTTTGGCTCATCATGTGTTAATTAACTAATTAGTTGTTATTCTTCCCTGCAAGGATACAAATACTTTAGCCTGTGAGAGATCAATTAATATTCACGTAGCTGATTTCTTAATCATTCCTTCAAATCCTCTATCGAAATCATCACCGCACTCGCGGGTCTCAATGTCACCAGGGGTTTTTCTTCCACTGTCTCCACTTCTAATTTGATATTCCATTTTTTCAAAATAGCGGAAAGAATTAACTGCATCTCCATCAATGCAAAATGCTCTCCGATACACAATCTCGGCCCTGAACCAAAAGGCATATAGCCTTCACGATGCAAATCTTCATTGATCCATCGTTCCGGATCAAAGACATTCGGTTGTGGCCAATAAGCAGGATTTCGATGCATGCCCCGGATATAGATCACCCAAAGCGTTCCCTTGGGTAAAGTGTAATCCATGACATCGTCTTCCTGCAAAGACACCCTGTCTACTACCCACGCTGGTGGATACAGTCGCATGGTCTCGAGCAACACTCGACGAATTAAGGTTTGCCTCTGCGATTCATCTGCTTGTTGAATTTGGGTGATATAATTTTTGTTCTTCGCTAATAAATAAATCGCCCACGACAATGCATTCGCAGATGTTTCATGCCCGGCAACAAAAAGGATCAGACATTCATCGATCAATTGCTCTTCATCCATTCCGAGCCCCGTATCTTCATATCGCGCTTCTACTAATATTGTAAGGAGATCATCCGGCATCTCCTTCATCTGCATGCGCTCACGGATGACATCGCCGATGATTTTCCTCGCAACACCTGCCAGTTGAATGTGTTTCTTGTTGATGCCGCCGACTTCATACCACCACCGAATCCAGGGTTGACGCACTTCTTTGACGATATGTTTTTGAATAGTACTGATCAATTGGCTGAGCTCATTCAACACGTTGTCATCGAGTGAAGAGCTAAAGAGTGCTTTCCCGATGATTCTGAAAGCAAGGTTATTCATCTCTGCATATGCATCGAAAGGTTGGTTCTTTTCTGCAAATTCACTCCAATGCTCCATCCGGACATTTATTTCCGATTGCATCAAATGCGCGAGTGCCTCAATTCGTTTACGATGAAATGCAGGTTGAATCAATCGTCGTTGTCTCAACCACATGTCTCCGGTAGAAGTTAACAAGCCATGTCCAGTATACTTGGCTAGCAGGTCAGTGACAATTGCTGACTTTTCATATGCACGATGATTTTTTTGCAGCACATGTTTTACCGCGATAGGATCAATGGTCAACACCGCTTTTGACAAGCCACCCATGAAAAAAGTATACGTTGGTCCTAAACGTTGCACTGCATTATCCAATACCGGGAATGGATTTCGGATAAATTGCCTGGCTTTGATCAGGTATTTTACCCAACTAGCTAAAGGCGGATATTTAATATGTTGAGATGTTGAAATGTTGAAGTGTTTAATTGGTGAATTACTATTTCTTCAATATCCTCCTAACTTGAGATTTGTGAAGTTGTCCAAGTTTATTCGAAATACAATCAACATCTAGACGGCAATCAATTTATGTAGATTCTGTGATATATTCCAAATCAAAACTTGCTATCAGCTCATTAAGAATTTCCATCAGGCTTGAATAGGAGATTTCCGTAAAACGTGCCTGTTCTTTCATTGTAAACCTTGAAGTTCCTTCTGAAAGGTTATTTGATATTGATATGACTGCATCCCGCATTTGGGCTACTAATCCATAACGTTCCTCCTTTGGGAAAGTACCTGTAATCTTGTAGATTTTCTTTACAAACTTTCGAATGTCTTGCCAAACATCGAGTCTTTCAAATGAATAGGTTTTGCAGTTCAACATGGTGATTGAATTTAAAGGTGAAGTAATACATCTAATATACACATCATTTCTCCTTGTTTCAACATTTCAACCTTTCAACATTTAAACCAATTCAAATGCTTCTGCAATATGCACCGCCTTACGATTTGCAAAATCATCAATCTGATGACGACAACTAAATCCATTCGCAATGATCATGGCATCCGGGTGATTTTCAATAGTTGGTATTAAAACACGCTCTGCCATCTTTTTAGAGATCTCATAATGCTTCGCTTCATAGCCAAATGAGCCTGCCATACCACAACAACCACTATCTATTTCCTGGAAATCCACTTCTGGCCAATGAGAAAAGATGGAACGCACAGGCTCCATTCCGAAAATGGATTTCTGATGGCAATGTCCATGCACTCGAATTTGATTTGTTTTGGGTGATAAGCGAGTCACATGCTCAGGTGTATTTGCTAATATGGAGGACAAGACCTCTTCGAAAGTTTTGATTTGCTTCAACAACGATGCACTTTCATCATCCCTGATCAAATCAGGAATATCATCTGTCCATGCGGATGCACATCCCGGTTCTAATACAGCAACCGGAATATTTTTCTTTAGCCATAGAAGAATTTTGGAAATACCAGGCTTGACTTTCTCCGTTGCATCACGCAAAAATCCATGCGATATCCTTGGCCGCTGACAACAGCCTGCATCCAACAACATCACTCGCTTGCCTAAATGTTCAAGTAATTCAACAGCAGCTTTGCCGATATGTGGATGATGACATTGGGTGTAGGTATCAACTAAAATTACCACATCCGGAATAGATTCATCGATTCTATTTTTCTTTTGAGTCGATGTCCACTTCTTCACACTGTATTTCGGCAGATCTCTACGCATGTCAAGCCCCATCATCTTCATCAAAAGTTGCTTGAATACAGGAACGGATTGAAGAAAATTGATTACCCCTGCAGGTGCTCCTGAAAAAATCCTCGCCAGCTCTACACTTCGTCCAACCATTTTGTCCTTGAAGGATGCACCATGATGATCAAACTGATATTGCATCACTTCACCTTTGAGGCGAGCCATGTCGACACTACTCGGGCATTCCGCCTTACATGCTTTACAGGAAAGACAGAGGTCAAGTACTTGTGGTAATTCTTCGTTAGCTAAACCATTTTCTAATTGTCCCGACATCGCCAGTCGCAATGCATTCGCTCTGCCTCGTGTGGAATCTATCTCATCCCGCGTCACCATAAAACTTGGACACATCGTACCACCTGCTACTTTTCTACATGCGCCCAAACCTGAACATTGATGAATCGCTGTAAAAAAATCGCGCTGATCACGATATTGATATACCGCAGGAAATGGTCGATCATGGTAATTGGATCCATACCGCAAATGACTATCTATCGGTGGCGGATCGACAATCTTACCCGGATTCAATATATGATCGGGATCAAAAAGTTCTTTCGTTTTTCTAAATGCTTCATAGATCTCATCTCCATAAAATTCGTTCAAAAAACCACTACGCACAATCCCATCTCCATGCTCACTACTCCACGAGCCACCATAATGCATGACGCGATGAAAAACTTCGTATCCAAGCTCTCTGAATTGCACAATATCGGTTTCTTCACGCATATCAAACATGGGCTTGAGATGAATGACTCCAACACTGGCATGCGCATAATAATCCAATTCGATTCCTCGTCGATTACAAATATCAACGACATCAGCAATGAACGCATCTAAATGTTCAAGCGGAATAGCAGCATCTTCAATGATGGGCACACCACGTTTGTCTGTTGGCTCCCCTAACATGAGCCCTAATCCTCTTTCTCTAATTCCCCAAACGTCATGATATATTTTTCCTTCAGGATAATAATCGAAAGCATATCCCAGTCCTTTTAGCCTGAGTTCTTCGTGCATTTGCTCTGCACGCTTTTGAATCTCATCCGGATTATTGCCATAGAATTCAATGATCTGCACGGAATCCGGATCTCCTTTGATAAAGCCACACATGGGCGCCGTCTCGATATTCTTGCGGCTATAATGCAATAACATCTTACTTAAAATCTCTACAGCGGAAGGCTGATACTGCACCATGATAGTGGTCGCCTTAATAGCATCCTGAGCTTTAGCAAATTGAACTACGCTAACCCCTTTGACTTTCGGCAGATCAACCAACTTCAATTTGGCTTCAAGAATAATTCCGAGTGTGCCTTCGCTTCCAATCAAAATAGGGTTCAAATTTCCACAACCTGCAGTAAGAAAATCATCGAGTGCATATCCTCCTACACGGCGCATGGTCTTTGGATACTTTGTTCTGATCGTATTCTCCAAAGGAACTGCGATATTCATTAATTGCCTGTAGTATTCGCGATCCGGATCCTCGCTTTGTAATTTCTGCTGTAATTCCCCCGGAGATAGTGGTTTGGTGTGAATGATCTCGCCATTAGCCAACAACATTTTCAATTCCAGTACATGATCACTCGTTTTTCCATAAATGATACTTTTCGTGCCGGAAGAATTATTTGCAATCATTCCACCAATTGTCGCCCTGCTACTCGTGGCAGGATCAGGCGCAAACTCTAACCCTTTTGGTTTAAGAAAATAATTGAGTTGATGGCGCACTACACCAGGTTGCACAATAACTTCTTTGTTATCGAGCAACAAAATGGAATTCATGAATTTGGAAAAATCAAGCACAATCGCTTCAGCTACGGTTTGACCAGCCAGACTGGTACCTCCACCCCGTGCGAGAATTGGAATTTTATGAGAACGGGCAATGCGAAGCGTTTGAATTACATCCTCTTCATGCTTTGGACAAACTACAGCTAATGGCATGATTTGATATACAGAAGCATCCGTGCTGTACATACCCTTTACCGCAGGGCTATCATAAACATCGCCTTGGATTGATTTTTTTAAGTCTTCTACGAAGCCGCTCATTATTTCACACGGACTGCATGGATTTCTTCGAAAAAGATATCATCATTGGGGACATCAAATTGTAATTCCGCAGGCTTGTTATTATTGTCTGTCAGTACCTGCACCGTTCCAAAGCTAAACCACGATTGAGGTTCAAGCCATTCCAGTTTATAGGTATCATAATGCCAATGGGTGAGATTAGCTTTTAATCCTGCAGCATGAACGAAGTTCATGATTAATTGACCATTGTTATTTTCAATCCGGATGTCACCATACATTGGGCATCGATAAAGTCCTGCAATCACATCAGGTCCCATAGTTGGTATGGTCCCCAAAACATGGGCATCTGTCCTTAGCTTGATTCGATTGGCACGATCCGCAAAGTGATCATTATCCTGTTTGACACCTCTTTCTTTCCAATCCTTTTGAGGAAGTCCAAGCAACTTATCAATGATCTCCAGGGATAACATCACACTGATGCTTCGTTGCGTATTAGTCAACACTACAACTCCAATTTTTTCAGTAGGCAATAAGGTCACTGCACTGTACATACCATCATATCCGCCTGTATGCGAAATCATTTGCCGGCTATTGTATTCCGATGTGCCCCACCCCAATCCATAACCATTAAAATTCCGGTTGCCATAAAGGTCACGTGCCCGATCACTCACTGTATAACTCACTTGTGGAGTCCACATCAATTGCTGATCAGCACGAGTAAAAAATGTATCCGTTCCAACAATACCTCGATTCAATTGCATCCCCATCCATTTTAACATATCATCTGTGCAGGAAATGATGCCGCCGGCTGCACCTGAACTATTCCATTCGACCCAGGGCAGTGGATCATTACTATTTCCATTAGGGTTGTGTGGTGTGGCGACATCTTTTTTTCCTGGCAGATCATTGGTTGAAGTGACTGTACGATCCATCTTCAATGGTTTGATAAATTTTTCTTTCACATATTGATCCCAACTTTGACCTGTGACTTTACGGATGACTTCACCGGCAGCGATAAACATCACATTGCTGTAGCCAAATCCACTGCGAAATTGAAAAGCTTGTGGAATAGCAGAAGCATGTTTAACTACTTCTTCAGCAGAGTAAACACTTCTGTACCAAATGGCATCTCCACTAAATGTGCCGAGACCCACCCGATGACAAAGCAGATCACGAATGGTTGCCATTTCAGAAACGCAAGGGTCATATAATTGAAAGTATGGCAGGTATTTACTCACGGGATCATCCCAGTTGAGTTTGCCTTCATCAACAAGGGTTGCTATCGCAGCAGAAATTAAAGCTTTAGTATTCGATGCGATTGCATATAAGGTCTGACCATCCGGTTCCTGATTCTTCCCTTCTTCCAAAAAACCCGCACCATCAGAGAAAATGACTTCACCATTCCTAATGATACCTACCGATAATCCCGGAACATGATAGGCTTCCCGCCATTCATCAATCATTTTTTTCCAGTCGGTGTCCTGGCTGAGGATGAAATGATTTCCTGTAAAAAGGAAAAAAGAAATAAGAAAATAGAAAAGTGATTTATGCATGATTTTCAATTCAATTAAATATCGAAGAAAAAATTTTACACCTTTTCATTACCCCACATTTAAATGTGGAGTAATGAAAAGGTGTAAAATTTATTCGAGTCCCAGAATTTTACGATTTAATTTTTTATCCGTTCGCATGCCTGCAAAATCATCAAACACACGATCTGTCATATTGATCATGTTATTGCGTATAAACTGAGCTCCTTCTGTTGCACCTTGTTCACTGTCTTTAATGCAGCATTCCCATTCCAACACAGCCCAACCTTCATATTCATATTGTGCAAGCTTACTGAAGATGGATCCGAAATCAATCTCCCCATCGCCCAAACTTCTGAATCTTCCCGGCCTGCTGATCCAATCCTGGTAACCACCATATACACCACCAGTACCATCGGGATTGAATTCAGCATCTTTCACATGAAATGCCCGAATGCGTTCTTCATACAAATCAATAAACTGGAGATAATCCATTTGTTGCAACACAAAATGACTTGGATCATAATTGATGCAAAGCCTGGGATGCTCGTGGCATTGTTCTAAAAAACGATCGAAGCTGGCACCATCGTGTAAATCTTCTCCCGGATGAATTTCAAAACACACATCAACATCTTGCTTGTCAAATTCATCTAAAATAGGAATCCATCTAAGCGCCAATTCTTCAAATGCTTCATCGATCAATCCTGCTGGTCGCTGAGGCCATGGATAAACATATGGCCATGCTAAAGCACCGGAAAAAGTAACATGGGCATCAAGGCCAAGATTTGCACTGGCTTTCGCAGCCATAATTAATTGTTGAGTAGCCCATGCTGTTCTCGCTTTTGAATTTCCATGTACTGCCGGAGGTGCGAAGGCATCAAACATTACATCGTATGCCGGATGCACGGCAACGAGTTGTCCCTGGAGATGTGTACTGAGTTCAGTGATCTCGAGTCCGTAACCATTTATTTTTCCCAGCAAATCATCACAATATGTTTTGCTCTTTGCGGCTTGTTCCAAATCAATGAGCCAGGGTTGCAATGTAGGTAATTGAATACCCAAATAACCATGACCGGCAGCCCATTTACACAAACCTTCCAGGCTGTTGAAAGGGGCTTCGTCTCGAATAAACTGAGCTAAAAAAATAGCGGGACCTTTCATGTTTTTATTTGGTGAATTTCTTTATGGCAAGATAAGGTGTGATTTTGGTTTATGCTGATCGAAGCCGAAGTACGTGTACTGAATGAAGTCGAAGCTGAGTATTTTTGAATTCATGGTGGCGAAAACAACAATCAAAAACCATTATTTCGAAGATGTATATGAAGTGGTCCGTTCCATTCCTAAAGGACGGATCTCTACGTATGGTGCTATCGCCGATTTTCTTTCGCTTGGTTCTGCCCGAATGGTGGGATGGGCCTTAAGACAATCCAGTATCATGGATGGCCCGATTCCGGCTCACCGGGTGGTCAACAGGGAAGGGCACCTGAGTGGTCGACTTCATTTCCCTGATCCGAAATACATGCAACGAGCATTGGAAAAGGAAGGTGTTAAAGTGAAAAAGGACACTGTGCTTGACTTCAAAAAACACTTTTGGCACCCTGGTGAGCATATGCTTTGAATTTTACCTTCATTCATTTCCCCATATTTAATTGTGTAGAAATGAATGAAAGGAAAAATTCAATCAGCGATGCCTTTTTTTTCGTCAATATTTTGACTATTTTTACTACCTTTGCTTAAACCAAAGCCTTTCGGCCATGCTATCGAAGAATCTTCAATACCTCAGGAAGAAGACCAATCACAGCCAGCAGGAATTAGCGGATCTTCTCGAAATCCCGCGCACCACCTGGAGTGGATATGAGCTGGGAAAAGTGGAACCAAACATCACCATGCTGCAAAAGATCTCGGCTTTCTTCAGGCAGCCGGTCGATCGACTCCTCAGCCAACGCATAGATTTTGATGATTTGGAAGTTGCTAAATCCGCGAATCTCAGGGTGTTAGCTATTACGATGGACCATGACCAGCGGCAAAATATCGAATTGGTTTCCTCTAAGGCGGAAGCGGGTTATCTGGATAGTTTCCAGGACCCGGAATATGTTCGTGACCTTCCCAAAATGTTCATTCCTAACCTTCCGACGGGTAGTTATCGTGCATTTGAAATTCGCGGAGATTCCATGCTGCCGATGCCTTCAGGATCATTGGTCATTTCACAATATGTGGAAACCTTGAAGGAAGTGAAAGATGACAAGACGTATGTCATAGTCTCCCATGAAGACGGCATTGTATACAAGCGGTTGCGCAATCATCCTGATCGTCAGTGTGTCACGGCGATTTCCGACAATGAAGTTTATCCACCCTACACGATTGATTATGCCAACATTCGGGAAATCTGGAAATATCATGCCCATATTGTCTTTTCCGATGCCAAGCAGCAGCAGACCGATTGGCTGCAGGAATCGGTGAAAGACATGCAGAAAAAAATAGCTGAACTCCAGCAAAAGCTATAACGAAAAAGGCCTTCAATGGCCTTTTTCCATTTTTATCACCCTACTTTTGCGCCTGAATAGAGATCCCAGCGCAGATGAAAGATTTTAGCTACGTATTTAATGCTCATCCTCAATATATAGATAGTTTATACCAGGCTTACCGAAAGGATCCCTCCAGTGTGGACCAGGGATGGCGGGTATTTTTTGAAGGCTTTGAGTTTGCTCAAAATGGAAACGGAAATGGACATGCCCAGGAAGTGGTTGCACGGCCTGAAGCCGGAAACATCAATGTTCAAAAAGAACTTTCCGTAATGACCATCATCCAGGGTTTCCGTTCCCGTGGTCATTTACTTTCCACAACAAATCCTATTCGTCCTCGTAGAAACCGGATGCCTCATTTGGATCTGGCCGATGTCAACCTGACAGAAAAGGATTTGAAAAGTACTTTCCAGGCAGGTGCTGAATTTGGAATGCCTAATGCCACGCTGGAAGAAATCATTCAACATCTCCGTAGCGTGTATTGTGAGGATATAGGTTTTGAATACACACACATTGAAAATCGGGAGAAACGATTATGGCTTCAAAATAAAATTGAAAAGCGTGCGGGATTAGATAGTCGTAATGATTATGGTTTAACATTAGAAACCAAAAAACGCATTCTTGAAAAATTAAGTGGGGCTGTTGTATTCGAACGTTTCTTACATACGAAGTATGTTGGTCAAAAACGTTTTTCTCTTGAGGGTGGTGAAACAACAATACCTGCTTTGGATGAAATTATTCAATCCGGGGCAGCATTAGGTGTTGAAGAATTTATCTTTGGAATGGCGCATCGGGGACGACTCAATGTTCTGGCTAATATTCTTGGCAAAACATACGAGCAGATCTTCAATGAGTTTGAAGGCAATATGAATCCCGAGCAAAGTTTTGGTGATGGTGATGTGAAATACCATCTTGGATTTTCTTCACAAATACCGGGGCCAAATAATAAAACGCTTCATTTAAAATTAACTCCTAATCCTTCCCATCTTGAATCTGTCAATCCTGTAGTTGAAGGTTTTTCAAGAGCCAAGGCTGATCTTTTATATGGATCAGAATATGACAAAATCCTTCCGATTTTAATTCATGGAGATGCGGCAGTTGCCGGACAGGGAATTGTATATGAGACTGCACAGATGTCGCAACTCGAAGGATACTACACCGGGGGTACGCTTCATTTTGTCATCAACAACCAGATTGGATTTACCACGGATTTTGATGACGCACGGTCATCCACTTATTGCACGGCTGCAGCGAATATGATCCAGGCACCCATTTTCCATGTCAATGGCGATGATCCTGAAGCAGTCATTTTTGCAACACGATTAGCCACAGAATACAGGCAGGAATTTAATTGCGATGTGTTTATTGACATGGTATGCTATCGTCGTCACGGACACAATGAAGGTGATGATCCACAGTTTACGCAGCCGGAGATGTATGACAAGATCAGTATCCATCCTAATCCACGTGAAATTTATGCTAAGAAATTATTAGGTCGGGGGGATGTTGAAGCTCAGATGGCAGAAGAGATGGAGAAAAAGTATTGGGATATGCTGCAACAGCGCCTGGATATGGTTAAAGAGAACAAACTACCGTATCAATACCAGGAGCCGGAATTAGCGTGGAAGCAATTAAAGAAAAACGCTACCATCGATGATATGATGGTGACTCCGGTGACGGGTGTTGATCTCAGGCAAATTCAAAGTTTGCTGGAAAACCTGCACAAGCTTCCGGAAGGATTTACTCCGCTGAGTAAAATTGCAAGAATCAATAAAGCCAAGCAGAAATTAATTGAAGAGGGAAAGATTGATTGGGCATTAGGTGAATTGTTGGCTTACGGAAGTTTATTAACGGAAGGAAAAAATGTGCGGATGAGTGGGCAGGATGTGAAGCGTGGTACGTTTTCACACCGGCATGCTATCCTGTATGATACCAACACCTATGCTTCTTACAATCGGCTCGATCATTTGGCCGAGAAGCAAGGAAAATTCATGATCTATAATTCCTTGTTGTCTGAATTTGGTGTATTGGGATTTGAATATGGATATTCTTTAGCGAGCCCGGGACATTTAGTATTGTGGGAGGCACAATTTGGTGACTTCTTTAATGGTGCGCAGACGATCGTGGATCAGTATATCAGTGCAGGTGAAAGCAAGTGGCACCGGATGAGTGGCCTGGTGATGCTGTTGCCGCATGGATATGAAGGACAGGGACCGGAGCATTCCAGTGCAAGGCTTGAAAGATTTTTACAAGCATGTGGGGATGGCAATATGATTGTTTGCAATGTCAGTACACCTGCGAATTTCTTTCACTTGTTGAGAAGGCAATTAACGTGGAATTTCCGCAAGCCTTTGGTTGTGATGTCACCAAAATCCTTGTTGAGGCATCCGGCTTGTGTTTCGAATATTCCGGATATGGGACCAGGTACAGCATTTAAACCCATAATCGCGGATGAACTTTCACCAACAGCAGCAAAGAAAGTGAAACGGGTGGTGATGTGTAGTGGTAAAGTATATTATGATCTGAAAGAAGCGGTTGATAAAAATGCAGTTGAAGGGGTTGCCATCGTTCGTATCGAGCAATTGTATCCTTTGGATCAAAAAGCTTTAGAAACTGCATTGAAACCATATGGAACTGCAGAAAAAATTTGGTTACAGGAAGAGCCTGCGAATATGGGCAGCTGGAGCTATATGCAAGCCTTGATGCCATCACTCGATCTCAAATTGATTTCCAGGAAAGCTGCTGCTTCACCTGCAACGGGGTATAAGAAGTTGCATGATGAAAACCAGGAGCGTATTATTTCGGAAGCTATCGCTTTCTAAATTCAACTGTTGTTTTATGGCTCTCCTCCAATGTTGTTTTATGGCTCTCCTCCAATGTTGTTTTAAAGCCCCCAATGTTGTTTTAAGGCTCTGCCTTAAAACCCATATCGCAAACTCTGTCGTAAGCACAATCTTATCATGAAGCCTCTGGCTTCTCCGTGAAAATCTTACAAATGCATTAGTACGCACATGACGTTTGTAAGATTTGCGCTGGGAAGCCTGAGGCTTCCTGAGGATGGTTTTTGCAAAAGAGAATGATAGTGATATTGATTTGAAGCAATATGCTTCAAATAACACCCCAATGTTGTTTTAAGGCTCCGCCTTAAAACCCATATCGCAAACTCTGTCGTAAGCACAATCTTATCATGAAGCCTCTGGCTTCTCCGTGAAAATCTTACAAATGCATTAGTACGCACATGACGTTTGTAAGATTTGCGCTGGGAAGCCTGAGGCTTCCTGAGGATGGTTTTTGCAAAAGAGAATGATAGCGATATTGATTTGAAGCAATATGCTTCAAATAACAGATGAATTATAAGGGAACATATCCAATCATTGGACCATAATCCAAAACATGAACATCCAATAACCCATCTGTTCTTCCCAAATAGTTTCTTGCACTACTATATCGATAGTCTTCAGCTCTATCTACTAATCCTGCTGCCACAGGATTGAAATGTATATAATCTATTTTTTGCATTGTAAATGCTGGTGAAAAGCAATGCATAGGTCGATTGTTTTGTTGCCAGACCTGGTGAACTTCGTTGTTTGAATTGTACTTGCCATGGTATTTGAAAACAACATCAAGCCAATCCCGACGGCTTTCTTTAGGATTGTCTTTCATCCAGGCAAGGATTTTTCGCGAGGTGAATCCTTTGTAATCTCTGACTATTGCAGAAAAGCCAGGAGAAGTAGCATCTGCGGATGCAACTAAATGCAAATGACTGCTCATAATAACATAAGCATACAACAAGAGTCCTTTATTGTCCTGGCAATATTTAAAGCTATCCAGTAGGATTTGAGCGCATTCTTTGCGGGTAAACAGATCAATCCACCCTACTACTGTAAAAGTCATGAAATACGTGGCATACTGATCCGTGATCTTATACCCACCTGGAGGTGAATCATCGGTAATCAACATAAAAGTGAATTTTGTTTTCGAAACTGGTAACGTATCTGGTAAGTACGGTTTACTAAATATAGGGATTATATGGATTTGAAGCAATATGCTCAAATAACACCATAATGTTGTTTTAAGGCTCTGCCTTAAAACCCATATCGCAAACTCTGTCGTAAGCACAATCTTATCATGAAGCCTCTGGCTTCTCCGTGAAAATCTTACAAATGCATTAGTACGCACGTGACACTTGTAAGATTTGCGCTGGGAAGCCTGAGGCTTCCTGAGGATGTTTTTTGCAAAAGAGAATGATAGTGATATTGATTTGAAGCAAAATGCTTCAAATAACAGATAGGTTTTGATTCAAATAACAAATAAAAAAGGGGCACATCGTTATGTGCCCCTTTTTGTGGATAACGTATAGGGTTAAATGAGTCGCTATGATTTGATAGGGGTATACGTTACCTGCCTTAAAAAAGAACTGCATCTTTTTTAAGTGCATTTATTTTTAAGAAGTAAAAATTAGTGATCCTGGCCGACGACGATCTGCTTATACTGGATCGGTTTATCACCACTCATGACCCGCATGAGACACAAACCAGATTGTATGTTAGCTTTTGTGAAGTCTACATATTGCTCGTTGGTTTGATCTCCTACTTTTTCTACATGAACCAGCTTACCTGAGATATCATAAAACTCCAACTGCGTAGGCTGATCTACGAGGCTGGAACTCCATTCAACGTGTATGCCTTCAGTAGCCGGGTTCGGATAAACCAGGAATGTATTGTCTTCAGCAACCACATCTCGTCCATTTTCAAAGTTGACAGATTCGATAGGCGAGTATTCGAATGTACCATCGAGATCAACCATCTTCAGTCGATAGTATATTATGGCATTAGCTTGCGAACCTAAATTGACATTTTTATCCAAATACTGGTAGTTCAGAACAATCTGGCTGTTACCAGCAGCATTTACATTGCCGATTGTTTTCCAATTGATCTTATCTGTCGAGCGCTCTATACCAAAGTAACTACTGTTTGCTTCACTGGCTGTAGACCATACCAGTTCAGCACTCTTATTATCAGAACTTTTCTTCGCGTTAAATGAAAGAAGATTGATAGGAAGAGGAGAATTAATATCTACTTTAGAATCACCGGTTCCACCATTCCAATTATTGGAAGCTCCTGTACCATAGTACATCGCAGCATAATTTGTGTTATCATTTCCGGAATGGGAAATATACCAATAAGCCCAATCAGATCCAGTTCCTGTGTAATCGTTCATTTGAATTTTCTTCTCGCCGAGAGGAAGGGGATCAAATGTGACCGTGGCAATTGCATTGTCCTGGCCACCAATTAAAGTTACTGCGGATTGAACTATTAACTGAAACGGGTAAACTCTTCTTCCGTTCTTAACCTCCGGAGTAAAAGTGTTGATGGTACCTCCAATCAAAGATTGTGCACAATTTGTGCATGGTCCAGGACCAGATGTGTGCAGGACGCTGACAGCGAAACTACAATTTATGTCATTGGTTGTAGTTGTGGTGGTCGGTTTTGCATATATGGTAACCGTCCATGGGCCAGTCTTTTTTATGGTGGCCTGTGTTGGATTTGGCTGGGCAAACAAACCAATAGTAAAAGCAACAACAGGAAGTATGAGTAGTATTCTTTTCATGTCGAATGAGAATTGAAATTCAAATTAATAGTGCTGGTTAAGAATAGTTCCAGGGGCACCACCTAGTACTGTGTTTAACAAATAGTCACGGTCATTATTTGGTCCTCCAAATCGCACTGTTCCATTCATGTTATAGTCACCTGTACCTCCTGGTGGAGCATATGCATTAGTTAATATCGTACCAGGATTACCCAACAAAACTGTATTCAGTAAATAGTCACGGTCATTGGCTGGACCTCCAAATCGAACATTCGTGTTAGCATTTCCATTTCCTGCATACATCAAATATTTGCCGGAAGCAACATGTAAAAACTCTGCATCATTAGTTGAAATTGCAGGGTTATCATAAGCAAGTGCCAGGTTAGTGGTAAAATCCTGTTGTGTTGGGCTGACCACATTTATACCAGTAGTATTAGGCGTTCTAATGGACATGTGTGTACGATGCACAATTCCTACAATAGCGGTAGTGGAGTTATTAACCCCATTCTTGATTAAGGGCTTTGATACACCATCCGTCGCTACTATTGTTCCATCGCTTTTCAAAAACGCTGATGCTTTACCATAAACTGTAGCAGGGTTCGCTGGATCTCGCATCTCAAGTTTTACCCAGTCTGTTACATTGGATGGAACATCAGCGACTGTAGCAGGCGCATCCAGGTATGGACTTGTCAACATTTGAGCTTCAATGGTGGCATTATTGGAAAATACAGTAGTCATACCATTTGTACCATTAAATGCACCTTCCAGGAAAACTTTCAGGTCAACTTTACCCATGAAGTCAGTACCAGTGAAATCAGCTGTTGCAATATCTGTCTGACCTGTAACAGTACTTGTACCATTACCAGAGGATCCCAAGTAAAACCATTCAGTGCCGCTATACACAGCACCATTAACAAGGGAACCTGAGCCATTTATGTCAGCAGGTATATATGTACCAGTCAACGTGTTACTGTACGTGGTAATACCCGTTTGATTAATATCCCAATATCTTGAAATGAAATCAGTACCATCGGTTGGTTTATTCGGATGCGTAAGATCATTCGCTTTCGCACGAAGATTAGCATTTGAATATCCTGTTCCTGTATAGGTACAAGCTAAAGGACTGTAATTTGTTATATCACCAATCGGGAAAGTAAATGCACCATTTGCAATGACATTCTTTTGCATCATACCTGTTCCGGTTGTGGCCACATACTCGTCACCATCAGAACCAATAACAGTTGCATTGCTACCAAGCTTCAAATCGAAGTTTCCAGTAACGATCCTTGATGCACCTGGTGAATTAAAATTCAGATTGGTATCAATCGTCATGTTGGACAACAGGTTGATATTACCTCCACCGGTCTTGATATCTTCTACCTTTTGAAATATCGCACTACCAGCGGTCACATCAGAATTACCTGAACCGCTGAAGCGCAAGGTATTTGATTGGCTGGGCTCCCAGGTGCCGGCATTGACAAAGTTTCCTTCGAGTTCGATGATACCGTCGTTGTCAATGGTGCCGGTTGAGGTGTTTTGTATACCGCCCTGCACATACAGGATTGCACCAGGTTGCACCTTGACCATTGCTCCATCATTGTAGAGCAAAATGTTTTGTCCAAAACCGAGGAGTGGTAAGGCGCAAATAATGGAGGTAAATAATTTTTTCATAAATGAACCACTTAAAGGGTCAATTGAATTTGTTTTCGGGGTCTGTTTGATTGTGCTTCCAAAATTAGCCCATCCCGTTGGCTTTCAGAAGTTTTTTTACTGAAATGTGCCTGTTATTTAGTTTATGGCACATTTCGTTGAGTAAACCGTCAAAGAGGTGGGAGACGAACCTCTCTAAGCCACAAAAACCTTGCCTTAAATCTCAGGGGGATGCTTATGCTATCTTGCTGAAAGATAGGTAAATAATTCTTGTTTAGCAACCTGCTGGAATAAAGCTAAACCTTAGCTTTTTTCCACATTTGTTAGCTGCTATAAACCAAAGCTTTCAGCCTCTAAAAGTTGACCCACAAGGATTCGAACCTTGACTGACGGAACCAAAATCCGGAGTGCTACCGTTACACCATGGGTCAAAGAGGACGCCAAAGATAAGTTATAAGTGAAAAGAGAAAAGAGAAAAGTGAATTCAGTCTTCAGTTGACAGTCTTCAGTCGGCAGTCGTTACCTTAGTTAACTACTAAGATCTTGGTTACCAGGGCATCAGGGTTGGTGAACCCATCACTATTGGCAACCGAAAAGACCATATAGACCCCGGTTACGGCCTTTTGACCATTCTTGTCCCGGCCATCCCAGATAGCCTGTCCCCCTAAAGCGCGGGTTTCAAAGACGATCTGACCATTGACATCGGTGATTTTCACCACAGCATCGCGCGCCAGACCCCGAATTGCAATCGGTCCTTCATAATCCGGGCGCACGGGATTAGGGAAGGCATAAGCGTTTTCATCATTATCGATGCCTCCTGCTATGGCATCCGTCCTTACACTCATAATACCTCCTAACGTACCGATAAACACTACTCCGTTATTTTGATCGATCGCTATATCAATAATTCGATTATCGAGCAGCGGACTATTATCCGTAGTGTATGACACGACTTCTTCATTTCCTGCAGGTGACTGAACGAATACTCCACTCCCGGTACCAAACCATTTTCTGTTGGCACCGTCTACCGCAATAGCATAAATAGTTTCTTCACCTAAAAGATAATTCAATACACCATCCTGTTCCACTTTCACGCGACTACCTTCATTCGTATTTTCATTAAAAGGATCTGCACTGCCGTCAAATACAACAGGACCTTCGGCAGTTCCAACCCATATATCTCCTTCAAGATCAACAGCAAGACAATTGACACTATTGGATGGCATGATGGTATTAGAAGCACCGAGTTGGATGCATCGATCATCGGATTCGTTATCAATGGTACCACCATCATCGAATACAATGATTCCCCCGGATTTACTATAAAGACCAATCCATTTATATCCCCGTTGATCGATCACGATTTGTGTGACATTGGTAATGTTGCTACAGGGCAAATCAAAACTTTTCCAGGTGCCATCTTTTTTGCGCACGCTCAACGGATGATTGGCGAGATAATTAGATACCCATAGATTATTAGCATCATCAAAAGCAAGTCCGGAGATCCTTATCCTGCTGGAGTCTCCCACAGCTCCTTCTAAAGAACTATTTGATTTAACATACTGAGAATATGAATTGCCTTCTTTGACCAATATTCCATTCCAATATGTACCCACATAAACTTTATCACTCAGCGGATCAGGCAGTATCCTGAAAAAATTGAAAAGACTATCACCATTAATTTCCGGTGTGTAATATTGGTTATAATTCTCCCAGTTCTTATTAGCATAAATAAAGAATCCATCCCGGTTGTATGTGTAACCGTAACTTTCAGAAACACCACCAGTAGCTACATATAGCGCTCCATTTTTCACTTCCAGGTCACTGACACTAGCGGAAAAAGGCGTGTTGTATGTAAGAATATCGCATGGAGCAAAATGATTTTCTGCAAGTCGGAATAGTGGATATTTATCAGCATACCAAATACGTCCTTGCTCATCTTCAATCGCATAGGATAGGATACCAACACAGGCAATTCCATTGTCATGCCAATAACCGGAATCCAGGAAAAATGCTACAACACCAAGGCAATTATTATCACAGGCAAATCCAACCATCAAATTTTTTCCTTCATTGGAAATAAATTGAACCGTATAACCTTGTTTTGGAGACCACAATTGAAGAACATCATTTTCCATGCGATACAGACCTCTTCTATCGGCATCTTCAATAATGCCTGCATACAACTTGTTTTCATAAACACTAACGGCCTGGCAGGTATAAGATGGAGATAGTCCAGCGGTGATCCTTTGCCAGGAGTTAAAATTTTCAATGATTCCTCCGCTAAAAGGATCAAATACATATAAGCCGTTTTCTGTAGCGAGGTAATATTTATTTTGAAAAACAGTAAAACTCAACGCCGGGCTTGTAGTAAATACAGTGGATTCAAAGCGACCGCTATTGATATTTAAAATGACCAGGCCAAATGGAGTACACAAAAAAGCTGAGGGACTGTTGTCAACATAAATACTGTTGATGCGCTTGTCTCCTTGTATGGATGTATTGCGCAGGATGTCATTGACATTAGTGACGCCATTGGAATCAATAAGATCAATGTTACCGTTTGCATAACCTATGATCAGGGTGCGCAGCGCATTGTGATATTTAATCCAACTTGGAATCGCATCGCTGAGGCCTTCCACTTTGGAATAAAAAGTTACATCTGAAGTATCCGCTTTTGATATGCTGATCAATGCATAGTCCGTCCCATAAAAAACACGTGTTGCACTTTGTGTCACTGTGTGTCCACCATTATAAGGAAGATGCTGGGCCCAATCATAAAGCCGGAGATCACTTTGCCCCAGGAGGAATAACGAATAATGAATAACGAATACGGAAGTAAGAAGGAATTGGCGATAGATGCTGAATTTCATTGGCCGGCAAAGATAAAAGGAGATCAATGGTCTTTTGTTCAATGGAAAATGGTCATGCTATTAATGAGATTTTCCTCTTCATTATTGCTTATAAAGCGAGGATCCTTCTAGGTATTGCCAAACATTGTCGGGAACCATGTATCTCACGGATTTTCCTTCTTTGATGCTTTGGCGGATAAATGTGGAAGAAATATTCAAAAGCGGTAAGTCGTACATTCTGACATCTGCTGTCTTTTGGACCTTTTTGGGTAAATCCGAGTCCTTCCTGTTATATATATGAATGGGATACCGTTGGAGAAGAAGCTCATAGTTCTTCCATTTGGTTATTGAGGCAAAGTTATCTCCACCCATGATCAGTGAAAATTGGTGCTGCGGATACTTTTCATGTAGATAGACCATGGTATCAATAGTATAGGAAGGCTTGGGGAGGGAAAACTCAATATTAGAAACCTTCAGTCTGGGATTGTCTTCAATTGCCATTCGCACCATTTGAAGCCGTGACTGGTCCTTAGCCAATGTGTCTCGGAGCTTCAGAGGATTATGTGGAGAAACTACAAACCAAACCTGGTCCAGGTCAGCCCTGGTGGCCATGAATTCGGCAATGATAAGATGGCCGACATGAACCGGGTTGAAGGAGCCGAAAAAGAGTCCTATTTGCTTGCCTTTAACCATTCTCGATTTTGGATGCTTCGACTTCGCTCAGCAAAAGTTTTGGATTAGGTAATTGTATTTATTCTGCTGCTAATTTCAGCAAATAGATGCTATCGCAGATGAAAGACTGCCCATGGTTCGACTTGCAACACACATCCTCGTGCTACAGCTCACCAACCGCTGAAGACTGAGAACTGAAGACTTTTTACTCCTCTCCCAGCAAAGCTTTGAGGTGATCCAGAGCTTGCTCAGCCAGGTCTGGCCAGTCATGGTGGAAGTAATAAGGAACTTCAACCCAATTTTGAAGATAGAGCGGACGTCCATAAGGCTTATAATATTGCCAGCCCAGGGATGCTTTTTCCGGAAGATCGCAGCCATTGAGTTTGAGAACGATACGGTCCTCGTAGACCATGGCAAAAGCCCGGCCTTTGTATTCCATTGAGGGAGAGGAAAGGAGGGTGGACTTGCGGATGTGGGGGTGGTGGCTTTCCATCCTGGCACATAAGTTCATGAAAAAGGCTAATGCATTCATGACGCTTCGGTTGTAAGGGACAGTCTAAGATAACACTTTATAAAAATATTTAATGTGTTTTTTATTAATTTTTGTCACCAGGTTAAATCCCTTGATTTTTTATTGCCAACCTGGCCAACCCTGATACCTAAATGGAAGATTTAAGAATAAGGTTTTCGGTAACCCTATTGGTTTTAAGGTAGAACCTGAAAACAACAGAATGAAGAGGGCTAGATTTCTTCAGCATCTGTTTGTTTTAAACTTAAAGCTCCGGATGGACAGGAACGAACGGTGTGTTTAATAGCCTCAGTATTCCCGTGCTCTGTTTGAATCCAGGGTCTATCCCGGGGTTTAAATACCTGCGGCAAGCTGCGAAAGCAAACCCCGGAGTGAATGCATAAATGGGGTTGCCAAATGACTGTGAGGTCATCCTTTTTATATTCCTTTTTGATTTGCATGTTGCAGGATTTATTTGGTTACTAATACCACCGGGCAGTGATCACTGCCCATTTCGTCTGGCAGAATAAAACTGTCCTCAATCCGGTCAACAAACGAACTGGATACGATGAAATAATCAATCCGCCATCCAATGTTCTTCGCCCTCGCTCCAAAACGTGCACTCCACCAACTGTATCCAACTTCAGTCGGCCTGAGATGCCTGTAAATATCTACAAAACCTACTTTCAACAACTCGGACATTCCGTCTATCTCCTTCTGCGTATATCCCGAAGTTTTGTTGTAATTCTCCTTTGGTCTTGCCAAATCAATCGGTTGATGAGCCACATTGAAATCCCCACAAGCAATCACCGGTTTTTTGGCCTGCAATTTCACCAGGTGATTCCTGAAATCCTTATCCCAAACCTGGCGATAATCTAAACGACCCAAATCACTTCCTGAATTCGGGATATAAGAAGTGACGAGGAAGAAATCTTCAAACTCAGAAGTGATCGTCCGGCCTTCCTGGTCATGATCATTGATACCAATTCCATAGGTCACTGCTTTTGGTTTTTCTTTTGTCATGATACAAGTACCAGAATAGCCTTTCCTTATTGCACTGTGAGGATAGATGTGAAAGTCTGTGATGTCGGCTAATGCGCCATGCACTTCATCATCCTGCGCCTTGGTTTCCTGTAAGCAGATAATGTCGGCATTCCAAGCTTTGATTTGTTTGGCAAAACCTTTTTTGGCTACTGCTCTCACCCCGTTGACATTCCAGGTTACGATTTTCATTGGACTATTTTTGAACGCGTTAAATTAAGGAGTTGTTAGCAGTCGAAAGTTGTTCAGTTGGCAGTCACCAGTCGCCGGTCCGAAGCTCTAAATTTTTGACAGAAAACTGGAAACTGCCCTCTGCAGACTGAAGACTGCAAACTGTGGACTAGTTAATACTTATTTTTACAGCCAAATGGGAAAAGTCAAGATCGGGTTGGTTCAGATGAGTTGTGTAGCAGATAAAGCTACCAACCTGGAGCATGCTATAGAAGGCATCCGGAAAGCAAAGCTAGCCGGTGCAGAAATCATCTGCCTGCAAGAGCTTTTCACCTCGTTGTATTTCTGCGATGAGGAGAATTATGATCATTTCGCTTTGGCGGAATCTATTCCTGGGCCCTCTACGGAAAAGCTTTCATCAGTGGCTAAAGAATTAGGTGTAGTGATCATTGCTTCGCTGTTTGAAAAACGAACACAAGGATTGTACCATAACACCGTAGCCGTGTTAGATGCTGATGGGCAATATCTCGGCAAGTATAGAAAGATGCATATCCCGGATGATCCGAATTATTATGAGAAATTTTATTTCACGCCCGGTGATTTAGGATATAAAGTTTTCAAAACCAAATTTGCTACAATTGGAATATTGATTTGTTGGGACCAGTGGTATCCTGAAGCTGCGCGTATCACTTCATTGATGGGAGCAGAAATTCTTTTTTATCCCACAGCGATTGGTTGGGCATCCCTCCAGGATGCTGATACGAATACTGAACAATACAATGCGTGGCAAACCATACAACGCAGTCATGCTGTAGCAAATGGTGTGCATGTAGTAGGTGTTAACCGGGTTGGTTTTGAGCAGGAAGGCAGAATGAAGTTTTGGGGAGGATCCTTTGTTTCCAATCCTTTTGGCACCATAATCTATCAGGCTTCACATGATGATGAAGAAAATCCTGTTATTGAAGTCGATACCAGCCTGACGGATCGGTACAGGACGCATTGGCCATTTCTGCGCGACCGTCGCATTGATTCGTATGAACAAATCACCAGAAGATACATTGATGAATCCTGATACTCCTGCTGCGCAAGGGTATTTTTTCCCAGCCGAATTTGCTTTACATCATGCTACGTGGCTGAGTTGGCCACACAATCCTGATACATGGCCCGGTAAGATTGAAACCATTTATCCTTCTTACGCAAAATTCGTAGGCATTCTCACAGCTGGAGAATTTGTGCACATCAATGTCCGGGATAAAAAGATGGAGCATGAAGCGATCGCCATTTTAGAAAATCAAAATGTCAATTTAGAACGCGTCAAATTTTTCCATCATCCGACTAATGATGCATGGTGCCGTGATCATGGCCCTGCTTTTTTAATTAACTCCGAAAGTCGCCAGCCGAAAGTCATCGTAGACTGGGGACATAATGCTTGGGGTGGAAAATATCCTCCGTTTGATTTGGATGATGTTATTCCATCCTTAATAGCAAAAGAGTATAATATTCCTGTTTTCCATCCGGGCATCATCATGGAAGGCGGTAGTGTGGATTTCAATGGTGAAGGAACATTAATCACTTCTACATCTTGTTTGTTGAATCCTAATCGCAATCCACAACTCAATCAACAACAAATTGAACAATACCTGTTTGATTATTATGGTGTGGAACAAGTGTTGTGGGTCGATGAAGGTATTGTCGGGGATGATACTGACGGGCACATTGATGATACCGTACGCTTTTTTAATTCAGATTCTGTTATCACAGTGATCGAGCATAATAAGCAGGATGAGAATTTTGCATTGCTAAAACGAAACCTGAAACAGTTAAGTCAAATGCGGCTCATCAATGATCGGCAACTCAATATCGTAGAACTTCCCATGCCGGATGCATTATATTATGAAGGTCAACGATTACCGGCATCTTATGCTAATTTTTATATTTCCAATCAGCATGTTATTGTTCCTACATTTCAATGCAACCGGGATGATGAAGCTTTAAATATCCTACAGGATTGTTTTGCTGAAAGAAAAGTGATTGGCATTGATTCTACTGACATCATTTGGGGACTGGGAAGTTTTCATTGTTTGAGTCAGCAGGAGCCAGCTGTGTGAGGAGCAAAGAGCTAGGAGCAAAGAGCGAGGAGCAAAGAGCAAGGAGCAAAGAGCAAGGAGCAAGGAGCAAGGAGCGAGGAGCAAAGAGCAAGGAGCAAGGAGCAAGGAGCAAGGAGCAAAGAGCAAGGAGCAAGGAGCAAAGAGCAAGGAGCAAAGAGCAAGGAGCAAGGAGCAAGGAGCAAGGAGCAAGGAGCAAAGAGCAAGGAGCAAAGAGCAAGGAGCAAAGAGCAAGGAGCAAAGAGCAAGGAATAAGGAATAAGGAATAAGGAAATTATTTTTTAAAAAAGAAATAAACGGCTAACACCAGGAAGACTGAACCGATAATATGATTCAAACGAAAGGTTTCATTTTTAAAAACAAGAATGGTGAAAGCAGTAAAGACAGTCAATGAGATGACTTCCTGGATCACTTTTAATTGCATGAGATTAAACGGACCTCCGCCGACCTGGTAGCCTATGCGGTTGGCTGGGACCTGTGCGCAATATTCCGGTAATGCAATAAGCCAACTGATGAGAATGATCAGGATCAGGCTTATTTTCTGAGAACCTTTTGCTTCACCAAATTTCAAATGCCCATACCAGGCAATGGTCATAAAGATGTTGGAAACAACCAGGAGACCTATAGTGATCAGGCTTTTGGACATACAATTGATTTTTATTTCGGATCAAACTGGATCAAAAATAAAAACTCCGGCCCTAAAGGACTATGCCTTTAGGGCCGGAGCGATATAAAATACGAGTATGAAAGTAAATCTTACTGTTTGGAGATCTGTTGATTGAAAATCTTATCTCCTTGCTTGACATTCACTACATAGTTTCCTGGTGCAGCTGATTTCAGATCAATGCTCTTATTGTAATAGCCGGTAGCATTGTCATTATCCTCTGAATAAATAATCTTTCCATTGACATCGGTGATGACGATGTTGATTGGACCCGGCTCTGTGGTAAAGGACAGAGAGAACACACCTTGTGTTGGGTTCGGATATATCCTGGCGTCCCGGAGATTCAATTCATTCAAGCCTACTGGTCCTTGTTGTGCAGGTGTTGGTTCCAATTCAGGCTTAACGGTTTCTTCTTTGAAATCTTCAATTTTACCGCAATCTCCGCGTGCACGCCATTCATGACCAGGCAGATCGGCCCAAGATTTCAGGTGCACATTTGCTTTCTGCATTTTCCCTTCACGATTATAATATACGGTGACATCATCACCTGGTAAATAACCTTTCAGCACATCATAGATTGTTGCAAAGTCAAGAATGGCGTAATCATCAATTTTGGTGATCACATCTCCTTCCTGTAAGCCCGCGGCTTGTGCACCGCCGTTTTCAATCAATGAATTGATGTGGCAACCGGTCTCGTCCCCTGAATTATTGACATAAATACCGAGCGCTGCACAATTAGGAATTCTTTGTTCGCCATAACCCCATGGGTCACCATGTTTGCCGTACCATTTGGTTACAGTGTAGCCATGGCTGTCGGATCCATCACCTTGTGTCACGATGATGATTTTTTGATCCGGATTTTTAATGATGATCTGATCGGCTGATATGCTATCCAGTCTCCCTTCGATGGCTACTTTATCACCTGCGCTTCTGAATAAAAAGAGACGTTCGCCCTGATCTGTGTCAGAAAGTTTTTCGATTTCTACTTTTTCCATGACGTCAGGGTTAATGGCCATTTGCTGCAGTATGGCTTCAGGCTGGTCGCCTTCGGCAATCCAGGTTTCCGTAACGGGTTTACCACTTTCATCCGTTTTAGTGGTGGTGATGGTAATACGCTTTGTGTTTTTTTCTACTGTAGTGGTGGATTGGGCCTGGAGGGAGATACCCAGGCAGACCAGAAAGGCAACGAGTAAACTTATAGTTTTCATAAAAAGTGATTGTGGGTTTAAAACGGTTTGGATTTGATAGAAAAGTTATTCCTAAATCGTATTTGAATCAAGATATGTTACACGATAATCGATATACAGATGCCGAATTAGGACCAATTACATACGTTGCTTGCTTTTGGTAGTAAACTCAACCTTCGAATTACCAGAGAGTTCGAGCCCTTGTTGTTGCTCATATATCCTCAAGTATTTTTCATGCAGTTCATCGCTCATCTTGTGGCCGTTGATTTTCAGTTTATCCGGGGTCAGCTGGACTTCGACTTCTTCACCGGGCTGAATCAGACCATCCTCTACCATTTCATCACTGAGTGAAAGACGGGGTGAAGGCAGCCTGTAAAGTTGATGTTCGAGTTCCCTGGCTAAATCTTCATCCGGGGCGAGCAAATGATAGTTGTAATTAAATTCTTTCATATGGCCCATTTCATCCTTGTATCGCTCTTGTTCTTCCTGCCAATTTTTCTGTTCAGTTCTCCATTGTTCATTGTATTGCTCCTTGTACTGCTTTGACTGTTCTTTCCATTGTTTGGATTGTGCTTTCCATTGATCGGCCTGTGTTTTCCATTCTTTTTCCCATTGTTCGGAATTGGCTTTCATCTCTTCCTCCCATTTTTTCATTTCTTCTGCATTCATCATGCGGCCGTCAATAGCGACTGCAGGATATTCTCCTGTCCATGTTTGGGCATCCGGCACACAGATCACTGAGGAATCACCATTATCCATTCTGATGATGATTTTACTATTCCCATGGGAAATGATAGTATCGCCAAAGATTTTTATGTGGGAGCCATTAATATCGGGAAAACCGTAAACGGTCATCATCGATCCATCATCATTCATCAGCGTTCTCAATTGACCCAATTCCATATTCAATTCATTCATTTCCGGCAAAGGGGGCATGGTAAAGGAAAAGTTTTCCATAGGAGGCATAGCTGGCATACCGGGCATAGGTGACCTCGAATAGGAATAACTTTCTTCAGAAGGCATACCAAATCCTTCGACTGTCGGTGGTGTATCCATGACGCCGAACAATTCATCAATCACAGCATCATATTGACTGAAATCTGATGGAGCAATGTCTTTTCCATCGATTTTCAATTCTTTGATATTCCCATCTGCAACTTCAATGCTGATATCCTGGTTGTCTGTTTTCTTGTGAATTTTATATGTACCCATTGAAGGAATGGAATCCACTCTGCATTCACGAGCCACTGTGATCATGGCCGGGAAATTGATATTCTCCGGTTTCTTGTTTTCATGGGCTTTACTGGTCAGGGTAAAAGCAAGGAAACACAACGAGCACAAACTGAGTAAAACCGTTTTTTCAGTTTGATTATGGTTTTTATACGGGACATTCAGGATACGTTGAATGCGAGCTAACATCGCTCCTTTACCTGATGCAAAACCAACTGCAAGTTTTGGAACTGAGTGTGTCTGCATTTCCTGTATAGTGATCAGCGCCTTTGCATATCCAAGGTGATCACCGCACCAGGAAACAGCCAGGTCATCAGCCCGATTTTCTCTTTCATTTCGGACCATCCTGGATATCCACCAGGTCACCGGGTGATAGTAAAACAACGTTTCAATAAATGATTGAATAATGTTGGATAAGTAATCGCGACGAACGATATGAGCGAGTTCATGCGTAAGCACTGCTTCCACTTCACCAGGCGTTAATTGATTGATGATACCAACCGGAAATAAAATCAAAGGCTTGAGATGACCAATAGTCACCGGAGATTTAGTGTGACGCGATTCAGATGCTGAAGGCTTCACTTTCAATCTCAACCTGTGGGTGATTTGATCCAATGTGGATTGCAACTGATCATTATAAAAAGAATCAGACCGAAGGTGAGCAACCCAACCCAGGCTAATCATTAAACGCAACATCAGGATGCAAACACCTCCCAGCCAAATGGTAAGCATCATCGGCATACGAGCCTCCAGCCATGCGGATAGTTGTGCAGCAATGCTGACTGACTTTTGTGTTACCATGACAAAACCACTCGTGATTTCCGTGATATTGTTTTGTTCTGGCAACATGACAATAAATGTGCATAAAGCTGATACCAATGTGGTCCAAAGTGCGAGTGTCGAAATGGTGTAGCGTGTGTGTGCACTACGGCCTGGAATACACTTCAGCACTATAAACAAGCAAAGGCCTATTAAAGCGATTTGCCAGATAGAATGCACAAAGGTCCATCCGAGGGCTTTCATCCATGAAGATTCAATCCAAGTGGTAGTCAGGTTCATGATGGTTTATTTTTTTTCTTTTTCTAATTGATCAATAAGGGCTTTGATTGCGGCTAATTCATCCGGAGTGGTTTTGTGATTGCCCAGCAGTTGAAGTGCCAGTTTAGATGCAGATCCTTTATAAGCTGCGTTGAGAAATCGATCCAACAATGCGGATTGAATTTTTCCTTCCCGTACAGCAGCAGTATAGACATGGGTGCGTTGAGAATCATCACGCGTCACCAATCCTTTTTCAAACATGATCTGCATGATCTTGAGTGTCGTGGTGTAGCCAGTGTTTTTGTCCTGGTCAGTGTTAAGGAGATCGTTTATCTCACGGACAGTGGAGGGACCTTGTTTCCAAAGGAGCTGGAGTATCTCCAGTTCGGAATCGGTCGGACGGATATCGTTTGTCATATATATGTACGAAGTATTTCGTATACAATAATAGGGTTTGGATGGGACTTAGTACGAATGGATTCGTATTTTAATAAAAATTTAACACTTGGCTTCCAACTGTGGTCAGAGACGGTGGCTAAGGTGTTGGAATTTAGAACTCGACTTCTATTGAGTTTGCGAACGCGTAGATGCTTTTTGGTACTCCTAAAGGTGGCATGGAGTCGTATCCATACCGGAGTGACATGGCCAGGTTTAGTTTCTTAGTGATTCCCAGGGTAAGCGTGGTTTCACTACTCAGGCGATAGTCGCTGGCATCTGACAGTAAGGGTTGGACATAGATGGTATTGGTAAAAGAAACTTCGTCCTCGGGCAGAAGGGTAAACGTAAAGTAGCTGCTAATCCGGTGATCCCTGAGTCTAATAATAGGCTCGATCAGGTCCTCCCGCTCATACATATAGGCTACACCGAAATAAAACTTCGCCTTTTCAAGCTGCGTGAGCTTAAAGCGCGGACCTGTTCCAAACAGGACCCTTCGATCGACTTTGGTCAGCGAGTTATATTGAATTTGGGTAAAGACTTCCCATCGAATCGTTTCACCAAACTTTCGATTGTAGCGCAGGTGGCCAAAGCCGGCATTGGAAAATTTTTCTTTATCCCCGGTGATCAGGCTTATGTCAGAGATAAGCAGCCATAAGTCTTTCGCGTTTTTGGATTTGTACTCAATGAGGGTATTAGCAGCCAGGGCAAAGGTTTCTTTGGTGTTTTTGGAACCGGCAAAACTAAGCCTGGCCTTTCCGAACCAACCAGCCGAATCCGTCGCGATACGTTTATTCTCAATATTCACGATCTGGCCAATAACCGTGGGTTGCCCAAGCCAGAGGAGGGCTATCCCAAACAGGCATAGCTTGTGAACGAGGTTCATGCATGTTAGGGAAGCAAAATCTATTCCTAAAAAGCGGAGGGCAGAGGGCAGGGAGCAGAGATAAATCTCAGTCTATCACTTTTTCAAAGCTTTGAGATTCGCTTCATAGCAATCGATCCATTGTTGTGGAGTCATGCGGGTGCAGAGTTCGCCGATCAGTTCGAGTGGGACATCTTCTGGTTTTTTAAAACGGATGCATGATTTTCCCATGTCCAGTTTTTTCGCGGTGTGCTTAGGCCATTCTTTCTTAAACCAATCTAATTCTGCTCCGCCATACAGTCCCATGTGATAAAGAGCGATGTGATTTTTTTGTGAAGCCAGGGACATAAACATTAATGGTTGTTTTGGATCCACGTGGTAACCGGGCTTATATAAAGTGTGTGGCACTACATACCCGATCATGCCATAACCCATTCCCTCTTTAAATCCTTTGGGTAGATTTTCCAGGATCACCTTACGCAATTTGCGCATGATATCTCTTCGATCCTCTGGCAGGCTTTCGATGTATTCTTCCGGGGTTGTAGCATTGGATTTGGATTGCATGGTGCAAAAATAAAAGATTAGAAGAGTAGGATGTTGAATACCATATTTATGGGACTTACAATACACGGATGGAGAGATCAAATGGGGTAATTTTATATCCCGAAATATGGAGCATAAAGAATCGGGCCGGCATCTTGCAGCAATCCTGTTTACGGATATCGTCAGCTACACCGCTATGATGCAGCGAGATGAAGCATTAGCGCTTTCCGCTGTGCGTCGTCACCAGGAAGTACTCGAACGTCTTGTTCCGCTACACGAAGGTGAAGTGTATCAATATTACGGTGATGGCAGTCTCAATATTTTTCACAGTGCGATCCAGGCCGTCAAAGCTGCATTAGAAATACAAAAAGAACTTTTAATGGATCCTCCCGTGCTTTTGAAAATAGGGGTGCATATCGGGGAGATCTACACGGAAAACGGAAAGATTTTCGGTGATGGTGTCAACATTGCGAGTCGTATTGAATCCATTGGCCAGGGTGGAACTGTTTTGTTATCCCGTGATGTGTATGAAAAGATCAGGAACCATGCTCTTTTTCAATTATCCTCCGTCGGAAAGTTTGAATTCAAGAATGTAGATGAGCCGGTGGAAGTTTTTGCACTCACCAATTCAGGCTTGCGTGAATTAGATCGGAAGAATATTGAAGGGAAGCTCAAAGAATTATCTGCACCAAAGAAATCAAAACTGCCTTATGCACTACTTGGGCTGATTCCAATATTGGTTGTGGCGTACATGCTTTTCGTCCGCCAAACTTCCAATGGCAATGACCTCAATGGTTTGCCAGTTAATCAATCGATTGCTGTACTTCCTTTTCAAAATTTAAGTGAAGGAAAAGAAGAAGATTTTTTAAGCACCGGTATCGCGGAAGATATCTTAACTCAACTTGCGCAGATCCATGATCTCAAAGTAATATCGAGGACATCGACGATGCAATACAAAGATTCCGATAAACCCATTAAGACCATTGCCAAAGAATTGAAGGTGACCAGCATACTCGAAGGAAGTGTCAGAAAGTATGAAAACAATCTTCGGGTTTCTGTTCAATTAACCAATGCTGCAAACGAAAGTCTTATCTGGGCCGCTGATTTCGACCGGCAAATCGAAGATGTGCTGAATGTGCAACGTGATGTTGCGCTGGCTGTCTCTAACAATTTAAAAATTGCGCTCTCTCCGCAATTAAAAAATCGGCTGCAAAATAAAGTCAATGTTAACCCGGAAGCGTATTTGAATTACCAAAAGGGGGAAGATATATTGCATCGAAGCAGTGGCACCAAAGCGGAAATGGACAAAGCGATGGAGTATTTCGAAATGTCCATTCAGCAGGACAGCAATTTTGCACAAGCCTGGATTGGAATGGCTGAGGCATATACAGAAGCCATTTTTTGGCACAGGATTTCTCCCGTTGTCGCCTTGCCAAAATCCAGAGCAGCTGCTGAGCGCGCTCTTGCCCTTGATCCTGAGTTAGGGGATGGGTATGGTGCATTAGGTGCTGTTGAATTCATTGAACACCATTTTGATGAGTCGGAAAGACAATTGCATAAAGCCATCGAGTTTAACCCGAATTATCAGTATGCCTATGAAAACCTGGGATGGATTATGCTTTACCGAAACAAGGTGGAAGAAGCCATTCGGTATTTTAATAAATGCAGTGATCTTGATCCATTATCGACGCGATTCAAAGGATCCATAGGTAATGCGTATGCTATTGCCGGGCGCTATGATGAGGGAATTGCGACGATGAAAGAATTCCTGAAAGCTGATCCAAAGGATAATTACTTATTATGGACGCTTGGATTTTTATATGCCCGGAAAGGAGAATATGAAAAAGCTATTGATATATTAAATCAGCGATCCATCGGAACGAAAACAAATTGGGTACTGACGTATTGTTATGCTAAAACAGGTCAACGGGCAAAAGCCGAAGAGATTTTAAATAATAATATTGAAAAAAGTAAAACCGAGATGGTTCCGGATTTTATGATGGCGGTGCAATATTGTGCTTTAGGGAATTATGAAAAAGCATTGGATCACCTGGAAAAAGTCAGTCATAACAAAGCGGAAAGTTTTTTTGAAATCGAGTTGGAAACGGATCCTTTCCTAACGCCATTGCATAATATGCCTCGATTCAAAAAAATAGTGGAGGAAATGAAAAAAGAATTTGGCCTGCCCCTATTGGAGAAATAATTATTGCTCAGGACTCAATGGCGTGCCATACTGAATGAGGTATCCATTGTTGTCATAAAAAGCAAACTCCCGCATGTCATATTCGAAGTTTTCAATGTCATAGCAGATCTTCACTTTGCCTTTCAATCTTTCCCACCAATAATCGACATCATCCGTATTGATGTAAATCGTCCCCGTGAATGTTGATTTATCGAAGGGAGTATGCTCATTGGGCAAGGCTAACATGACATAAACATCATCTTTATGTAAAGAAGCCCAACCCCAATCGTCATTTCTTTCATCCAGTGTAAATTCTAACACCTGGGTATAGAAATCAATGGATGCCTGGAGATCTTTGGTCCAGAACATAGGGCGGAGACTGGTTAGTTTCATTTATAAATTTTGGATTTTGGATTTTGGATTTTGATCAGGATCAGGATGAATTGCAATTATTTGATCGGCTTCCAGATGGTCCGGGTGGGTGCCTTACCCGTCATCAATTCCAGCATGCCGAACATAAATTCATTTGGGCTTTGCCCTTGCACCATTTCCGCAATTTCTTTCTCACTCTCATTCATGAATGGCATAATGTTAACTTTCCACATATCTTTTTCAAAGTTAAAATTGTAGGAAGTTTCTGTTTTCTTACCATCCTTCATAAGGAATGCCGAGGCAGATTGGTTTTTGATCTTAAGTTTTCCCAAAGTTGCATCCTGGAGTTTGTCTTTACCTCCCCAGCCATTGGCATAATTGAAAGCTGCTAATTTCCCGGGATTCATAGCGATGATTTCCTTTTTCGAGGAAAGATGCCGAACCATCAGCACATTAAATTTTTCTGGTAAAGTGAGTGATTCCATTTTTACAGAATCAGCATGCAGGACATTCTCCAAAATCTTTTTAAAATAATTCATGGAAATTGAATCCAGGTATTGAGTTGCTTCAATTCCTTTATCATTGAGCACTGCATTTTGATAGGAAGTAAAAACAGTATTGATTAACGCGGCATTGTCCTGGGCATAGAGAAATTCAGAACAAGAAAGCAGGAGCAGGAACAGCAAATTTTTCATAGCTGTTGAATTTAATTATTCATTCCTCAGATTCTCTTTCAAACTCATCCATTGGGTGGAATCAAGAATAGTTTCCTTTTCAAAAGTAATATCCTTTAGCAGTTCGATGATAGTTTTTGCTCTTTCCTCTGAATCAGGGTGGGTACTGATCCATGAAATTTGCCTGGGAAGGCCACTATCCCTTGCAGACATTCTGAACAGGAAATTAGCAAATGGTTCGGGATCGATATTGGCTGCTACGAGGTAATCCACCGCTGTCCTGTCAGCTTCACTTTCGAGTGTGCGATCAAATGCTGTCGATGAAAGTAAATGCACCGCCTGTTGAATAGTTTCCGGGCTGCCTTTTCCGGAAGTCATGGCAATCAACATAGAAAGTCCTATTTCTTTCACCAGTTTTTTCATAATGTGCCCTTTCTCCATGTGGGCCAGTTCATGCGCCATGACACCACACAATTCAGCCTCATTTTCGCAATCCAGGATCAGGTCAGTAAACAATACCAGGTGATGATCAGGCAGTGCAAAAGCATTGACCTGGTCTTTGCGGATAAGATGAAGTTTAATGATGCCGGCATCAATTCCATTGGCTTTACAAATATGATTCAACAGCGAATCAATGGGCTTAGTAACAGACTTTGAAGTTTCTTCATCTTCCAGTTTTTTGTAAATATTCCAGTACAACTCGCCTAGTTTCTCTTCGGTAGAGGTGCTGATTTCTTTGACATGAAAAATAGAAACCCAATCCAATTGACGTAAACCAATCCACAGCGCAAAGAATGAAGCGATGATGACACCGCCCTGGAGTAAAAGCTTCATCATCTTATCGTTTTACAAGTAAGCTGGTGAGATCACCATAAAACCACCATTCGATATGTTTGCCTTTACGGGTCTGGATTGCTGTATAAATCGTAGCTACCAGGTCTGTGAAATTGAATACAAAAATGGTAATCAAATAAGCGATGTAGCGATTTGTGACGACTTCATCCCGGAAAATGATGGAGTAGGTCCACCAGAATCCAACTGAATTCATCGTTAACAAAGATGCCTGTGACAACAATGCTTGCATACAATGCCAGCGAACGAAATAGGTGCTTCTTCGATTTCCCAAATAAAATATAAACGTCGCTATCAGGTTGACAATGGGTAATGGCAATCCCACAATGGCTGCCATCAGGGACATGAGATAACTATTTGACGCTTTTTCCGCTTCATGTTCAGCGGGTGCATGTGAAAAAGCTGGTTGATCGGTCATATTCCTTTCATTATGTTCCATATCCAATTAGCGGCTACTAAAGTGATCATCATGATAGTCACCCATTTGATTCGAATGATCGATTCCGCCGTGTGGTAAAACTGCAAAAAAGAACTTCGTTTCATCACAACATCAACAAGGACCCAAACTGGACAAACCATCAGCATGAATGAAATCAAAAAACCCAGTGGATTAATTTTTACCGCGGCCAAATAATGTCCATCCATGATCAACATCACAGAACGACTGGTGCCGCAGGAAGGGCAGGGAATGCTCGTTAAGCTTTTGATCATGCACACTGAAGGTTCGTTGGTATTGAATTCCCGGGTGTGCAAATAAGATATCCATGCAAAACCTGCAAGGCTGGCTATGGCAATAATGCTATACAGTCGAGAGCGGGCCATATTGTGAGCCACTAAGGATTCTTTGCATGGTAGTCAAATTCTTTTCGCGCGCTGCCGGCATGATCATAAACCAGTCGATAATCGACCAGATCCCCAGGCCACCACAGGTCAATAACTTCGCAATGCCTATACCCGTATCACCCAACATGAAGCGATCGATGCCTAGGTTTCCACCCAAGAGGGAGACGATAAGCAAGGTAGTGGGATCTTTAAATTGCTGGCTTTGCACTTCGGGCCACCGGGAGTCATCCAATTGTAATAATTGTTCTCTGAGCCACATGAGATATTGACCTTCGAAAAATTTCGCGTTGGTCATCATAAAAAAATCTACTTTCTGTGCTTCCATAATTGGTTTTTAGTTTTTCAAATATTGGCAGGCTTCCAAGATACATAAATTTATAAATGATAGAAGCTAAAGGGGGTTAGCTTTTCGCAGGATTTCAAGATGTGGAGAGACTGCTGGAAACTATGGCTATTGCCTCCCAGGCCATATCCATAGTTTCCATCTGTCTCCAACACATATTTTACATCTTCATCTCCCTAATGCCTTACTTCATCGAATTTCCTGACCCAGACACATTCCATTTTTATTATTTATGCCTCAAACCATTCAATCAAAATGAAAATTTGCCTTTCCATTGCAATGCTCTTCAGTCTCTTTTTGCTGTTTTCATGCAAACCTGAAGCACAAGTAAACGTTACCACAACCGAAAACACCTCCAGTGAAATCATTTATGATTCCATCCTCGCACAAAAAACCGGAGCAGATGATTACGGAATGAAACACTACGTCATGGCCTTTCTGAAAGCAGGCCCCAGGCGTGACCAGGACTCAGTCACCGCTGCACAAATTCAGAAAGACCATATGGCTAACATCAATCGCTTAGCAGAGGAAGGAAAGTTAATCGTTGCAGGCCCTTTTGAAGATAATGGCGAACTGCGCGGCATTTTCATCTTCAATGTCACTTCCATGGAAGAAGCAAAAACACTCACTGAGTCTGATCCCGCAGTGCAATCCGGCCGGTTAATCATGGAACTACATCCCTGGTATGGATCGGCAGCGATGATGGAAATTAATAGGCTACATACCCTTTTAATTAAAAATAAATAAACCCATTAATAATATTAGTCTACCGAAGTAATCCCTTCACTATTAACAATGAATACTTTGTCTCCATTATACTTTCTCTTATTTGCACCTTCAGGAATTAATTCCTTAATCCCATGAACGAAATTCGTACTATATATGTCGAACTCTTCAGCAATCAAAGATTCTATTACTGAGGTTGATGGATGTTTATAGTGTTCATTTTTACCGGAGGATATAACCGCTTTAGGCTTTGATTGCGAATTCTTTTTTAAATATTTAAAAAAATCTAAAACATAGTTTTTTTCGGAACCATGATGAGGCAACTGAACTAAAACAGATTTTTTATTCTCTAATATTTTACTTTCTTCATCCAGCAATCTGTCAAATGTCACTGGCATTGCGTCAGAATTTAAAATGACCAAATTATCCTCAATTTCAATAATTACAAGAGATGAAATTAAATTAATCAAATCATTATCATCTTCAAAATCAAAAGGGTTAATTGTTTCAGAAGTTGATTCATTAAATATTTTTCGTTCTTTTCCAGATGGCGATATAAATTTAACTATATAATTATCGATGCTAATCAAAATTATTCCAGGTTCAATATATTGAGATTCTTTAATTATTGGCTCGCCTTTCTCATTTGTAATTGTTTTTTCATAGTCGCGTAATTTTTTATAGAAAAGTTTGATTTTTGTCAGCCTTGAAAGTTGTCCAAATTTCTTTTCTATTTTTAATAATGCATCGCGTTTATTTGTATTAGAAATTTTAAACTCTGAAAGAACTTCAAAAGTGTGGAAATATTTTTCTATGATAATATTTTTTTCATAGCAATATTTAAGTAATGTTTCAATGCCACTAATATGATCTTCATGAGGGTGACTTGAAACTAAAAAATTAATATCTTTTATATTTTCATCTCGTAAATAATTAATAATACTACATATTTTTATTTCTCCTTTATGAAATGTGTTATTATTAATGAAATAATCGTCAGGTAGAACAGAAATATTAGATTTACAATCTATTATTCCGAAAATTCTTGTTTGTTTATTATTAAAATCGATTGTTATTGTATCTCCTTGACCAACTTCATGAAATGTAACCTTCATCTATTTTATAGTTAATAGAAAGTAATACATCGTTAATAAAATCCTTATCAAATTCATTTGGAATTATAGGTCTAATTCCAATATAATTATCTTCATTTGGAGTCATATCAATTTCCAATTTTATCAAATCATAAATTGATAATTCATTTATTATTTCTTTAAATGAATTTAAAGAATAACTAAAAGTTTGCAAATCACTGGCATCCTTAGATTCAAAAGAGTCTATTGTGATATAATTATATTCTTCATTGATTTCAGTAATAAAACCATATCTAACAACTTCAACAATTTTAACTGTTTTAAATATCAAGCCAAAAACACCTTTTTTTCTTGCACTTGACAACTTCAAATCTGATAAAATCATGTTTGCATCATTCTCTGACTTAATACGTGCAATCTTTGATTTTAAAAAATATTTATACTCTTCTCCTCTCTTTCCAGTTTTAATAATTTGAGGTAAGTCTGAGCTCTGATATTTACACAATTTCTTAGAAAATTCATTATGGAATTCCGTTTTCCCCAAATTCCAATCATAAAAATTGTTCGTCAAAGGATAATTATCCATACTTAAAAATCCATTAATAAATTCCGATTTATCTGTTTTTGAAGTCTTTTGCTCTTCCTCATGAAATTCCCAAAATGAAATAATATTTTCAGCATTATTTTCCGTAATTTCTGCTTTTGACTTAATATCTGACTTATTAAAACTAGTTAAGCGATTTTTGGCAATTCGCTTTTCCAAAACTTTTAGTTGAGTATTAGTAATCATAATTATTAAACAAAATTAAATTAATTCATACGTTAGAATTACTCCTCCTCATCAATTTCCATTAAATCAATGACCCGTGAAATTAGCTTGATGCATTCATTTCTTTGCATAAAGACACTGACTTCTATTTCCCTATCAATTATATATTCAGACATCAGGGTTTCATCTCCAGTTTCAAGATTCATTTCAGCAAATTCTGGCAGTTTAAGTTTCTCGCAATAGAAATTCAAATTCACTAATTCTCCATTGGTCGTGATATTCGAAATGGCACCATCCGCGCGTATGTTCCTAAAATAATTACTAAATGTATGTCTTATTTTAACCAATTTTTCTGATTCATTGGTATTTGGATTCTCTTCACTAATTGCTTGATTTTCTTCGCCCATATTAACTAGGATTTCTAAACTGCTAAACGTTCTAATTACTTATTAGTTTAAAACTTAACTATAACAAAGATAAGGTTCCTTATTTGAAAAATTCTATCAAATAAAATAATACATATATTTCATTATCAATGATATACATATTTAATTATTTATTAATAATATTTGACTGTATTTACAGCAATCTCAAACTAAATAAGATCCCGACAAAATCTAAGAAGATTTTGAGGGGTTAATTCTAGGTTCGACCTGGAGGAGTGCGAGGAGTATTCCGTTGTTGTTGGAACAATTCAAATCGTGTCAATTCATGTTGCGCAGGGAAATAATTATTGTTCCGGTCAATGTCTGCTGTCTCCAGGAAAGGATCAAGTACTATTTGTTTGATCACTTTGTCGGTGACAAAAACTTTCGACACTTCCTTGTCATTCCTCCTCCATATTTCTGCCGGTATGCGTTGCACTTCAGTGGTACTGTCTTCGTATACAAACTCAACAATGATCGGCATGATGAGGCCTCCTTTATTTTTAAAGGTCAAGGTGTAATAATTCTTACCGGCTGTAACCACTGCTTTCTCATCAGGAGCAAGCTTGTCAATGTATGCGTTATACTTTTCGAGCGCATCCTTTTCTGCATTTTTATTGGAATACTTATCCACTAAAGTCGTATCGATTTCATCCTGCGTCTTTTGAATAGATTCACGGTTACGTTCGGAAGAAATGCCTAGTGGATTTTGTGCCAAATAATTTTCCTCATACGTTCTTTTCGAAGGGTCCTCAGGACGATCAGCTCGTTGCCATTGTACATCAGCTAATTCAATGTCACAAGGATCTGTGGAGAAAAACCATCCTCGCCAAAACCAATCCAGGTCAACAGCAGAAGCATCTTCCATCGTCCTGAAAAAATCAGCCGGCTTAGGATGTTTGAATTCCCAACGTGTACAATATTCTTTAAACGCTTTATCAAACAGATCGCGCCCCATGACAGTCTCTCTCAGGATATTCAGCGCAGTGGCTGTTTTTCCATATGCATTGCTACCAAGTGAAATGATATTATCCGAAGTGGACATGATCGGTTCCAATTGATTTTGATCGCCTTTCATGTAATCGGTGATCTTGTAAGCCGGACCACGACCTGATGGATAATCACGCTCCCACTGTTGTTCTGTCAAAAACTGAACGAAAGTATTCAGCCCTTCATCCATCCAGGTCCATTGGCGTTCATCCGAATTGATGATCATCGGGAAATAGTTGTGTCCCACTTCATGAATGATCACACCGATCATACCATATTTCTGTCTATCGCTATACGTGCCATTACTATCCGGTCGCCCACCATTGAAAGCCATCATCGGGTATTCCATTCCAATATTGTTAGTATGCACTGACCAGGCACATGGATAAGGGAAATCGAAGCTGTAATGTGAATACCATTTCAAAGTGTGTGCAACGACTTTGGTGGAATACATTCCCCAAAGCGGGTTTCCTTCTTTTGGATAAATGGACATGGCCATCACATCAGGACTCTGGCTTTGTTTCACGGCCATAGCATCCCAGATAAACTTGCGGCTCGAGGCAAACGCAAAATCACGCACATTGATCGCTTTGAAATGCCAGGTCTTTTCTTTGTCACTGCGACTCGATTCATTTGCCATTGCCTCTTCCTGGGTAATGATGACTACCGGGGTATCATATGATTTTTGCGCTTGTGCAAATCGATCTTGTTGTGTTTTTGTCAGGACATCCTTTGCATTTTGCAATTGACCGGTAGCTGCTACTGCATGATCAGCGGGAACAGTAATGTTTACATCATAATCACCAAATGCCAATGTAAACTCACCTCCTCCCAAAAACTGTTTGTTTTGCCATCCATTCACATCATCGTATACACACATCCGTGGAAAAAATTGCGCAATCGTGTAGAGATAGTTGCTGTCCCTGGGAAAATATTCATAACCTGACCGACCACCTTCCTTCGAGCGGTTATTGATGTTGTACCACCATTCGACTTTGAAAGTATATGTGCCTCCTGCAGGTATGGGTGCGGGCAAGTCAACTCTCATCATCGTTTTATTAATCGTGAATGCAAGAGGTTGCCCCGCAGCTGTTGTAACTTTTTGAATGTTATCACCGCGATCCGGGGTGACCTGCATTCTTGAAAGTTGATTGGCTGTAACTCTTGTATCTAATTTTCCGGTTTGTGTTGAATAAGAATCTGAACCTTCTGCGATTTGATTTTGATCCAACTGAAGCCATAGATAATTCAATGGATCGGGAGAAAGATTATGATACGTGATTGTTTCTTTCCCTGAGATACGCTGGATCTTATCATCCAGGCGAATGTCAATGACGTAATCGGCTTTTTGTTGCCAATAGTTACGTCCAGGGGCGCCACTTGCTGTTCGTGTATCATTGGGAGTAGGCAACATCGTACCCAGTTGTTCAAATTTATTGATCTCTTGTGCATCGATGATTGAAACCATCAAAAGGCATGCTGCCAATATGAAAATGTGAGCTGTGATCTTATTCATCCTCCATCAAAATTTTAAGGTGGACAAAGGAAACTAAAAAAACGATGAAACCTTTCACGTTTCGATTAAACGGTATGTGAAGGCAGACCTACCCGTTTTTTCGGGCGCCGGACGCGTTATCGAAGAGGTGGATCCTGGAGCGATCGATGTATAATATTTTCTCCTGTCGAAGGGTGATTTCAGTCTCCGGACGCAGTCGTGCGACTATGTCTTTATCGCCCAATTTACCATAAAGGAAGCTATCACTTCCCATCGGTTCCATGGCTTCTACCATAACTTTTATTGGTTGATAAGAAGCCACGTTAAGGTTGTTGTCGCCATGAATATCCTCCGGGCGTATACCCAACGTCCAGGTACCCGGTGTGATTTCTTTGGGTAAATATGAATCAAGATCCAGGCTGACAGCACCCATCTGATCATGGAATATGCGTTGCTGATCTAAATTTCCGTGTATGAAATTCATCGCCGGACTGCCGATAAATCCGGCTACAAAAATATTCGCAGGCTTATGATAGGTATTCATTGGGGTATCGAATTGCTGGAGAAAACCATCTTTCATCACGGCTATTCTGTCCGCCATGGTCATGGCTTCCGTTTGATCATGGGTAACATAAATCGTAGTCACACCTAATGCACGTTGAAGCCTCGTAATCTCTATTCTCATTTGCACGCGAAGCTTTGCATCCAGATTGCTCAATGGTTCATCAAACAAAAAGACTTTTGGATTGCGAACAATAGCACGGCCTAGTGCTACTCGTTGTCTTTGCCCGCCTGAAAGTGTTCCTGGTTTTCTTTTCAAATATTCTGTTAGGCCAACAATACTTGCCGCTTTGTTTACCCGATCTTCGATTTCTGTTTTAGGAACATTTTTAATTTTCAATCCAAAGGCCATGTTTTGATAAACCGTCATATGCGGATATAAAGCATAATTCTGAAATACCATGGCAATGTCCCGGTCTTTCGCAGGGACGTTATTGACTTGCCGTTCGCCTATAAATAATTGACCGGAAGTGATGTCTTCCAATCCGGCAATCATTCTAAGGGTAGTTGATTTACCACAACCCGATGGTCCGACGAGTACGACAAACTCCTTGTCCTTAACCTCTAAGGTCACATCATTCACTGCTGTGACTGTTCCATATTTTTTGGTGAGATTTTTTACGTGGACTTCAGACATAATTATTGTTGTGGAATTATGCGTTTGAATTGTTTTTGATCTGCATCATAATACATGCCATATATTTCCAATGCTTGTAAAGCTAACAAGGATTCGATTGTGGATTCAGCTCCTGAATTTTTGTTGATTTCTGAAGGGCTATTGATTCCATCATAACCTCTGCCCGTTGCCGGATCGTACATCATTGCATTCGCCGGATTACTTCCAAAAAACCACATAGCTAGCTCTCCAGCCAGGTCAAGATATTTTTGATCTGTTTCACCCGATAGGGCGTGAGCCATCAGTGCAGCATGAATCATTGGACTGCGACCATAAGCAATCTGGTTAAATAATTTCGTGTCGTACCTGGAAACATCATTATTATTTTTCTTCACCCAAAAATGATCCAGCCCGCCTTCTTTCAAATAAGCGGGATAAAAATGATCGATCTCATGCATGGCCGATTGGATCATGGAAGAATCTAATAATTCCTGTCCGGCCATCAACAAAGCATAAGATTGAATATTTCCATAGGCGTGCCAAAGGTTTTCCCAACTTAAAAATGCACCATCCTCCAGACTATCGGGTGCGTGCACTTGCATCATAATAATACCATCAGCCATATGATGAACGAAATCTGATATTGAATCATGATAAGATGAAGGTCCTTCCCGGGCACCTGCCATCAGCATGCTGAGAATCATTATAGATGCCTGATCCGTACCCGATCCTTTGGGAAGCCATGTAGGAATTGTAAATCCAAAAGCCGTATCCGTAACTGTTGACCTGAATTGCGGTTCATGCAAAATAGTATGCATTAACTGCGATTGCTGTCTCAGCATTTGATATCCCAATTCCTCATCTTTATGATCAAGATTATTATTGATCACTCCAAAAGCCCATAATGTTCTCCAGGACCACCAGTGCGGTTCAGCTTTACTGGTAGCTCCGTCTTTATTGATGGTTCCATCCGGCCAAATGAAATTGTAGTAATAGCCATTTTCCGCCTGCATGGCCAGAATAAACTTCAGCAGCATTTTTCCTTTGTGATAATACTGCAATGAATCGGTCTGCCTGTATCGGATGAAATAAAACATTGCAGCGCGGGTAGCATCATCCACACAGGCTATACCTTCATCCTGATCACCGACCAGGTGGTAATCGGGATATTCAGCATAAATATGAACAATGCCCACGGTATCATCACCCATTCTGATCTCCTGGTACAATTTATCCAGATGAGCAGTATTGATAACGGATACTGGTGTTGTTTCTTTTTTTGAGTCAGATTTGCAGCTAATACTTATGCAGAAGATGCTGCTGGCAAAGAATAAAACAAAGAGATGAGTGAATTGGAAGTACCTCATTTTTTAGCTTGGTCCGCTTTTAATTGGGCCAGCAAATCATTTGTCTTCACCGTAGCAAAACCACACGCGACATCTGACATCGCATAGGGAATCAATAAGCTGTCGAGATGTTGCATCCATCCACAGGTATACAACACATTGGGGACATATCCTTCACGTTCATTGTCCAGGGGTTCCATCAAAGGTTCGCGAAGCATGGAAATGATTTTGTGCGGCTGCTCAAGATCCAATAAGGTAACACCCAATGTATACCTGCGCACCGGTCCAACGTGATGCGTAATCATCAGCCAGCCTTCCGGAGTTTCAATCGGCGAACCACAATTTCCTATTTGGACCAATTCAAAATCACGGGAAGGTGCCTGTAAAGGTTGTTTAGCGTTCCAGGTCATGTAATCATCGGATTGCATAATGGCCAGCTTTTCTCCTCCTTGTCGGGAAAGCACATAATATTTTCCATTCAACTTACGCGGAAAAAACGCGATGCCCTTATTATCTACTTCACTTCCTTTGAGGTTTCGGATCTTAAAATGCTTGAAATCATTCGTCTCCAGCATTTTGGATTGGATTTCTCTTCCATTGTAAGCTGTGAATGTTCCTAAATAATTGACATTTCCATCCTCTTCAAATTTCACCATGCGCAGATCTTCCATGCCCATAGATTCACTTCTGGCCTGGGGAAATATGACTCGCTCGGATAAAGGAACGGTGTCTTCAAAATGAATATCATAGTGATCATCATCTCCACCTGGCGGAGTGGATTTCATCCCTTTTGTACGCCAGGGACCTTGTTCAGTAAAGCGAATTTGATGTTGATCATTGATCACGCCTTCCATAAATCCTATAGAGGAGATGTGCCCTTCGCCAACAGAACGCAGTGTCAAAACAAATTTGGTTTCTCCCGGAGAGATTCCACTTTGATCCGGATGCGGCACAATGCTGGGATTGAAAAGCGCGGCAGCTTCAACTGAATATTCCTTGGTGAGATAGGAACCAAAGACCAGTTTCTGTTTTGCATTTAAAACCGTGCCGTCATTTAATGCCTTCAAGCCCATGTCAGCGTTTTCAAGTACCGCTGCATTGAAATGGCGATGGCGATGACCAAACAATGACAGTGTATGTTGATGAATTTTATCAGCTTCTTCATCAGACAGGAGACGACAAAATGAAGAGAACCGCGGTAAACGTTCAGATTCACCCGGATCAAGATAAAGCAGGATCACTTTTTTAGGATCTGCATTGAAATGGATTGGTATTCGGTTAGCCAGCATGTGTGAGGGTTATTCTTTTTGACCAGAAGCAGCCATGCTCTGGATAAAATATTTTTGAAAAAAAGCATATGCAATAAGGATCGGCATGGCCAGCAATGTTGCACTCGCCAATTTGATCCCGATTTGTCCAAGGGATCTGCCACCAACTGCAAACAAAGTCACCAGTTGAGGCATGGTCATTAATTTTTCAGTACGCATCACGATGATGGGCCAAAGCACATCATTCCAGGTGGTCATGAAAGTGATAATTCCAACCGTGATGATGGTAGGAACAGATACAGGCCAAAGGATTTGAAATAAAATACGCAATTCACTACAGCCATCAATTCTTGCGGCATCAATCAAATCCTGTGGAATGGAAACAAAATGTTGACGGAATAGTAAAATCGCAAAAGCATTGACGATCCCGGGAATAATCAAAGCTAAAAATGTATTAGTCCAACTCAGCTTCACCATTAATATATAAGTTGGAATAATCGTCAGCTGAAACGGTAATGTCATGCTGAAGATGATGAGGTAGAATATCAGGTTCCGACCTTTGAAATGATGCTTCGCTAATGCATATCCTGCCATGGAACTGAAAACCAAAACTCCCATCGTGACTATGGAGGATACTATGATGCTGTTGACCAGGGAACGCAGGATGGGAATATTTTCAAATAAACGGATGTAGTGATCGAGTGTAAAATCAACGGGAAAGAAAGAAATGAATTCCATACTTCGCTCTTCCGACAAGGATGCACTGATCATCCAAAGGAAAGGATATAAAAAGATCAGCGCTGCGATAACCAGGATGATATATAAAATAGCTTTCCTCATGTTCTGTTTTTTTCAATAAATGTTCTTTGAAGGAAAACCACAAACAATATCAACAAGGCGAAAATTAAACCCAAAGTAGCTGCATATCCCATGTGATAATAAAAAAATCCTTGTTTATACATATACAATACCGTTGACAACGTGCTATTCAATGGACCACCACCTGTCATCACATAGGGTTCAATAAAAAGTGAGAAACCACCGATTGTAGACAGCACCACCACCATGAAAATTGTCGGGTTGATCGCCGGAACTGTAATCCATCTGAATTGCTGCCAGCGGGAAGCCCCTTCGATTTCAGCAGCTTCATACAATGATTTCGGTACGGATTGCAGACCTACAAGAAAGAGTATGATATACAATCCGACATTTTTCCAGGTGGCCATGATTGCAATGGAGGGCATTGCCCATTTTGAATCGATCAGCCAACCGATTTTATCAATTCCAATTTTTCCTAAAAGATGATTGATCGTCCCCAATTCATATCCATACATCTGTTGCCACATGATAGTTACCACTACACCGGAAACAACAACCGGCATAAAGAATGCACTTCTGAAAAAAGCCCTGAACCAAAGTTTTTCATTCAATACTACAGCTAAACCAAGCGCAACAACTACCTGCAATGGAATATGGATAAGAAGAAATACCAGCGTATTCCCAATTGATTTTAAAAAATAATGATCCTGGAAAAGCTTGATGTAATTCGCGAAGCCTACTGGCTTCATCGGCCCGATAATATTCCAGTCATGAAAGGTGAGGAAAATAGAAAAGGTTATCGGAAAAACAACAAAAGTCAATACATGCACGATGTATGGCGATACCAGCAAGTAGGATGATATGGATGAATTTGATTTCGCCATCCTCAATCGATATATAATAAGTCAACGGCATGAGCAGCGTCCCGAATGGCATCCTCCGGAGATTTCAATCCAAATACGACACATGCTTCATATTCCTGTGAAATCAAATCAAGGACTTCTTTCATGTAACGAGCACTGTCCATTCCTTTGACATGTTGTGCTTGTCGCGCAAAGGGCATGAGTTCCGGATGCGCATTGAAGAAATCAACAAACAGTGGATTAATCTGCAGATCTTTTCTTCTTGGAAATTGCGTGGATGATTTCAGGAATTCCATATCGGCTTCCTGCGTCAACATGGTTTGCACAAACTTCCAGGCTAACTCCGGATCGGTGCAAGTGTTAAACATCACCATGTTCTTCGGATCTCCATACGAAAACACAGGGCCAACATGATCATCAGGTATAGGAACTTCTTTGAAATCAAAAGTCATGTCAGCAGGCTTAAACTTATTGTTGTATTCAATCGTCCATGGCCCGGTGAATGTAGTAGCGACACGTTGGGCTAAAAAGGGATCGCGTTGTCCCTTCAATTGTTCTTTTGGAAAATATCCATTCAGGTAAAGTTTTTGCAAAAAAGCAAAGACTTCAATTCCATATTTATTATTGAATGCCGATTTATTGTCTTTAATTAATGGTGCTCCCCCGGAAATAGCATAATACAATGGCAGGAAATTAAAAAAGCGCTGCCACCAGATCGCATTGGATTCACTGATGCCCAGCCAAAAACCATCCGATTTCAGTTTGGCCCCGAATGAAAGTATATCGGAATAATGTTGTGGCATAGAATCCATGCCTTCCTTCGTGACGAATGCCGGGTTGTACATCATCATGATCGGGTTCACCTTCCAGGGTATCTGGTAAATGTGGCCATCATTAGACGTAATCTCTCGAACGACTTGTGAATCACATCGGGCATACAGGAAGTCCATGAAGCCATCCAGTGTATCGAGTTGAATTAAGACACCGCTTCGTGCAAAATCTTCCACATCTCCCTGCCACATGTTAGCGTAGATATCAGGTGTCGTGCGACCGACAACAGCGGCCAGAATAACTTCTTCACTGGATTGGCCTTCGGGAACGGGTTGAAATGCGAAAGGATGTTGCGGATGCTGTTGATTCCACGCATCAACATATTTTCTTGTGAAAGCAATCTCTTCTTCATTCGTGGAGGACCAGAAAACCAATTGGTGATTGTCGCGGTCATTACGGTTGCACCCAATCAACACAAACAACATAAACAAAGCTGGAAGTAATGGCTTCCTGATCTGTTTACTGGAGGATGAGGTGTTGCTCTTCATTATCCGGAGTGCTTTATGATCGAACCACTTTCGTACTGTATGTTTCAGGTTTATTCAGTTGAAAATGATTTCCACCGGGTGGCACAAATTGCCCGGGAGTGATTTGCTTGTTCCAGTCAAATTTGCTTTTCTCCTGGTAGATCTTTCTGAATTGCAGTGGTGTACAATGATGGGCTTCTTTAAAGATCCGGTTGAAATTGGCTATGTTATTAAAGCCCGATAAGTAAGCTACACGGCTGACCTGGTCATCCGATTCAATCAATAGTTTACAGGCGTGTTCAATTCGCATAGCAATGAGGTAATCAGAAAAACTCCGGTTTGTAGCTTTCTTAAAAAAGTGACTGAATGCGCTGTCACCGAGGTTGACTTCACCAGCAACATCGGACATCTTCAGTGTGCTTTCTTTAAAATGCTTCATCATATATTGATACACGGCATGCAATCTTTTACTGTTGACCTGGACAGGATTGACATTGAATCCTTCACTCGCCAGGTATTCGGTTTCTTTCGATTTTGATAAGGTATCCAGCAAGAGCAAAAAGGCAGCTGCACTTTGGACGCCATTCAACTTCACCAGCTTTTGCATTTGCCTGAACGCTTCTTTTCGCGTTCGTCCATAAAAGCGAATCCCTCTCCCCGCATGATGCATTAACTGCTGCACCTGTGTGAAAGGCTTTTTGGATAAAAATGCTTTATCAAACAAATGCATATCAAACTGTATGGTGATGACCCTGCATGGAGACTCTTTAGTTCCTTTCCGAATGTCATCATCCCATTTATGAAACAGGTACGGGCCAATCAGGACCAGGTCTTCGTCTTTGTACTGAGCCGTTGAATCACCAACGATCCGGGTTCCCGCACTGCCGGATATCATGGTCAGTTCAAACTCAGGATGATTATGGATCGGGTATTCAAAACCATTGTTGACCGAATCCAGGATTACAAACAAATCCGAAGTTGTGACCGGGGTGATTTCCTGGTATACTTTCATAATATTAATAAGGCTTTATATCTGAACAATCAGATTTTCATAAAAATACCATTCTTTTCACTTAAAGTACAAATTTACAGATCGGTGATTCCTTAGTTTCACCTAACAATCCCACGGCGCATATCCGGGTCACAGATTTATCAATAACCTGTGCGAACACCCTTTGTTATTGTTTTTACGGCAACCTAAACGTCGATGAAAAAATATCTAATGTGCGCCCTGATGGTGATGATTTCAATTTTCACCAAAGCACAGTATATCACAGTCACCGGGACGGTCACGTCTGGTGAAGACCATCAACCCATGATTGGGGTTAATGTTGTCCTGGTGGGCACTGACCAGGGTACCAGCACTGATTTTAATGGCATGTATACCATCGAAGCTCCAATGGATGGAAGACTGATATTCTCTTTCATAGGCTATCAATCTTTGGAAATGCCTGTTTCAGGTAAGTCTCAAATCGATGTTATACTGAAGACTGATGAGCAATTACTGGAGGACGTGGTCGTAGTAGGATATAAAAAAGAAATCAAGAGCAATGTATCCAGTGCTATCTCTACGGTCAAAGCAGAGGATATTGAACATCTGCCTGTGCTTGGACTTGAGCAAGCCTTACAAGGCCAGGCAGCCGGCATACAAGTAACTCAAACTACAGGATCTCCGGGTGATGATATAGCCGTACGTATTCGTGGTGCAGGTACTTTCGGCAATAACAATCCACTTTACGTTATTGACGGTGTGCCTACAACGGGAAACATCAATATGTTTTCCATAGGCGACATTGAATCCATACAGATTCTTAAAGATGGTGCAGCCGCTTCCATCTATGGCGCCCGATCTGCTAATGGAGTAATAGTTATTACTACCAAAAAAGGTAAAAAAGGAAAGCCTGTTTTTCAATTTGATTCTTACTACGGGATACAAGAAGCCAATCGTCTTCCCGAATTACTCAATAGTGAAGATTATTTGAAAATTCGCAATGAAGCGATTAACAATTCAAATGCACTGCGCGATCCTATCCGTCAAATCGATACTTACCCGCTTTCTATCCTCGACACATTAGCAGATGTCAATTGGTTGGATCAATTGTTTAGTACTGCACCCATTCAGAAATATTCGTTGTCTGCATCCGGTGGTGGTGATAATGGCAGTTTTTACATCATGGGTGAATATTTCAACCAGGATGGTGTTTTCAGGGGTCAGAGTTATGATCGGTACATGCTTCGATTCAATGGAGATGTAGGCACAAGTAAATTCAGGGTTGGAAATAATCTTTCACTTTCGTATGCGACGCGTGATGTCATCAACAGCAGTGGTGATGGTGCTGGCCCTGGAAACGAATTGAGTGGCATACGCTATACCCTGATCGCTGCTCCTGTATTTCCTATTTATGATGATAATGGACATTACATTCCTACCTCAGCATCACTGGGAGATCCTACATTATATGGTGATGGCAATGCTAATCCGCTTGCGTTTGTAGATGCTACAGACTGGACTGTTCAACGTTACCGCGTGTTTGGAAACGTGTTTGCGGAATGGAATATCAATAAGAATTTGAAATTCAAATCTACTGGTGGCGTTGATGTACTATTCCAGGATGAATCGATTTATAAAGAAAGACTTTCCGTTGCTATTTATGATCCTACCTCACTCTCTCGTGGAAATGTAACCGATCGCAATCTCATTTGGAACAATACATTAGAATATAATACAGCTTTAGATTCTGCGCACAATCACAATCTCAGTTTGCTGGTTGGCATGGAAGCCATTGATGACCGCACAGATTATCTCGGCGCTTCAGCTAACAACTTTGTTCGCAATGATCCTAATCTTCATTTTATTGATAACGGACTCAACCAGGAAGTAGGTGATATCGGTGCTTCCGGCATTGCTACTGAGTGGGGATTACTCTCTTACTTTGGACAAGCGGGTTATAATTTTAAGAATAAATACATCATCAATGCATCTGTACGCCTAGATGGATCATCTCGATTTGGAAAAGACAATCGCTGGGGAACGTTTCCTGCGGTTTCCGCAGCATGGAATATGAGTGAAGAATCATTTTTTCAAAACGTTGATTTCATCTCGCATTTAAAATTAAGAGGAAGCTGGGGCCAACTCGGTAACCAGGAAATTGGAATATACCCTTTCAGTTCGTTAGTGGAAACTGGTTCGCTCGTGTATGATTTCGGTGGAACGATTACAACCGGAGCAGAGTTAGCCGAGCTTGGCAATAGCAATATAAAATGGGAAACCACAACTCAAACTGATATTGGAACTGATATTGGTTTTTTTGAAGACAAACTATCCGTATCAGCAGATTATTACAAGAAAATTACGGATGACATCCTGGTGCGTAAACCAATACCACAAACTGCAGGGGAATTCACACCCCCTTATGTCAATGCAGGTAAAGTACAAAACGATGGTTTTGAATTTGCTGCTACTTTCCGAAATACAAGTGGTGACTTCCATTATGAAATCGGAGGAAACATAGCTACAGTAAATAACAAAGTCATTTCGCTTGCTGGCACTGAACCTATCCTCGGTGGGTTTGGATTGTCCGATGGACCGATCACGAAAACAGAGCCTGGTTATCCTTTGGGATCTTTTTATCTCTATCAAATGGTGGGTCTGTTCCAAACACAAGCTGAAATTGATGCTGCGCCTTTTCAGAGTGATGATACAAGACCAGGCGATGTACGTTTTGCCGATCTGAATGGCGATCAAGTAATCGATGATAAAGACCGTGCTCACCTTGGAAATCCATTTCCTGATTTTACTTACGGCTTCAATCTGAGTCTCCATTTCAAGCGTTTCGATCTCTCGATGTTATTACAAGGTGTGCAGGGCAATGACGTTTATTTCCTCTATGGAAATTTTGCTTATGAAACACAATTGCGCGGCTTCAATAGCTATGCTGATATTTTAGATCGTTGGACACCTAATCATACTGATACAAATATTCCGAGAGTCAGTGTTGATGACAGGAACCGGAACCGCAGAATTTCAACCCGCTTTCTCGAAGATGGATCTTATATGCGCATGCGTAACCTGACTTTGGGTTATGATCTTACCAAAGCAATTAAGACGAATAAAATATCATTTTGGAGAATTTATGTTTCTTCTCAAAACCTCTTTACAATCACTAAGTATAGTGGACTCGATCCCGAGATCCAGGCCAATACCAATGATACGCAAGGCTATGGAGTAACATCAGATTTGGCTGTGGGAATTGACTGGGGCACTGTACCTGCGCCGAGAACTTTTTTAGTAGGCATGAATCTTAATTTTTAATCGACATGAGCACAAAGACACTATACTTCGCACTGCTGTTGATGTTGATTACTGCTTCATGCAGCGATTTACTTGACAAAGAGCCTTTAGGTCGCCTGGATGCGGATACTTATTTCCGCACGGCAGATGATGCAGAACAGGCAGTCAATACTGCGTACCGGCCTTTGTTGATCAACAACACGAATAATAATTATTACTGGGTATTAGGGACTGTCGCTTCTGATGATGCCATCGCGGGTGGTGATGGTTCACGCCCCGGCATCAATGACATTGATCTTATGCATCAAACACCTGCAACGCAGGAATTGAATGATTTTTGGAAATTGAATTATGGTGGAATTGTTCAGGCTAATACAGTGATTGATAAAACTCCACTTATTGATGCAGACCAGGCTTTCAAGGATAGGATCACTTTCCAGCACATTGGGATCCTAAGCTTAGAATTCCACGTGGACAAGTTGTCGCG
>JADMIO011638316.1_pt1 | contig 95753 bp, 89 predicted proteins | sample 8958161 | NCBI WGS metagenome assembly JADMIO01 (sample SAMN16585339, study PRJNA669376) | soil metagenome | isolation source: Crop rotation soil | place: USA: Cullars Rotation, Alabama | collected 2011
GCCGCGACTTCAAGTCACGTGAATTCCAAGCTTCGGATCCCACTGTGCTGGAAAGCGATTTGGACCACACCACGAGTTGGACCACGACTGTCCCAACGAAAGCAAGCCACTCGCAATCCGTCCGAGCTCGTAAAGCTGAACTCGGCGGACGGAGTGATTGCGGTATGTGCGACTTGAGCAGACATCCTATCTCCTCTTCTCTGCGCAACTCAGAGAAAACCTTTCAAAACATCAACGGCCCTGGAACTGTGGCGCACGCTTTTCAAGAAAGGCTTTCGTTCCTTCGTGCTTGTCTTCTGTTCCAGCGCACAGTCCAAAGAACGACGCCTCAAGCGCCAAACCTTCGGCCTGACTCGTTTCCAGTCCTTTATTTACTGCTTCGATCGAGTACTTAATGGCGATCGGTGCGTTGGCAAAGATTTCCGCCAGAAGTGCTTCCGCGCGCGCGATAAGATCGGCGCCGGGGACGACTTCGTTCACCAGTCCGATTCGATACGCTTCTGCCGCGTTGATCATTCCGCCAGTAAGAATGAGCTGTAGAGCTCGCCCCTTACCGATTAACCGCGGCAGGCGTTGTGTTCCGCCGCCGCCCGGAAGCACTCCCAATTTAACTTCAGGCTGGCCAAACTTCGCGTGTTCACTGGCCAGCCTGATCGTGCAAGCCATCGCCGTTTCGCAGCCGCCCCCTAACGCGAAACCGTTGATGGCCGCAACCACTGGTTTACCAAGGTTCTCAATTAAGTTTAGAACGTCTTGTCCGTAACTGCTGGCCTCCTCAGCCTGAACTGCGGTGGCCGTCGCAATTTCACTGATGTCTGCACCCGCGATGAATGCTTTGTCGCCGGCGCCTGTGAGAATGATGCCGCGCACAGTCGCGTCGTCCCGTGCATCTTCAAACGCACTTCGCAAGTCGTGCCAGGTTGCGTTGTTCAGAGCGTTCAATACCTTCGGACGATTCAGCGTCACATAAGCGATGCTGTTCTTTTTCTCGTAAAGCAGGTTCTCAAATTTCGATGCTGCCACTGGTGAACTCATCTTTATCTCCTATCTTCACAAACCTCGAGCTGGTGCTGACTGTTAGCGCAACAAATACAACAGGCCCGCAAACCAAATTGCGATAAACGCCACTATGCCTAACCACATGCACACGAATGAACGTTCTTGTTGACGCGTGGCGTCTTCCGGCAATGTGGTGATGCCTATCGCCCAATGAATTCCTACGAACAGTCTTGCCAGAGCGTGAATCATTTTCTTTCTCTTTGTTACGACCTTAGACAAAAGCGCTCAATCCGGTGATCGCTTTGCCCACGATCAGGGTCTGCATCTGGTACGTGCCTTCATAGGAATAGATCGCCTCTGCATCCGCGAAGTGTCGCGCCACGTTGTAGTCGACGAGGATCCCGTTGCCACCCAGCAGCTCACGGGCCCACGAAACCGTTTCGCGCGCTTTTGACGTGCAGAACGCTTTGACAATGGCCGCCTGCGCATCGTTCAGCTTGCCTTCGATTTCCAACTGCACCGACCGAGCCAACATGCATTGACACGCAACGATGTTGCCTAGCATCTTCGCGAGCAGTTCTTGAATTAGCTGGAACGATCCGATCGGCTTCCCGAACTGCAAACGCTCTTGCGCGTACTTGAGCGCATTCTCGTATGCTCCCATTTGCGTGCCCGTGATCTCCCAGCCGCTGCCATGGCGTGTGCCCTTCAGCACGCGCGCGGTATCGCGAAACGTCGATGTGCCGCCCGCAAGGCGATTCGCGTCCGGTATTCGGCAGTTGTCCAACGTGATCTGGCCATTCTGGACCACCTTCAGCGCAATCTTGTTCTGGATCTTCTCGACACTGAATCCTGGTGTAGTCTTGTTCTCGACGATGAAGCCTTTGACCTGGTTATCATCGACGTCGCGCGCCCAAATGATCGAGATGTCGCACCATGTTGCGTTGCCGATCCAGCGTTTCTGACCGTTGAGAATCCAAGTGTCGCCCTCGCGCTTTGCAGTGGTCAATAGACCACCACCGGTACCCGACCCGACCAGCGGCTCAGTTAGTGCGAAGCAGCCGATCTTTTCCATGCGAGCCATCGGCGGCAGCCACTTCTGTTTTTGTTCCTCGGTGCCGTTGAGATAGATGGAATTCATTGCGAGGCCGGTATGGACGCCCCAGAAGGTCGCCATCGAGGTATCGGTTCGCGCGATATTCATCGCCACCAATCCAACCAGCAACGGACTCCCGCCCGGGCAGTCGTAGCCATGCATACCGAGACCGGCGATGCCCAACTCCTTGAACGATGGCAGCAGCTCGAACGGAAACGAATCCTCGACCCAGTACTTGTTGATGATCGGCTGAACCTTCGTCTCCATGTAGTCGCGCACTTTCTTCACGATCGCCAGTTCCTCGGCGGGCAAGTCGGAAGCGAAGTCGTAGAAGTCGCTGTTCGGCGCCGGTAGTGGTTTATGTGGTTTGCTGTCCTTTGCTGGTGATGACATTTCAATCTCCTTATCAAACTTGTAATTAATAGCTGGTTCGTCTTACGGAATAAGACGTGGACCATCATTGTGTGCAGCCGCCGCTCTGGTTTGCGCGAGTTCTGCGTAGGCAACGCCTGTCAAATTTCCCTGGGCCATGAGCAATGCTTTCTTTTCCGAGCCGTCGAGCTTGGCTGAGTAAACAGAACCAGCGAGATCGGAGAAAAACATCCGTCCATGTTTAAGGTCGAGAGCCAATCCAATTCCCTCCATTAGATCGCTGACCAGAATCTCCTGACGATTAGCGTCTTTGGAGTCAGCATTCAGGCGCGCGCGACTGACAGTGTTGCCTTTTGGGGGATTACCACGGTCGGTCCAGTAGATCATCTGCTGGTTCAGATCGAGCTCGAGATCAATCGGCTCTGGAAGTTTATTGAAGAGCACTTCAATATCGGTGCGATTTGTCGGACTCTCGCCTTTCGGAATATCGAGATTCGCTCTCAAGATGGTGCCTTCGCCGGCGTTGTCAGAACCTTTCTGTGTCCAATAGATCTTGCCGCCGTCGTGATCGACTGCGATGCCAACGCACCATTTCGCTTCATCGCGGCCAGGACGTTGATCACCTTGACTCGTATCGACGAGGGTTTCGATCTGGGAGCCGTCGAAATTCACGCGCATAACACGCATGCCTTCGCGATCACACCAGTACACTTTGCGAGCTTTTCTATCGAGCGTTAGTTGTTTCGGTGTAAAGGTCGCGCCCGGAGGAACAATGGTGGTGCGATTTCGACCATCGAGATCCGCACGCTCAATCGAACCGTCGTTGGCCTTTGGATTTCCCATGTTGGTCCAGTAGATGTGCCCGGCTTGTTCGTCGATCCCGATACCGTCCGGGATTCGTTTGAGTCCATCGAGAACCACGCGACGATCTGAACCATCCGGATTCAGAGACTCGATGCGGCCGCCGCTAACATCGAGGAAGAAGAGACGCTCAGTCGCACTACCGTTCGCAGCGGCGCTAGTTGTCGGGGCTGATTCTTTTTTTGTGCGTATCTTGATGAGACCGAGCAGTTCTTTGTTTTCGGCTTGTGCGAGTTGATCTACGGAACGATCGCCGGCGATTTGCAAAACGCCGTCAACAATCTTCTGCTTGAGTTCATCGTTGACATCAGGCGTCCCCAAGCCCGGGATCGCAGCCGCCATGTTGGGCATCAGATGTTCCATAAAATGCTTGATTCCACCCGGACCACCGCCGAGGTGCCATTGCAAGCTGGGCCCCATCACTCCCCAACGCAGTCCCGGGCCGTAACTCACCGCGTCGTCGGCGTCACTCACATTGAGTATGCCTTGCTGAATCAGGTACATGACCTCTTTATAGAGAGCAATCTGAAGTCGATTGCCGACGTGACCCGGAAGTTCCTTGTTGAGCTTGATCGGCTTCTTTCCGATCGAGGCGTAAAACGCGATTGCTCGTTCGATTGCTTCAGGCGACGTCTTTGTTCCACCGACGACTTCGACCAGGGGAATGATGTGCGGGGGGTTGAAAGGGTGACCAATCAGGATTCGCTCAGGATGCTTCGCGTTCGTCTGCATCACGCTCGGCGTTATGCCTGATGAGCTCGACGCAATGATCGAATCGACCGGCGTCGCGTCGTCCATGTCAGCGAACAACTTGATTTTAAAGTCGACTCGCTCTGGTCCGTTCTCCTGCACGAAGTCGGCCTGCGAGAGTGCTTCCTTCATGTTGGTTGTAAAGCTGAGACGATCGCGCGATGCGCCTGGCGTCAGACCAATCTCAGTTAGGTCGGGCCACGCTTCATCGACGTATTTGCGCAGGTTTGCTTCCGCATTGGGCGCAGGGTCCGTGGCAATAACATCGAACCCGCGAGCCAGATACTGCGCTGCCCAGCTCGCGCCAATTACTCCCGTGCCGACAATTGCGATGCGACGGATCGGTTTATCAAAAGACATAATTGCTTACCTCTCTGGTTGGTTTTTTCGGGTCGGAAAAATTCATCGGAGCGGTGTCATCGCAATGGATATACCAAAGCGATTTTGACGAATGAGCGCGGTATTTGTACTTAGACGAGAACTATTGCCGGAATTGCCGGAACGTGGTGGCCACAAAAAGCACAAAGAGGATCACAAGAGGCACATAAAAGAGTTATTCAGTCACGGCATTCTTTATGTGCCTTTTGTGATCCTCTTTGTGCTTTTTGTGGCTAAAAGAGAAGTTGTATTAAAGATGCGGCTGGTGAACAGTGTGAAGTAATTACTGATCTTAGATATTCGGCGTTTAGCAATCGCGCCGCGGAAATCCTCGGGCCGACCGTAACTTCGATACCAGCCTCACGCAGCGCAACAAGGCCGCCGCCGTTAACTCTGGGATTAGGATCGGCGATGCAATAGACGACTCTTTTCACTCCGGCCGCAATCAAAGCATCGCAGCACGGAGGGGTGCGTTTGCCATTCCCGCGGTGGCAACAGGGTTCCAAATTAACGTAGACAGTTGCGCCTCGCGCGCGCTGGCCGGCTTCCTCGAGCGCCAACACCTCGGCGTGTTTGACTCCGTCGTACCGGTGGAAGCCCTGGCCAACGACGATGCCATCCTTGACCACAACGGCGCCGACCATTGGGTTCGGCCGCACCTGACCTTCACCTCTGGCGGCAAGTGCCAGCGTGAGATCAATAAAAGACCGATCCAGTTCTCTGCTGGTAATCGTTTCCTTTAGTGGGAAAGCGTGCGCGATCATTCGAAATGCACCTCGCTTAGATCGATTGAGACCATCAGCATCTCGACGATCGGCCGTCGATCGGAACCTCGCGTGTAGGCACGTCTTTTCGTTGGCAGATGAATGCCATTGGCTACGACGTAGTCAGAAGTCAGTTGTGCCGCGGCAAAACCGCCGGCGATGTTCACGGTATAGTCATGACGTCGGAGTTTTAGGTCTTCGCCAAAGAAGAAATCCTGGATCTGGCTGTGTGTGTCGATGGAAGCAGGAAAATAGGCACGCAGCACTCGCCACGTCTCTCCACCTTCTCGCCAGGGTTCGGTCTCCTCAACCCGGACACCATCCATTGCCAGAAGAAATGGCGTGGTGAGATAGGTCCAAAGGGCTTCTCCATTGAAGTACGCACGGTGGAGCGGATCCCACGGCGTGTTCATCTGGTGACCGGCGAATGAATCTTTCGGCGCATATCGTTGGGCCACGACGGTCCCGTCCAGCTTCTCGATGGTGATGCGCTCCGGAGTAAACATGGTCCGCTGATCCGGGGCACCGAATGGGAGTACTGACGAGCGTTCCTCGTGCAGCCATACACTCATACGTCGTGGGGTTGCGTCTTGCGGGATTCCCTTGAGTTGAAAGAGTCCGCCACCACTCACAATCGTGGCGTCGACCTTGTGATACTCATTCCAGCGGTTCATGCCACCGTGAGCGTCAAGGATGTCTGCAAGTAGTTGATTCATCCGGTTCTTCTCCTGCAACCAACCTGCCACTCTTATCAGGTTTGAGGTTTTCTCTGCGATCACAGAGAAAAACTGTCGGCAGTTATTCATACAACGAGACTTGTACCGCCGACAATTCCGGCAAAAATCTCTTGAGTACCTCTGATGAGGTTCACGTTGCGGTGTCTTAAACAGGGGAACTCATGGGAACATGCATTGCAAAAGACGATCCGCGGAATGATACTTCCGGGATCTGATCACTTCGAAATTCAAATTGGAGAGGAGTTTCAATGAGCACAATCACGACAAAAGACGGAACCGAGATCTATTACAAGGATTGGGGTGAAGGACAACCCGTTGTCTTCAGCCACGGTTGGCCTCTGAGTTCGGATGCATTCGAAGACCAGATGTTTTTTCTAGCGCAGCGCGGCTACCGGTGCATTGCACACGATCGTCGCGGCCATGGACGATCCAGCCAACCATGGAACGGAAACGATCTCGATACATACGCCGACGACCTGGCCGAATTAACAGCGGCTCTTGATCTGAAGGACGCAATCCATGTCGGCCACTCGACCGGTGGTGGTGAAGTCGCGCGTTACATCGGTCGTCATGGAACGGCACGAGTATCAAAAGCGGTTCTGATTGGCGCGATTCCACCGGTGATGGTGAAGTCGGATAAAAATCCCGGCGGCACACCGATCGAGGAATTCGACAAACTACGCGCTGCCGTCCAGGCCGATCGTTCACAGTTCTGGAAGGATCTGAGTCTGCCTTTTTATAGCTATAACCGTCCCGGCGCAAAAATCTCGGAAGGGGTGCGCGAATCGTTTTGGTTGCAGGGAATGATGTGCGGCTTTCCAGGCTCGTACTTCTGCATCAAGGCATTCTCAGAAACAGATCTTACTGAAGACCTGACGAAGTTTGATGTGCCAACGTTGGTCTTGCATGGTGATGATGATCAGATCGTCCCGATCGCAGATTCCGCATTGTTGTCGTCGAAGATCATTAAGAACGCCAAGCTGGTCATCTACGAAGGGGCGCCGCACGGCATGTGCACGACGCTAAAGGATAGAGTCAATGCCGAGCTGCTGGCTTTCTTCAAAGGCGAACAAGCTGCGGGGGCGTGAGAATGACTTGTGAAGCTGCTCTTGCGCATCAGAAGCGCGTGAACTTAGCTGGCGAACTCATGGAACATCCATTGCTTAGGTGTGAGATATGAACGTCCACGACTTCCAGAAGATGAAAGACGATGGTCGCAAGATCTCGATGATCACCTGCTATGACTACTCGAGTGCGCGAGCGGTAGCCGAATCGAATATCGACTGCATCCTTGTCGGCGACAGCCTCGCCATGACGATGCATGGATACCCGAACACTCTTTCCGCCACGACTGCAATGATGGCACTACACACAGCAGCCGTGGCGAAGGGCGCGCCGGCGAAATTCATCATCGCTGACCTGCCGTTTCTTTCATATCGTAAGGGTCTGAAAGATGCGATGGATGCCGTGCATGAGCTCATGAGCGCCGGAGCTCATGCAGTGAAACTCGAAGGTGTGCGTGGACATGCTGAGATTGTTCGGCACATCGTCGATTCCGGCGTGCCGGTGATGGGCCATCTTGGTCTAACTCCGCAGTCACTTCACGGGCTGGGAGGAATGAAAGTGCAGGCTCGCACGAATGCGGCTGTAAAAGTTCTGACTGCCGAGGCGCGTGAGCTGGAAGATGCCGGATGCTTCGCGCTTGTGCTCGAGTGTGTGCCCACCCAAGGCGCGCGAAGAGTAACGGACCTTCTCAAGATTCCCACTATCGGCATCGGTGCTGGCACACATGTGAGCGGACAAGTTCTGGTCTACCAGGACATGCTCGGTCTCAATCCAGGCTTCAAACCGAAATTCCTGAGAGTGTATGCAAACACTTTCGAAGTCATTCAGACAGCGCTAAACGCCTACGACAGCGATGTCAAATCCGGAGCATTCCCTTCGGCAAGTGAAAGCTACAGAGATCTCGAATCCACCGATAAAAGAGTTGAACATCCAGCGCAGAACGGACGAGGTTCAGGAATAACGGTCACCTCTGAGATTTACCACTGATGAACAAGGGCCTCAATCGATATGCCATCGTTGTTGCTTGCGCAACATTTTGCCTAATCATCGCCGGAGCATTGGTTACAAGCCACGATGCCGGATTAGCGACGCCTGACTGGCCACTTTCAAACGGACAATTCTTTCCAAAGATGGTCGGTAATCTGTTTTGGGAACATGGACACCGCATGGTTGCAACGACCGTCGGCCTGCTGACAATCGGACTACTGATCTACATCCGCGTCAAAGAGAAAAGGCAGTGGGTACGGCGCCTCGGAGTGTTTGCTCTGCTGGCGGTAATAGCTCAGGGATTACTCGGAGGACTAACTGTCAAATTGATGTTGCCGCTGCCGGTGTCCACCGCGCACGCGACGTTGGCCCAGCTCTTCTTTTGCACAACTGTGAGCCTCGCAGTTTTCACGTCGAGAAGCTGGATGGAAGCACGAGCGCTGCCCGCGGAACCAAAAGGGACACTGCCGCTTCGTTATCTGTGTACCGCGGCGCTGGTGACGATCTTTTTACAGTTGATCATCGGTGCGACGTTGCGTCATTCAGCGACGTGGGACCAGCCTCCGCCGGCTGAATTGATTCTTGCTCACATCGGCGGGGCCCTTGCCGTCGTCATCGCGCTCGGCTCCGCCACGTTGACTGTGTTGCGACGTCACAACGAGAGCTTCCTGACACGACCCGCCGAGATCGCGCTAATGCTTTTGTTCGTGCAGCTGTTTCTTGGAGTGGCGTCGTATATCACTCGTCTGCATTCGCCAAATGATCCGCAGCCGTTGAATCCGATGATCGGTATTACTGTTGCGCATGTCGCGTGCGGCGCACTCGTCTTTGCCACAACGATCGTGTTGACGTGGCGTGTATTCAAAGTGCTGCCTGCTACTAAAGCCTTAGATTCGATTCAAATTCCTGTCGGCATGCTTCGCTGAAATCTTTGAGTAGATCGACGCTTCCGTTCCGGACCATTTCCTCTATCTCCATCGGGCCCTTATTCGGTTGGCTATAGGTTTCGCTAATAACCCGGGCAACTCTATCTGCACTTTCAATTACGCCGGCAGACGAAATAACGCGCATGCGACTGAGGATGGCATACAGATCAATGAGCCCCGACATGTTCAGGTTGTCATGGATCAGCGCATCACCGTAGATCTTCGAAGCGATGTCAATAAACGTTTTGTATAGCTTTTGGCGTCGGGATTTACTGCTCGCAGTTCGCTCAGCATTCATTTGCGCGCGCTGGGTGGTCCAGGAAGTCGCGAAAGACGTAAAGCTGCCGAGAGCTGCGCCACCAAGAGCAGCCAGAGCGGTTATGTATCCAGCATCCATGCTCAATTCTTAAGCAAACAATCTGCCAATGTCGCATTAGGATGCGTTCGCACTTCTCGCCGGCAAGTGACGGCCTTCATTCTCCGCATTGATCAGTCCGCTCCGACAAATCCGGCAACCTCCGCGCTTATCTCGATTACTGACGCAGAAAACCGGGCCTCTTCATCTGGTACATCCGTTGCGCATGATCGCACTCGAAAGAAGTTGTTCGAGGAGAGGAGTTCTGCGGTTTGCGAGCATTCATAACAACAGCGTGCTGTTTATTGGCCCTGGTGATCACGACACAAAGTGCGCATGCCCAGGGCGTGTCGACCACTCAGGAAACGAGTAGTTCGCAGCGCGATGACACCGAAACCAGCACGGATGCACAGATAGTCGGTACACCGTTCAAGAAGAGCCGTTTGTTTACGAGAGTTGGACTTCTAGTTGCGCCTTATCACTCGAGCACGTCAATCGCGACGAACGGACAACTACTTTCAGGCGGCACGGCGGAGGCAAGCAACAACGTCAGTATGACATTCGATCTCGGTTATGAGATCACCGACAACATTTCCGTTTCAGTGATGTCGGGCATTCCAGTGAAGCCGCACGTCACGGGTGAAGGCGCAGCGGCACCATTAGGCATACTGGGAAAAGTTCGCTATGGGCCGATGATTCTCACCGGCCAATACCAATTACCAAAGATCGGTCGGATCCGACCTTACGTCGGCGGCGGCGCAGCGTACGCCATCATCTTCAAGAACTTCGACGGCAGCGTAAAGAACCTTCAGGTTAACAACAACTGGGGATCGGTTGTGCAGGGCGGCGCCGAGTATGAATTGAATTCAAAGTACACGCTCTTCTTTGATTTCAAGGAGGTCTGGTTAGCAGTCAACGCGAATGGTGTGCTGAGCGACGGTACCCCGGTAAAGGCCCGCGTGAATTTGAATCCTTCGCTGGTTACGGTAGGAATCAAGTTTCATCTTCCTTTTGGTCGTAGTCGCTAATTTTGGCGAAGGAGTCTCAATGAAGTTAATCAAACGCCATCAGTGCTTACTGGTCCTTCCCATACTCGTGCTGTGCTTTTTGGCCAACGATGCACGAGTTGAGGGCCAACAGCTTAGAGACGTCTTTCGCACCGTGCAGACAGCGGTCGTTATTGTGAAAACAGAACAGATTGGACTGGCGCCGTTTCCGCAACAAGGCCTGGTAAGCTCCGATGGTTTGGGCTCGGGAGTTCTTATCTCGAATGACAAAGTGCTCACGGCCGCGCATGTGGTCCAGTCAGCAGACAAGACGGTTGTCGAGTTCTCAAAAGGTGAAAGCATTCCTGCTCGCGTGATCGGGTGTTCATTGTCCGCTGATGTTGCCTTGCTACAGCTTGAACGCAGTCCGGCGAATTACGTCCCCGCGAAACTAGGTGATTCAGATCAGGTTGATGTCGGGGACGAAATATTTGTTGTGGGAGCTCCTTACGGTATCAGCAACACGTTGACGGCAGGTCATGTGAGTGCACGCCGTCCGCTGAAAGATAAGAGCGCAATTGAGTTTCTGCAAACGGACGCGGCCGTCAATACGGGTAACTCCGGCAGTCCCTTGTTCAATATGAAGGGCGAGATTGTGGGGATCGTCACCAACATCCTGAGCCGATCGGGAGGCTCCGAAGGATTGGCCTTCGCCGCCACCTCAAACATAGCGCGACGCTTTTTGCTGGAGCAGAAATCGTTTTGGACGGGCATCGAAGGCCGTGGCGTTGACGGCAACTTAGCGAGAGCGCTGAACCTGCCCCAACCGGCCGGCGTGTTGGTCCAACGAGTTGCCGAAGGCTCCCTTGCCTCGCGCTTCGGCTTGCAATCAGGAACGCTGCGAGCGACCGTCGAAGGAGAGGAGATTATTCTCGGCGGCGATGTCATTTTGGCCGTGAATGGTGTTGACGTAAACCCGGATGAGAGCTTCGATGAGCTTTACGGACGGATGACCAAGACTGCGTCGGGGGACAACGTTGTGATCACCGTCTACCGCCAGGGCCGAACGATAAAGTTGGCGATCCAAAATCCTCAATAGCAGCAAATGACTCGATACCTTTTAATCTTATTCTGCTTCTTGCAGTGATCGGGTCCACTTCATTCGACAATTGCGTGAGTGACACCAACAGGTGCTTCGGCTTTGCACAAAAATCGGACCAGAGCGCCAAAGGCGCGAAATATGATAGCCAGGGGCAAGTGCGAAGCACGTCGCCCCTGGCCGGTACCCGTGCGGATGTGAGGCCTGAAAGGCCGTAATAAGGATCATTGACGCTGTAATCCCGCCCTTTCAGGGCTCGTTTAATTTTTCGAAAACTGATCCAGGGGCGACGCGCTTCGCGCTTGCCCCTGGCTATCACATTCCGCGCCTTCGGCGCTCTGATTCGTGTAGCTAGGTGCACCTTTATCCAATCTGGGTGGCCTCTCCCATTAACCCTTCTCGACGCCGACAAGGATACGCATCAACTTGCCGCCATTCATTTGCGAAAGCTAAGATATCTTTTATAAATTCACTCTTTTCACGATGATTACTTAGTGGATACTGGTCTCGTTTTAAAACGAGTTCCGTGGCCTCGCTTTCGTATAACAACGTTTCGATAGATGCTTTGTCCATGAACTGTTTTATGTGAGGCGGCGGATGATAAGCGCTCGCCGCTGTTTCCATTTCGCGGGGATACGGCCAATCCTCACCGCTGCTATGATTCGACCAGTCTGTTTTCTGAAACTCGATGAGGAATTGCTGGACAAATTCGTCTTGCCGCGTTTGCGGAATCACCACCTGAACAAGTTTCACGCGCACGACTTGTCTCGAGGCGGCCACTCTTTTTGAAAACTCAGCGTCACGCGTGAAGCAAAGATTTTAGCTGGATGCCGCAAGTTGACAGAGCGCTCCATTATCGATCCCCTGAAGGTGCAAAGACCGTATCGAATCAACGTCGTGACCTTCTGCTATCAGTACAGCCCGCAATTTGCGAGGCATATTTTCGTCGAGGAGGATCCTCACGCCGCCGCTGATTCCTTTTCGTGGGCCAGTTCATGCAGGGCGCCTTGCACGGCATTCTCGCTCAACGTCGGATGAGCATCGACGATCTCAGCGACACTCATCCCGTCAGCCAGACATTCAAGCAGAAAGGCGACCGAGATGCGCGTTCCCTGCACTCTGGGCTTTCCGCCGAGATCCTCTTTGTCTGAAACAATCCACTTCTGATCGTTCATTTGTTGTCGTTGCTTTGAACGCAAAGTCGTCGTTTAGTTGTGGGTATTCTATCACTACTCTGAGTAGCGGCTCAGTCCATGTCATTTCGCCGACCCGGGTGAGTCTGAGTCGAAGATGATCTTCATTGGTTTCAGACAGGCGATTAGGATAATGGCGAGGGCGGCGACCAGGGCGATTACGAGGTAGGCGTCGCTGTAGGCGAGGGCGTAGGCTTGGGTTTTGACTTGTCCACCCACGATGAGAGCGGCGCGCGCTTGTGCTTCTTCGCTGCCCGCTGAATTAGGAAATAGCCCGTGCGCGATCCCTGCCAACCGTTCTGAGGTGAGCCAACTGCCGCCGTCGACGTGCAAGCCAATCATGTTTGAATGGAATTTTTCACGCACTGATATCACTCGCTGCATGATTGCCGTCCCAACCTCGCCGCCAAACAACCGAACGCAGTGAATGAATGACGAGTAGGTCAGGATGTTAATCGGATTGGTCAGGGCATTTGTATCAAACGAATTTTGTATGATTGAACCGACCAGACCGACGAAAGCCAGACCGAGCCCACCTCCAATCACGATCTGTGAAACGAAGAAATTGTCGGCGGCCCATGCGCTGGTTAACTGAGCATTAAGCAAACAAGCAACACCGACGATCGTGAACCCGGTAGCAAAAACTAATCGGTTGTCGAACCGGCGCATCAAACGCGTGGCGACCAGCCCCCCGATAACGAGCGGCGGGATCAGCCACAGCAACGCGCGGCCCGTCTCAAGGGGCCGATAGTTTTGCAACACGCCGAGCACACCCGGCAGCACGAGAGCGATCGCTAACACCGTAAAGCGAAATGAGAAAAGCGTCGTGGCCAGGAGAAACGTGTTCCGATTAACAATGAAGATCGGATTCACCATCGGGTTAGGTGAGAGCCAACGGCGAATGATGGTTATGGCCAATAGAAAAGCTGCCGTCACCAGTAGTCCCACGATCACGCCTGAATTCAACCAATCCAGACGTTCACCTTGATCCAGCGCACCGTAGATCAAACTAAGTCCCAGGCTGCCGTATAGGAAGCCGCGCCAGCTCAGCTTAGGCTTTGGTCCCGTGCGTTCAGGAGGGTTCGGAATTGCAAGGTAAATGCAGAGCATCATCAGCGGCGTTAACAACGCGCTTTGCCAGAAGAACCAATGCCACGATAGATGTTCCGTGTACCAGGCCACCAGAGGCGTACCGAGACTCGTTGCGCCGATGATATCCATGGCATACACACCGATGCCGTAGATCACGTAGCGCATGGGCAGCGCCCGGAGTGCGTAAGTAAGAGTGAGCGGATAGAACGTTCCAGACGAGAGGCCACTGATCACCTGCAAGCAAAGCATCACGCGCAAGCTTGGAGAGAAAGGCAACAAGATCGAACAAACTACGAATATTGTCCCCGAAAAGAGAAGCACGCGGCGCACTCCCAACATGGCGCCGACAAACACCGAGAATGGTCCAATAAACATCAGGGCCATGTTGTAGGCGGTGGGAATCCAGCTCGCTTCATCGAATCCGAAGCCCATCGCGCCACGGAGGTCGGGAAGCCCGACGCTAATCATGCGACCGTTCAAAGTGGCAAGGCCGGCGCCGAGAAAAACGCCGAACGTTCCGACGTACACATTCTGATGAAGTAACGCGAACAATCGCGCCAGGCTGGATCGCACATCAAGCGGATCAGAGCTTTGGGTCGTGACAGCGCTCATGCTCAGACCTTGGTCTTACTTCTGGTCTTGATTTCAGCGATCACCGACATACCGGGACGAAGTCGCTCTGCGAGTTTCGGATCGGGGTCGAGTACGATCTTCACCGGAATGCGCTGGACGATCTTGGTGTAATTACCAGTCGCGTTATCCGGCGGCAGCAATGCGAACTGCGAGCCGCTGGCCGGGGCGATCTCTTCTACGTGTCCCTTTAAAACGATACCCGGAAAAGTATCGACCGTAATCTCAGCCGCATCACCTTTCGAAACGTTTGTCAGTTGCGTCTCTTTATAATTTGCCTGCACCCAAACTGTGTTCTCGACCAGCGATATGACTTGAGTTCCCGGTGAAACCAGTTGACCAATCCTTACTTTTCGCTCACCCACAATGCCGTCGGTTGGCGCCACAATTTTCGTGTAATCAAGATTGGTTTGCGCGACTTTAAGCGACTCTTGTTTCGCATTGAGATCCGCCTGAAGCTGCAACTGCTGCGCGTCAAGCACGGCGCGCTGTTTGACCTGCGCATCGACCTCGGCCGTTTTACTGGACAATTGCGCGCGCGCGCGCAGACGCTCCGACTCACGCAGCGATACCTGTGCCCGCGCTTTGGAGAACTCAGCGCGGCGACTCTCGAGTAGGGCGCGCGTTTGCGTGAGCTCTGCTTTCCGGCTATCCAGAATCGCAGCATAACGTTGCTGATCGGCAACTACTTGTTCCAGTTTTTGTTTAGTGGCGGAGCCCAATTCAAGCAAAGCTTCCTGCCGCTTTCTTTCAAGCTGTGTTCTTTCGGCGTCGGCTTGTGCGGCTTCGACCGCGGCTTGAGCATCCGGTATTTTTGCTTGCGCTACATCAATACCGGCTTGTGCATTCGCAACGTCAGCCTGCGCGGCCTGGATGGCCGCGTCGGTCTGCGCGATCTCGGCAGTGGCGCCTTGAATACCCGCTTGCGCCTGCATGATTCTCGCGGTCTGAAGTTCTTTCTGCTTCGCGTTGTTTTCCAAAGCGGCCTGCGCCGCCGCGACGCCGGCTTCGGATTGAGCGACCTGTGCTTTGAAATCATCATCCTTTAACTGCACGAGCAAGTCACCGGCTTTCACCCGCTGATAATCAGCCACGGCGACTTGCACGACCGTGCCTGACACGCGCGTGCTCAACGGAGTAATGTCGGCGCGCAGAATCGCGTCATCAGTTTTCTGCGTACTACCGCCTCCCACCCAACGATTCCATCCACCGATAATTCCAAACAGGATTACGGCTGCCAGCGCGAGCACGACTACCGGCACGAACTTCTTGAACCGTGACTTTGACGCACCTTTATCAGCCGTCGCCGGAGCGCCGTTGCTTTTCGCGGTCGCTCCATCGTCAACCTTCGCAGGCGGTGTGGTAACGGCAACAGACGTCGCTGTGCTCTCATTGGCCGTGGTGTTTGTGTTCTTGTCAGGCATCGCTATTTGTTCTCCCCTAGCGCTTTTTCAAACTCAGCCTTGGCGGTCCAAAACATCGACAACGCACGTTGATAGTCACTGGTGGCTTCACCCAACGAAGCCTGCGACTTAAGCACATCAGAAAGCAGCACTTGCTGATATTTATATTGACCCGTACTGACACGCAGGTTCTCCATCGCGGAATCCTCGGCCAGTTTGGCTACACGAAGCGCCTGGCCCGTTAGCTGTAGCTTTCGCAATTTGTCACCGACATCGACCAGCACCTGATCTTCTGTTTCCTTCAAGCCGTTCTTTGCTTGCTCGATAGTGTTGTCGATTTCCGCAAGCTGGTGCCTCTTTCGTCCCCAGTCAAAGAACTCCCAACTGACGGTCACGCCAACGTTCGCGAACTCCTTCGGCACCACTGCGGGAAAGTTACGCGGCGTCGCATACGCAAAGCCGGCACTCACGTCAGGAATGTATTCTGATTTCTTAATGCGACGAGCCAGTTTGGCCTGCTCGACAGACAGTCGCGCTTGTTCCAACTCCGGTCGTTGTTCGAGCGCAACCTTTCTGGCAATGGCAAGATTTGTTTCGATCGAGATGAATGCGGGCGCATCCGTCACTTCAAACTCGCGATCAACTTCGCGGCCGAGAAGGCTATTTAGTTGTTCTTTCTGCGTGACCAGGCGGCTGTTCAACTCGAGTTGATCGTATTGAGCGCGCGCCAACCGCGTTTGTACCACCAGGTGATCTGCCTTGAGCGCGACCTGCTGCACGACGTAATCGCCCGTAACCTTGTCCAACTCCTGATAAGACTTCACTGTCTGTTCCACGCTGCTGAGCGAGCTTTTCGTTTGCAGGATGGCGTAGTAAGTCTTTTTCACCTGATCGATCGTCTCATTCTGCTGCTGGCGCAACTTCGCCTGGGCCATCTCACGCGAGAGACGCTCCAGCTTAATGTTTAGGCCGATTCGGTATTGCTGCGACAGCGGTTCAAGGGCTGTAGTGGCAAAGACGGTCGAGAGTTTGCGCTGGTCAGTTAGCAGGAAGAAAGGTCCGAGACCTGGAAACTGATTACCCACGGGATTCGGAACCCGGAGATCGTTCTTGGCCAGATTTGTTGAAAAAAGTGTGTGCAAGTGCAACGAAGGAAGACGAGATGTTTTCGCGACGGAGATGTCTTCTTCCGCCTTGGTCACCTCGTATTGCGCGATCTTAATCGTGTGGTTGTTGCGCAGCGCCAGGTCGATTGCCTGATCGAGAGTTAGTGACTCCTGCGCGCGAGTTGCGCTGTGAGCGCTCAGAATTAAACAGACCGCGAAGAATCCTACTTTGACCACCGAACGCATAACCTGCTCCTCTCGAGAAACAGGCTTGTGCAATTAGTTCGCCAAACTGAAAGGAGCACAAGAAGCACAAAGAGGAGCACGAAAAGCACATAAAGAAGTTCGGTTACTGAATAACTCTTTGTGCCTTTTGTGCTCCTCTTTGTGCTTTTTGTGATCCACCAAAATTGTCGGAAGCATTGCCGGGATGCATCCGTCTGCGTCCGACACTTCCGGCATATTGAGAGTGCTCAGGTTTCTTAATCGGCTAATTCAACAAATCTAGTTTGGAATATCCATTGCGCTACGCCGACTCGGGAATTTTCTAACGCGGTGCCCGGGAGGCGAAAAGGTGAACGCTTTCGGAAGTGACAACATCACTAACATCTTTCGACCTCTAGCGCAGCCGGCTCAAGAGATCAAAGAGACTTCGGCCCTGGTGCTCATAATCTGCGCCGTCATTTTCGTCGTGGTTGCGGGCTTGCTTGTTTATGCCATCGTTCGCTTTCGACATCGCGCGGGAGATGAAGCGAGTGAGCCGCCGCAGGTCTACGGCAGTAACCAGATAGAACTTGCCTGGACAGTAATGCCGGTTTTGATCGTGTTCGTGCTGATCCTGGTAACGTCGCGGACGATCGCTGACATACAGAACAGAAAGCCACCGCCAGGCACTATCAAAGCAACAGTCGTCGGGCATCAATGGTGGTGGGAGATACGTTACCCGGATCTGGGCATCGTCACGGCGAACGAGCTACACGTCCCAGCCAGCACTGGCGATAAGCACCAGCCTACTTTTCTCAAACTTCAGTCGGCCGATGTCGCGCACAGCTTCTGGGTACCCCAGCTTGCGGGCAAAACCGATCTTATCCCTAACCGTGAAAACTTGATGTGGATCGAGCCCACGAAGCCTGGGACCTATCTGGGCAATTGCGCTGAGTATTGCGGCACACAACACGCACGCATGTTGATTCGCGTCGTGGTCCATTCACCAGAAGATTTTGATCGATGGGCCAAAGAACAACAACAGTCCGCCGCGGTAACTACAAACGCCCCTGACAGTCGCAAAGCATTCTTTGCCAACTCCTGCGTCAACTGCCACACCATTGGTGGCACATCAGCGCAGGGAAAGTTTGGTCCTGACCTAACTCACTTGATGAGCCGCGAAACGTTGGGTGCGGGTGTAATACCAAACACGCCGGATAACTTGCGCCTCTGGGTGCGCGATCCGCAAAAATTCAAGTCGGGCTGTTTGATGCCCAATATGCAACTGACTGCTCAAGAGTTAGACCAAATCGTTGCTTACTTGCAAACGCTCAAATAGGAAGGGAAAGCGGGATGGCAACTCAGGAAATAACGGTAACAGCCGGCGGAGCGTTGGGCAGTTCATTCATTGATCGATTGCATGGTCTTGTCGTCACCGTCGATCACAAGAAACTAGGCCTGATGTACATCGGTACGGCGCTTGGGTTCCTGGTAGTCGCAGGGCTGATGGCCGTCGCGATTCGCTTGCAGCTTATCGTTCCTGTTAACACGTTGCTCGAGCCCGATGTGTTCAATCGTTTCTTCACCATGCACGGCACGTCGATGGTCTTTCTGGTCGGCATGCCAATCATAGCTGGGTTCGGCAACTATCTCGTGCCTCTGATGATCGGGACGCGCGACATGGCGTTCCCTCGCCTGAACGCTTTCGGTTACTGGATGTTTCTCTTCGGTGGATTACTGCTCTATTTCAGTTATCTCGGCGCACCGGGTCTGGCGGGTCACGGCTCTGCACCGGACATCGGATGGTTCGCTTACGCGCCGCTTACTGCCCGCGCCTTTTCGCGCGGCACCAGTACTGACTACTGGATTCTAAGCCTGCTGCTCACGAGTGTCGGCAGCACAGTTTCGGCCATCAACGTAATCGCCACCATCATCGCACTGCGCTGTCCGGGTATGACGTTGATGCGCATGCCACTTATGGCGTGGCTGATGCTCGTAACGAACTTCATGATCCTGTTGGCACTGCCCGGACTTTCAGGCGCGCAAATCATGCTGCTCATCGATCGTTATCTGGGCGGGCATTTCTTCGACACGCAGGCCGGTGGCTCAGCCGTGATCTGGCAACACTTCTTTTGGATCTTCGGCCATCCTGAGGTGTACATCCTGATGATTCCGGCGTTCGCCTGTCTCTCGGAAATCGTTCCGGTCTTTTCGCGCAAGCCGATCTTTGGATATCCCGTCATGGTGGGCGCCACTGCGATGATCGGTTTGATCAGCGTGAGCGTGTGGGCGCATCACATGTTCTCGGTCGGGATGACTTCGGTCGGCAACACCTTCTTCGCCATTTCGACCTTCATGGTGGCCGTGCCGACGGGAATCAAGATTTTCAACTGGCTCGGCACGATGTACGGCGGCAAGATTCGTTTCGACCTGCCGATGCTTTTCTGCATCGCGTTTCTCTTTCAGTTTTTGATCGCGGGCTTGACGGGTGTGATGCTCGCCGTCGCTCCCTTTAACTGGCAGCTAACGGACTCCTACTTCGTCGTCGCGCACTTTCACTACACACTCGTCGGCGCATTTCTCTTCGGCATCTTCGCCGGCTTTTATTACTGGTATCCGAAAGCCGTGGGCCGAATGCTCGATCGCCGACTCGGACTCTGGCACTTCTGGCTGTTCGTTATCGGGTTCCATCTGACCTTTGATACAGAGCACTTCGCGGGGTTGCTCGGGATGCCGCGACGCATCTTCACTTATGACCCTGGACGTGGCTGGGACACGCTTAATTTCATCGCGTCAGTGGGAGCGCTCGTGCAAGCGACCGCCATACTCCTGCTCGCCATCGCCATCATCCGCTCAGCCAGGAAGGGTGAACTGGCCGGCAATGATCCGTGGGACGCGTGGACGCTCGAATGGTCCACGAGCTCGCCGCCACCTGATTACAACTTCGCGACGATTCCGGTTGTTCGCAGTCGTCGTCCGCTTTGGGACCTGAAACATCCGGAAGATCCGGATTGGAAGTACGAGTGAGGCAGGAGCGAAGGAGAATAGCGATGATTAACGATGCATCTTTGCCCCTGGCCTTTGAACCTGGCGAGTGGAGTTTACCGTCGGCCCGAAAGGTAGCGCTCGTCTGCCTGATCCTGACTGAGACCACGCTCTTTTCAATTGTCGTCGCGGCCTATGTCTTTTATATCGGCAAGAGTTTGACTGGTCCAACGCCGCGCGAAGTGTTGGAGACGCCGATCATTCCCACGATCTGTTTACTCGGCAGCAGCGTGACGATCATGTTGGCGGAGCGAGCCTTGCGACGTGAGAACCGGAGTCGCTTTCAGCTCTGGTGGCTGATCACGATCTTGCTGGCGGCCTTCTTCATTGGCGCGACGGCGTTTGAGTGGCACAGGCTGATCACGGTCCATCATCTGACCATCAGCACCAACCTGTTCGGTACAACGTTCTACTCGCTGGTCGGACTGCACGCCAGCCACGTCATCGTCGGGTTGTGCCTGCTGACCCTCGTCCTGGTTTTTAGTCTTCGTGGTTTCGTGACGCCGAAGCAACATGAGCGAATAGAAATGGTTTCCTGGTATTGGCACTTCGTCGACGCTGTCTGGGTGGTCGTCTTTACTGTTGTCTATGTCATCGGCCGTTGAAGGAGTTGAGAAAGATGCTTTCTGAAAACAACGGAGCGCACAAATCAGAGGACATGATCGAGGTGCCGGCGCCAACAATGTGGCCGCTCGTCACCGGCTTTGGTCTCACTTTGATCTTCGCCGGTCTGGTGACCAGTTTGGGCGTTAGCTTCGTCGGGCTTGTGGTGCTGTTGCGTGGCGCCGTTGGTTGGTTTCGCAATGTGTTTCCGGTATCGCAGGAGGAGATGATTCCGGTGCGCCGCACGGTGGCGCCAATCGTCCCTTCAACACGAAGAGTGGACCACTTGCTACCGGGTATTGAAAGCCACCGCGTTTATATACCTGTCAAGGTTCATCCTTACTCCGCCGGATTGATCGCGGGAATGATCGGCGGCGTCGGCATGGCCATCGTTGCCTGCCTTTTCGGACTGATCGTTTTCCGCAGCCTCTGGTATCCGATCAACCTGTTGGCTGCGGTTGCACTACCGTCGCTAGCCGCGGCTGGACCAGCGACATTAAAGAGTTTTCACTCGACCGGCTTGATCGTGGCGCTCATCGTTCACGGCATCATCTCTTCACTCGTGGGCTTACTGTACGCGGCGATACTGCCGATGATGCCGTCCCGCTTCACCGCGTTCTGGGGAAGTTTTCTGGCGCCTGTTCTGTGGACGGCTTTGATCGCTTCCACACTGAAACTAATTAATCCGACGCTTAATTCGCGGATCGACTGGTTCTGGTTCATCGCTTCGCAAATCGTGTATGGCCTGATCACGGGTTATATCGTGGCCCATTCAAAGATGGTCGAGACTGCGCAACCTGGACCACTGCCGGTGCGGGCTGGAATTGAGGCGCCCGGTTTAATGCCGAACGAGGAGGAGGAGTAGATGATGAATAGACTGCAAAATAAGTTCTTGCTTGTCGTCATCGTCGCTCTCTCGTCGCTGATGGGTTGCAATGTGCGGCTACCAGGTAAACCAACTGAAGCTGAAAAATGGCGTGCGCCCGAAGACGTCTCCGATTTCAATGAACTCTACACAACTAATTGCGCCGGCTGTCATGGCAGTGGCGGCAAACAGGGCGCCGCGCGTCCACTGAACGATCCGCTCTACCTGTCGTTCGTCCCTGACGACGCGCTCAGGCAAGTGATTTCACAAGGTCAGCCCGGCACGAACATGCCTGCCTTTTCTCAGAAGTTCGGAGGCGTACTCACAGATCGTCAGATCGATTTGCTTCTTAATTTAATGCGAGCGGCGTGGTCCAAGCCGAATGATTTCAGTGGCGTACAGGTTCCTGTGTACAGCGCTTCCGGATCTGGTGACGCCGCCAGTGGCGAACATGCTTATCAAACGTACTGTGCGAGTTGTCATGGTCCAAACGGATCGGGCGGCTCTGCTGGTTCAATCGTCGATCCCAATTTCCTGAATCTGGTGAGTGATCAAGGTTTGCGCACGACGGTAGTGGTCGGACGCTCCGATTTAGGAAAGCCTGATTGGCGTTCAAATTTTCCCGGGCACCCAATGTCGCCGCAGGAGATCGATGCGGTGGTGGCGTGGCTCGCGGCGCACCGAAAAAATTGATGGAGGCGAAGAAAGACAATGGCAGTGAGAGAGCTTGACACGCACGTTAAGGAAACTCCGGGAGTGCTGCATAAAGAGCTGCCGAGACGCGCTTTCCTACTTAAGCTCGGTTTCCTGATGAACGGGGTTGCCGGTGTGCTGGTGGGTGTGCCGGTGCTCGGTTATCTATTCTCCAGTTTTCGCATCACTGGATCATACAAGTCGTGGATCACGCTTGGCCCAGTTACCACTTTCCCTGAGAACCAGACGCGGCTCGCGAAATACCAAAACCCTAACCCGCGACCTTGGGACGGACAGACAACCGATATCCCCTGTTGGGTAAGGCGCATGGACGGAGACAAGTTTCAAATCTTCGCCATCAACTGCACACATCTCGGTTGTCCGGTGCGCTGGTTCCAGGAATCGCATTTGTTCATGTGTCCGTGTCACGGCGGTGCTTTCTACGAAGATGGTTCACACGCATCGGGGCCACCGCCGCGCGGGCTGTATGAATACAAATACAAGATCGAGAACGGACAACTTTGGGTTGAAGGAGGCCAACTCCCGACGCTGTCGCAGCCAGCTTAGGAGAAGTTTATAGGACCTATAAGTCGAATAGGACCTATGGAGAATGCGCATGCTTGAGAGATTAAGAAAAGTCGCGCTCTGGATTGATGAGCGTCTCTACATCAGCAGGATCTACGCCAGCACTGCCGGCCACATTGTACCGCGGAGTTCGTCCAGTTGGTTCTACGTGTTTGGCAGTGGGACGCTGCTCTGTTTCATGGTCCAGATTGTCACCGGGATCTGTCTCGCATTGGTGTATCAACCCACGGCGGGCCAGGCTTACACCAGCCTTGAATACTTGAACTACCAACAGCCATTGGGTTGGTTTCTCCGCGGGATGCATAACTGGGGATCGAATTTCATGGTCGCGATCATGCTTCTGCACCTCGCCCAGGTCTTTCTTTTCGGCGCCTTCAAATACCCACGCGAGTTGACCTGGATTTCCGGTGTGGTGCTGCTGCTCTGCACACTCGGAATGGCGTTCACGGGACAGGTTCTCCGTTTTGACCAGGACGCGTATTGGGGTCTCGGGATCGGAGCCGCGATGGCCGGGCGTGTGCCGGTGTTTGGACCAGCCATTGTCCACATGATGCTTGGCGGTGCGATCATCGCCGGCGAAACATTGTCGCGCTTCTTCACACTGCACGTCTTCGTCATTCCCGGCACGATTATCGCCATCGTGAGCATGCACCTGAGATTGGTGCTTACCAAAGGGATCAATGAGTATCCCGTTCCCGGCAAGCCGGTCGTGAAGGAGACATATATAGAGGAGTACGAAGCGGGACTGAAAAAGGAGGGCGTGCCTTTCTTTCCGAAAGCAATTAGTAAGGATCTGGTTTTCAGCGGGCTTGTGTTGATGGGCATCGTCTTCTGCGCAGCCTACTTCGGTCCGGCCGGTCCGCACGGTGTGCCTGATCCCGGTCAGATTAATACCGCGCCTAAACCAGATTTCTTCTTCCTTTGGCTTTACGCGGTGCTGTCGCTGATGCCGGATTACCTGGAGACGGTACTGATGCTAACCGTGCCGTTTATCGTCGTAATCATCCTGTTTGTTGTGCCTTTTATCTCGAACACAGGCGAGAAGAGTCCGCGACGCCGACCCATTGCCGTGTTAAGTGTGCTTGGAATATTCGCAGTGCTTGCGTCATTCAACTACCTGGGCACGTTCGCGCCCTGGTCGCCAAAGATGGAAGCATGGACCAGCGCCACACTTCCGGCACACTATCTCGAGGGACGCGCTCCCCTCGAAAGACAGGGTGCAGTCGTCTTCCACTCCAAACAATGCATCAACTGTCACAGCATAGGTGGCGCAGGTGGTCTGCGTGGACCAGCGCTCGACAGTGTCGCGACGCGATTAACAGGAGACCAACTTGTGCGGCAAGTGATTCAGGGCAGTGGCAACATGCCGGCGTACGGAAAAAATTTGAGTCCGGCGGAAGTGGCGGCGTTGGTTTCTTTCATGCAGACGTTACACAAACCGTCAGAAGCGCCCGCGCGCGATGCGTCACTGGCCCAGAAGTGATCTTATGAGTGCAAGCAACGAAATATTAATGTCAAGGGTCGTGCATCGAGTCGAGGCGCGTAACGTAAAGACGTTTTTCGTGCTTGCGAAGCCCGAGATCACATTCATGGTGATGATCTCGGCTGGCGTCGCTTCATTGCTGGCTTCGGATTCATTTCGATTTGTCGTGCTGATCCACAGCGTTTTGGGAACCGGTCTGCTGGCGGCCGGGGTCGCGGCGCTTAATCAGTATTTAGAGCGCGACGTTGATAGCAGAATGCGTCGCACAGCGAGACGCCCTTTGCCGGCTGGAGAGCTGACACCGCGACAAGCACTCGTATTCGGAATCGGAGTCTCACTCTCCGGAATGCTCTATATCTTTCTATTTCTTAATGCACTGACTGCTCTACTCGGTCTCTTGACGCTGATCAGCTATCTGTTTATTTACACGCCGTTGAAGACCAAGACGCGACTCTGCACATTCCTCGGCGCGTTCCCCGGCGCCGCACCGGTATTGATGGGATGGTCTGCGACGACAAACAGTCTCAGCCTCGAAGCATGGGCTCTCTTTGCCATTCTTTTCCTCTGGCAGTTTCCACACTTCTACGCTATTGGCTGGCTCTACCGCGAAGACTACGCACGCGCGGGAATGCTCATGTTGCCTTCGCGGAACGGAAATGATGAACGGATCACGTTTCGGCTCATATTGATTTTCACGCAACTATTAGTTGTCGCCAGTCTGTCGTGGAGTTTAATCGCGCACACCGGCACGCTCTATTTGGCAGCGGCCATCATTCTCAACATCGGCTTGTACCACTTCGCTTATCAGGCTTCTCTGACTCGCTCGAAACACGCGGCTAAACGTCTCCTGCACGCGTCGGTGATCTATCTGCCGCTGCTCTATGTGTTCATGATCATTGATCGGCTCACCGTATAGCGATGCAGATAACGATCTCGAATGCGTTTCTTAGTTCCTGGGAGCTCAATCCCTGGGTTCTCATGCCAACCATCTGCCTCGCTGCGCTCTATGCGCGTGGGTGGTGGCAGCTCCATCGACGGGCTCCGCATCGCTTCCATTTCTCACAGCTCACCGCTTTCTATGCCGGACTAATTACTGTGGTCTTTGCACTCTGCTCACCACTACACGCATATGCAGGATGGCTACTCACCGTCCACATGATTCAACATCTATTGTTGATGATGGTCGCGCCTCCATTGATCCTGTTGGGTGCACCATACTTGCCACTGCTGGCAGGATTTCCACGCGATCTCATGAGGGACGCAGTAGCACCAATTTTATCGTCTCCAGTTCTCCGGACAGTGGCTCGCTTCGTGACACATCCTCTCTTCTGCTGGTTCGCTTTTATCTCGATCAACGTGGGCTGGCATCTTCCGGCGATGTACGAGCTGGCACTGCGATCTTCCTTTTGGCATGAAGTGGAACACATTTCATTTCTGAGTACTGCGCTACTCTTCTGGTGGCCCATCATTCAACCTTACCCCTGGACCACCCGCACACCGCGCTGGATGGTCATCCCTTACCTGGTTTTAGCAGACTTTCAAAACACCGCACTCTCAGCTTTTCTCATCTTCTATGAGCGCGTGGTCTATCCGACTTACGCGGTCGTGCCGCGCATCAGTGATCTCACCCCGCTTGCAGACCAGGCGGCCGCAGGCGCGATCATGTGGGTCGCCAGCTCAATTGTCTTTTTGGTTCCCCTGGGGCTGATTACGATCGAATTGATGAGTACGCAGCGAGTTTCATCCCGTTTTGCTAGAGGTTATTCGCAAGCCGCTGATGCCACAGATAAAAATCCGGATTTTCTATCTGTGTAATCCGTGGCTATTGCCAGCCGCCGCCCAACGCTTTGTACAGTTGCACTAACGACAACAGTTCGTCACGTTTGGTCTTCGTTAAGTTAAGCTCGGCATCGAATAACTCGCGATCGGAATCGAGTGCGTTCAGAAGCGTGTCGACGCCACCGCGGTATCTCAAATATGCCAGTCGCGATCGGTCTCGCAGGGTTGCAACCAGCAACTCCTGTTGAACCCGTATCTCTCTCACCTTGCGATATTGAATTAGCGCATCCGACACTTCCCGAAACGCGTTTTGAATCGCCTGCTGATACTGAACAAGTGCGAACTCCTGTTGCGCTCGCGCGAATTTCACATCCGATTTGAGTCGCCCGCCAGTAAAGATGGGCTGAGTTACTTGCGGCATAAACGTCCAGGCTCGGCTCGCCCCGCCAAACAAGTTCGACAGTTGATCGCTCTGGAATCCAAGTAGTCCCGTCAGACTGATGCGCGGGAAGTACGCTTTTTTCGCAACCGAGACGAGGGCACGTTGGGCCACGAGATTCTGCTCGGCCGCGCGAATGTCGGGCCTGCGTTCGAGCAGGGACGAAGGAAGACCGGCGGGAACAAGCGGAAGTGTTTCCTGCTGGTCCAATGGCTGCCCGCGTGTGATTGGGCCAGGATTATTTCCGGTAATGAAGCTCAGTTGATTCTCTGTCTGTTCTATCAAGCGTTCGGTATCGGGAATCGTCTGCGATGCCTGGTAAACCAACTCTTCAGCCTGGCGAACATCCAACGCCGTTGCCAATCCACCCTGCTGACGCGCGCTGATGAGTCGCAAAGACTCTTGTCTACTTGCGAGGGTGCGTTTAGCCAGATCCAGTTCACTATCGAGCTCGAGCAAACTGAAGTAGCCACCAGCAACATCGCCAACAACGACCGTCAGCACAGTCTTGCGATCTTCTTCTGAAGCCCGGAGCTCCGCACGAGCCGCTTTCGTTTGTTGCCGCAGTCGTCCCCAGACGTCCAACTCAAAAGTTAGGAGACTCAGGAAGACGTTCCCGATGTTGCGTGTTCCTCCGCCTTGACCCACCAACTGTCCGTTACGAGAGGCGCGCGTGCTGGTTAGATTGGCGCCGACGTCAAACTGCGGGAGTTGTTCGGATCGAGCGAGACCAAGATTGGCGCGCGCGGCATTGATGCGCGCGAACGCCACACGTACGTCGTAATTGTTGACGAGTGCGGTGCGTACCAGCTTCTGCAATTCGTCGTCTTTGAAAACGTCAAACCACTTCAGGTCGCCAATCGATGTTTGATCGACTGGAGCGGTAGCGTCGACGCCGCGATACGCATTCGGGATCTTCTGACCAGCGACACTGCCAGACAACAAACTAATCACGACGATAGCGACGGCAAGTCGATGCAGAGAAGATTTCTCACGCAGCGGCGCAACGACGCAAAGCGCTGCCGCGTTTCTTAAAGATTTTCTTTGCGCCGTTGCGCCGCTGCGTGAGAAATCGTTCATTGCTCAGTCCCCTGCCGCCGGCTCCGGAGTTGGCGAACTAATCTCTTCGCCGTGTTTCTTACTGAATCGCATCGTGAATTTCTCAACGAGATAGAACGTCACGGGAATAATGAAGATTGCGATCGACGTGGCGGCTAACATTCCGACAATCACAACCGTGCCGAGAATGCGCCGCGCTGACGCGCCTGCACCGGACGCAATCCACAACGGCGCCGAGCCGAAAATAAAGGCAAACGATGTCATCAGTATCGGACGCAAACGCAAACGTGCGCCTTCAAGCGCTGCGTCGATCAGATCCCTTCCCTTCTCCAATTCCGCCTTGGCAAACTCAACGATCAGAATCGCGTTCTTTGCCGCCAGACCGATGAGCACGATCAATCCGATTTGCGCATAGACATCGAGATCGTAACCACGCAGCCAGAGACCGAGGAACGCGCCAAAGATCGCAATCGGTACGGTGAGCAGCACCGAAAACGGAAGCGACCAACTCTCGTACAAAGCTGCGAGAATGAGGAACACAAACACCAGCGACAACCCGAACGTACTCACAGAGTTTCCTGAAGCTTTCTGCTCCTGATAAGAAAGGTCACTCCAGTCGTAACCCATCTCCACCGGCAGAGTTTGTTTTGCCACCTCCTCGAGAGCCGCCATCGCTTGTCCCGAGCTGTAACCGGGTGCAGCCGAGCCGATGATCTGCGCGGCGCGATAGAGATTGAAGCGGTTCGTGTATTCAGGGCCGAGAATTCTTCGGGTCGATAGCAAGGACGAGAGCGGCACCATGTTGCCATCGTTGTTGCGCACGTAGTATTGACTGATGTCGCGCTCGCTGAGACGTTCCTCCCCTTCGGCCTGTAGAAAAACTCGCCACTGTCGTCCGAAGCGATTGAACTGATTCAGGAACAGCCCGCCTAAATACGCTTGCAATGTTTGATATACGTCGCGAACATCAACTCCCTGTTTGAGCACCTTGTCTCGATCGACATCAGCAAAGATCTGTGGCGCCGTTGTCGAGAACTGTGACCCGACGCCGGAGAGCTCCGGTCGCTGCCGCGCGGCCGCGAGAAATTTCTGCACATTCTGATCGAGAAACTCGACCGATCCACCACTGCGATCCTGCAACCACAAGGAGAACCCACCCGAATTCCCGAGACCCGGAATTGCCGGCGGACTGAAAAGAAACGTGATTGCTTCGGGCACTTCAGCGGCGAGTTTGGCATTGACGCTCTTCACGATCTCCGGCGCCGTTTTTTTACGTTCGCTCCAGGGCTGCAAAGAGACAAAGAAGAATCCGTTGTAGCTGGCTGAAACTCGATTCAACAAACTGAAGCCGTTGATGGCAGTTGTGTACTGCACTCCTTCCGTTTTCCTGAGAATCGCTTCGACCTTTTGCGAAACCTGTTCGGTGCGCTCGAGTGAAGCGGCCGGCGGAAGCTGAATATTCAAGAAGAGGTAGCCGTAATCTTCTTCCGGAAGAAAACTGCTCGGCAGGCGTTTACCGAAAACGCCGTCGACTAACGCAAAGCCGCCGAGAATCAACACGCCGACAACGGCTTTACGGATCAGGCCACGGCTGAGAGCGATATATCCGTGCGTCGCTTTTTCGAACCAGCGATTGAAGGCGCCGAAGAATTTTGCGAATGGTCCACGCGCTGCTCGACGTGGGCGCAGCATCAACGCCGCGAGTGCAGGCGATAACGTCAGCGCGTTGAATGCAGAGATGACAACCGAAACCGCGATCGTCACTGCAAATTGTTTGTTCAAACGACCTTGAATTCCGCTTACGAGTGCGACGGGAATAAATACGGACGCGAGGATCAGCGCGATGCTGATCACGGGTCCTGAAACTTCTTCCATCGCCTTGAGCGTCGCGTCACGCGGACTCAGACCACCTTCGATGTGATGCTCGACTGCCTCAACCACCACGATGGCATCGTCTACCACCAGACCGATGGCCAGCACCAAAGCGAAAAGTGAAAGTGTGTTGATTGAAAATCCGAGCAATGGAAAAACAGCAAAGGTGCCGATCAGTGAAACAGGCACCGCGATCATCGGAATCAAAGTGGCGCGCCAGTTTTGAAGGAAGATGAACACGACGAGGAGCACGAGCACGATCGCGATCAATAGCGTCTCCACGATTTCATGTATGCCTTCAGTAACTGAGCGCGTGGTATCGAGTCCGATCGCATAGTCGAGGTCCGATGGAAATCGCAGCTTCAACTCTTCCATTGTCTTCTTAACGCCGTCGGCAACTGCGAGTGCATTCGATCCAGGCGCTTGAAATACGGCGACAATCGCGGCCGGCTTTCCACCAAAGCGGGCGCGTTGCTGATAGTTCTGCGCGCCGAGTTCGATCCGCGACACGTCCTTCAGTCTGACAACAGATCCATCCGGAGTTGAGCGCACCACAATCTGCCCAAACTCTTCAGGTGTTTGCAGTCGTCCCTGCGCACGCACTGTATAAGTTGTTTCTTTTCCCTCTGGCGCGGGCTCGGCACTAACCTGACCGGCAGGATTAACAGTGCTCTGTTGCTGGACCGCGCGGACGAGATCGGGAACAGTGATGCCGAGCTTCGCGAGCAAATCAGGCTTGACCCAGATGCGCATCGCGTAATCGCTGACGCCGAACAAACGCACCTCACCAACACCAGGCACGCGGTACAAAGCGTCGTTGATGTTGATGTTTGCGTAGTTCGCGAGGAAGAGTGAGTCGTGTGTTTGCTGGGGTGAATAGAGCGCAAAAGCGAGGGTCGGTATGCCGGTTGATTTCCGCAGGTTTAGACCAAACTGATTGACGTCGGCAGGAAGATTAGGCTGTGCCTGGGCCAGGCGATTTTGCACGTTGACCTGATCGATGCTCGGACTGGTGTCGACGTCGAAAGTAACCGTGAGCGTCATGGTGCCGTCGTTGGCATTGGTCGACTGCATGTAGAGCAGGTCGTCGACGCCGCTCATCTGTTGCTCGAGCGGCGTGGCTACGGATTGTTCGATCGTCACCGCATCGGCGCCGGTGTAGGTGGTGTTGACGATGATCTGCGGCGGCACGATGTCCGGAAACTGGGCTACAGGCAGTCCGGACATCGCGACTAAGCCGCCGATAACCGTCACGATCGCGATCACCATCGCTACTACCGGCCGGTTAATGAACAGTCTCGAGATCATTCCTTCCTCTAATTAAGCCGCTGATAAAAATCGGATCTTTTTCCGTGTTATCCGTGGCTAAAAACCTCTTAATATTTCTTCAACGCAGGCTTTGGGTTGACGATCGCGCCTGGCCTGACTCGTTGAATACCCTCGACCACCACCGTCTCTCCCGGTTTCAATCCCTCTTCGATAATCCACATCGACCCACTGTGCTCTCCTACTGTGACCGTGCGCATCTCAATCTTGTTATCGCTTCCAACCACCGCCACCTGATATCCACCCTGCAACTGCGTGACTGCCCGCTGCGGAACCAACAGCGCCTCGTTCTTCGTTGCGGTCACGGCACGCACGCGACCGAACTGCCCCGGCCGCAAAACATTTCCCGGGTTAAGAAATATTCCAGCTATTCGAATCGATCCGGTTTTTTGATCGACTTGTCGATCCGCAAAGTAGAAACTTCCGCTTTCCGGATAAGTGCTGCCGTCGGCGAGGATCAACTGGAGCTCCAATTGCGCCACACTCGCGCCGTGTCGCGCTTCAATCAGATTCCGCTTTGTAAACGCGAGATATTCCTGTTCGCTAATGGTGAAATAGACCTTGATTGGATCGACAGTCGAAATGGTTGTCAGCAGAGGTCCATTGGGATTGTTAGGTTGGACCAGATCGCCCACTTGCGCCTGGGCCAAGCCTGCGATTCCATCAATCGGCGAGATTACGCGAGTGAAGCCCAGATTGAGTTGCGCCGTGCGGACTGCCGCTTTCGCGTTCTCAATTTGGCCGTTGGCCGTCTGAGTCGCAGCTTTCGCCGTTCCAATCTGAGCATTAGCGACGCGGAGTTGGGCGCGGGCGGCTTCGATGCCGGCTTTTGCAGCTTCGACCTGCGCCTTGGCCGCCACGTTGGCTTGCACTGCGTTATCGTATTCCTGTTGTGTTACTGCTTTCTGTTCGGCCAATGGTCCATACTTGTCGACATCGAGCTGCGACTTAACCTGGTTGGCCTGCGCCTGGGCCAGTTGGGCCTGGGCTTGTTGTAGCTGACTGTTCGCCTGCGCGACTTGTGCCTCTGCCTGGACCACCTGAGACTTTGCCTGTTCCAGTTGACCTTCAAACTGCGCCACTTGACCGGCGGCTTGATCCAACGCTGCTTGAAATGGACGCGGATCGATTTCAAACAAGAGCTGGCCCTTCTTCACGAAGGAGCCTTCTTTGTAGTCCTGTCGCAGTAGATAGCCGGTAACCTGGGCCTTGATGTCGGCGTTGACGAGGCCCTCGGTTGTTCCGATCCACTCGCTATAAACCGGAACATCTTCCTGTTTGACGTGGACGACTTCAACATCGAGTGGTCGTGTCACAGCTCCGACGGTGCGGTCGGTTCTACTGGCGATGGTTACGATGGCGACGATCACCAACACGATGGCGATGGCGATCGGAATTGATAGTTTCGGTCTGAATAGAATCCGTTTTAGATTGGTTGCAATCGTCATCGTAGTCATTAGGGAGCGAACGTCTAACAAGCCGGGTTCTCGTCGCAGTCAAGGGCAACGTACATACCAGCGAGAGTTACTACATTCAGCGAGAAATATGAGGTCTTACGAGAAGCAAATGACGGAATTGCCGGAAGATCACAATGTCGACTCCGGCAATTCCGGCAACATCGTTCCGAAAGTAAACAAAACAGGCTTTCTACGGCTGGTACGTTCATTGCTCTGAATAGCGTGCATCTATTCCATCACCCAGGAGGAATATGATCGCGAAAAATATCGGTTATGGAGAAAGTTCTAATCGTCAATTACTGTTCTACAGTTGCTATCTGTTACTTGCGCTCACCATTCTGATCTGTTGCGCAATCCTGGCGACAGCGCAGCAGACTCTTCCAAGATCTGCGACAAGCAACCGACCACAAATTGGTCTAGATTTCTGGGGCTCCAAGGAAGGAGCGCCCAACGAGATCTCATCGGTCGCGCAAACCAACGACGGCTACTTATGGATGGCCAGTCCCAGCGGTCTGTTTCGATTCGATGGCGAGCGGTTCGAACGTTATCGTCCGCCCTCCGGTACGGAACTCATTTCCATGAATGTTTCCAGTCTGTTCGTTCCTGCTGAGGGCGGTCTCTGGATCGGCTATCGATTCGGTGGTTTCAGTTTCCTGAAAGCTGGACGTCTGACAAATTACACCCGCGAGGCTGCCTTGACCGGTACCATCCTTGAGTTCGTGCAGGACCGTGACGGCATTATCTGGGTTGCCACCAATAGTGGCATTTGGAGGTTCGAGCATTCGGAATGGCAGCGCCTTGGAGACGACTGGAACCCCCCGAAGACCACCATCCTGAACCTGGCCTTCGATCAGGCGGGTTATCTTTGGGTGCTACCCGGAAAATCGCTCATGTATCTTGCCCCGGGCGCAAGGCGTTTTGAAGTGGCGGATGAGGATATCACAGCCTCTGGATACCGGATCGACACGGGTTTCACATACGATGCTAACGCGTTCGTCGTCACCAGCAAGTCGTGGCGACCGCCAAGCGCTCCGCAAAATGGCGGGCCTCCTGCCTATCCACTGCTGACGACAGTTTCCTCCGCGTTAATCGATCAGACTGGTGGTGTCTGGCTACAGTATCGAGAAATATCTCACCTGTGGCCAGCGGGGTCGGCGGAAGACTCACTCAAAGCAGCGAAATGGGAATTAGTGAAAGTCTCACCTAACGATCCGATAAAAACCTGGTCGCTCGTCCCAAGTGACTCAAGTGGTGTCGCTAATTTCTCCATCCAGGCTTATCGCTACGCGAGACTCGCGGACCATGAAGGAAATATCTGGTTCGGAGGGCCGAAGGGTCTTTACCGCTTTTTCTACAAGCCCTTCGTGCAACCTACTCTTGAATCTCTGGTTGACGCAGTCGGTATAGTCAGTGACGGGGAGGGTGGCACATGGGTGGGAGCACAAAACGCAACTTTCTATCATCTTCGCGCTGAACCGCAAAAGATTCCTGGTACCGACGCATGGAGTCTTAACGCTCTTTATCTCGCTCCCGACAAGACTCTCTGGATCGCCGAAGCAAACAGTGGTCTTTGGCACGAGACGTTATCTACAGTTCGACCTACCGGCGATTCCGATGAGCGGTTCAAAATGCGCAACACTCTCTTCGAATACACCGGCCGCAGATGGGATTTCATCTCCCTTCCGCCAGAACTTGCTGACCGGCTCAGGTTTATGCAGGCAATTGCCCAGGACCGAAACGGAGGAGTATGGGTAGCGACGGGACGTCGCACAGTTTATCGCTACGCAAACGGCAGTTGGACCATTTACGGTGGTCGGAACGACTTTCCGAAGATCAATGTCCTCTCTGAGTTCACTGACGCGGCAGGCCGTGTTTGGTTCGGTTTTCTCGGGAATCAATTAGCCGTCCTGGACGGCGATGACCTTCGCGTCTTTGGTGCGAACGATGGCCTGTCAGTGGGTAACGTGCTGGTCATCGCGGGACGCGGGCCCGACGTTTGGATCGGTGGCGACCTTGGTCTACAGCGTTATTTCAATGGGCGTCTGGTCACCATTAATGCGGTGGACAATGTGATGCTACACGGGATTTCGGGAATCGTAGAGAGAGCGAACGGAGACTTGTGGCTCAACGGCATCACAGGGGTGTTTCATGTCAGTCAGGCGGAGGTGTCCAGGGCTTTGCAGGATCCTACTTATCGCGTCACCGGAGAACATTTCGGGCGGCGAGAAGGATTGCCCAGTTACGCCCCGCAAGTCCGTCCCCTGTCGAGTGCTGTTGAGGGCACAGACGGACGTCTATGGTTTGCCTTGAACAGTGGAGTGGTGTGGCTGGACCCGGATCATGCGCAACATAAAGTGACCACGCTTCCAATCAGCATTGAGTCTGTTTACGCTGATGACAAGTACTACGAACTCGGCACGCCGCTGCGATTTCCAGCCCACACTTCGAACGTGGAGATCAACTATGTCGCGGTTAGCCTTTCCGCACCGGAACGGGTGCGTTATCGTTACAAACTTCAGCAGACGGATCAGGACTGGCGCGAAGTGCGAACAGCGGAGCCCGTCACGTTCCGAAATTTGCCGCCTGGCTCGTATCGTTTTGTCGTTGCCGCCTCAGACACGAACGGCGCCTGGTCCGACAAAGTTGCCAGCGTGGACTTCACGATCTTGCCGGCGTTTTACCAAACTATCTGGTTTCGATTAGCAATCATTGCTACTGGATTATTGCTGGTATTTGCTTTGTACCGGCTGCGATTGCGCCAGGCCACTGCACGGCTAAATGTGCGCTTCGACGAACGCCTCGCTGAACGCACACGCATCGCGCGCGAGCTTCACGACACACTTCTTCAAACTGTTCAGGGCAGCAAGCTGGTCGCCGATGATGCACTGGATAAATCTGACGATGTTCCTCACTTGCGGCAGTCTATGAAACGTCTATCCGGTTGGCTCGCACAAGCAACGCAGGAAGGACGGGCCGCACTTAATTCGCTTCGCACTGCAACGATAGAGACCAACGATCTGGCTGCGGGTCTACGCAGGGCGACCGAAGAGTGTCTGTTGAATGGCTCAATCGACCTTGAGTTTTCCGTAACCGGTGGTCCAGGAGACACGCATCCGATCGCGCGTGACGAGATCTATCGCATCGGTTATGAAGCGATTCGTAACGCCTGTGAACATTCTTCCGCGAGTAAGCTCGAAGTCGCACTCACGTACGGGCGCGACCTTACGCTCCGGGTGAAGGACAATGGCACCGGCATCGAAGCGGCTATCTTAACCGACGGGAAGACCGGACATTTCGGTTTACAGGGAATGCGAGAACGAGCCGAACGAATCGGGAGTAAGCTCACACTTGTCAGCGCTCCCGACGCTGGAACCGAGATGACCCTGGTCGTGCCCGGCAACGTCATCTTCCGAAAGCCAAACGCCACTCGCTTTGTCTCGAAACTTTTTTAGCCATAAAAAGCTCAAAATCAGAACCTATTTTGAGCTTTTGTGCTTTTTGTGGCTCCGGCAATTCCGGCAACATTTCTTCGCTTCATTAAGAAATCACGCTTTCTCTGCACGGTACATTCGTTGCTCCAAACAGCGTAGGGTTGACCCAACTGCTTTGGGGTACATAGACCAAAGGGGCTATCATCGCGGAAACGTCGACGATGGAGGAGTTATGCCCATTAGCATCCTGAGCGTCGAGGACCATCCGGTTTTTCGTGAAGGACTAAAAGCAATCATTGGTTCACAGGAAGACATGCTGCTTGTGGCCCAGGCGTCAAATGCCTCTGAGGCCATTGAGGAGTTTCGTCGTTTACGTCCCGACATCACCTTGATGGACCTTCGCCTTCCCGGTTCCAACGGAACCGACGCGCTGATCGCGATCCGCGGCGAGTTCCCAGACGCCCGGATCATCATGCTGACAACTTCAGACAGTGACGGCGAGATTCAGCGCGCACTGCGAGGAGGAGCTGCGGCTTACATCCTGAAGAGCATGCCGAAGGATGAACTGCTCGAAGTGATCCGCTCAGTTCATAGAGGAAAAAAGCACGTCCCACCGGATGTCGCTGCTGTTATCGCCGAACACTTCGGCGAAGAAGAACTGACCGCTCGAGAGTTGGAAGTGCTGCGACTCATTCACGACGGCTACCGCAACAAGCAAATCGCCGATCGACTAGCGATTGCTGAAACCACAGTCAATTTTCACATCAAGAATCTCGTCGACAAGCTAGGCGCGAATGATCGTACGCATGCGGTCGCCATCGCGCTGCGCCGCGGGTTGCTGGAAATCTGATTGCGACTACGGAGTGGTATGAAGATCGGGAACTCGATCACTGCCGCGCTGTTGCTTCTCTTCATATCGCACTCTGCGCACGCGCTCGATCCCGGCCAACCATTCAGCAGCTACATTCAAACGCGCTTTACGATTGATAACGGGCTTCCCGGCAACGTCATAAATCAGATAATTCAGTCGCCGGATGGATTCCTCTGGATAACGTTCGGCTCGCGTTCGCTGGTTCGTTTCGACGGTCTGCATTTTAGAGAGGTTGCTCTCCCCACCGGGAATGGGCTGGCCTTAGCTCCCGATGGCGATCTCTGGGTGGGCGGGGATGAGTTGTATCAGATGACCGTCGCAAACCTCCACCAGATTGGTCCACCGCAGGCCATTACGTATCGTGGACTGCCTTCCGGCGTCACTATCAACTGCCTTCGTTTCAGCCGCAGCGGCATCCTTTGGGTGGGCACTGGCCAAGGGCTGTATCGATTCGAGAAGGGTATCTTTTCCTCCGTCATACCGCAGCTAACTATTCTGAGGATCGAAGATACTTCAAAGGGCGACCTGCTGCTCGTCACCTCAGGGGGGTTAATGGTGTGGGATGGCTCGCAAGTTGTGCCACATCCGGAACTCGCCGCCGAACTTGGTATAAAACCGACTGACATAAATCACGTTTTAGAGGACAGCCGCGGCGTCACTTGGATCTGTACGAATCTCGGAGTCGCGCGTCGTGTAGGCGGGTCGATCGAAAAGCTGCAACCGTGGGGGGTTGGACACGGCGCCATCAGGGTTTATGAAGACCCGCAGGGAAACGTTTGGATTGCCGGCGCGGAAGGGCTATTTCGGGCAACAACCGGCGGTCTTGAACTCGCGATCAAAGGCATGACTGCGCGGTTTATGTATGGCGATCGTGATGGCAATTTGTGGGTCGGCACCAATGGAGAAGGACTGTTTAGATTCAAAGACCGTGCGGTAAGAATGTTTACGAAAGCGGACGGACTACCCGGCAATGTGGCGCAGACCGTTTTTACCAGCAGCGACGGGACGTTGTGGACCGGGTTCAATTGCGGCGGCCTCACCCGCTTCGATGGGCACAGCTTTCGCACTTACAACGAGAAGGATGGCCTGCTCAATAGCTGCGTGTGGGCCCTGGCAGAAGACGCCAATCACGACCTCTGGATTGGGACCTACGGTGGTGGTGCTTTCCGCTTGCATAACGGCAGTTTTACCCAATACTCAAAAGCGCAAGGGTGGATCAGCGATATTGTGTTTTCGATCGTCACGGCGCGCGATGGTTCTCTATGGTTCGCGACCTCCAAAGGGGTGAACCGCATGCGCAACGGACAGGTTCGCAACTACACCGTCGCTGATGGGTTGTCCAGCAATAAGATTCTCAGAGTCTACGAAGATCGGAACGGCGGCATTTGGATCGAAACTGTCGTCGGAGTCGATTACCTGGAGGGTGATCGCTTCGTGAAGGTCCCATCCATTCCAAAAGGCGGCAGGCCTATCGGAGACGATAGCTCGGGCACGGTGTATGTGAGTATGACTGGTAATGGAGTGCGGGGCATATTCCGTCTTGATAACGGGCGGCTTTCTGAAATCCTGCCGGAGTGGGAACAGCAACACATGGTGGAAACTGAGCAAGGTGACGTGTGGTTGATCGGGACGGGCATTCTGCGCGTTCCGCGTGGCCGTCTCGCTCAATTGCGTGGCCACGATGAACCGCTCGATTTCACTTCCTTTGGGCTTGCTGACGGCTTAACTACGACGGAGTGCAGTTATGGTAATCCCAACGCAGTCTTTACCCCCGACGGAAAACTCTGGGTAGGGACCGTTGAGGGACTGGCCATGCTCGATGTTCCGCGGCTGCCGAAGAATAATGATAAACCACTAATCTATATGAAAGAGTTCACGGTGGGACGGAACCAACAGGTCCTGCCAGGTAAGGAACTGTTGCTGGCGGCCGGCACTAGTCACGTAGAACTCCACTTCGACGCCGTCGAGATCACCTCTCCGGAAAAGATTCGCTTGCAATATCGAATGGATGGTGTGGACTCGGAATGGCTCGACGTACAGCCTCCGGGTCGTGCAGTTTACAGCACACTACCGGCAGGGACACATGCATTTCATGTTCGGGCGTGCGACCGCGACGGAATTTGGGATCGAACCGGAATGGTCTACCTCGTCATTCAGAAACCATTCTTCTATCAAACAACCTGGTTTCGACTGGCCGTTATCGCTACTGTGTTACTGCTCATCGTGGGCTTGTACCGTCTGCGACTACGTCAGGCCAAGGCGCGTCTTAATATACTTTTCGATGAACGACTTTCTGAACGCACGCGCATCGCGCGCGAGCTTCACGACACGCTCCTCCAGACCATTCAAGGCAGCAAACTGGTTGCAGACGATGCTCTGGAAAGGGCAACTGACTTCGTTCATCTGCACGGCAAGGTGGAACAGCTATCGCGCTGGCTCGGACAGGCAACGCAGGAAGGACGAGCCGCACTGAATTCACTCCGAACATCAAGCGTTGAGACGAACGATCTCGCCGCGGGACTGCGCAGGGCTACCGAAGAATGCTCATTTGATAAGTCCATCACGGTGAAGTTTTCGGTGACCGGTGGTCCAAAAGACACACATCCGATCCCGCGTGATGAGATCTATCGCATCGGTTATGAAGCTATTCGCAATGCCTGTGAGCATTCGTCCGCGAGTGAACTGGAAGTCTCGCTCAACTACACACAAGACCTTACGCTCCGGGTGAAGGACAATGGCGCCGGCATCGCTCCCGCGATCATTGCCGAGGGAAAATCAGAACATTTCGGTTTACAAGGAATGCGGGAAAGGGCCGACCGAATCGATAGTAAATTCACTTTAGTCAGCTCTCCCGACTCCGGCACCGAGATAACACTGGTCGTCCCTGGCAGCATCATTTTCCAAAGGGCGAGGGCTACTCGATTCAAAAGATTAAAAGCGATGTTATTCCCACAGCGAGACGTCAGCGAGAACTCCGATTCTGGAATGGTATGAAGATCGTCAATTCGATCACTGCCGCGCTACTCCTGCTCTTCCTGACGCACGCTGCGCGCGCCCTCGATCCAACACAGCCGTTTAGCAGCTATATCCGCACGGATTTCACCAACCGTAACGGACTGCCAAACGACATTGTTAATAAAATCGTGCAGTCCCGAGACGGGTTTCTGTGGTTAACGCTTGGTAACAGTCAACTGGCCCGCTTCGATGGACAGCGTTTCACAACGCTTCCTATCTCTAATGCCAATCAGATGGCGATAGGACCGGATGGCGACCTCTGGGTTGCTACAGGGACTGAGCTGAAACAACTATCAGCGGCAGCTTTGAATCAATTCGGTCCATTGCAAGCCATCTCGCATGGCACTGGCCTCGGTGTCGAATCGACTATCATTAACCTTCATTTCAGCCGCAACGGCCTCCTTTGGGTTGGCACAAACCAAGGGCTGTATCGATTCGAGCACGGAGTCTTTTCGCTCGTCATACCACAGCTTTCCATTCAAAGGATCGAAGAATCCCCGAATGGCGATCTATTGCTCACCACCGGAGACGGGTTCATGGTGTGGAATGGCTCTCGAGTTGTGCCGCATCCCGAGATCGCCGCCCAGCTTGGCTTAAAAGCAAACGACATATTTCACGTTTTAGAAGACAGCCGTGGCGTTACCTGGATCGCAACTGGCTTTGGAGTCGCGCGTCGCGTTGGGAACTCAGTCGAAAAGTTTCAACCATGGGGCCCGAAACACAGCTTAAAGAGGATTTATGAGGACCCGCAGGGGAACGTTTGGGTTGACGGTGACGAAGGGCTGTTTCGTGCAACCACTAACGGCCTCGAACCCGCGCTAACCGGCCTGAAAGTATGGTCCATGTACGGTGATCGAGATGGCAACCTCTGGGTCGGCACCGACGGAAACGGACTCATTCGATTCAAAGACCGTCCCGTGCGAACGTTTACTACCGCTGATGGTTTGCCGGGCAACGTACCTATGACCGTCTTGACGACCCATGACGGGACGTTGTGGGCCGGGTTCAATTGCGGCGGCCTGGTCCACTTCGATGGTCACACTTTTCGTACTTACAACGAGAAAGATGGTCTTCTCAATAGCTGCGTGTGGTCTCTGGCGGAAGACACCAATAACGACCTTTGGATTGGCACCTATGGTGGTGGCATTTTCCGCTTTCGCAACGGTGGCTTCACCCAATACGGGCAGTCTGTAGGTTTGCCGACCGGTACTGTTACGTCTGTTCTGCGGGCGCGGGATGGCTCTTTGTGGCTCGGTACCGCCATTGGTATCAGCCGTTTGCGCAACGGACAACACCGTAATTACACCAAGGACGACGGAGTTCCTTTCAATCAAATGACGAGGCTGTACGAAGATCGTCGTGGTGGGATCTGGTTTGGAAGTCCCTCAGGACTCTATCGTTTCGACGGAGACAGATTCGTAAATGTCCCATCCATTCCGAATATTTACGCTTTTCCTATCGGAGACGATGACGGCGGTCTTTATGTGAGTCTGTATTCCAATGAGGATTCCAGTGGAAATTCCAACGGCCTTTTCCGGTTTGAAAACGACCGGTTGATCAAGCTCATTCCCGATGTGTTCCCGATAACCATGGCGAAGACCAGGCAAGGTGATCTGTGGCTCAGCGGAGACGGCATTTTGCAAGTACCGCCGAACCGCCTTGAGCAACTGCGTGAACATGACGAGCCTCTTGATTTTACGTCGTTTGGGATCGCCGAAGGGATGACTTCAATTCAGACTAGCACTGGCTACCCCGTCCTGGCATTTACGAGCGACGGCAAACTCTGGGTCGCTACTGTACAGGGACTCGTGATGCTGGACCTTCCACACCTGCCAACGACCGATCGAAAGCCAACGATCTACATGAAAGAGTTCACCGTTGGCCGGAATCAACAGCTTCCCGGCCAACAACTGGTACTTCCGGTCGGCACAAGCCACGTGGAGTTGCATTTCGATGCCATCGAGATCATGTCTCCCGAAAAGATTCGCATGCAATATCGAATGGACGGTGTCGATTCGGAATGGCTCGACGTCAAACCTCCCGGTCACGCGGTTTACAGCACCATACCGCCCGGAATACATGCGTTTCATGTGCGTGCGTGCAACCGCGACGGAATCTGGGATCGAACGGGCATGGTCTACCTCATCATTCAGAAACCATTTTTCTATCAAACAACCTGGTTTCGATTGGCCGTGATCGCGACTGTATTACTGATGGTTGTCGGCTTGTACCGTCTGCGACTGAGTCAGGCTAAGACGCGCCTTAATGCACTTTTTGATGAACGTCTTGCTGAACGCACGCGCATCGCGCGCGAGCTTCACGACACACTTCTCCAAACCATTCAGGGCAGCAAGCTGGTCGCCGACGATGCCCTGGAAAAATACGACGCGGGCGTCCCTGTGCGGACTCCTCTGGAAAAATTATCGAGCTGGCTCGGACAGGCGATGCAGGAAGGACGAGCAGCACTGAATTCGCTTCGTATCTTGACGATAGATACAAACGATCTCGCCGCAGGCTTGCGCAGGGCCACCGAAGAGTGCCGCGTTAATAACTCAATCGACGTCGCGTTTTCCGTTACCGGTGGTCCAAGAGATACACACCCGATCGTACGTGATGAGATCTATCGCATCGGTTATGAAGCCATACGCAATGCCTGTGAACATTCGTCTGCGAGTGAATTGGAAGTCTCAATCAATTACGCGCAAGATCTTACGCTGCGAGTGAAGGACAATGGCACCGGCATCGAAGCTGCTGTCCTAAGTGAGGGGAAAGCAGGACACTTCGGTCTCCAGGGAATGCGCGAGCGAGCCGAGCGAATCGGAAGTAAGTTGACGCTCGTCAGTTCTCCAAACTCCGGCACTGAGATGACGCTTGTTGTTCCCGGCGAGCTCATTTTCCGAAAGCCAAGCGCCACGCGATTAGATAAGATAAAGACCTTCTTTGGACTGAAAGATAGAGCGTCTGCCTAGGATTGATTGTTTCATAGCCCAGACTATGGACCAGCCAAAGCCAATCACTATCTCACGTCGACGACTGTCACGGGCCGGAGTGCGACAGGCTCTACTGAAGACTGTTTGCCTGACAGTCTGTTTGTCTGGGACGTCTGCATTCGCGCTCGATCCAACGAAAGCCATAACAGAGTTCGTCCACACGTCGTGGACGGAAAAGGACGGCGTGCCTACTGCCATTCGAGCCCTTGCGCAGACCACTGATGGGTATCTGTGGTTGGGCACGACGATGGGGTTGTATCGCTTTGACGGTGTTCAGTTCGAGCGTTTTGATCCTCCGGCTGGAGAAGCACTACCAGCGACGCGAATTCAAAGGCTGCTGGCAACCCGCGATGGAAGTCTTTGGATCGTGTGGTCCTCCGGCGTTGTAAGTCGCCTGCGCGGTGGCCATGTGACCTCTTACTCCGAGCAGGATGGCCTGCCGTCCACTAGTTACCTCGCTGAGGACAGCAATGGCTCGTTGATCGCCGCCACGGCGAAAGGTCTATCAGCCTTCAAGGACGGAACCTGGAAGGATGTTTCAACGGAATTGGGATTTGGAGGCAAGCAAGCTAAAGTCGTTTACTTCGATAAGGCAGCCGCACTCTGGGTTTTGACCGAAGATCGAGTGCTTTACCTTCCCGCCGGGCAGCGTCGCTTCATCGATCCAGGAGAATCTGCCCAATACTCTGCCAACTTCGCGGAAGCGCCTGATGGCGTGATGTGGCTCTCCGAAACCATTCGCTCGGCCCACACGGTGCGGCGATTGGGGGATCTCAGTCCAACGACCGAAGTTCGAGTCGGCGCCAGTACCCTACTCTTCGATCGGAATGGGAGTTTGTGGATCGGCTCGGTTGGTGACGGCCTGCGCCGTGTCGCATACCCGAATCGGATCACCGGCCAGCAGATCGCCCAGTTTGGACCAGAGGCGGAACAGTTCACGGCGAAGGATGGGCTATCCGGAGCCGTCGTCTGGTGCTCTTTCGAAGACCGGGAAGGCAACCTCTGGTTTGGTACCGCCAAGGGCCTCGATCGGTTTCGGCAGAGCCCGTTCACTCCTGCTTCCCTTCCCAACCCGGACATTCCCAGGCTCATACTGGCCAGCCGCGACGGTAGTCTATGGTCTGCCACTGTAAATGGCGCTGCGGTCTACCGCATCAATCCTCAAGGGCCTCCCCAAGTGGTGGATTCAGCCCATTCTTTAAATTCGATATGTGAAGACGAAGCCGGCGCCGTCTGGGGTGCGTTTAGGTTTGAACTCTATCAGTACCAGAATCAGCAAGGTCACTCGATCGAAATGTTCTCGAGTGAAGGCATTGCTCCCATGGATCTTGTGAACATTGCCTGTGACCAGGCTGGTGGTCTCTTGCTGGTCGATTCAAAGGAAGGTCTGCTCCGGTTCGAAACGGCGAATGGCAAACTCACGCGGATTGCCCAAACTCAAGTGCCATCCGGGTGGGTGTCGCTGCACGTCGATCGCTTGGGGCGTACTTGGGTGGGCAATCTCAGTCGCGTTGAAGTTTATAACCATGGCCAGTCTAAATTCTTCAGCAGCAGTGATGGTGTGCCGGCAGGCCAGATCTGGGGCTTCCTTGAGGACGACGCCGGTCACATCTGGATTGGCGGCGATGGTGGGCTGGCCAAATTCGAGGACGGCCGTTTCCGTACCATTTCCAGTTCGACCGGATTCCCCGCGCGATCAGTTTACGGCCTAATTCGGGATGACGGTGGATCCTGGTGGATCATGGGCGATACCGGAGTCCTCCGTGTTCCCGCCGGTGAGTTGGACCAGGCAGTGGCGAATTCGAGCTATCGTCTTCACTACGAAACCTTCGATTTGCTCGACGGCCTTCCAGGAAGACCACGCTATGCCCGACCGGGGCCCGTGGTGGCCAGAACAACGGATGGCCGCATCTGGCTTTCAACTGATAATGGCGTGGCCTACGTGGATCCGCAGCGGCTTCCTAAAAATGATCAACCTCCACCGGTACACGTCGAAGCAATTACCGCAAATGGCGTTCACTACACCTCGCTTGATTCGCTTCGGTTGCCACCTCGTATCGCTAACCTTGAGATTCAATATACAGCCCTGAGCTTTACCATCCCGGAGCGCGTTCGTTTCCGTTACATGTTAGAAGGAGTGGATCCCGATTGGCAGGATCCCGGTATACGCCGAATTGCTTATTACACAAATCTAAGGCCGGGCAACTATCGCTTTCGAGTAAAGGCCTCCAATAACGATGGCGTTTGGAATGACGTGGGTACAACTCTAAACTTCCGCATCACGCCCGCCTGGTACCAGACGATCTGGTTCACTACGCTAGTCGTCGTCTCTGCTCTTGTTGTCATCTGGTTGCTCTTCCGTTTGCGTGTCCGGCAAGTTTCAAGAGCTATAAAGACTCGCTTCGATGAACGATTGGCAGAGCGCACCCGCATCGCACGCGAACTTCACGACACACTCCTCCAGACTGTTCAGGGCAGTAAGCTGATGGCCGATGCTGCTCTGGATAGACCAGACGATGTGGTTCACCTAGTGGGTGCTATGAAGCGGCTATCAAGCTGGCTCGGGCAGGCAACGCAGGAAGGACGAGCAGCACTTAATTCGCTGCGCTCTTCAACCCTGGATACAAACGATCTCGCCGCTGGTTTGCGCCGGGCCACCGAAGAGTGCGTGCTCGACAACTCGATCGACGTGAAGTTTTCGGTGACCGGTGGTCCAAGAGACCTGCACCCGATCGCGCGTGATGAGATCTATCGCATCGGTTATGAAGCCATCCGCAATGCGTGCGAGCATTCCGGGGCGAGTGAGCTGGAAGTATCGCTCAACTACGCGCAAGATCTTACGTTGCGTGTGAGTGACAATGGGACCGGCATGGAAACGACTATCGTCACCTCAGGCAAGGAGGGACATTTCGGCCTGCGAGGAATGCGCGAGCGTGCAGAACGAATCGGCAGCAAGTTCACTCTCAACAGCGCTCCAAATTCCGGCACCGAGATGACACTTATTGTTCCGGGCAGCGTCATCTACCGCAAGCCAGGCACTGCTCGCATCGCCAGACTAAAACTTTTTTTTGGCAGACGAGATATCACCGATGAGTCAAGTTAAAGCTATAAGCATCCTGAACGTTGAAGATCATCCGGTTGGCCGTTTAGGAGTGAGCATGATAATTGGCTCGCAAACAGACATGCGGCTGGTGGCGGAAGCGTCGACCGGCGAAGAAGCCATCGCAGAGTTTCGCCATCACCGGCCAGACATTACCTTGATGAACCTCCGCCTGATCGGCGCTGACGGCATCGATGTTCTGACCGCGATTCGCAGCGAGTTTCCCGAGGCTCGCATCATCATGTTCACAAGCCTGGATGACGATCGCGAGATCCGGCGAGCATTTAAAGCAGGAGCCTGGGGCTACATTCTTAAGCACGCGCCGGCGGATGAGTTACTCGCCGCAATCCGGTCAGTCCATTCCGGTAAGCAACTCTTACCAGAGACACGCGTGCGGATCGAAGAAGTTGATCTCACTGCCAGGGAATTAGAAGTGTTGCAACTCATTTACGCTGGCTATCGCAACAAGCAAATTGCCGACAAGCTTGCGACTTCGGAGAATGCAATCAAGTTTCACGTCAAGAACATCGTCGCTAAACTGGGCGCCAATGATCGGGCACATGCGGTGTCCATTGCGGTTCGTCGCGGGCTGCTTCAGGTCTGATAATCGTGCTCGCTTCAGCAGCCGCTTAGTGTCAAGAGAGTCGGGTGATCAAACTTGGATTTGTCAGTACCACCTGCGATAGCGGGTGGTACTGACATCTTGCAACGTCGGTTGGCAGACGAGACGTCACGGATGAGCCAAGTTAACCTTACACACTACATGCGCCGGCTGCTCATGCTGATGATGTGTTGGCTGATAGTTGGTGTGACCGCAAGATCTGCACTAGCACTCGATCCAACGAAAGCCATCACGCAGTTTGTTCACACTTCGTGGACCGAAAAAGACGGAGCCCCAACCGACATTCTAGCCCTTGCGCAAACTACGGACGGGTATTTATGGATCGGGACGACCGCGGGTCTGTTTCGATTTGATGGGCTTCGGTTCGTGCGTTTCGAGCCGCAAGCTGGAGAATCACTTCCCAGTACGAAGATCAACCGATTAATCGCAACTCGTGACGGAGCTCTGTGGATCTCATCCCGATCACGCGGTTGGTGCCGTCTTTTCCAAGGGCATTTGTCCAGACCAGAGAACGTCCCACCAACATTTCAAATTGTTGAGGCTCCTGATGGCACGATGATAGCCGGTACGGAGAGTGGTTTGTGGCGACTCAAGGATGGGATCTGGGGAGACGTCACCAAAGAATGGAATTTCCCCGACAAGCAGGCGAAGCAGGTTTATTTCGATAAGTCGGGAGCCCTCTGGGTTGTCACTGAGAACCGCGTAGTTTACCGTCCCGCCGGACAGAGCCAGTTTGTCGCAGCGGAGCAACTTCCTCCCCAGTCGCAGGTGAGCAACCTTGCCGATGCACCTGACGGCACCGTGTGGATTTCGGAAATAACCCGATCCGCGCATGCGTTGTTGCGACCGGGAGAGCGCGGCCCAGCCACTGAAGTTCGCGTCGGTGCCGACTGGGTGCTCTTCGACCAAAATGGAAGTCTGTGGGTTGCCTCGTTCGGCGATGGCCTGCGCCGGGTCGCGGATCCCAGCAAAATCAACGGCCTTCAAGTTGCCGAGTTTGGCCCCGAGGCGGAGCAATTCACCGTGAAAGAGGGGCTGTCCGGAAACTTCGTAGTGTCCCTGCTGGAAGACCGCGAGGGCAATATCTGGGTGGGAACGCTCAAGGGGCTGGATCGCTTTCGGGAGAGTGCATTCTTACCGGTTGCAATAACCCAATCCGAAGCCCCCAGGTTCCTCCAGGCTAGACGTGACGGCAGCTTATTGGTGGGCGGTATGAGCCAGGAGGTCTTGCAGATTGACGCGCTCGGAAATAAGAAAGTTCTGAGTGATTGGAACCTGGCTGCCATGTGTGAAGATGAAACCGGCAATATCTGGGCCATCAACAACGAATTTCTTTTCCGGTATCAGCAAGGACGATTGGTTAGTGTTCCGCTGCCCGGCGGCGTTGTCCTGAGTAACTATTATTCGATGGCATGTGATCGGGCTGGCGGGATTTGGTTATCCGATAGCACAAGAGGCCTTTTTCGGCTTGCGAATGGCGTCCTCACAACGGTCCTGGAGACTCCCCAGGGTGTGGGTAATCTGTATGTAGATCATGAGGGGCGAATCTGGGTGGGCCAAAACAGTCGTGTTTGGCTTTTGCAAGATGGAAAATCCCAGTCGTTCGGGAGCAACGACGGTGTTCCCAGTGGGGTGATTCTTGCGTTTGATGTGGATCGCGCCGGCAATGTGTGGGTTGGCGGAGAAGGCGGTTTAAGCAAATTCGAAAACGGCCGCTTCCGATCTCTGTCCAAGTCAAGCGGCTTATCTGCACGGTCCATCTATGGTCTAGCCGAGGACGACGACGGATACTTGTGGCTTGCAAGCAACGATGGTGTCTTGCGCGTTTCCATCGTCGAATTGAATCATGCCTTCGCTGACTCGACCTACTTGCTTCACTACGAATCTTTTGATGTGCTCGATGGTCTGCCAGGAAACCCGGTAAAGGTAATTGTAGGTAAACACACGGCGCGAACTCTTGACGGTAGAATCTGGTTTGCAACCACTAACGGCATCGCCTACGTAGACCCGCGGCGCATTCCGAAAAACGACTTGCCTCCTCCGGTGCAGGTTGAATCCCTTTCCGCAGGGAGCCGCGACTACGGGCCGTGGGACACAATGCAGTTGCCGGCCCGCACCACCAATCTTCAGATTACTTACACGGCGCTGAGTTTGACGATCCCGGAACGCATTCGCTTTCGCTATCTGCTCGAGGGAGTGGACGACAAGTGGCAGGAAGCCGATGCGCGCAGACTTGTCTCTTATTCAAATCTTGGTCCTGGCTCCTATCGATTCCGAGTGATCGCTTGCAATAACGATGGAGTCTGGAATGAGGTTGGAGCAACTCTGAACTTCATCATTTTGCCTGCGTGGTACCAGACCATCTGGTTCCGCATGTTTTACGTTGTTCTTGCACTTTTCGTCATCTGGATGCTCTACCGGTTGCGCCTGCGACAAGTTGCGAGAGCCATGAGTGTCCGTTTTGACGAGCGTTTAGCGGAGCGTACCCGCATCGCGCGCGAACTGCACGACACGCTTCTCCAGACTGTTCAGGGCAGCAAGTTAGTCGCCGACAATGCCCTGGACCAGATCAACGATACTGACCAGACGCGTATGTCTTTGGAAAAGTTGTCAGGCTGGCTTGGACAGGCGACGCAAGAAGGACGGGCGGCACTTAATTCACTTCGCACTTCAACTACGGAAACGAACGATCTCGCTGACGATCTGCGGAAGGCGATTGCTGAATGTTCGATCGACAAGTCGTTGGAGGTTAAGTTTTCAGTAACCGGTCACACCAGCGCTATGCACCCGATTGCGCGCGACGAGATCTATTGGATTGGATACGAAGCGATCCGCAATGCGTGTGAGCACGCCTCGCCGAGTGAACTCGAAGTCTCACTCAACTATGCGCAGGACCTTACGCTCCGGGTGAAGGACAACGGCGCTGGTATCGAACCGGCTATTCTAAGTGGCGGAAGGGCGGGACACTTTGGTCTAAAGGGAATGCGCGAGCGAGCGGAGCGAATCGGCAGCAAGTTCACTCTCAACAGTGCTCCAAACTCCGGCACCGAGATGACCCTCATCGTCCCCGGGAATGTCATCTTCCGAAACACAAGCGCCACTCTGTTCGAAAGAATCAAAACCCTCTTCGGCCTCAACCGCTCCAGCGACCTGCACTGAATAACTGTTTCGTCTCTTCTCTGCGATCTCTGCGCCTCTGCGTTGAAGTTTGTCTTGAGAAATATTTAACGCAGAGGACGCAGAGGCGCAGAGGCGCAGAGAAGAGCCGAAGCCCTTATTCAAGGCAGTATGAACTACCTGTAGAAAACTACAGCCCAAAAACTCCATATACTGGTGTTTCGAGAAAACTGCACATTCGGTAGAGTCACACCGGATTTGTAGGGTCAACCCCAATGCTTGTTGCCCCTCACTTTAAATTGATTTGCATTGCTATTGGGATGGATAACTCAATGTGGAGAATTCCTTACATCTGTTTTTTGATCCTTACCTGCTGCCCTTCATGGTATCAGACGATATGGTTCGGACTCGTGTGTGCCGCGGTTGTCTTCTTCGTGATGTGGGGGACATGCCGCTTACGCCTGCGGATGGTTGCGCGAGCTATTCGCGTCCGTTCTGACGAAAGATTGGATAAACAACTCCGTACCGCACACGAGCTCTACGACACAATGCTTCAGACGGTTGAAGGTAGCAAGTTTGTCACTGACGCTGCTCTGGAAAAATCCAACGATGCCGTTCATATGCGGATGGCTTTGGAGAAGTTATCGATGTGGCTCGGGCAAGCATCGCAGGAAGGACAAGCCGCTCTCACTTCCCTTCACTCCTCAACTTCAGACAATCACCATTCAAAGTCGAAAAGAATTAAATACAAGAAGACACAAGAATAGATCTAACCACACCTCTTAGATCTATTTTGTGACCTCTGTGCCTTCTGTGGCTAAGATCCTGTAGAAAAATCCAGTTCGGATCTACCATTCCAGATCAAAGACCTACCTCCAGTTAAATTCAGGCCAAAAATCCTACGATAGGGTGCTTCAAATTTCAGTTTCGGGGCGTAAATTCGTGCGCGTTGCAAGGGGAGATTGTTAGAAGGAGAAACAAGAATGATGCACGAGGTTAACAATTTTAGTTTCAGCCCGACCCCCGAAGCGGCTGCGTCTTTTAACGACGAAGGCGTAGTGATCATACACACCGGCAAAGGACGTTTGTTCAGCTCCAATCTGACCGGTGCTCAGATCTGGCGCGGCGTCGAGCAGCAATTATCCATGGACGTGATTGCACGTGAGATCAGTGGTGAGTACCAGATCCCACTGACCACCGCACGCGAACACACCATTCACTTTCTGGCCGAACTGCAACGGCACGAACTGGTCCAGCGAGAGGTGGTGTCATGAAAAACACAAAACGATCTTTGCTCGTGTGTCGAGCACTCTACGAACTAGCGCGTTACGAAGTGATCGTCTCGCTGCGCGGATCAGGCCGCATCTTGCAGCAGTTGCGAGGGCAATCAATTAAGCCGCGCGCCACCGATCAGGAACAGACGATTTGCGAGGCGGTCCTGCTCGCCACCTGTTTCTACTTCAAGCCGGTACTTTGCCTGCAACGAGCAGCTTGCACCGTTCGCTTGCTCAGAAGGTATGGCATTGTCGCACGACTCGTAATCGGCTACCGGCCGTCGCCGTTCTTCTCGCACGCATGGGTGGAAGTAGACGGCCGCGTTGTTTATGGCTCCCCCGCTTACCAAAAACGCTTGAAACCGCTGCACGTTGTTTAGTGGAGGTGAATGAAGATGAACGTACATAACCTGAGAACCGAAGTGCTTCACTGGGACGGCCGGCTTGATAATCGCGACGATCTGCTGCCGCGCTTGAAAGACTCGCTGCAAGGCAACACCAGCAACCCGCGCATAGCCGCTGCCGTCTACGAGCGTTGGGGAACGGAAGGTTTGGTCCAACTGATCGGTGACTGGAGCCTCGTCCTTCGCGATCGCATTAACCATACGACTGTGCTCGCGAGTGATTTCGCCGGTGTGCGTCCACTTTATTACTGCGTGCAAGCGGGACGCGTGCTCTGGTCCAGTCAGTTACAGTCAGTGGTGGAAGCGACCGGGGTTTCAGAGCTCGATGAACAATACATTGCCGGATTCCTGACCGTTGGTGGCTCCCCGAACCGCACTCCTTATAAAGATATTTACTCGGTGCCTCCCGGACACGCGGTGTGTGTGTCGGCGAAAGGCACGAGCATTCAAAAATTCTGGGAATTGCCGGTTGGCGATGTGATTCGCTATCGCAGCGAGCGCCAGTACGAAGAACAACTTCGCGCCCTGTTTCGAGAGGCAGTGGCGGTTCGGCTGCAAACTGAATCTCCGGTTCTTGCTGAGCTGAGTGGTGGTCTTGATTCGTCCTCGGTTGTCTGCATGGCGAATGAACTGGTGCGCAGTGGTGAAGTCAACACTCCGCAAGTCACCGGTCTGAGTTTCACCTGGCCCAACTCGCTCGACGAGCCATTTATTAACGAGGTCGAATCGCACTGCGGCATCGAAGGAGTTCACATCTCCACGAACGATGTTCCGCTCGCGACCGAAACTCAGGTTGGCTATTCGCTACCCGAGCCCTTCGAGCCTTTGCGCAAGTCGGTGGCGGCTGTCGCGCGCAAGCAAAACGCGAAGACAATTCTGACAGGACAGAACGGCGACCTGGTGATGGGGAATTGGTTTGACGACAGTCTTCAGGTCGCGGCTTCTCTGCGCCGTTTTCGTATCGACCGCGCATTTGAAGAAGCACTTGCCTGGAGCAAGATCCTTCGTCGTCCTATTTATCACATTCTTTGGCGTGCGGCTCAGGCGGCACTGCCACCGAGCTTGACGCCGATTGCTCTGTACACGGAAGGCGACGGTTCGTATGCGCCGAAGAGTGTTGAGACTTCTCTTCTTCCCCGCTTCCGTGAGAGAACGAATCTCTCCGAACCAACAAGTTTCTTCTCGAATACATGGATGCAGGCGTCGCCGGAGCGTCGCAAATATTTCTACAACCTATCGATGGCGCTCGAGCTGCGAACGTTTCAAGTGCCGGAGCAGTTACAACATCTCGACTACACAAGCCCGTTCGCGCACCGGCCACTAGTTGAGTTTCTTATGACGGTACCGGCGAACGTCCTGTGCCGGCCTGGCGAACCGCGCCGGTTGATGCGTTCGACATTCTCGGATCTATGGCCCAACAAGCTGCGTGAAAGGCGATCCAAAGGCTCATTCAGTGCTCCCTGGAAGGAGTCAATTCGCCCCATAGCGCTCCGGCTTCTTAGCGCAAAACACCTGCACGTAGTCGATCGAAATCTTGTCGATCGAACCAGCTTGAGGTCGCGTCTGGAACGCTTTTGCACCGGGTTGGACTGCAACGAATTTCAGTTACGGCAGATCATGCTGCTCGAATTGTGGATACGTAATCGCGCGGCTGCTGAGCTGTCCGGACAAATGCTCCGCGCCGCATGAAATAAAGACTTTGAAGGATTGGTTTTGAAATAAGAAAGAAAGGAGGCAAATCCAATGCAGCACCAATACGAAACACCAGAACTGGCGCTGATCGGTGAAGCAAATGACGTTGTGATGGGTACCAGTCTCGGTGGCAATGACTTTCCAAAGCAATTTGGTTCGGATTTCGAATTCGAGCACGACTAGATCACGAGGATCAGTTTTTGAAAAAAAGAAGAAAGGAGGTAGATCCAATGCAGCACCAATACGAAACACCAGAACTGACGCTGATCGGTGAAGCAAATGACGTTGTGATGGGTACCAGTCTCGGTGGCAACGACTTTCCAAAGCAATTTGGTTCGGATTTCGAATTCGAGCATGACTAATATGCAGGGCGGCAATCCACAGATTACATAGATGGCTAATAAAAATCTATGTAGTCTGTGGATGTTCTTTACTAACTCTTTTCGCGAATTCGTAGTAGGATCAGTGGCCGCATCATGAACCCTATTCGAATTCTCTGTGTAGACGACCATCCGGTGTTGCGTGAAGGGATCGCTGCTGTGCTTGCGAGTGAAACCGACATGGTCCTGGTTGCCGAGGCCAACAACGGGAAGGAAGCAATCGAGCAATTTCGTGCTCATCGTCCGGATGTAACTCTCATGGACCTACAGATGCCGGCAATGGGCGGCATCGAAGCAATCGTCGCCATCCGCAAGGATTTCCATGATGCCCGAATCATCGTGTTGACCACCTACAGCGGTGATGCACAAGCCGTGCGAGCATTCAAAGCTGGAGCGTCCGGATATCTCCTTAAGAACATGCTCAGGAAAGAGCTGGTCGAGACGATTCGGATTGTGCATGGTGGAAAGAAACGCATTCCTTCCGAGATTGCCATGGAAATGGCGGAGCACCATGCAGACGATTCGCTGACCGAGCGCGAAGTAGAAGTGCTACAACAGGTGGCGGCGGGCAACGCTAACAAAATAATTGCTGACCATCTCAACATCTCAGAGGAAACCGTTAAGGCCCACATGAAGAACATCCTCGCCAAACTCGCCGCCAACGATCGCACACACGCCGTGACCATCGCCCTGCGACGCGGGATCATAGAAATCTAGATTATTTGAACTAGTCAACTGAATCCCTCAAAAGTGTTATTGAACAATTGCCAAACTTGGGGTGTTGTCTGTCGGAGAAAGCTTCTACTCTGGAAGGGTGCAGAGGCTATTCTCAATGTTCCCTCACGGGGCTCCGGGTTTCGCGTTGCTGCTGTTGAGGATTTCGGTCGCGGTGGTTCTGCTCATTAACGCCGTCGCGAACTGTTGTAGCCCCGCTTCAAGCCGCCTGCTCTTCGCGACAGTCCTGTTATGTACGATCTCGCTCATTATTGGTTTCCTGACTCCGTATCTGTCCATTATCACCGCTGCCTTTGCCGTCGCTAATCTGCTGACCGGCCCGCATGCCGGCGACTATTTCTACGTCTTTCCATTTTTCGACGCTGTAGTGCTCGCTCTGCTTGGCCCGGGAGCGTACTCGTTGGATGCCCGCTTGTTCGGACGTAGCGTCACGGTCATGCCCCCTCGCCGGGATACCCATCAGTAACTTACGCGCTAACTCAAAATGGGGGTATTCAAGTCGCCCGATGGAGGGTTTCGCTTCCCTCGTCAAAAGCGCAAGATGTCTCTCGTGAACGTGCCTATTAAAATTCTAACCGTAGACGATCATCCGATGTGGCGGGAAGGGATCGCTGCGGTACTTGCCAGCGAAACAAGTATGACGCTGGTGGCGGAAGCCAGTAATGGCTGTGAAGCAATCAAACAATTCCGTAATCACCGGCCGGACGTGACGCTCATGGACCTACAGATGCCACTGATGAACGGACAGGAAGCGATTCGGGCCATCCGCAGAGAGTCTCCGGATGCACGTATCATAGTGTTGACAACCTACAGCGATGACAAACAAGCATGCCAGGCGATTCAAGCCGGGGCTGCCGGATATCTGCTCAAGAGTGTAGTACGGAAGGAATTGATCGCTACGATCCGGAAGGTGCATGCAGGCCAAAATATCATCCGCTCTGATCAGTGTGATCCGTGCTGATTTGTGGCTTGCTTATAAAGCGGCTGAACCAGGAACGCTTTGCTCGGGCGCGCTCGGATTGATAAGCAGTTGCACCTGGGACTGACAATTCAACTTCAGTCCCGGTTTGACGACCGCTCCATATCTTCAGGTCCGCGCCAATTCGGTTAGCGCGTTCACGCATCCCCTGTAAACCCCAGTGACCGGGCCGGCCCCCCTTTTCAAGAATTTTAGGATCGAAGCCTTGTCCATCGTCTCGGATCCGCAAGCGAAACTGTCGCGGACCGTAAGCAATCTCAACCTCGATACGCAGGCCATCAGAATGAGTCAGCGCATTGACGAGTGCCTCGCGCCCAATACAATACGCCTCTTCGCGAACCATCGGATGTAAGTCACGCACATTGCCTTCGACCACGGTTTTGAGTGTCGCTTTGCGGTCGAATGAAGTCTCTTCCACCACACGCTGGAATGCCGCAGGCAGACCACCGGAGGAGATGTCCTGGCCGCGCAGATTCCGAACCCGGTCTCTGCCCTCCGCCAGAACCTCGTCGGCTCGATCGAGTGTTTTCTGAATTGCATCATGAGCCGGCTGGTCACGAGGTATTTGTTTAGCCGCCGCATCAAACTTCAAAATCAAACCCTGAACGCTCTGTAGCAGCGTGTCGTGTAAGTCGCGTGCGATGCGCTCGCGTTCCTCGAGTCGTTCCTCCATGCGTGCGCGCACCTGCGCGGCCACCTGGTGCAGGCGCAGTTGATAAAGAGTGACGAGAAATAAAACAACCGTCGCGGCGACCAATAAACGAAACCAGGTGGTCTGATAATAAGCAGGATCGATAACGAAATCGAGATAGGCGCCGGTCTCGTTCCACACACCGCTGTTGTTGCATGCCATTACGCGAAAGCGGTAGTTGCCGGGCGGAAGGTTGTTGTAGAAGGCCTGGCGGCGATTACCGGCCTCCTGCCAATCTCGGTCGTGATTTTCCAGCTTATAACGAAACAGTATCTTTTCGGGCGCGACGAGACTGAGTGCTGTGTAGTCTATTTGCAGATCGCGTATCAACGGCGGTAGCCGCAAAGGTCCTTTAGCAGCGGATATTGAGTCGTAGGTTTTGTGGTCTGCGATGAACTGTTCGATATGTACCGGCGGTGGAAGTTTGTTGAAAAAGAGGTTGCTTGGATCCACCATGCCGACACCATCAGCACCAGCGAACCACAATTTACCGTCGATCGATTTGGTGACTTGTGGATTGAAGTGATTCGCCGAGGCAAGCATCTTAACGCCATCGGAGCTATCGAAAACTGTTGCAAGGATCGTTCGCTTGGCGGTTGTGTCTTGAGCCACTCCGCCGGCCAAAACATCCAGCTCAGCGCCGGCAATACGCAATAGACCGCAGGGTGTGTACAGCCAGAACGAATGGGCGTCGTCCTCCCTAAGCCAATGAACGGTATTGCAGGGCAATCCGTTCTTCCTCGTCAGCCCGACAACGCGGCCATCTTTCAATCGGCTGAGTCCCCCCTCTGTGGCGATCCAGAGGGCATTGTTGTGATCGAATAGAAAGTCACTGATGCGGCCTGCGGTCAGGCCATCTGCCGTGGTGTAAGACGCCTGAATCCGACCATCACGGAAATACGCCACGCCTTCCAGAAAGAAGCCGAGCCATAACCCACCTTGCAATGGATCACTGGCTAGAACACTCGCGTGGTCTTTGTGACCTAACCTGGACCAGGGGATCTGTTGGACCACCTTTCCCTGGGAGATTTGACAAAGACCAGTCTGCTCGTCAGCGACCCACACATTTCCGTGAGTGTCCTGGGTAATGCCAAGAACTGCTCCTGGCACAGAACTGATTGAAACAAAGCGATTATTTTCGAGATATCCAAATCCCGACGGTGTGGAAACCCAGATTCGCCCGCTTTGATCCTGAAACAGGGAATTTGGCCTAACGCCTGCTAATTTACTTTCTTGTTTGCCACTGTTTGAGCCGATAGTTTTGATTTGCGAATTATTCCATTGCTCCAGGCCGCCACCAGTAGCCAACCAAATGCTTCCATCCCTCCCTGCAAGAACAGAGTGGACAATGTTACTCGACAAACCCTGGCGAATGGAGGCTGTTGCGACCGAGAAGTCGCGGAAACGATCGAGGCCGCTCCTGGTCGCAATCCAAATATTTCCCTCTCGATCCTCAAAGAGGGTATTCACGCCTTCGCCGGAGAGGCCGTCAGACGGCCCAAATGAATCCGCTCTTCCCTGGTGTAAATGCAGCAGGCCGCCGGAAGTTCCGATCCAAAGACCACCGTTGCGATCGCGGAGTATCCTTCTGGCGTGGAACCGAGTGGCAAAGTGCAGGAGGGGATGCGGCTTTGTCCGTCCATCAACTAATCGATGGATTCCGCCGTTCCAGCCGACGAGGAGAATGCCATCCTCGTCTTCACCGATACCTTGAATGCCGTCAGATTCTCCCGCGAGTGGATAGAATTTTGGTGGTCCGGGTTTCCATCGCCACAGTCCATCTGCGACTCCCGCCCAGAGATTACCCTTGCTGTCCTCGTACAGATTGAATGCACCACGGCCAAGAGTACCGTCGTCTCCCCGGCACTCAACGTTGCCATTTTGAATCGCACATATCTTGCCAACAGTAACCGTCAATCCGCTGGCCCATATAGTTCCGTCATGAGCCTCCAGGATCCCAAAAATATAGTGCTCGGCAAGATCCAGGTATTTTGTGAGTTTGCCATCCTTCCAACTAAACAACCCTTTTGTAGTACCAATCCAAAGAGTTCCGTCATGCGCGCCGAGCAGACTACCGATCTCATTGGATAACCGCGGCTGATCCGCAGGTGGCTCCCACGGAACAACCTTGATACCGTCGAAACGAAGCAGACCAAACTCGGTGCCCAACCAGAGGTAACCATCGGGTGTTTGAGCAATTGAAGTGATCTCACCTTTGGCAAAGCCGTCGCGGATCTTCCACGCCGTGTGTGCATACTGACTCACATCCAACGCGGGATTGAGCGCGAATACAGACGAGCAGCAGGCCCACATGACACAAGTCAACACGATGCCGGCGGCGATCGTGTGTCGTCCTGCTGGGCGCGTTAGATTCATGAGGGCCAACATCTTATCGGATATCAGACTGATTTACCGGACAATGAGCATCCCTCTATTGGGTAATTGAAGCCTTACCGGATTTAGTGATTGACATCATGGCAGCCCCGGAGTAGCCTCGTCCATCCTGTTTAGTCCAGAGGTAAGGAAACTTATGCGTCGCGGCTCCGCGTTCGTCTTTCTCCTCCTCACCTCGGTCACTTGTCTTCGTGCTCAATCTACAAATGCATCGTTGACAGGGCAAATAACCGATCAAACAAATGCATTGATCGTTGACGCCAGGGTCACCGCCATCAGCGCCGGCACAAACCTCGTTTACCAAACCACGAGCAACAGCCTGGGCCAATATTACCTGACGAATCTTCCTCCTGATTCCTATCGTATCGAAATCGAGAAGGCCGGCTTCAAAAAATTAGTGAAGACGAACGTGATCCTGCACATCCAGGATGCCATCAAAATCGATTTCGAACTGACGCTCGGCGATATCTCTGAAACGGTTAACGTGGAAACTGGCGCGTCGCCGGTCAACATTGAGTCAGGCACGGTCAGCACCGTGGTTAATCACACCTTTGTCGAGAATGTTCCCCTCAACGGCCGGACCTTCCAAACGCTCATAAATCTGACGCCTGGGGTTGTCGTTACTGCCACCAGCTTCAACGACCAGGGACAGTTTAGTGTCAACGGGCAACGCGCGGATGCCAACTACTTCACGGTTGATGGGGTCAGCGCCAATTTTGGTGTGACCGGATTCATTGCCATGATGCAGAGTGCTTCAGGCGCTTTACCGGCGCTCAGCGCTTCAGGTGGAACCAACAGCCTTGTATCGGTTGATGCCATGCAGGAGTTCCGCGTGCAAACGTCTTCATTTGCTCCGGAGTTCGGCCGCACGCCCGGCGGCCAGATCTCGATTGCAACGCGATCGGGAACGAATGATTTTCACGGCACCGCGTTCGAGTACTTCAGAAACACTGTGCTCGATGCCAGGGACTGGTTTGTGAACAACAATGGTCTCGCAAAACCCGAGGAGCGGCTGAATGATTTTGGCGGCGTGTTTGGTGGTCCAATCATCAGGAATCAAACATTCTTTTTCTTTTCTTACGAAGGACAACGACTACGCCAACCATCGAGCATGCAAACCGTCGTGCCGGATAGTCAGTCGCGGCAACAGGCGCCCGTCGCAATCCGTCCTTATCTAAATGCATTTCCCATTGCCAATGGACCTGCACTCGGAACTGGGCTGGCGCAATTCAACGGCAGCTTTTCCAATCCTTCCTCGGTTGATGCTTACAGTATTCGCATCGATCACAATCCAGGCCCGAAGCTCAACTTGTTTGGCAGGTATAACTACTCGCCTTCCGATTTCATTCAGCGAGGTCCTTTTTTCTCAGTGGGTAGAGTGCTCAGCACGACGAATTTCCTATCCTCCTCGGTACACACTGGAACAGTAGGCGTTACCCAAATCTTCAGTCCTGAGATCAGTAACGAAGTGCGGGTGAACTACAGCAATCAGCGAGTTGGCATTAAGTTTGTGATGGACGATTTCGGCGGCGCCCAACCAATGCCTGATTCGATTTTGTTTCCTTCGGGTATCACCTCTGCCAATGGAACTCTCCTGTTCATAGTTTTGGGCGCCGGAGAGTACGTTCAGGGCAAACAAGGGACGGACGAACAACGTCAGGTCAATCTTGTCGACAGCCTGTCTGCGATAAACGGGAGCCATCAATTGAAGTTTGGCGTGGACTATCGCTGGCTCGGCCCTTTCAGCAGTCCGGCCGCTTACCATCAATTCGCAGCGTTCTCCGGAGTGTCGTCTAACCGCGGCGGAGCTCGATCAGGAACAGCCCTCTTCGCTCAATCGAGTTCCTTTCAAGCCAACGCCTTGGTAGCGCAAAACTTCTCGTTGTTTGGTCAGGATACATGGAAGATCTCGTCTCGACTAACAATGACTTATGGCTTGAGGTGGGACATCAATCCACCGCTGAAGGGCAAGAATCGAGCAAACGATCCATTCACTGTGACAGACCTGGATAATCCGGCAACAATAAGCCTCGCGCCTCGCGGCACACCGCTCTATAAGACTACTTATGGAAATGTGGCGCCGAGAATCGGACTTGCGTATCAACTTGGTGGAATACGAAATTGGGGCGCCGTGCTGAGGGCAGGGTTCGGAATGTTTTACGATCTGGGACAGGGATCACTCGGAGGAGTCTCGAGCTTTTTTCCTTACAGTGCTGACAAAACCTTCGCGCCCGGACAGTTTCCGCTAAGCGTTCAAGACGCCTCTCCTCCTGAAATCACTTCGAATCTGCCGGTGTCTGCAATTCTTGTCGCCGATCCTAACTTAAAGCTGCCGCGAACGTATCAGTGGAATGTCGCGCTGGAACAATCCATTGGAACGAATCAGAGTCTTTCAGTCACGTACGTCGGCTCTGTTGGCCGGGACCTGTTACGCGTAACCAATCTATTGAGTGTCAATCCGAATTTCGACTTCATCGCGTTGACTGACAACTCGGCGACTTCGGACTATCACGCACTTCAGGTCAAGTTTCAGCGACGTTTGTCACGCGGGCTGCAAGCATTGGCATCATATTCATGGTCACACTCGATAGATACAGCTTCGACAGATGCGATTGCCACGAACATAAACACGCCAGGTCAAGTCGCGGATGTGAATGGCGATCGGGGTAATTCTGATTTCGACATCCGGCATTCATTCACCGCCGCTGTCACCTATGATCTACCCTCGCCTGGATCTCAAGCGTTAGTCAAAAGCATATTTGGCGATTGGTCGCTGGACAGTTTCGTTTTCGCGAGAACGGCTGCTCCTGTTAACGTTCTCGGCACCACTTTCTTTGCGGCGGGCACACAGCTCACTCCGCGTCCTAACGTAAACGTCGGAGTGCCGCTTGAACTTTTTGGCTCGCAGTTTCCGGGCGGCAAGATTTTGAATGCGGCGGCTTTCACTGGGGCGCCAGAAGGGCAACAGGGTAATTTCGGACGCAATGTGTTGCGGGGTTTCAGCGCCTGGCAAGCTGATGTTGCGCTACAGAGAAAGTTCCCTATCACTGAAAGCATTGGTCTTCGTTTTCGCGCTGAGTTCTTCAATATTTTCAACCATCCAAATTTCGGCAATCCTGTTAACTCGCTTACGAGTCCGTTGTTTGGTCGTTCGACGCAGACGCTTGCAAATAGTCTTGGATCGGGCGGTGCTAATGGTGGTTTGAATCCTCTCTATCAAATCGGCGGGCCACGCTCGATCCAGTTCGCAGTTAAAGTTCAATTTTGAATGTCAGTACCACCTGCGGTAACGGTGATACTGACAAGATCCAACAATATTCTGAGCAAATAAGGCATGTGCCATGAGAAGCGCGGTTAGAAGCAGGTCACCCGATTGAGGTACAGCCTCGTCGCCCGATGTAGGGTTTCCCGTAAACCCTAACTAATACAAACTTAGGTCGAAAAGCGGAACAGCTTTCCAGACGCAATAAGTTCTCGGTCGTTGATAGCCCCGTCATGATTCTTAAGGAGGACGAGATGACTTTAGATGTTTATTCGGATCATCACCTGCGATACGACGATGCAATACTTGCAAGTGGTGGCTTCGCGGAGTTGCAAACAGGCGACGAGATCTCAGCCCCTGACTCTGTATGCGATCCCATTTTCCCGGGAATTGTGGGACGCAGCGCGGCCTTGCGGCAGGTTTTACAACTCGTGAAAATGGTGGCCGCGAGCGATGCGACGGTACTTATCCTGGGAGAAACCGGTACGGGCAAAGAGCTGGTTGCGCGGGCAATCCACGAACGCAGCCAGCGTCACAAGCAAGCTTTTGTAACGCTGAATTGCGCGGCGATTCCCAGTTCGTTATTCGAGAGTGAACTCTTCGGTCACGAGCGCGGCGCTTTTACCGGTGCGAACATACAGCGAACGGGACGTCTTGAGCTCGCGGATCGCGGGACTCTGTTTCTGGACGAAGTCGGTGAGATGCCGCTCGAGCTGCAACCAAAACTGCTGCGCACTTTGCAGGAGCACACTTTCGAACGATTAGGCAGCGCGCGCACCAAGAATGTCGATGTCAGACTCGTGGCCGCGACTAATTGCGATCTCGAACAGATGATCGAAGACAAACAATTTCGTAGCGATCTGTACTATCGTCTGAACGTGTTTCCGATTCGCATTCCACCTTTGCGTGAACGTCGCGAAGATATTCCCTTGCTGGTCCAACACTTCACGCAGAAGTACGCGCGCCAGATGGGTAAGCAGATCGACACGATTCCCGAGTCGACGATTCAGAAGCTGCAACGCTGGTCGTGGCCCGGCAACGTGCGGGAGTTGGAGAATCTGATCGAGCGATCGGTAATCCTGACGACCGGCAACGTACTGTCGGTCACATTGCCGGAAAAGATGAGTGGAGCAATCGATGCGGCGGCCGTCGTCAGCAATTTCGAAGAGCAGGAGCGGATCATGCGGACTCTTCAGGAGACCAAAGGCCGCATCAGTGGACCAAACGGCGCGGCCCTTCGTCTGGGCGTGAAACGCAGCACCTTGCTTGACCGCATGAAGAAATTCGGTATTAATCCTAGAGACGTGAAGGTTAGATACGGAGTTGTCGATGAAGTGGTGCCGAAGGCGCGGTATGCTTTTGCGTGATCGAGCATGAAGTTAGCCAGTCCTGTCAACGAACATGATCATTCAATTGGCCCTGCCGATGCGCTGGTCACCGTAGTTAATTACGGTGACTATGAATGTCCCGACTGTCATCGTAGACATCGCGAAGTGGAAAAGATGTTCGACCAGTTGGTGAACTCAGTACGCTTCGTCTATCGCCACTTCCCTCTCATCAATGTCCATCCACGTGCCTTGGCTGCGGCTGAAGCGGCTGAAGCGGCAGCGGCCCAGGGTAAATTCTGGGAGATGCATCGCCATCTCTACACTCGGCCTGACAAGTTGAGCGACCGGCACTTGCGCCACCATGCGAAGGAGATCGGACTCGACATTGATCGATTCGACCGCGAAATGGCCGGCGGTGTTTACCGGGATCGAATCCTCGACAGCTATCACAACAGCATCGTTTACGGCATCACCGGCGCCCCCACCACCTTCATCAATGATGAGCTTTATGCGATGAGTGGTGTCGAGCTGATTGCGACGGTGAAAACGCTCCTCAAAGAAAACTAATCATCTCAGGTTTGGATGGTGCCCCAGGAATACTCTGCGGCCCTCTGCGTATCTCTGCGAGCTCTGCGTTAAAGGGCAATTTCAACGCAGAGGACGCGGAGATACGCAGAGGGCCGCAGAGAGCCAGTTAACATAGAGTTCAGCAACCCGTCCGCCTCTATGACGTATAGTTCAAATGACCTTCCATCTATCCAACCTCAAACAAGTAATAAAAGGAGAGAAATTTATGCCAAACACTAAATGGTTCTGGTTCCCATTGACCATGATTGTGACAATTCTCACGGTTGCCGGCTCTATCGCCTACTCGAACATCAAGTATGCGCAGGAAGGAACAGTACAGGTGGTAACGAGGTGGGGCGCGATTGAACGGGTCTACACACCGTCAGATGGCTGGTTTACAACCATCGCGCCGGGACGGAAAAGTTATGAAGTCAACGTTAAATCATTTACCGAAAGTGCACCGGTACGCGTTACCAGCAAAGACAACGCCGCCTTGCAAGTCGAGATTTCAGTGACGGCTTATACCGATCCAGCGAAGGTCGCAGACTACGTCAGGAAGTATGGATTCTCCGAGGAGGAACGACACCGCCGGCGTAATGAGATCTTAAAAGGAATCGTCCAGACAGAGGCACGCAATTCCTTCGCTGACTATGGCGCCTACGAGATTTATGCGAACCAGGAACAAATTCAAAAACGAATTTTGGAATCACTGCGGCCACAGATTGGCAGTCAACTATTGCTGGTGACTGAATCTGTGCAGATTGGCAATCCTGATTTCTTGGACGACAGGGTTGAAGCGGCAGCGTCGGGAGTAGTAGCGAACGAGAAACAGAAACAAGCTGAAGAGGCAAGACTTGAAGCCGCCAAGGTCGCGGCCCTGACGAAGCAGATTGAAGCGCAAACCTTCGCCAATCCCGCTTTGCTCGAGATCAAAAGACTCGAGTTGCAGCTAGAGATCGAGCGAGCGCGGGCGGAAGGCATAAAGAATCATCAGGGACCACTGACCATTATGTACGGCCAACCCGGAGTACAAGTGCAAGTTCCCGTCCGTTGAGGAGTTTCACGCAAAGGCGCAAAGGAAGACGCAAAGACGCAAAGTTCCAGATCTTCTTTGCCCCCTTTGCGTCTTCCTTTGCGCCTTTGCGTGAAACTTCAGCCCTTCTTGCGAATCGTCACGCGCATCCCATACTTTCGGCCCACGCCATTCGAGAAGCTGCCGAAGTTATCGCTCGCCACGTTGTTTTGAAAATCACGCGGGTTGAAATTGTTGGTTAGATTGAACACCTTCAATCCAACGTCCGCGACATACTTGCTCCATCTTCCGGGAAGGCTAATAGTTCTCGTTACCTGCAAATCAATTGAAGTGAAGGTGGGATAACGTCCGGCGCGGTTTCGCGCACCGATGAAGTTTCGGTCTTCGTCAATCACCGAATATGGAAAGCCAGTGCGAATGTCGACAACGGGCGCGACAGTCAGGCGATATTTGGTGTGAAACTCGCCCCAGAAGATAAACCGATTCGGCGAGTCCCAGGGCAAACGCGATCTCTCGTTCGCTTTGACCACTGGATTCTCAAAATTGCTGAAGTATGAATTGAAGTCGTTGAGATCACCCTCGGCTGAAGAGTGAATGTACGAAGCCGTAAACTCATCGCGCTCATGGAAGGTATATCGCGTGGTCACCTGAAACTCTCGATAACGTGACCGGCCCGAATTATCCAATCCCAGAATGCTTTGCTCGTCTTGTGAATCGATTGGATTCAACACAAACTCTCGCCTGGCCTGCCGCTGCTGATACCCGACGCGCACAAACAAATTCCTGATCCACTCGCGATCCATCTCGATATTCCAGTTGACACTACGCGGCGTGCGAAGCCGGTCGCGGATGAACCCAAAGTGCTGCCGCTCAGGCGAGCCGACTACCGCAAGGCCGTCTGCCGCAAAGTTAGTGAGAACTCGATCCTGCAATTGAGAGAATGTCGCAACGTTGAGGTTGACATCGTCATAGAACACGCCGATGCCACCGCGAATTACGGTGCGGCCGTCGATCACAGGTAGAAAAGCGAAGCCGATGCGTGGCGAAAAATTATTTTCACTCGCTATGTTATCGCGGTCGTAACGGGCGCCATATTCAAGTGTCAGCCGTCGATTAACCGTCCACTTGTCCTGATAGTAAGCGAAGAATTCTCTCTTGTTCCGGCTCAGCTCACCGCTGCCGAGAAAATCGATTTGCTGGCTTCGCGTTCCGTCCGCTCTCAGAATGCGTATCGTGTTGCTGGTGTTGCGTCCGTCAAAAGTCATATAGCTGATGCCGCCGCCCAGCTTCATGAAGTGCTCACCGGCGAAACGCGGTCCACTAAAACTGTAGAGTTCCTGGGCCTGGTAGCGTTTGCTTCGTCGCGCTTGCGTGTTGAAAAAGTTTCCGGAGTTCACATCGGGCGCAAGGTTCATTGGCTCAGTGCCTGAGCTCGGGAAAACGTCAGCATCGAATTGCTTCACACTGAATGATGATTCCAAAACAGCCTTACTGTTGATGATGCGACGCTCGTTTACTGCTACGAGAAATCCGCGCTGTTTGAAATTCGGTGTTACTTCCTGCGGGTTGAACGTATTCAGCCCGACGTATCTCAGTTTCTGTGGAAACAAGGAGACGGTTGTCGTCAGGTGGTTTCGATCGTCGATGTCCCAGTCAACCTGTGATAACGAATCGAAGCTCTCGAGGCCTGTGTCTCGTTTAAGCGGTGGCAGGTTCTCGATTGGTGTGCGAATAAAGCGGTATTCGAATGACTGGAAAAACTTCAGCTTGTCCTTTACTAGTGGACCACTGAAGGCGACCCGCGGAGTGAAAGCCTCGACTCCGACAAACGAACCACCACGACGACGGAACCGTGGTAAAAAACTGTCACCTTGCACGTTGAACTTCTCTGAGCCGGAGCGAGTTTCAACCTTCGTGATTGCTCCAGTGAATTGTCCGTACTCGGGCGCATATGGATTCGTCAGCACTTCGACTGACTGAATCGCCTCGATCGGCAAATTGATCGCGAACTCGCCCGTCACCGGATCGGTAACATTGGCACTGTTGACTGTTAGACCACTTTGGCTGGCGCGTGCGCCTTTAACATTGAGCAATCCGTCTGGTCCTCTGACGACGCCCGGAACCAGCGGTAACGCATCCTGAAAGCGTTCATTCACGAGCGGTAAAGTTTGCAATTTTTCTTGCTGGAAACTCGCAGCCTGAGTTGAGTCCGTGGTGTTCAACTGGTCGCCATCGGTGGTAACAGTCACCGAGGCGGAGATGTCAGCTACATCCAGCGTGATGCTCTCGAGAGTCGTGACCGCGTGAACAACTACATTCATGGTATGCGATGCAAAACCGGCAAGCTCTACTTTCAGTGAATAAGACCCTTCGGCGAGCTCGGTGAACTTGTATTCTCCTTGATCGTTCGTTACTGCGGAGCGCGGTGTCTGGCCTGGAGTTGCTGGGGTCAGAGTTAAACTCGCGCCCGGTAACCTTTCGCTGGACGTAGAGCTGACGCTCACAGTTCCCTGGAGCACGCATAATTGAGTTTGCGTCGGTTGCTTCTGCTGTCCGGCTACGACAGACAATAAAACAAGTAAGCAAATTAGTTGGCCCAATATATATCTGGTTTTCATCGCTCGTGCTCCTTCATCTCGTTGAGGAAGGGGCAACGTGCGTACCAAGCGTACTTGTTCGGTTTGAAAATACGCCGAAGGCGTTGGCTAATTTCAGCCCAGGGTTGGAGCGCCAGCGACAACCCTGGGTTTGTAATCCAACGTCAATTGAACCCTGTAAGGGTTCGCCAATCGCCTAACCCTTTCAGGGTTTTAGCCTGTATTTTAAATGTACCCAGGGTTGTCGCTGGCGCTCCAACCCTGGGCTGAAATTAGCCAACGCTTCGGCGTATTTCATTACTTATCAGTCAGCTTGCGAATTGACCCAATTTGCTTAAGCTTGCCGGAAATGTCGGTTTCTCACCGATCGTAGGAAGTTGTCCGTCCGTCACTTCTGACCTCAAGCAATCGACTCCATCACAAATACGACCAATTAAGTTGACTTTGAGCTGTGGCAAGGCTGTTGCATTTCTGAATGCGCGAAAGGACAGCTCAAACTAAGAGCTGCAAGATTTTTTCAAGTGAGCGCAGCAAAACGAAATGTTTGTGCTCGAGGTGGGCGGGCTTTTTGCAATAGCGCGCGCGGAGTCCACCCGCTCAAATTCTGAAGGTGTTGTTATGAAGACGTTGATAAGAGTTGTGAAACGAGGAAGCGAGATTAACAAAAACGACAGTGAGTCTGTGGCGCCAGCAAAGCCACGACTAACAACTGAGATGATCGTAAAGAGCTGGATCATAGAGTCGCGTGAACAGCGGCGGGCGGCGATGAGTCAGCTTCAGAGTTCCTTCGGTTGGGAGGAACACGGAGGTCTCGCACGTGGCTAGCGATGTCGTCCCAAACAACTTCCCATCACGTGACCCGGGCGACATTGCGCGCGCCGAACTCGCACGTTGGCGACGCCGGCTAGGTCCCCTGACGCCTGAACAGGAAGTAAGAATTGAAACACTGGTGACGTCAACGGCTACTAAAGTGTCGTTGCTGGCCGGACGAGTTATGCAATCCCTGCTGGAAGTTCCGAGGTAAAGAAATGAGCAACTATCCACACGTCGTGATCGTTGGCGCCGGCTTTGGTGGACTCGGTGTCGCCGAGCAATTGGACCACGTTCCGGTGCATGTGACTCTGATCGATCGACACAACTACCACACATTCCAGCCGCTGCTTTATCAGGTAGCCACTTCCCTGCTGAACGCTGAAGACGTCGGTGCGCCGGTGCGAGGTATGTTCCGGCACCAGGAGAATGTGAACTTCCATCTCGGAACCGTTACGAGTATCGATGTGCCGGGGCAAAAGATTCAGGTCGACGATAGTCACGAAATCAATTACGACTACCTCGTGCTCGCCGGCGGAGCGACGGTTAATTATTTCAACACTCCCGGAGCAGCCGAACACGCATTTCCCCTCTATACGTTGATGAATGCAGTAAAACTCCGTAACCAGGTGATGCAGCAATTCGAGGCCGCCGATCGAGATCCTGCAATCATTGACGATGGCGCGCTGACTTTCGTCGTCGTTGGCGGAGGACCGACTGGTGTCGAGACTGCCGGCGCCTTATCAGATCTTTTCTATAACTTACTACCCGAAGACTATCACCAGCTCGCAACCGACAGCGCGCGAATAATTCTCGTTGACATGGGCCAGGAGGTCTTGACAGCCTTCAAACAGAATTTGCGGGAATACGCCAGAAGAGAGCTCGAAGAGAGAGGAGTCAAACTCCGTCTTGGCGAAGCAGTTGCCGAGGTTGGTCCAACATCAGTGAAACTGAAGTCAGGCGAAGAGATCAAGACGCACACACTCGTCTGGGCTGGCGGCGTGCAAGCTAGTCCTCTCGCACGCATGCTCGGGATGCCGCAGGGTCGTGGCGGTCGAGTAAAACTGAATCCTGATCTGAGCGTACCGGACCATCCGGAGATCTTTGTCGTGGGTGATATGGGTGAAGTGGCGTCGAAAGGCGAGATTCTGCCTCAGCTCGGTTCAGTGGCAATGCAGTCGGGAGAACATGTTGGCAAACAGATCGCGCGCCTGATACTGGGAAATGAAACCCAGCCCTTTAAATACTGGGACAAAGGATTCATGGCCACGATCGGACGCGGCTCCGCGGTAGTCGAGTTTCCAAACAAGCGAACCTTGCATGGTCCACTCGCCTATTTCGCCTGGCTCGGCGTTCATCTTGCGTTACTAAGCGGAATGCGCAACCGGATCGAGACGCTATGGAATTGGGGCTGGTCGGCGCTCACGCACGACCGCGCCGCCCGCATCATCATCGACAATAAAGACGAACAGGTTCAAACAGCGCGCACGATTCCAAATTAGCTTTGCCTCAAAAATCTTTTAGCCACAAAAAGCACAAAATGCTCAAAAATAGGTTCGGCTCCTCTTTGAGCTTTTTGTGCCTCTTGGTGGCTAAAATTCGCTAAACAGTCGAGCGTGATCGACTCTTGGGGCAAAGCTTCCAAGTTCCAAGTTAAATCAAATGCGCTTTCTTATCGCGGCTTGCCGGCGTCGATCCAGCTCTGAAAGGTGTCGACCTGTTCCTTTGGCCAGGCGCCATCGCAGGGCATCGTTCCGGCGCGCACTCGAGCGAGGATGGCGTCCGCGTGAGCGCTGACGTCGTCATACGACCAGAGGTCAAACGCGGCCTTCATCGACTCCCGGTCGCGAGGCCGGAACATCGTCTTGACGCTGTCTTCAAAGCTGATCGGCTGCATCGGTGTGACTCCTTTTGAATCGGGTCTTAGTATCGTCAGCCTGAAGATGGAAGGTATCTTCTTCCAGGGTATCCTCGCCTGGATCATCCATTGTTATCAGTAATTCCATGTCTTCTTCGCTCATTTGAACCTCCGACCACTAGCGTTAAAGATTTGTTTGTCAGACGGTCGCGCCGAGTACGCCGCACCATTCGTCCGTTAACGATCCGGGAACTGATTCGAGCAGTAACTCATCAACGTAACACCAGCCCCACTCTTCATCCGCTTCAAAAGATTTGATGAGCGGGTGATTGGTTGAATGAAAGTGTTTGGCGGCGTGCTTGTTCTTTGAGTCGTCGCAGCAGCCGACGTGACCGCAGGTTACGCAAAGTCGCAGATGGATCCATTTGTCACCCGTTTTCAAACACTCTTCACAACCGTTCGGCGTGCTCGGAGTGACGTTGCCAATTTCAAACAAGTGGGAACAGCAGTTCATGTTGATCCTCCTGATGCCGAGTAGGCACAGTACCGAGCGCGGTAGCGCCGGGTCACAGTCCCGCTGCTGGCGTGTAGCTTGCAATTGACCCGGCGCTACCGCGCTCGGTACTGTGCCTACTCGGCATAAGCGTGAAAGCCAAACTCATCAGAGTGCCGCGGATTTGGTTTGTACTACGGGAACGCGCGCGTCGATCCAGTTGTTGATATCCGCCATGACGACGTCCTTATCAAGATCATTTAGCAGATCGTGATAGTGTCCTTCATAAAATTTCAGAGTTTTGTCGGTTGAGCCGGCGGTATCGTAAAAGAACTGGCTACCGCTCGGGTTCGTCGCCTTGTCTTCCGTGCCGTGCAGAATGAGTACGGGAACTTTGATGAGCGGAAATTCTTTATTCAGCCTCGTAGCGGCATCTATCATCACCTTCGCGGTCTGCGTCGGCTCCGACTCGTCCTTAATCAGCGGGTCATTATTCATGGCCTCGACAACCAGCGGATCGCGGGAGAAATCTTCGTTCTTTAAGCTGTAGACATGGGTATGCGGCGCGATGTAATCGAATGCCTTGAGCAACATTAGAACTAAACCCGGCACTGGTAGATCGTAGGCGAAACTCTCGCAGATTAGTCCGTCGATCTCTGATTGGTGGTCCAGCGCATAAATGCACGAAACGACACCGCCGGCGCTGTGGCCGAGAATGAACACCGGTAAATCGGGATTTTCCGCTTTCGCGGTTCTGACCAGCGTCGCCACATCGTCGGTGTAGTCTTCCATCTTTTCAACGTAGAAACGTTCGCCTTCGGAACGTCCGCGCCCGCGCAAATCGATCGCATAGGCCGCCAAATCCTTCGCCGCGAATTGCTCGCCGGCCCAGAGATATTGCCCGCTATGCGAATTAAATCCGGGGACGATAACGACCACGCCGCGTGCTTTCCCTGCGGGCTGCCACGAGCGGGTGAAGATTTTCAGGCCGCCGACTCCTTCGAAAGTTGATTCCTTCATTTGTTTAATCTCCTTCGTCAGAACTGGTGATCATTCTTGAGGCGCGGGCACTAACACCGGAGCGCCCTTGTCCTTGATAAAGAACACGACGAACCTTGCCGGCTTGGTACTGCTTGCGTTCTTACCCACGACATGAACATCGTCCGGGCCTTCATAAAAAGTCTGGCCCGGCGTCAGCGTCACTTCTTTCCCACCCTTGACCTGCATGATGATCGAGCCCTCCAACACATAGATGAACGCATGTGCGTTGTGCCGGTGAATCGGGTCCACACTGCCCGGCGGATATTCCACGGTGATCATCAGGACTTCCTTGCCGGGAAACTCCGGCAGGTCTTTCGAAGTGAGTGGTTTGACCTCAGCATGTGGGCCCTGATGGGTGGCAGGCTGTTGGGCCATCATCACACCTGGCACCAGAAATAGCAGGACCAGCATTAACATCGTGTTCTTCATCCGGTTTTACTCCTTGAACGGAGAGTTCAGCAAATAATCCACGGTTGACGCCGGCTTGTACCCCGGCACAAAGCGCTCGCCGAAATCACGTGCGAAGTTGTCGTAGGTCGTCGTTGGGCGTGTCTCGACAATGCGGCAGACAGCTCGTGTGAATCGTTCCTTCATCTCGAGCCGGGGAAATGCTTCGACGATCGCAGCGATCTCAGCTTCGCTCAGCGCCTCGTAACCAAAGCCACCCCAATCCAAGCCGATGCCCATCGTTGCCAAAGCGATCTCGGGTTCCTTGTAGAGTGCGATGGAAGGCGTCGAGTTGAGTGCAACTCCGTCCCAGATCAACTGACAGCGATGGTCATCGACACCTTCATTGCGGGCGAAGGCGCGGGCCGCATTCGCCCCCTCCACTTCAAATCGCAGTGGTCCATCCAGGCTTTCTGCCAGACCGATGTCGTGCAGAATCGTGGTCACGGCGAGAACCTCGGCGTCATGCACTGCTTGTTTGCGTTCGGCCAGGAGCGCCGCAAAGAGCCACGATCGCATGACATGATTGAACAGGTATGGCTCAGAACGCTCGCGCGCGAACTCTATCGACCGGGAAATCAATGGTGTGTCGAGCACCGAGACTCCGGCAAGTAAACGTGTCGCGACGTTCGGTTGTGCTCTCTGGCCAATTGTAGCCATGACATCCTCCTTACGCCGTCGCCGACTGTTGTCCGGCGATGAAGGCAAGCAGATCTGCGTTGATCTGATCCTGATGTGTGGCAGTGATGCCGTGCGGAGCGCCCGGGTAGTAGATTTCCTTTGCGCCTTTGATCAGTTGGGCCGACTTCCTGGCAGAGTTCTTCACCGGAACGATCTGGTCGTCCTCGCCATGCAGGACCAATGTCGGTACATCGAACTTCTTGAGGTCCTCGGTGAAGTCAGTCTCGGAGAAAGCTTTGATACTCTCGTAAGCGTTCTTGAGGCCGGACTGCATGCTCCAGGACCAGAACTGATCGAGCACGCCCTGGGAAACATTTGCGCCAGGCCGGTTAGCGCCGTAGAACGGACTTGCAAACTCCTTGTACGTTTGCGAGCGATCCTTAAAAAGCTTCGCGCGCAGGTCGTCGAACACCTCCATGGGCAACCCTTCGGGATTGGCGTCGCCCTTTAGCATGAGCGGTGGCACCGCAGCGATCAGGACAGCCTTGGCAACTCGACTCGTTCCGTGACGGCCAATGTAACGCGCGACCTCTCCGCCTCCAGTGGAATGCCCAACCAGCGTAACTTGCTTGAGATCGAGAGCTTCGATCACAGCCGCAAGATCGTCGGCATAGCCGTTCATGTCATTACCGGATGAGGCTTGGCTGGATCGGCCGTGACCCCGCCGGTCATGCGCGACCACGCGAAAGCCGTTCTGTTCGAGGAAGAGCATTTGTGCGTCCCACATGTCGGCATTTAATGGCCAGCCGTGCGAGAACGTGATCGCTGGGCCAGTGCCCCAATCCTTGTAGTAAATCTGCGTTCCGTCTTTAGTCGTAATAGTACTCATCTCATTCACTCCTTTCTTGAGCTTTACGCCTTCTGCGAACTTGTTTTCGCGGGCTGATTCGTGGGCTGCGTAAGCCAATCCGCGAAACGTGTCTCGCCAAGTTGGGCGCCGTCGTCCGGCACGAGGCTGCGCTCGCTTAACTCAGTACCAAAGTATTGTGCAGCTGGATCGGCAATCACTGTGCGCGAATCGTTGAGTGCTTCGAGTCGTCGCCGGATGAAGTCGTCGAAACGAAAACTTTCCGGACCAGCGATTTCAACTGTTCCATTCAGCGGTCCAGCAATCGCGACTCTACACAGCGCAGTGGCAACATCTTCTGCGGCCATCGGTTGGAAAAGAACCGGCGGCAGGCGAACAATGTTGTCAACGGTGGCCTCGTCAGCAATTCGTTTGGCAAACTCGAAGAACTGCGTCGCGTGGACGATCGTGTAGGGGATCGAAGCTTCCTTAATCAACTTCTCCTGGGCCACCTTCGCTCGCATATAACCGCTATTCGGCAAGCGATCGGTGCCAACGATCGAGAGCGCTACGTGATGGCCCACCCCGGCTGCGGCTTCATAAGAGAGGAGATTGCGAGTCGACGTCTGAAAGAACTCCAGCACCGCGTCGTCTGCGAAGGACGGTGAATTCGAGACGTCGACAACAACCTGGGCCAACTTGAGCACTTCAGCGAGTCCTTCACCTGTAAGTGTGTTAACGCCCGTATTAGGCGCCGCCGCCACTGCTTCATGACCGAGCGCGGTGAGTTTGGTTACGAGCTTTGATCCAATCAGACCGGTGCCACCGATAACTACTATCTTCATATCGATTTCCTTTCTGTTTTGTTCCTGTGCTCGCTAAGACTGAACAGGCTTATGATTTGTGACATCATTTTTGCCACAAAGAAGCACAAAAAGTTCAAAACGGTTTTTTGAAGGGTTTAGGATTGGGGGTGAGACCGCGAGACGGCTGTGAGTTTACTCGGTCGCATCATTAACAAGACTCTGAAGATACCTTCGGCTGACGCTTCGATCGTCGCCACGGCTGTGACTACTCCATTCCGTAACACGAGCGCGCTTGTTTGCCCGTTTGTTTCGATCCATTCAATCGTTACACCCTGGTCCATGAACGCGCCTACCGAAGCAAAGTAATTCGCCACGCGAGCACGTCCGGTAACCGGATGACGGGCTACGTGTAAGGCCCCGCCACCATCCGCGTACGAAACAACGTCGGACGCAAACAGTTTTTCCAGCGCCGGAAGATCGCCCTTCTGTGAGGCCACGATGAAGGCGCTAAGCAGGCGTTTTTGTTCCCCAGCGCCAACCGCTTTGCGACGACCGTCGGCGATGTGTTTACGCGCCCGGGTAACAAGTTGTCGAGCATTCGCTTCGGTCGATCGAATTATGTGGGCTATCTGGTCGTAAGAATAGTCAAACGCTTCACGGAGAACGTAGGCGGCGCGTTCGGTAGGAGACAGTTTCTCGAGTAATAGAAGGACTGCGAACTCTAAAGCTTCGGCGCGTTCAGCGCCCAGACGCGGATCACCCGAGGTATCTACCGGCTCCGGCAGCCACGGTCCGATATAGGTTTCCCGGCGAGAGCGTGCAGACTGTGCGAAGGTGATTGCCAGTCGCGTCGTTGCGGTTGCCAGGAACGCCGCTGAATCCTGTACTACACTTCGATCGGTGCCTTGCCAACGCAACCATGCATCCTGAACGATGTCTTCAGCCTCAGCAGCGCTTCCGAGCATGCGATACGCGATCCCGAACAAACGCGGGCGTACACTTTCAAATACTGAAACGCCATCGTCGTTTGCCGCTGTTTGCATGCAGGGATGGTACTCACAATCACACGAAATGGGAAGGTGTGGACCATAAGTCTCCCACGTATTCAGGTCGCGTTCATGTCTTCAAAGTGCAAGGACGGAGTCTTGAGGCTGGTTGCATTTAGCCTTCATTGTTTTTGCTCCTCTCTTCTCCGTCCCTTGCAAAACAAACTCTTCGATCTATGGCCGCGAAGCCGTTTGGCTGGCTGCTTCGGATGAAATTCCTTTATTGACGAGCACACTAATCTCGACACGCCGGTTCTGCGCACGACCTTCGCGCGTATCATTGCTTGCCACAGGATTTATGGAACCGTAGCCGAAAGGTTGGACCAGCCGGCGCGGCGGCAAACGGTGTTTAGTCACCAGATAATTAATGACAGCCTCGGCTCGACGCTCACTAAGCGAACGATTAATAGCTGTCTTGCCGGTTGAATCCGCATAACCTGTTACCGCAACCATCCAGCCTTTTAGATTCTCGCCCTGTATGCTCGCTGCCGCCTCATCGATCTCCTGTTGGGCTTCGGGCGTAAGGACCGCGCTACCAGACTTAAACAACACCGTCACCGTTTTGAAGACTGCATAGTCATCCAGGCCGTTGATGCGTTGATTAGCTGTGTTTGCATCTGACTGCGCCTGATCGGCACTGGCCTGGGCTTTCGCCGCATCGCTCCGAGCCGCGTTGGCGACGCTGCTGAGCTCGTCAACTTGTCCGGATAGTCGTTGCGCATTTACTTCGGCGTCGCTGATGCGTTGCTGGTTCGACTCAGCCAACGCCTGGGTCGCATTTGCCTGCGTTTCAACTGGATCGACGCGCGACTCGAGCGCCTGCGCCGTGCGCAAGTCTTGTTCGTCGAATTTAATATTGTCAGCTACGAGTTGTCCGTCTGCGTTACCGTGGCCTGCGGCTTTCAATCTGAGGCCACGCAGGATGTAACTCGGGCCGGAAGTTTTGTCGCGCTTAAATAAGCCCTTGCGGACCATCTTTACCGTGGTCGTATCAGTCAAGACCACGACGGTTTCGGTACCTGCTGCGCTACGCACAGTGAAGGTGTCTGCATTGCGCTTGGTGACGATGCCTTCGATTGCTGATGCTACATGCGGCGATTGGGCCGACGTGGCGCCGTCCTGGCCAAATGCAGTGCGAGGCGCGAACGATAGTGCGATTAATGTAACCAGCGCTAATGCTAATGCGATAAAGTCAAATCGGGTGATCCTAATTCTCATCTGCTGCTCCTTATTCATTCAAACTCGTGAACGGCGAGTGCAATGTATGTGCCTTTACGCCAGAAGCTGCAATTACGGGGAATTTGAGGAATGAATGTCGACTTTGTCGGACGGAGCTTTAGTTGTGGGCGCCAAAAGATCCGGCACTTCGCATTTGCGCGCAAGCTTATGCCGAGTAGGCACAGTACCGAGCGCGGTAGCGCCGGGTCAAACTCTCGCTGCTGGCGTGTCGCTTGCATCTGACCCGGCGCTACCGCGCTCGGTACTGTGCCTACTCGGCATAACCTACGCATTTGCCTCTCGTTGACCAGGCGAATAGACTCTGGTCCTAGTCTGTAGCGGGACATGAGATTTCGACGCGCCAAGTCAGCCGTATTACTCGCTGCGCTCTTGTTGCTGGGGGGTTGGACTGTCGTTCTTACTGCAAGTGCTGAAAGTAACGGCGTTGGACCAACGATCGAATTCACACTCATCCCGTTCACCGATAAAGGTGGAATCGACACCACTGGCACCATTCAGGGAAAAGCCACCGGCGCGCGCCCCGATCAGCTCATTGTTCTCTACGCCAAGAGCGGCGCGTGGTACGTGCAGCCATTCTATGACGCGCCATACACACGCCTCGAAGCAGATCTCACGTGGAAGAACTCAACCCATCTGGGAACTGAGTACGCTGCGCTTCTGGTAGAGCCAGGATATATTCCACCGAAGGTTACGGACGCCCTGCCGCAGCCGGGTAATGGCATCGTTGTTGTAAAGATCGTTCCCGGCACTCCCTTCTTTTGGCAAACGTGGTGGTTTCGCTCGCTGCTGGCACTGGCGGCGCTCGGCGTAGTCGTGTTGCTACTTCGCTGGCGTCAGCGTCGTTTAATCAGAGAACTAAACGTCAAGTTTGAGCAACGTCTCGCCGAACGCACACGCATTGCGCAAGATCTGCACGACACGCTTCTCCAGGGATTGCTGAGTGCGTCGATGCAGTTGCACGTTGCCAATGAACAATTGCCAACGGACTCTCCCGCAAAGCCGCGCGTCAGTCGCGTGTTGGAATTAATGGGCCAGGTTATCGACGAAGGACGCAATGCGGTTCGTGGGTTGCGCACCAATACCGCCGATCCGCTCGAATTAGAACAGGCGTTTGCGCGCATTCAAGAGGAGCTCCCACCCGCGCCGGAGATCGACTACCAGCTCACTGCTCAGGGAACGTCTCGTCCATTGAGACAAGCGATTCATGATGAAGTGTACCGGGTAGGCCACGAGGCGTTGATTAATGCCTTTCGACATGCGCAGGCGAGTAAAATAGAACTCGAAATGCAGTACACCGCAAAGTTTTTTAAGGTGCTGGTGCGAGATGATGGCGTCGGCATCGATGAAAGTGTTATCAAACAAGGAAAAGAAGGACACTGGGGACTCTCCGGCATGCGAGAGCGATCGCAGGAAATTGGTGGCAAACTAAAAGTGTGGAGCCGGGCCGGTGCAGGAACTGAAGTTGAACTAACTATACCGGCGCAAATTGCGTATGAGATGGACGGTAATCATCAAAGCTGGATAAAGCGTTTACTGCGCCGTCGCCGGGCGGATGTATAAATCATGGTAACTGCAAAACAAATTCGAATTCTGAGTGTGGATGATCATCCATTATTAAGAGAAGGCATCGCCGCGCTGATCGGTACTCAACCGGATATGGAGTTGATCGCAGAAGCGGCGTCTGGCAGTGAAGCTATTCAGGAATTCAAAAAACATCAACCCGACGTTACGTTGATGGACTTGAGACTTCCTGACATGAGCGGTGTCGATGCCATAGTCGCTATTCGCGCCGAGTTTCCTGAAGCACGGATCGTGATGCTGACCACGTTTGAGGGTGATATCCAGATTCAGCGGGCCCTTCAGACCGGCGCGCGAGCGTACCTGCTAAAGAGTTCTCCACCGAAAGAGTTGCTAAACACAATCAGACAAGTTCACGCCGGGAAAAAACACATTCCGCCCGAGATCGCTTCCCAACTGGCCGAGCACATGACTGATGAGGCGTTAACCAATCGAGAAGTTGAAGTGCTCCAAAGCATTGCCGGCGGAAATCGAAACCGCGACATCGCAAATGCTCTGTTCATATCGGAAGAGACGGTGAAGGTCCACATTAAGCACATCATGGACAAATTAGGAGCGGCCGATCGCACGGAAGCAGTAGCAATTGGACTGCGCCGCGGAATCATTCATCTCTGAAAAGGCGCAAAAGTCTTTTTGTGCTTTTTGTGTACTCGGTTTTAATAACCCAAAAGCAGTATCAAAAATTACCATCTTCGATGGATTCGCCTCACAGAGAAATCCACTAAAGTTAATCTGAAAACTCATTGTTTGGAGAGATCTCACTGCAAAGACTCTTTACAACATTTCCGGGAGGGTGGCCTGGTTTTGGTTTGTTGCTACTGCGAGCAGTCGTGGCGAGCGTAATCATGTTCAATGGCGTGCAATTCCTACGCGACTGGCCGGACTTAACTGCATTGATTGTCGCTTCGTTTTCCCTGGCCGCAGGCTTATGTCTTTTGTTGGGAGTAATTACTCCGATCGCCAGTTTAATCGTTGCTTTGGGCACCTTCGCGTATCACTTCTTTGGGCCTGCAAACCCAAGCGTCGTGGTTTCAAATTTTCTTGTTCTCAGAATTACGGCGTTAGCAGTCGCCACTGCTTGCCTCGGCCCGGGCGCATTCTCGTTTGATGCACGGATTTTTGGTCGACGTGAGATTCACATTCCTCCGCTAACCTTGAAATGATCCACTAACCCCTTAGAGGTATCCACCACACATCCCTTCGGGTTAAAGAAAAAGACTCACATCAAGTGATGTCTCTCCCATAGAAATCTTCAACAATAAACCTAACCGATATTAGAAAGAGGAAGCATATGAAGCGAATTACTTTGATGCTAGTTATATTTGCAACACTTGTGGGTGTTCTTGCCTTTACCGCGACTCCATCTCGTCAGGCCGCGGCTGAAGAGACTGTCCCGATCTTCGTAAAAACAATTCCAGCCGGATACCGCGACTGGAAGGTGGTTACGGTGGCCCACGAAGCCGGTGACCTCAACGATATTCGCGCCGTTATCGGAAACGACATAGCGATCAAAGCGTATCGCGACGGCAAGCTTCCGTTTCCCGAAGGCGCAACCGTGGGCCGCATAGCCTGGGGCTTCGTCTCGTCTGAGGAAAACAACAAAATCTTTGGTCGTGACCAGTCTTTCGTGGCTGGTCCACCCACGGATGCCTATCTTCAGTTTATGGTCAATGATTCGAAAAAATACGCCGCGACCGGCGGTTGGGGATATTCGTCATTTGATAAAGACGGCAAACCTACGGACGACGCGGCGATGAAAAGCTGCTTTCCCTGCCACCAGAAGATCACAGATCGCGACTTCATCTTCAGCAAGTACACACCTTGAGAAGGGGAACACAGGAGAAACTTCATGACACTAGCAGATGACAAATCACGTCGTCATTTCCTTAAGGTGAGTTCAATGTTAGGTCTCGCTGCTGCGTTCAGCCCGCACGCAATTCGCGATGCTTTTGCAGATTCGAAACTTGAGACGAGGCGAAAGGAAAACAGCATGACTACCGCGACACAACAGAGCGATAAATCGGCGATTCGTCCGTTTAAGTTCAATTTCCCGGACGCTGAACTTGCAGATTTGCGCCGGCGCGTCAATGCGACCAGATGGCCCGAACGCGAATTGGTCAATGATGCTTCACAAGGCGTGCAGCTCGCGACGATGCACAAGCTCGCGCGGTATTGGGGCACCGCTTACGACTGGCGCAAGGGCGAGGCAAAACTAAAAGCAGTGCCGCACTTCATTACCGAGATCGACGGACTCGATATTCATTTTATTCACGTTCGTTCGAAGCATGAGAATGCTCTCCCCATTATCATCACGCACGGTTGGCCCGGCTCGATCATCGAGCAACTGAAGGTCATCGATCCTTTGACGAATCCAACCGCGCACGGAGGCACTGCGGCGGACGCGTTCGATGTCGTGATTCCCTCGCTGCCCGGCTACGGTTTTTCCGGCAAGCCCACCGCGCCTGGATGGAACCCGGTCAGCATTGCCAAGGCATGGGCGACGCTGATGCAACGACTCGGCTACACCAAGTATGTGGCGCAAGGTGGCGACTGGGGCAACGCTATTTCCGAAGTGATGGCGCTGCAACAACCGCCGGGATTGCTCGGTATTCACACCAACATGGCAGCCACGGTTCCGACCGATGTTTCGCGCGCGCTCGCGATGGGTGGTCCACCGCCGAGTGGCCTCGCACCGGATGAGCAGCACGCGTGGGACCAGCTCGCCGATTTTTATAAGAATGGTTTGGGTTACGCGCTCGAAATGAACAACCGGCCACAGACGTTGTACGGAATCGCCGATTCTCCGGTTGGCCTGGCGGCGTGGATGATCGATCATGACATTCGCAGCTACCAGATCATCGCGCGTTCTTTCGACGGCAAGCCGGAAGGACTGACACCCGACGACATCCTCGATAACGTCACGCTCTACTGGCTGACGAACACCGCGATCTCTTCAGCGCGTCTCTACTGGGACACACGGCATACGCTTCCTCCAGGCGGCGGCTTCTTCGATGTGAGAGGCGTCCAGATCCCGGTTGCAGTGAGCGCTTTCGCCGAAGAGATCTACCAGGCGCCGAAGAGTTGGGCGGAGAAGGCTTATCCGAAGCTCATCTTCTACAACAAGCACGACAAAGGCTGTCACTTTGCCGCGTGGGAAAAACCACAGGAGTTCACGGCTGACTTGCGCGCTGCGTTTAAGACGTTGCGTAGCGAAAGGGGCAGCCAACCAAGCGCCGGTTGAGGTGTGGTGCGAAATGTCAAAAGCAATAAAAAATGAGGCGATGGATTTTGAGACGCTAAAGGTGCAGAAGGAAGGCGGCGTTTTGTTCGTTGAGATCACGGCGCCGCCGCTGAATCTTCTGGGTGCTGAACTAGTGCGCGACCTCGTCTCGCTCATTCAACAAGTCGAGGTTAACGAAACAGTAAAAGTACTTGTCTTCAAGAGCGCCGATCCCGACTACTTCATTTCTCACGTTGACGTGACCCGAATAAAAGAGAACCGGGAAGCGGCGGCAAAGTTGGATGGTAGTCCTTCGATTGGACTGATGTTGCACCATCTGAGTGCCAGTCGCGTCGTTACCATTGCGCAGATCGAAGGACGCGTGCGCGGCGTGGGCAGCGAGTTTATCCTCGCGTGCGACATGCGCTTTGCTGCACGAGAGTCAGCGATCTTTGGTCAATTCGAGCCTTCGTTCGGAGTTATTCCCGGCGCCGGCGGCGCGCAACACCTCGCCCGGCTCATGGGTCGCGGGCGCGCGCTCGAAGTTATGTTGAGCGCACAAGACTATGACGCGGATCTGGCCGAACGCTACGGCTGGATCAATCGAGCGTTGCCGGCCGCCGAGCTTAGTGATTTCGTCAAATCGCTGGCCCATCGGATCGCCAGCTTTCCGGCGGCAGGACATACCGTCGTCAAGGAACGTGTCAACGCGATCTGCCTTCCGAGTGTCGACGACATTCGTCGCGATTCCGATCTCTTCCTGGAAGGCACGCGCACGAATCAGTTCCAGCAACTGACGCGCGTCGCACTGGAAAACGGTTTTCAGACGAGAGCTGCCGAGATGGACCTGGCCCAGTTGGTTTATGACATGCAAAGCAAGACGGATCTTTGAACTCTACTGGAGCACGTATATGTCCACAATTCATTTCAAACTGACAACGACCGCGACACCCGAGCAATTCATCGCTGGGCTCACCGACTTCGGACCGGGGCGAGCGAAGCTCTTTGGGAACAGCACCGATGAGTATTTAAGGGTTCATGAAAAGTTTTCAACCTATGCCGATGTTACGGAGGGCTCAGGCGGCATCTGGGAACGACTGCGTTACAACTGGTCCAACCCCAAACACATCGTTCTTACAACCACTGATTCGAACTTGTGGGGAGGTCGCTCAGGTCACACTTACACCTTAACGCGCGAGGCCAACGGCATGACCGACGTGGACGTCGTGATTGTGCGTGAAGGTAAGAACCTCAAGGGCCGGTTGCTCGGGGCGTTCCTGGGCATCTTCGGCAAGGGACAGTTGCAGAAATGGTTTGCAAAGACCTTGAAAGCAATCGAAGCACGGAACTATCAGGTCCGCGCGGCAGCGAAGGCATAAACCGGTATACTCAGCTGAGGTGATAACGTGACACGAGATGATGTAGCGACAGTCGACATGAAGCTTGAGGTAATCGTCCTGCCCGTGTCGGATTTCGAACGCGCAGCGCAGTTTTATCGCCGCCTCGGTTGGCGGCAGGACGTTACGCCGCCCGGGTCCGGCGTTTTCCAGTTCACCCCACACGGCTCGCCATGCTCGATCCAATTTGGCAGGAACCTGACTTCAGCCGCGCCCGGTTCGGCGCAAAAAACGTATCTGATTGTCTCTGACATCGAAGCCACTCGGAACGCGTTACTTGCTGCTGGGATTGGCGTAGGCGAGATCTTCCACATTACTCCTGATGGACCAGTCAATGGTCCGGATCCTGAGCGTCGCACTTACCGCTCGCGAGCATTGTTCAGCGACCCCGACGGCAATAGTTGGCTACTCCAGGAAATCACCACACGGCTTCCCGGACGCATCGATTCAGGTGTCACCTCCTTCGGCTCCGTTACTGATCTCGCGAGCGCGTTGCGGCGTGCAGAGGCGGCACATGGCGAACACGAGAAACGAACTGGTGTGCGCGACGCTAACTGGCCCGACTGGTACGCGGCCTACATGGCTGCTGAGCAGAGCGGAAGCGAACTTCCGACATGAGCACAGTTCAATATGAAAAGGAAATCACCGGACTGATCGTCATCGATCCGTACAATGACTTCATTTCCGAAGGCGGCAAGATCTGGGACCGCATTAAATCCGTTGCCGAAGCCAACAACTGCGTTCCCAATATGCTGCGAGTCGTGAGTGCGGCCCGCAACGCTGGGCATCGTATCTTCTACGCGCTGCATCATCGTTACCGTCCCGGCGATTACGAAACCTGGAAATACATCGCGCCGATCCAGAAGTTGGGCATGAAGCGCAAGGTTTTTGAAGATGGCACGTGGGGTGGCGAAGTCCGCAGTGAGTTCAAACCTCAACCCGGTGACATCGTGGCCCAGGAGCATTGGTGTTCGAGTGGATTTGCCAATACGGATTTGGATTTGCAGCTTAAGAAGCACGGCATTCATAAACTGATCGTCATCGGGCTCATCGCGCACACATGCGTGGAAGCAACCGTTCGCTACGCCGCTGAGCTTGGTTACGAAGTCACGGTAGTAAAAGACGCCGTCGCGGATTACACTGACAGGGAAATGAACGCCGCTCTCGAAGTAAATCTTCCGAACTACGCCAGCGCGATCGTGACTACAAACCAGATCGTTCAGGCAATCGCTACATAGGAATTAGCAGTATGCATCGGCAAAGTATTATTTTCGCCTCTTTGGTAATCATTGTCGCAGTTGGGATCGTGTCGGCTGGTTATGTAACGGGTGCTGGACCACTGGGCATCTTGAGCAACGGCATTTCACGCGTAACATCCGGAGGCGGAATGATTCCTTCTCGTACGCTCAGTGAAGAAACGAAAGCGCCGGCCGCGCCCGAAATCTCGAGCGGTCAATGGATCAATTCCGAACCACTTACGCTCAAAGGTCTGCATGGACGGGTGGTGTTGATCGACTTCTGGACGTTCGCCTGTTACAACTGCCGCAACACCTTGCCTGCGCTCAAAAAGTGGGATGCGCAATATCGTGATAAAGGCTTAACAATCATCGGCGTCCACACTCCGGAGTTGGACTTTGAAAGAGATATAAACCAACTGCGGCGCGAAGTTGCAGGATTGGGCATTACGTATCCGGTAGTTACTGACCAGGACTACTCGACGTGGAAAGCATACGGCGTCGAAGCCTGGCCCACCGTGTTCGTGCTGGACAAACAAGGACGCGTGCGTTGGACTCACGTCGGCGAAGGCTACTACGACGAAACCGAAGCAGTGATCAAGAAACTAATAGCCGAGAAGGGTTCAGTCGATTGAGCGGGCGAACTCGCTTGGTGAACGACCAGTCACACGCGTTTTGGGCCAGATCCTTGTATCGACGTGTTTGCCCCTCTCGACGTTCATGGTCGGTGTGTTAAATTAGGGGCAAGGGTAGAACACCGATGTCAACAGAAGCATTCAACAGAATTATCAAGGAAGTTAACGCACTCACACCACAAGAACGCCGTGAGTTGATCGATCGGTTGACGCACGAAGAACAAAACTCACCGTTGCGGGTAGTGCCCCAATTTGGATCTTGTCATATTGCCTCATTGCCGTACTTACATTGATACCCGTCTGGTTTATCGAAGGACTGGTAAAAACAGAACTCCGAAAATCGGTCATCGTCGAAAATCGTGTCGTACTCGATGCGCCCCCAACAATAATATTTCAGCTTTCCAAGTTTCCATTGCTGCGCTTCGTTGCTGGTCAACGGGCCTTTCTTAGCCGTCTCGATTACGTGATAACTGCTAAGTGGTGCAATAAGTCCAATCCGCTCGGATTCCTCAAACCCGAGATCGTAAACAACGATATTTTTGTTTGTCCCGATCCATTTTTGAGACGTTTCCTTATGTGGCGGTTCTGTCAGAAGACCGTGAGAGTAATGAACCCAGACTTCATTGGCCGGGGTGTTTCCGGTGTTCACGATACGCAAGCGGAATTGAAGCCGATCAGACTCTTTACTTTTTCCTCTAATCTTAGCCACAACATAGGCGCGTTGAGCATAAATGCTGATCCGTTCAGCGTTCTTAGCGGCCTCTCTGTTTTCATCGAGGGCTTTCACCGACGCATTAGCAGAGACGTTCGCGGCTTCCAATTGCCCTTGCATGTTCTTAACCATATCAGCGTTCTGGATTACCAGCGTGCGTGTTTGATTCAACATCTCTTTCGTAAACCGAGCCTGCGCAAGCGTTGCTATAGACTGACTGTGAGCCGTGCGAAGCTGAGCCCGCATCTTGTCTACTTGCTCTCCGGCGTGATTGGCTTGCTTCTCAACCGCGAGCAACGTATAGCGGGCGTACAGGGCATAGACGATAGCCACAAGGAGATTCAAGACAGCGGCGACCGCCATAACAACGGTGGCGTTAGTGACAATCCGATTTTGGCGCGCTTGGTTTTCCTTAAACGTCTCGTCTTTTGCTTCGCGTTCTTTGCGCTCGCGTTCGCGCTCGGCCTGAATGGCTTGATCAACCTTACGCAGTTCTTCATCACGCGGATTAGCAGTAGGTTCGGGCTGGGCCTGTTGTCGCTGGGGCTGACTGTTTGCCTTACGTGGCTGGGCGTCTATTTCTGGAACGCAGCAAATCGAAAAGAGAACGACAAGAACTATTTTTCTCATAACGGAAATTGTAACACGAAAAGTCTTGACAACACCAACTAATCGTATTACATTATGTGCATGGCAAACAAGCTTCCCAAAGACAAGCAGATCGCGGTTATTAACATGCTGGCAGAAGGTTCGAGCATGCGAGCGATTTCCCGTATCACTGGCGTTCACCAAGATACAATCTGCCGCTTGGGTGTTCGCGTGGGCCAAGGTTGCGCCAAGATTCTCGATGCCAAGATGCGCGATCTTACTTGCCACTTTTTGCAGTTCGATGAAATCTGGGGATTCATCGGCAAGAAGGAAAAGCACCGCTCGATTGACGACGATCCGACGCTTGGCGACGTGTGGACCTTTTGCGCGATTGACTCAGAAACTAAACTCATGCCCGCGTTCAAAGTTGGCAAGCGCAATCACGTTACCGCGAACGCTTTCGTTAGTGACGTAGCCTCACGTCTAAAGAACCGTCCACAGATTTCTAGCGATGGTCTACGTGCTTATGTCGAAGCCGTAGAGAACGCTTTCGGCATGAACGTAGACTTTGGAATGATTATTAAGAACTACGGGGCAGACAGAGGCGAGCACCACCAAGAGCGGCGCTATAGTGCTCCTGAGGTAACGAGTATGCAAAAGATGGTTGTCGTGGGCTACCCTGAAATGGATCTCGTTTCGACTAGTCATATCGAACGCCTGAACGGAACCACTCGCTTACACATGCGTCGCTTGACTCGCCTTACCTACGCATTCAGCAAGAAGCTTGAAAACTTCGAGGCGGCTGTGGCTCTACACTTCGCGTACTACAATCTTGTGCGCACACATAAGACGATCAAAATGACGCCCGCGATGGCGGCAGGAATTGAGCGAAACTTTTGGACAGTCGGGGATTTGATTGAGGCAGCATCGTGACGTACATCGAAGAACTGCAAGAAGCTATCCGGCATCTCTATCACACGGAGCCGATCTACGTTGAGACGGTTCCTGTAAAAGAAGAATTCCAGGGGCAGACTGTTTGGGAAGGCGAGGTTGAGGTTTTTGATTTAACAGACTTCACAGACGCTGACAGGGTTTATGCATGGGCCTATGAGACAGACGACGTAGACCAACCTAAGCGCACGGTTACGGTACTGCATACGCCGCCCGTTACTTCGCCGCAAATGGCAGTAAGAGCATCAATCGTGAGGGACTATCGTGAACGCGAAGAAAAGCACTAAGAAGATGGGCAGGCCAAAGCTTCCCAAAGGCGCAGCAAAAGGTCGGATTGTACCCGTTCGCTTGAATGATGAAGAATTGAAGCTATTCACGAAAGCGGCGAACGCTAGCGAGCATAAAACACTATCAGGTTGGATACGTCATAGCTTGCGAGATGCGGCGACAAGGTGAGGTTGTCGCCAGACTGCATCAGAGTGGTTTGATACCCAACGCGCTTAGCATCTGTTCTTCGTCAAACGTGAGCTTGCCATCCACGTACCTGAGAAACAGATCAAAAGAGGCGTTGTGAAAAGTGGTATACGGAAACAGTGCTTCCATTCCGTGATCAAGTGCTTCCATAACTGGACGGCACTTGATCAACTGGCTATCGAGATTCGTTCGCAGTACCGCTAGGTTAAAGCCAAGTAGGAGCGCGGCGTGCGGATCTGCCTCGTAAGGCTTCAAGGCTGATTCCCAATCATCGCGATCTAAATCAAGGCCGATGGGCCGATTGTCAGCGGGGTTTGTGTTAGCATTTTCTTGCATGGTCGATTCCTTTCTGCTTAACCGGTAGTAGGATTCGGCTGTGTAGGGTCGGCGAGTGCGCAAACACTTGTCGGCCCGCGCCGTTTGTGGGGCGCATCCTACCATCGGAATCGAGGCTGATTTCAGAATATGGGTGAGGATTTCAAATTAGGGCACTACCCCGTTGCGGGAGTGGTTGACGAAAGCTCGAAATATGCGAGCGGCACTTCCACTCACTAGTGACTCAGTCGACATACTAAGAGAACTCCGTGAGGTCCGCTCCAGGTAATGAAATCAACGGAAGTCTGCGTTGATGCAAGCCTTGCTATAAAAGTCGTTGTACCTGAAGCCGGCAGCAATAAGGCAGATGCTTTATCGACCAATGGGCGGGCGAGGAGATACAACTGATCGCTCCGGCGTTTTTCGAAGTCGAAACCGACAGTATTCTTCGGCAAAAGGTCTCGTTGCGAAGAGAATTGACATCGGATCAGGCTGAACGCGCATTCGCTTCACTCCGGGCATTGCCCATCAGAACCAAGGATTCAGCAGCAAAGAGAACGGGCCTGGCAAATCGCTTGCGAGTTTCAGTTCCCAACCGAATACGATGCCACCCATCTCGCGCTCGCGGAATTGAGCAAGTGCGACTTCTGGACGGCGGACGAAAAGTTATTCAAACAAGTCAGAGATAAATTAACTTTTGTGCAATGGCTCGGAAACTATTCCCCGGTAACGTAAAGCTTGTCTGATTCCCGCCCTTGATCTACGGTTGGAAGTTGATGGGAAACCAGCGAGCGTTACGCTGCGTGATTTTGAGTTTCCCTCATATGCTGAATGAAACGAGGGACGGCCGCGATGCACCTGAATCTGTGGGCCGGTGTGCCTTTGACTACGACGGACGAACATCAGCTTGTTTTCCCGCAATGATCATCTGCCAGAGTTCAGCACATATTTGGCGAACGTTCTCAAGTCGCGAGCAGATCAGTTTGAGATCACAGGGCAGCAACGCGATCCGCAGCAACGTAATTTTAGAGTAGCTTTTCGTTTGACCTTCACCGAACCGATCGCTTCTTCGACCGCAATTGCACCCAGCAAGCGTTTCTGGGGTGTTGCCACTGTGGCGCTGTTGGGTATTATTTGGCTCGTCCTTCGCTTTCCCAGACCCAAACGAATCGCTTCGTAAGAGGTTGTATGTACAATCTGAGCACCCGCATCCTGCTAACGCTGATAATTGTCGTCGCCGCTTGCTCACTCGCGTTCTCTCAAACAACTCCCGAACGACAAAGAAACTATCCAGCACCAGTCGAGGGCGACTATACGATCAAAGACTTCAAGTTTCGCTCAGGTGAGACTCTTCCCGAACTGAATCTTCATTATTTAACTATCGGTACACCGGCGAAAGACAACAGCGGCGTCACGCGCAACGCGGTGCTGATCATGCACGGCACTGGCGGTACGGGCGCTCAATTTCTCTCACCACAATTTGCCAACATCCTCTTTGGGCCAGGTCAACTACTCGACGCCGCTAAGTATTTCATCATTCTTCCCGACGCTATTGGACACGGTCGATCCAGCAAACCCAGCAACGGACTCCACCTGAAGTTTCCTCATTACAACTACGACGACATGGTGCTCGCGCAGTATCGACTCATTACCGAGAAACTGGGCGTCAATCATCTGCGTCTCGTAATGGGCACTTCAATGGGTGGAATGCACACGTGGGTCTGGGGTGAAACTTATCCCGACTTCATGGACGCCTTGATGCCGCTGGCGAGCATGCCGATTGAGATCGCTGGTCGCAATCGAATCATGCGGAAGATGATCATGGACGCGATTCGCAACGATCCATCCTGGAATAACGGTGAATACAAAACACAGCCAGTACAAGGCTTGACCGCGGCTCAGAATATTTTGCTACTAATGGGAAGCGCGCCGTTGCCGTGGCAAAAACAGGCGCCGACTCGTGATGCCGCCGATAAGTTCTACGAGGAGCGTGTGAAGAGTGGCGTGGCGCGAACCGATGCCAACGACATGCTCTACTACTTCGATTCATCGCGTGAATACAATCCATCTCCGCTGCTCGAGAAGATCAAAGCACCCTTGATCGCAATCAACTCTGCTGACGATCTGATCAATCCGCCTGAGTTAGGAATCATGGAGCAGGAGATCAAGCGCGTGAAGAACGGACGATACGTGCTGTTACCGATTACGGATCAAACGCGCGGGCACGGCACACATACCATCGCTTCAATCTGGCAGGGCTATCTCAAGGAACTGCTGGAAAACTCGAGCCGGCAATGAGAAATGCGAAAGTAGAATCCAGTAGGCGAGATGACGATGCGATATCATAACGTAACACCAATATCCCGGGAGCAGGCGTTAACCGCCTTTGCGTCCAATAAGGTTGAGACGATTTGCGATGCGCTGATCAGGATCACCTATCATGATCCTGATTGGCGTTCGGTTCAGGAACAATGTGTTAGGCTCGCTGAGTTTCCTGATGTCGATGTGCGAGGACTTGCGGCAACCTGTTTGGGACACTTAGCGCGGATTCATCGGAGACTCAACATAGAGGAAGTTTTACCAATGCTCCAGTCGCTTCGCAACGATCCGGATGTCGCCCCGAGAGTGTTAGACGCCCTGGATGACATACGAATGTTTATGGGGATTGATTTGTCCAAAGAAACGAAGGTGGACCACTTTTCTTCGCATTGACGAAGCAGCCGCAAACTAACTAGAACTCTATTACCGCACCAACTGACGGCAGGATGGGTAATACACGATCGAGTCGGCCAAAAACGCGACCGGTATTTGTATCGAATCCATCAAAGCCTGCATAACGCAGATTTTCGCGATTCAGTAGATTCAACACTTCGCCGGTGACTGTTAGTTTCCAGCGGTTGAAGAGAAAGGCTTTACTGACCCTAACGTCCCACCGTGCGTAATCAGGTAAACGGGTTTCGTTGCGCCGGTCGGATAAGAAATAGATGCTGTCGACTTGCCTGAAGAACCCGGGGATTGGTGGTCCACTGCCAAAACGAAAGACGCTGCTCAGATTCCATGTGTCAGTAAAACGATAACTCGCATAAACATTAAGAAGATGCCGTTGTTCGTTATCGGCAACAAACGACAAACCGGTTTGTGAGTCGGTGAGTTTAGTTCGCACATACGAATATGAGATCCAGCCGGCGAGCTTGTTTGCACTGCGTCGTTGCAAGGTCAACTCGAATCCACGCGCGTGGCCGTCTAGGGCATTTCTGAAAGGAAACTCAAGAAAAGAGATAAAACTTCCATCCAACCGCGGCTCATTGAGGCTGAAGAAGAGATTTGCGTCCTCGCGATCAAATAGCTCGAAACTCAAGCGCACGCGATCGCCCAACAACGCTTCAACGCCACCATTCACATTCGTGGCACGCTCCGCTCCCAAACTCCGCGATCCGAGCCGGCCAAAGATTTGTTCAAAATCCGGGAACTGATAATAGCGCCCCGCGGTGGCATGTACGCGCCAGTGCTCATTGATGGACCAGCTTAGCGACGCTCGTGGCGAATTCAACGTCTGCGACGTTACCTCGCTATGTTCCACGCGCAGTCCACCAGTGAACTGAAGTCGCAGGCGCTCATTACTCCAGGTATCCTGAGCGTAATACGCCTGCTCAGTTCCGTCTTCGTCAAAGGTACCGAAGTCAAAAGGAGCATTAAAAAATGAGAAGCGCTGGCTGAGACTGTTGACGTTCAAGGCTCTAACGTAAAGACCTGCTTCGAGACGATTGGAACGAGGCAGCGCAAAGCTCACATCTGAGCGTATACCAAACTGAGATCGATCGCCGTCATTGAGTGTCAGCTCATCGCGATTCACATTCTTGAAGTTTGTCTTCAATGCAAAGAAGCGCGTTTGCCAGAAGACCCGGGGATTTGGCGTAAAGTTCCAGTGCGCGTTCAAGAGAAAGTTGCGCGAGTCGCCGCGGAATACATTATTCACAAACAAGAGTTCTCGATCGCGATTGCGATCGAAGTCGAACGTGCCGTAGATGGCCGAAATGCCGAGTTGATTTTTCTCGGACACGTCGTAGAGCAGTTTCCCCTGAACGTCAGCAAAGCCGAGGACTGGCGGGTTGTTCGCAAATTGATTCTGATCGTTGATGCGACGTATCAGATAACCGGCATAACTTTTTCGCGCCGCTACCAGGTACGAACCTTTGCCACTCGAGATTGGACCATCGATTATCCCGGAAATGCCGCTTAGGGAAGCCGCTATGCGACCTGCGGCCTTCACTCGATTGCCGTCGCGAGAGTCGACATCCAGGACGGCGGCAGTTCGGTCTCCGAAGTTCGCGGGACTACCACCGCTCAGCAACGACACTGAATTAACTGCATCAGAGTTTATTACTGACAGCGAACCGGTATCGGGATAACCACCAGCGACCGTATGCACAAAATTGTCTGTGAGCACTCCGTCAAGCCACACACCGACGCGATCGAAGCCGGCGCCGCGAACGGAAAACTCGCTGCGAAAGTCGTCGTTACTGCCGACTCCGGGCAGGGTTTGGGCCGCGCGAATCGGATCGCTCAAGATAATGCTCGACGTCGCTTGCAGCTCACGCTTATTGAGGGTCTGCTCAAACGTCGAGGTCGTGCGAGTGGTTTCGAATGGATCAGGAGCAATCGTGACGTGTTCGGTTAGTGCGGCAGCATCTTCGTTCAAGGCGATTTCGACAGCGCTCTCGGTTCCCGTACCCACGTTGATCTCCTTCTTTACGAGACCATAGGTGACTGTCGTGATGTAGAGCTCTTGCGGACCAGGTGGTAATTCAAGAGTGAAAGCGCCATTGGCATCGGTGATCGTCGTCTTATCGGAGAGTTTAGCTACGACGCGAACGTTAGCCATAGCTTCGCCGGTGTTTGCATCGACAACTCTCCCTCGCAACATGACTGAACGCTCTTGTGCTAGCAATGACTGAGCGAAGAGTGGACCAGTCAACAACAGAAGCAGAACAGAGATTAGTTTCTTTAGTTTGGTGAGTTTCACGTTGATTCCGTCAACCCTTCGTTAGTGGATCAGTGGGAAGGCTTTTCGCAAAGATCAGAAGCTGGCACGCCATCTTAATCAGATACTGGCTGCTCGAGCAGAACACCGCGATGTCTGAACGCACCGTTACCTGATAACTGAACTGCGTCCGCTGGTTTGGGTCGTTGATCACGATGGGTGGCCACAACTGCGACGTTGCCGATGTATTTTCGACACTCCATCCGATCATTGTGCCGGATGTGCTCTTGCAGCCCACGGGTCCAGCGATAGCCATGGCGTCCACAACGTGCCCTGAAGGAAGATTGAATGCCGGGAAACGAATGGTGAACCGGGTCCAACTGTTATAGTCTGGTCCGCACCTACCCTTAAATGTAAAACTAACGACTCCATTTACGACGTACAGCGTGTCCGCGCCGTTTGGTCCCGCAATCGGAAGTTTTATTTCGGTCTTATCGAAAGCCTTGAAGGTCCAATTGGTAATGATGTCAGTGAATGCGTTGCGCTGAAAAGAGTAGCACGTGTACCAATCATCATAGGGCGTATCGGTTGCGGCGAGGTTGGGCGCCGTACCTCCCGTGTTTCCGCTTGTGAACTGCCACAAGCGAACTATCTTTCCGGCGTTTTGCTTACTTTGCACCCAACTCGGATTTCCTGACTGCGCGTCTGAACTGGCGGCGGCGGCGTAAAACTGAGCGCCCGGGATCGAGTCCGAGTCGTCCTTTTTACTCTCGACGAAAAGTCTCTGCTTATAGTTGTCCGGGTCAGCATATTTAGCTCGCGTGTTGTAGTCGCCGGAAAGGATCACGATGATCTTACCGCGTAATCTAGCTACCGACCGCCAGCCAGCTTTTTTGTACTTCGCGGCGGTGAAGAGCCTTCTTTTAAAGACCGACTTGATCATGTGATTGAGATCGTGCAACTGGGAGGTCAGGTCCTCCTTTGCATCGAGGTACAGCATAATAGGATCGTGGCCCGGATTGGCCTTCGCAAACTTAACCACGAGCCCTAGCCAGTCTTCGAGATTGTCCGACGATGTATTGCCTTGGTGCAAAACATCATCTCCCGTTGAATCATGGCCTATGGTAAAGGTGCCATCGTCGTAATGAATATCGAGTTCTAAGCACCGGATTCCAGAAGCGAGCTGCTCCTCGATAGACCTGACATCGCTGCTCTTGCTGTAGGAATTGTGAGTCGCCTGGAAGAAAGCCTTGTTGAACAGAGTGTCCGACATTGACTCGTACATGAGCCCTCTCCTTCATGAGTGTGTTTTCGCAATGGGCGAGGTAACCAGTGATAGTAGTTCAGCTTGTAGCTACTTTTTGCAGCCTCGTCACTAGCCTTGAGGTTGAGCTCTCACCATGACTTGAAATGCAATGCGAGCGAGTTTCTGATTGGAAGTTGCATAGACGGCAACGTCGGCGGTTACTGTCACCTGGCCATCACCGCCGTCGGTCACCACTGGGTTATCTACGGACCAGCCGACCTGCGATCCTGAAGTACTCATGACCCTACTCAGAAAGCAAACGGCGGATCCTTCCACGAATTGTGACGAAGGCACCAAGGGGCCTATCGAAAAACTGACCGTGTCTCTTTTCCAGTCTCCGCCGCCCCCGGTGAACGTAAAGTTCGCATAACCATTGAAAATGTAGAGCGACTCCTGTCCGCTAGAGAGATCAAGCTTTACCTGCTGAACCCCCTCTGTTTCGGCTGTAAACGGCATTGTGATACCTCCGGTTAAGTATTGATTAGTTGGATGAGCAACCGCCGGTACGTGAGAACGGCCCTGGTACGTGGTTAAGAATATCTTGGGCCGGCATTGTACCCGATAATGCGTTATGCCTCACTAAAAATTTTTCCGCGGTAAGACGAACTCACAAAAATGTCAACCTATTTACTTAATGTACTCACGTTTCGGGCTGGACCGCGCTTGTCAGCGTGTTCGAGAATTCGCTCGACCCAGCGGAGTTCGTTTTGCAATTGCTCGATCGTTAATTCAATCATCCAGACCGCTTCGTGATGAGGGTGGCCGACTTCCGCCATCACGTCATCCAGGGTTGCGCGTTTTTCGGCGAGGCGCTCCTCCAGGAATTTCTTTCGGCCATTCAATTGTTTTCGAAAAATGCGTGGTCGCGCCTGCCATGACAGTGCCAGCCAGATCAGAAAAGGTTGATGAACTCTCTGATTAACCCACTTCTTTGATTCCAACGCATCGGCCAGACGTTCGCGACCGAGCGCCGTAGTTTTCAGCACGCGTCGCTCTGGACCAGTAGCTGGTGAGTCGTGTGAAGCGACGCTGATCAGGCGGAGCTTAGTCAGCTTGTCTAACGAGTAGTAGATCTGCGGCCGCGAGACCGGGGCCCAATCACGAATGTTGCGGTTCTCGAGCGTCGCATTCACCTCGTAACCGTGCATCGGCCGCTCGGCCAGCAGGCTGAGGATTACCAGGTCGGGAATGGTCAGGCGCGTTTGATTTGCGCTCTCGGAGCTTTTCGAGCTCGCCGTTTTTTTCTTCTTGACAACATTCATAAGGACTATTATGCTCCCTCTAGTCCAAATTAGACTAGACTTCCTTAAATAAGACTATGATAAATAAGTCAACACCGATTCTACACGTCAAAGCGGTAGAGCCAAGCGTCAAGTTCTGGAACGAGCGCTTTGGATTCGAGTCTACGATTCAAGTGCCCGAAGGCGATCATATTGGTTTTGTCGCACTCGATAACGGTAGCATCGAATTGATGTATCAAACATACGAAGGCATGAAAAGCGACGACACGAATCCGTTGGCCCAGGCGGTGGAACAAGGACCTTCTTTTCTCTTCATGGAAGTGACGGATATCAATGCCGTCATTAGTGCTCTAAGAGGAGCTGAAGTTGTGCAGGAGTTACACGAGACGTTTTACGGCGCACAAGAGGTTGTCGCGAAAGAGCCCGGCGGCCACTTTGTGATCTTCTCGCAACTACCTCAACAACCGCAGCAATAGCAAAGAGGAAACATGCAAACTGAGTCACGTAAGCTCAAAGATCTGGTCTCGATTGGACCGGCAATGCTGGAAGATTTGGAACTGCTCGGCATTCAATCCGTGGCGCAACTCCGCCGCCGCAATCCACACAGGATGTATCGTGAACTATGCAGGTTGAAGCGGCAACAGTTGGATCCTTGCTGTCTTGATGTTTTCGTGGCGGCAGTCGCGCAAGCGAAGGACCCGGATCTGCCGATCGAGCAGCGTCAGTGGTGGTACTGGAGCAAAGTGCGCAAGGCTCGGTCTATGTGAGCGTCTGAGTCTTCAATTGTTTTCATCGACATTGCGCAGAGGCTCCTGATTCGACAACATGCGCGTCGTGTTCTCCGTCACGCTTACCGGCCGCACCATTTCTTTGGTCGTCCCTCTTCGTGGAAAATCACTCAACGAAGTTTGTTGCGGTGCAGGTAAAGCTGATCGGTCCCGATCCGTCAGACTGCTCTGAGTGAGAACCTCCCCGTCACCTTTTTCACTCTCGCGTACAAAAAGGAACGCATACAGGAATCTGAGGATCCCGACAACTCCGAGGACGAAGAAAATCACAGCCGCCAATTTGGCAACAATCTCAAATGGACCACCGTAGTCGAACATAAGTGTGGCGCACAAAGCGATGGCCCATGTGCCCAACGTTAGCATCACACTCTCGGTCGCTATCTTTCCAGCACATTGGGATCCTAAGCTTAGAATTCCACGTGGACAAGTTGTC
>JADMIO011089288.1_pt1 | contig 95751 bp, 66 predicted proteins | sample 8958161 | NCBI WGS metagenome assembly JADMIO01 (sample SAMN16585339, study PRJNA669376) | soil metagenome | isolation source: Crop rotation soil | place: USA: Cullars Rotation, Alabama | collected 2011
CGCGACAACTTGTCCACGTGGAATTCTAAGCTTAGGATCCCAATGTGCTGGAAAGAACGGTAGGACTGTTCGCCTGGTCCACCGACCTTTTCCGGTGGCGTAACACTCGTGCGGTAACAATCGGTGACGACCACGGTATGGTTGCCGACTGTCGCCTCGACGCGTCCGAGCAGCAGGTTATTCGACCGGCTACAAGCCGAGCACGCCATAACCAAGCCGCAGATGGTCAAACCGATTCGTTTACGCCACATTGCTTGCCTCCGACCGTTCAGAGTAACGAACCATCATCGCCGAAATCAATGCCTCGACTCGGTGCCTGTCATCCTTAAACTTCCTCGACCTTTTCAGCTTCTTCCTCCGGCTTCTCCTTCTTGCGAGGGCTGAATAGTTTCTTGACTCGGCGGGCTAGCCTTACTGACAACCCATAAATACGGTCGGACTCTTTCGCCAACAGTGGCGAAGCGCTGGCGAGAATCAAGACATAAAGCGCCGCAAACGGCTGCAACACAGTAAGCAAGCCGCCGGCGATAGCAAGGTTAACGATAATGATTGAAAACTCACCGCGCGCGAGCAGCGTGAAAGAGGTATTGAGTGATCCAACAGGTGAGAGCTTCGCGCGTGCTCCCACAATCATTCCAGCGATCACGACTCCAACGATTGAAAGCAAAGCCGCACTCACTGCCAGCCACGCGGCGCCGCCGAGACTGAAAGGATCAATCGACAGGCCAAAACCGAAGAAGAAGATTGCGCCGAACGAATCACGAAACGGTACGACCAGACGTTCCATGCGCTCGCTGTGTTCAGTCTCACCCAATATCAAGCCAAGGAGCAGCGCGCCGATGGACTCCGCAACGTGAATCGTCTCGCCGAGTCCGGCTAATAAAAACAAGCACGCGAAGATCACGACGACAAAGACTTCATTCGAAGAAATCCTCAACAATCGATTCAACAGTGGCGTAGCCCACCGCCCGACGACCATTAGACCGACGATAAAGCCGAGCGCGATACCACCGGATGAAGCCACGCCCGCAAACGAGCTCGCTCCGCTCAAAATGATGCCGGAAATGAGCGACAGATAGACGGCGAGGAAAACATCCTCGAACATCGTGATGCCGAGAATCAATTCGGTTTCACGATTCGCAGTGCGCCTGTAGTCGAAGAGAATCTTGGCTACGATCGCACTCGAGGAAACAGTAGTGATACCGGCAATGATAAGTGTCTCGCGCAGTGGGAATCCGGCCAGGTAACCAAAAGTGAACCCGATCGTGAAATTGATTCCGACATAAAGCGAGCCGCCGGCCAGGATGGATCTACCTGCTGCAATTAAGCGTGTGACATTGGATTCCAGACCCAGATAAAAGAGAAGGAACAGCACACCCATTCGACCCATGAATGCGATCAGCGACTGGGTCTCGATGAAGCGAAAGTCGAAGACGCCAATCTGCGGAGCATGAGGTCCGACCGCCATGCCAATGAGAATCAAGAACGGCACGTTCGATAGACCAAGTTTATGGGCCACCGCGACCGCAAACGCGATTAGCAGGAGGGCCAGGCCGATTTCAAGGATGACGTTATCCATCCTTCACTCCGTGGTTCCTGCTATCAAGAGGCGCTTGAGAGCATTGATCGCACGCCGGTCGCCGGCGACGATTAGTGTCGCGCCGGCGTTCAGAACGGTGTGGGCTTCCGGGTTAGTGCGCTTCGTCTGATCCGGTTCAATAATTGAGACAATGGATGCGCCCGTGCGTGTACGAACCTGGAGCTCGCGGATGGTCCTGCCGATGCACGCCGCGCCCGGCTCGATCGTGAACCACTCCAGCACTAAATCCTCGAGGATCACCTCCGCCATGGGCAGGCTGCGCGGCACGTACGTTAAGCCGCCGATGATGCCCGCGATCTGCCGTGCTTCGCCGTCAGAGAGTCGCAGGACAGACGAAGCTCGATCCAGGTTGCGGCGAGTGAAGTGATACAGCTCGCGTGTGCCGTCGTCGTGAATGACTATCACCAATCGATCGCCGCTGGTTGTTTCGACCTGAAATTTGCGACCCACACCGGGAAGAAATGTTTCGCTGATAGACATGACCGCAGATCACTCCGTGTTTTCTTCAGGACTCGCACCAAACCTCGATAACTCCATGCCGATGTTACTTTAGTTTCACCAGGTTCTCACAACTTCGCGAGGCACCTTCTTACTTCCTTTAATTGGTGCGATGATCTAACACACATTGATGTAATAGTTGTTTTGTGAGTGAGATGGCTTTGCACAAAAATGGCTTTAGCCTGTGAAGCAGGCGTAAGCATAAAGCCTGGGGCGTAAGCCCCAGGATCAAATCACAAAACAAACACAGAGCCCGCGATAGCGGGCGACAGCGTGAAAATCTTCAAGGCTTTCGCCCGCTGTCGCGGGCTCCGGCCTCTTTTTGTTGGCACGTAACCTGGGGCTTGCGCCCCAGGCTTTATGCTTACGCCTGCTATCGCAGGCTAAGAAACACCCTGTTCGATTTTGTGCAAAGCCGAGCGAGATATTGAAATCTCACGGCGGCCACTTCATTAACTTCTAACTACGAAGGAAGAAAAGATGAGCAAACCAGTTCGAATTCTCGGAATCGCCGGCAGTCTTCGGCGTGACTCGTATAACCGCGCCACTTTGCGAGCCGCGACTGAACTCGCTCCTGAAGGCGCTGCAATCGAAACTTTTGAGCTTGACGGTATCCCGGGCTTTAATCAGGACGAGGAAAAGAATCCGCCCGCCAAAGTTGTAGAACTGAAGAAGCGGGTACGCGACGCCGACGCCATTCTCTTCGTGACGCCGGAGTACAACTACTCCGTTCCCGGCGTGCTGAAGAACGCGATTGATTGGGCCTCGAGACCTTATGGTGACAGCGCGTGGGATGGTAAACCTGCGGCAATCATGGGCGCTTCAGTCGGAGCAATCGGGACGGCGCGCGCTCAATACCACCTGCGTCAGATGATGGTCTTCCTCAACATGTTTCCTGTCAATCAGCCGGAGGTAATGATCGCCAATGCCTCCGAACGCTTCGATCTGCACGGGAATCTGACGGATAATGCGTCGAAACAATTCATTCGCCAGTTACTTCAGAATCTGGTGGACTGGACCAAACGAATCAGCTAGCACGGCGGTGCTATGAGACGCGAGAAGCTTGACCCTCCGATTGATTTGGACTACGACCACGTACTTGGGCCACCCGATGCGCAGCTAACGCTTGTCGAGTACGGGAGCTACGCGTGTCCTTACTGCCATGCCGTGCACGACGTTATCGCGGGCTTGCGGAACCGGTTCGGAGAGCGAATGCGGTACGTGTTCCGGCACCTCCCCATGGCTGACAACGAGGACGCGTTACGCGCCTCCGAATTGGCCGAGTATGCGGCTGAAACCACCGGACGGTTCTGGGGAGTTCACGCGGCCTTGATGGAGCGCGGGCCTGTGTTCTCCGAGGACGACTTCGGACGGATTGCACGCGAGTTCAACCTGCCGAGCGCAGCGGAGCACGAGCCCGCGTTAGCTGCGGCGCGGGAGCGTGTGCATGAGGATGCGGAGAGTGCGCGACGTAGCGGTGTGCGCGTGACGCCGACCTTTTTTTATCAACGGCCGCCCATCGTGACGGCAGCGTGGCTCGCTGTGCGGAGCGGTATTGCGGTGAAACCCGACGCGTACTCGTGGCGCCAGTTGATCGGTGCAGGCGCGTTGGGAGGAATCGGGTTCACGATGTCGCTCTTTATCGCTGGACTGGCGTTCCCCAACGCCGCGGATTACGCCGCCGCCAAAATCGCAATCTTCATTGCGTCAGTCATCGCCGCCGTGGTGGGAATGATCATTCTCTATCCGCGCCGCGAGGAAGAAAGCGAGTCAGAGTTACCCGACGAAACCGCCGTCGGTTGTGCGATTTGACTAAGTCTCTGCGTCCTCTGCGTATCTCTGCGTCCTCTGCGTTAACGGGCCATTTCAACGCAGAGGACGCAGAGATACGCAGAGGACGCAGAGAGAGGGAGGAGAATTCATGACAACCGAACGGCACGACCAGCCACCTTCGACTTCCGTTGCGGATGTGCTGGCCGATCAGCAGGAAACCTCCGTTTGGCAGGAAGGTGTTTACAAGGAACTACACGCGCATCCGGAGCTGAGCTTTCAGGAGACTAAAACTGCCACCCTTGTGTCGTCGAAACTCAAGGGCTTCGGCTACGAAGTCTTCGACGGTGTTGGTCGTACCGGAGTAGTCGGCATCCTGCGGAATGGTGAAGGGCAGACGGTACTCGCGCGAGCTGACATGGACGCACTTCCCGTGCGGGAAAACACGGGACTGCCCTACGCTTCGACAGCGACAGCAGTTGACGACGCGGGTAACACCGTCGGCGTCGCACATGCCTGCGGTCATGACGCGCACGTGACGTGTCTGTTGGGCGCGGCTGAACTCCTCGCGCACGCTCAGCAGTCGTGGGGCGGAACCTTCATCGCGTTGTTCCAACCTGCGGAAGAGGTCGCCGGCGGCGCGAAAGCAATGATCGACGCCGGGCTGCGCGATCGTATTTCGAAACCTGACGTCGCGTTCGCCCAGCACGTGCTCGCCATACCCGGCGGGAAAGATCGGCACACAGATCGGTCCTGTGCTCTCCGCCGGGGACAGCATTCGCATCACCGTGTACGGCAAGGGAGCGCATGGCTCAATGCCTCACAACAGCGTAGACCCCGTGGTGCTCGCGGCGCTCGTGGTCCTGCGCCTGCAGACGATTGTTTCGCGCGAGACGAAGCCGGGCGAGTTTGCCGTGCTGACTGTGGGCAGCAGTGTGGCTGGTTCGAAGAGCAACATCATCCCCGATCGCGCGGTGCTACTCGCGAATCTGCGGACTTACGATACGGCGGTGCGCCGGAGAATGATCGCCAGCATCGAGCGCATGGTCAAAGCCGAGTGCGAGGCGTCGGGCTCACCGCGTCCACCTGAATTCGAGTATTTCGATCAGTATCCGCTCACCGACAACAACCCGGAAGTGACCGAAAAAATCACGTCCGCATTCCGGAGCCATTTCGGAGCAGAGACTGTCTTCGACCTCGGACGGCAGACTGCCAGCGAAGATTTCAGCGGTATCCCGGACGCGTTCGGCACTCCCTATACTTACTGGGGGGTTGGTTGCATCGATCCCGAGAAGTATCAACGCGCTCTCGCTGCCGGGCGCGTGGAGCAGGACATCCCTGTCAACCACTCGGAATACTTTGCCCCGGTCATTGAGCCAACGCTATCTCACGGCACCGAGGCACTCGTGGTTGCCGCTTTGACGTACTTGGCGAAGGAGGACACCGCAATTTGCTCCAGCCCTCGGTAAGTCAGGAAGCCTTGAACGCCCTGGCGGAGTTCCAGACGTATGCGGCGGGCACGCTACTGGTGCTCGACCTTATCGGCACGTTCGTGTTTGCCCTGAGCGGCGCGGTAGCTGGCGTCAGAGAACGTCTCGATCTGTTTGGCGTGCTTGTACTGTCGTTCGCGGCAGCCAGCGCCGGTGGCATTATGCGCGACCTGTTGATCGGCGCGGTGCCGCCCGCAGCAATCAGCGACTGGCGTTACCTCGCAGTCTCACTCGTCGCCGGTCTGCTCGTGTTCTTTTGGTATCCGATCAGTGAACGGATACGCAATCTGCGCAACCACGTGTTGATTTTCGATGCGGCGGGCCTGGCGCTCTTCGCCGTTGTCGGCACGCAAAAGGCGCTTGGCTACAGACTCAACCCGATCATGGCCGCGCTGCTCGGCGTGTTGACGGGAATTGGTGGCGGCATGTTGCGCGATGTGCTTGTCACACAAGTCCCCACCGTCTTGCGTGCTGAACTATATGCTGTCGCTGCCCTCGCAGGCGCGGTTGTAGTGGTAGTGGGTCACGTGCTGAATCTTCCACCCACTGCGATGGCAATTGCCGGCGCCGCCATCTGCTTCGGAATCCGCTTTGTCGCGATACGGCGCGGCTGGCGCCTGCCCGTGGCCGGCGTGCGGCGCCGGGCTAATTCCGAAGCCGACGAAGCGGACGTCGCGGACGATCGGGACGACGAGCGATGAGCACCACGCTTCAACGCGAACGAATCGAGCGTGCGAGTGCGCCGCCAATGCGCGAACTCGCCGACCAGGCCTTTTCGCGTGCTGCTGGTGCGCCGCTCGTCGAGGGCAACAGCGTTCGTTTGCTCATAGACGCAAAAGAGAATTACCCCGCCTGGCTTGATGCTATCCGCGAAGCGGAACATCACATCAACTTCGAGAGCTACATCATTCACGAAGACAGTGCCGGGTGGAGGTTCGCCGACGCGCTTGTCGCGAAAGCGAGGGAGGGGGTGCGGGTGCGCTTAATCTACGACTGGATGGGCGGCTTCGGTAAGACTTCGCGCTCGTTCTGGAATCACCTGCGCGCGGGTGGGGTCGAGGTGCGCTGTTACAACCCGCCGCGCTTCGATTCACCGCTGGGCTGGCTCTCGCGCGACCATCGCAAGATGCTTTCAGTGGACGGGCAGGTCGGTTTCATTACTGGTCTATGCGTCGGGCGGATGTGGGAGGGCATTCCCGAAAAGAATATTGAGCCGTGGCGCGACACGGGAGTTGAAGTGCGCGGCAGGGCCGTCGCAAATATCGAGCGTGCGTTCGCGCAAGTCTGGACCATCCTCGGCGAGCCGATTCCCGAACATGAGTTAGTTGACCGAGCCTTCAGAGATGCTAAGGGTGACGTGGGGTTGCGAGTCATAGCAACCATGCCTGCGACTGCGGGGCTTCTTCGCGTGGATCAACTTGTCGCCGCGCTGGCACGAAAGCGCTTGTGGTTGACTGATGCCTACTACGCCGGGACGACAATGTACGTACAGGGTTTGCGGGCGGCGGCGCAGGACGGTGTTGACGTGCGATTGCTCGTGCCGAACGGGACTGACATTCCTCTCTTGCGACCGCTATCGAGAGCTGGATATCGCCCGTTGTTGGAAGCTGGTGTCCGTGTTTTCGAATGGAACGGCACTATGCTGCACGCGAAAACTGCTGTCGCGGACGGACATTGGGCACGCGTCGGTTCGACGAACCTCAACATAGCAAGTTGGTTTGGCAATTGTGAGTTGGATGCGGTAGTCGAAGACGAAGTGTTTGCGCGTTTGATGGAGGATACATATCTTCATGACCTGGAGAATTCGACTGAGGTCGTTTTGGATGCTCAACACAAAATCCACGCGCCCAACGAATCGGCCCAACCGCATCCGGTGATGTCGAGCGGTGGGGGAAGTGGCGGGCGTGCGGCAGCCGGAGCGCTTCGCCTCGGGAACGCCATCGGCGCGGCCTTCACGAATCGCCGCGTGCTCGAGCCGGTCGAGGCGCACATCATGTTGACGACTGGCGGGCTGTTGTTGGCGTTAGCGATTCTCTTCTGGTTCTTTCCGCGGGTGCTGGTCTATCCGCTCGTGGTGGTATTCGTGTGGAACGCCCTGGCGTTGCTTTACAAGGGCTACAAACTGCAGCGCGAAGGCAGTGAAGGAAAGAGAGATTGAGTTCATAGCCGAAATTCGGCGACGACGGGCAGGTGGTCTGAAGCGATTAAGGCGAGTCGAGTGCGATGAATCGACACCTTTACTGCCTCGAGTGGGAAGTCGTAGTAGATGTGGTCCACGTGGGCCAACGGCAGAATGCCGGGATAACTGCGGGCGCGGCCGATGCGCCGCCGGGGTTCAGCAATTTTGAAGTTGGTCTCGAGCAGATGTGACGCGAGTCCCCGCGGCCACTCATTGAAATCGCCGAGTACGAGCCGCGGGGCTGCATCGGGCTCGCCATCATTCATGATGTCGAGCAGCCGTTTCGACTGATAGCGTCGCTCGAAGTAACCGGTTCCGAGGTGCACATTAAAGATTCGCAGCCGGTGCGTGGCTACTTGCGTACCTAATTCCAGAACAACTTCCAAACAGCCGCGCGGCTCATAGTTGCGCCAGCTAACGTCGTGGTTATGACTCGCCGCGATCGGCAAGCGCGTCAACACCGCGTTTCCATAGGCCGCGCCATGCAGACGACGATTGCCGCCGATCCGGTAATCGTGTCCGAGCTCGTCCGCGATCCAGCGCACCTGATTGTGCTGGCGATCCGCGTGGTCCATTCCTACGACTTCCTGTAAAGCAATGATATCGGCGCCGGTTTGTTTCAAAACCCCGACGATCCGCTCTGGACGCACACGGCGATCAAGCCCGCGGCATTTATGAATGTTGTAAGTAGCTATCGTAAAAGCAAACATTTGCCGAGCGCTGCACAGTTTACCGCGAGGTTGCTATGCGATGCCGTTTTCTTTGCAGGCGACTGAGGCTCATTTTTCTCGCCCATAGTTGTTTTGCTGACAAACCCCGACGTCTTCGGTTTCTTATCTGGTTTCGCAAACGTTTGTATTCGTCGTGGACTACTCCTTCACCCTGACGTCCACGTCCTGCTGTTTTGTAATGATCCATTTTGATGTTGTTTTTGCTACTCAACCTTGTCTCCTTTCTTCCAATTGTTACCTATTAATTTAAGGTGAATCGTAATGTGTCGCGAGGGTGATAACTCCTGCTATCCGCAGGTGATATCACGGTTACGCGCTGGGCAGGTTCAGCTTACTCTTGGATTGCGTGAAGGTAATTTGAAAGTAAGGAGGAAGTAAGACTATGGGTGCAACGAGAGACGAAATGAAAGCGGTTGAGAGGTGGGAGAATGAGGGTGGCAGAGTGTCACCACAACGTGCGGAGGGTGGTCTAAGTGAGAAGTAAATTAACAATAGGAAAGCGGCGTTATCGTAAATTCGCCTGGATGTTTAGTGCGAGTGCCATCGTCATTGCGCTGCCGTGTTGAGAGCAGGCTGCGGTGCTTTATGTGCTCTCAACTTTGGTCGTATGCGCATTGTTGGTCGTCGTTATGTTTTCCAATCTTGAAGCTCGAGACAGGGAAGTCGAAAACATTGTGGATCGGGTCAGTACAGGGAGTGGTAGCGACCTGGTTAATCATTAGAGTCCAGAAGACCTAATGTAAATGTCATATTCAATATTTACCCCTCTTTGTCTCAAAAGTCTTAGCCTGCGAAGCAGGCGTAAGCATAAAGCCTGGGGCGTCAGCCCCAGGATCAAATCACAAACAAACCCAGAGCCCGCGATAGCGGGCGACAGCGTGAAATGTTAAGGCTTTCGCCCGCTGTCGCGGGCTCCCGCCCTTTCTTATTGGCACGTTAACCTGGGGCTTACACCCCAGGCTTTATGCTAACGCCTGCTATCGCAGGCTAAGAAACAGGCTTTATGCTAACGCCTGCTATCGCAGGCTAAGAAACAGGCTTTATGCCTACGCCTGCTATCGCAGGCTAAGAAACAGGCTTTATGCCTACGCCTGCTATCGCAGGCAAGAAACATCGTTTGATCGATTTTTTGTGCGTTAACTTGCTCGATTACGTACGACCTCGACCGAGCAATGTGCCTTCGTAACCAGCGCGGTTGCCACACTGCCGAGTTGAAATCGTTCAATAGCACCGCTGAACCGGCGTCCTCCGACGAAGATTGAATCGGCATCCCAGGCCTGGGTCCGATCAATCAGCACGTGACGCGGATCACCCTTCTCCCACACGACAGCAGTCTTCAATCCTATTTGACTCAACGCATTCTCGGCCCACGCCACCATCCGCCCGGCAGTGAGTGCGAACATTGGAGAGCTGCCATCGTCAACGGCGATGATTTGTACCTCAGTTCCATAAGGCCAAACGCGGCCGCCCACCGCACGAACCGCGTGTTCGGCTTCGGCTGACGCGTCCACACCGATAACAAGCCTTGGGGGCTCATTCAGATTTTTTTCGAGATCACCGCGCGACACGCGAACGGAGTGATCCGAATCGGTGACAACCTTTTTCGAAACGCTGCCGAGAATGAATCGACTGACCGCGGAACGCCCATGCGATCCGACAACAATTAGATCCGGTTTCCACTCGTCAGCCTTGCTAATCAGTTCCAACGCAGCCGAGCCGGCGAGTGTTTCCGCACTTACATTCCAACGCGGAAAATACGATCGCACTTGCTCTTTTGCTCGGTTGGCAAACTCTTCAGCCTCCTTTAACACGCGCTCTGTTTCCCTCTGCGCGTATGCCAGGCCAGCAGTCACTCTGCGGGACATGAGTGCTTCCCCCGCCAACTCATAGGCCGGCGTTGCGGGAACCATCATGACATCGGCAACGGACACGATTAGAGCCTCTGCTTCAACCGGTAAACCAGCTCGCTGCAGATCAACCAACGCAGCATCGGCGCTCTGTGAGCCATCATGGGCAATCAATATCTTCATCATCATGTAACTATTCTAAAAGTATAAGGATCGAAGAAATAGCGTAATAACGCTTAATTAGAGCGGGTGTTATCACCCGATGTGGCCGTTACTTCAACACCGCTACGCGCGCGGGTCGGAGAAGTTTGCCGTTCATCAGGTAACCTCGTCGATGCTCGCTGTATACTGTGCTGGATTGTTCTCCATCACCGTCGATCATAGTAAGCGCCTCGTGAATTTCCGGATCGAATACTTCGCCTTCACTTTCAAATGCGGTGACTCCGTGCGCTTCAAGAAGATTGTTGAAGCGCTGTTGGATCAAGCGGAGACCGTCGGCGACTGCATCGGATGTTTCGCCGATGTGCAGCAGCGCCCGGTCGAAATCGTCCTTAACGTCGAGAAGCGCAAGCAGAACTTCGCGTTTGCCGGTCTCTTCCGCAAGCGCACGTTCCTCTTTCGTCCGCCGGCGGTAGTTATCAAATTCAGCCAACAACCGCAGGTGTCGTTCGCGCCCGGTATTTAGATCTTCCTGACGTCGCGCTCCGTCTCCTTCGTTAACTTCATAGATGCCGTTATCTGATAGTGTTGTGTCTTGTGCGAACTCTAAGCTTTGCATGGCATTCACTCCTTTACTCTTATCCACAAGTCTTTTGAAGAGTAATCGTCCATAACGATCGAGCGCGAGAGTGTTTTCACGCGTGGAGTGCAGGAGTTATCTCGGTGACGGTTTGTTATACTTCGCATAAAGCGATCAATTCAGAGGTAGCAATGAGCATTCGAGGGCGACTACTGACATTAGCAGTTGGAGGTGTTCTTCCGCTGCTGATAGTCGGCCTCGCGGTGCTGTGGATAGTTTGGAATGAAAAGCGACATCAGCTAAATGAGTCTTTAGAGCAGCAGGCGGAGTTAGTGGGAGTAGTGTTCGACCGCTGGCTTGACGCTCAATACCAACCGCTCAGAACAATTGCCTCGTACCCTCCTGATCATCTCAACGATCCTTCCGCTCTCAAAGGCAATCTGCACGCAACGATTGTCGGTCGCCCGCATTGGGCCGATTTGCGCGTTTTAGACTCGACCGGAAAAGTAATGGCGATCGAACCCGCCGGCGCGGGTAATCTGCCTTCTGGATTGAGCGACAGGCTGCTCGACGAAGCGAAGCGTGGTGCTTCCGACATAGAAACGGATTGGACGCGGGGAGAAGGACATTACCTGCTTGCGGTAGAAGCTCCCGCGGAAGGCGGCGCCGTAATCGCACGTATCGAAGGATCGGCGTTAAAGGACGCTCTGCACGGCATTACTTTGCCTGAGCGAGCGGTTGTTACCTTACTCGATCAAAATAATCGCATCATCTATCGCAGCCAAACCGCAGAATCCTCATTGGGCCTGGACCTGAGCGGGATGAATAAACTGTCGGCGCTAAACCAGCGTAGTACCGCAGTCGTCGTCACGAAAAGTTCGGTCGACGACGTCGAGCGCGTTTACGGTTTAAGCCGCGTCGGCAATACAGGCTACGTAGTCATGGTGGGTGTCCAAAGCGCCATTCTTTATGCGTCAGCCTGGCGACAACTAATGGGCTATGCCGTCGCCGGCTTGATAGTTGTGTTTTGCGCAGTGACGGCCGCACTACTAATCGCACGCAGTATCGCCCGTCCTGTTCGTCTCCTCAGTTTTGCCGCCGAGGAGTTTGGCAGCGGAAATTTCTCGGCGCGTGCGCCTGCTGAAGGACGCGACGAGATGTCGAGCCTGGGCCGGAACTTCAATGCGATGGCAGAGCGTCTACAGAAAAGAGAAGAAAGGTACGCTCAGTTAGATCAAATGAAATCTGAGTTTGTCTCGACTGTCTCGCACGAGCTGCGTACACCTTTGACGACGATCAAAGCGCTGACGCGGCTTTTAATGCGCGAAGGACTGGATGAGACAAAACGGCGTGAGTACATCGAAACGATTTCAGTCGAGTGTGATCGTCAAATCGATCTCGTTCTCAATCTGCTCGACCTTTCACGCATCGAGGGTGGTGTTCTGCGTGTCACACACGAACGAGTCGATGTGCAGGAAGTGATCTCCTCTGTCGTTAAATCCGAAACACGATCGGCCGAAAAGAGAAGGCACGATCTTCGATTAGATCCCCACGTTGAAGTTCCGCCGGTTTGCGGTGATCCGAAAGAGCTTCGTCGCGTTTTGTCGAACATAGTCGAGAATGCCATCAAGTACACGCCGGATGGTGGGCGCATCGTTTTGTCTGCGGTCCAACAGGATGGCCACGTAGCGATTAGCGTCGCCGACAATGGCCGTGGCATCCCACCGGAAGATATGCCGATTTTGTTCGACAAGTTTCATCGAGGCCGTCCAGCGCCTCATTCCGAAGCTATGCGTGGGGCCACGACGGATGCTGAATTGCTGGAGGACGCCGATGTTTCCGGCGTGGGCCTCGGCTTATACTTGGCGCGAAATGTGATGGAGCAGATGGGCGGGCGCATTACCGTGGAGAGCGAGGTTGGCCGCGGCAGCACGTTCAAACTGCACCTGCCCGTTTGGCGTGACGGTGGATGTAATGAGGAGGGCGCCGATGGCAAAACAGTTGTTGGTCGTCGACGATGATCCTGGTCTTTTGCTGGCAGTGTCGGAAACGATGCGCGCCGAAGGTTACGAGGTGCAGACGGCTCGCCGCGGCAGGGAAGCGATGATCCGCGTTGCCGAATCTGTTCCCGACTTGATCATCAGCGACATTCGCATGCCTGGCATGGATGGCTACGCTCTTGTACGTAATCTGCGCGCCTCACCCCGTACGCGTCTCGTACCTATCGTCTTCCTCACGGCCAAAGACGAAACAGCCGATCGCATTGCGGGATTTCGTACCGGGGTGGACGCCTACGTCACGAAACCTTTCGAGACCGAAGAGCTGGTAGCCATAGTGAAGAGCATTCTCGAAAGAGTACATCGCACTCATTCTGATCTTGCGCGGATGTTTGGGGATCAGGAAGACACCGCTGTCGACCTTGTACGTGATGAAGAACTAACAGACGCAGAGTGGCGCGTTGCTGAAGCAGTCGCGCGTGGCCTCTCAAACAAGGAAATTGCGGCGGAGCTAAAGCTCAGTTTAAGAACAATCGAGGGTCACATCAGCCGTATCCTCGATAAGAAAAACCTGAGCAACCGCGTCGAATTAGCCCTACACGTGCGAGAACGACGCCAACCGGATTAACCTCACTCGCTCACCTCTCACACAACAACCCTCAGGTGTAAATACGCGCAAAATTCAGGTGTTAATACGCTACTTCGCGGGTGGCTTAGCGACTAGTCTAAGCATTGTTGGGAACGCAGATAAGGAGTAGCTCAAGGATGGGTTTAGCGGACACTAAATACGTTGTTTTGTTAGAAGACAGATTTACCAAGCCCGCAACCGAAAGGTGGTCAGAAACTCTGCGGCGTTGGCTTGTGCAGTGTCCGAAGTGCGCCGAGATCATGTTAGCGGTCGGAGCACGGGAAAACGAACGTTACGTCTGCAGGGATTGTGGACATAGTTTCACCATCAGGGCTGCAAACAGAAAGTTTCCTGATTCGGGATCTACGAAAGCGAACGTTTAGGAGTGGAGAATCGAAATGTCTTATCAAGGACCAAGGTTGATTAAGGAGCCGGAACTTCGTTGGCCCATTGTATTGCTCGCCGCATTGATGACCGGCGTGATCACTTTGCTCGTCGTGGTGATGCATTACGTCGCTTCGACAAGTTCATCAACGGATCCTTCGTCAAAGCGGCTCGAATGGATGATCCAAGCGGGACAGCCGGGCTTTGATCGTTTCAAACAACAGATCGCCGTCGAGCAAGTAATGGGCAATGAAAAAGTGCACCCATTTAATGACGTGGCAGTTGAGTTGACGGCGTTGGTTAGAAATCAAACGGGACGAACCATCAACGGGCTGGAAATGCGGGGAGCGATCCTGGACACAGCAGAGTCGACTTTGCGGGAACGAACTGTTGCGGTAATTCCGGTGCAACAAACAGCTCTCGAGAATGAGGAAGCAATCAATGTTCGCATTTTGCTGGAAGGCGTAAACAGGGACTCAGACCGCGCACGTGCGGTGCTGGAAGTTACCGGAATTACATTTGAATGAGCGCTGTGTCCGAAAGTGAGCGTGAGGTGACGATCGTGGAGGCAGTACTTGAACAAGCTGGGATAGAGCGACCCGGATTTGTACCCGGTCATGTCAGCCGGGTTAAGAATGTTTTCAGACGGGTGTTCGGATGTTGGCACCGGCAGATGAGTCTGCCATTTACCCGAAGAGGCGAGACGTATCGCACGTGTGTAGATTGTGGAGCTCGTCGCCAGTATGACCTTAAACAGTGGAAGATGGTCGGACCTTTTTACCATCCGGAAGATGAATGAAAGGATTCGACAGAGCCGGTTCTTAGATTTCTCTGGGCAACCTCTGTGTTCTCTGTGTCTCTGTGGTGTGTTTTTGCCCGGTTTTCGTAAACCAGAGACACAGAGAACACAGAGGTTGCACAGAGAAAAGCGCGAGCGAGATTCTTAGTGCAAGTCGGCGAGTTATGAAATCAGGAAGAGAGACATAATGAGACTATTAATTGCAGTAGATACGATCACAAGTTTGGATATTGTTCTTAACGCTATCGAGGCGCGTTCGTGGCCGAAGGGAACTGAGGCCGACGTTCTTTCCGTGGTGGAAGACGAAACCATTCCCCCTGAAACCTGGCGCACCGAAGGTTACGGATTAAGTGCCGTACGTTATGAGATGCGTAGACGAGGCGAACAAGTAAGCGCCCTGGCAATCGAGCGCCTGCGAGCGATGGGAATTCCAGCTCAGGTCACCATCATGCGAGGCGATCCGGCATTTCTGATTCCGTTTGCGGCTCGAAACTGGTCTTCGGATTTGATCCTGATTCGCGCAAACAACCGGATGGATTTTCGAAACTGGTTGCTTGGTAGCGTGGCAAAGTCAGTGGTCGATTCGGCTGATTGTTCGGTTGAAGTCGTTCGCACGCCAATCGCACCGCAGTCGAGCGGGATGAAAATTCTCCTTGCGACCGACGGATCCGATGCTGCCGTAGCTGCATCCGAGGCGGTGGCTGAGATGAATCTCCCGGAAGATACTGAAGTCAGGGTGGTGAGCGTCGTTAATCCGATCAGTTATTCACTCGAGGAGATTGGCTTGTCTCGTGGAAACGAAACCGAACGCGCGCATCATGCAATCGGCAAGGCTGTTAACGCATTACGTACTGCGCCACTGAAGATCACTGCGGAAGTGGTCGCCGGGAGTAAGGTCCGGCAGATCCTCGCGCGAGCAAAAGATTGGAATGCTGATCTCATTATGGTCGGCGACGAGGAGCGCAGAGGGTTACAGCGAGTGATGTCTCGCGGGACAGCCGCAGGTGTTGCAAACCGAGCGCATTGTTCTGTCAGGGTGGTCCGTAGAAAGAACGCTGAGCAGGATACCGGCGCGGATTATAGGGTCGATTCCTTTAGGAACGCAGCGTAATGAAAGATTGGAGCATTAAAAATGGCGAAGAGAGCTAAAAAAACGACGACTATTTACATCACGGAGCCGGATTATCACCGTCTTAGCGCGTTGATCGAAAAGACGCGCGAAACGAACGGCGCCGATCGTGAATACCTTAATAAGCTGGAAGCAGAATTGGACCGCGCAGAGATTGTGGATCCTAAAGAGATGCCGGCAAACGTAATCACGATGCGGTCAACGGTGCGACTAAAGGATCTAGTGAGCGGAGACGAGAACACGTATTCACTCGTGTTTCCGACAGAAGCGGATTTCAGTAGCGGGAAAATCTCCGTGCTCGCACCGGTTGGTACCGCCATTCTCGGTTACCGAACCGGCGACACGATCGAGTGGACCGTGCCCTCGGGCTTGCGCAGACTCAAGGTGGACGAAATCATTTATCAGCCAGAGGCGGCTGGGCACTTTGATCTCTGATTCGGTGTGCCGAATGAAAACGAATCAACGCTGACGCCTGAACAGCAACGGACCACGCGCGCTTGGAGAATTTCAAAATATGATGTTCGTGCAGTCCGGAGTCGACGGCCAGCTTGTTCGACTCGGATCCTTTTTTACCAGCACTACGCCCGGCCCGCCGCTTGGTGTGTCGTAAAGAAGAAAGTACGAGCTGTTGTTGGCCTCGCTGGCCCCATCGGCGGCCGCTGTAGAGACTACTGCAATGACAGCCCCATTCAGAGTTTCCGTAGTACCTTTCGCCACAAATCGTGATTTAGCGGCGAACGGGTTAATCTGCGCGAGATTTAGGTGCGTGCTCGTGAAGGCCCGAGGCGAAGATCCATTAGTGCGCGGCCAGCCGATCGCGCTGCCATCCCTGGCCGACTACTCACGGCACGATATCGAACTTGACCAGGCGCCGCGGGTGCAGGTATTTGAACTGTGCCGTTATTTGGCTGACATCGCGCGTGATCAGGTGCTGGCGACACCGCAGGAACAGCGTGTCAGCGTCCTCCCGGAAATGGAGCAGATTCTGCAATTGGAAGAATGGCATCACCCGAATGTGGTTGATGATGAGGAGCGGCCGAGCGGTTCAGAAACGTTCCGGCAACTTGCTCGCGTGCTTGCCACTGGGGAGGTGGGACTATATAGACCATCGCAACCGCCAAACACTCATTGGCGAAATTGGCCTGAAGCTGGAAGGCTCTAGATTGCCCTATTCTTCAACATGCCGCTTATCGAGACATTGGATCCTAACCAGACCCCCGGGTCTTATTGCGAGACCAGCGTATTGAGCGACATTGCGAGCTCGATCCTCGTCAGACTGCGCGACGGGTTGAACGCGTTGCCGTCGAGCGAAACAAAGCCTCGCTGCAGTGCGACGGCGACGTAGCCTCGCCACGCGATGGGTATCGACGAGGCATCGGAGACTGTCAGCGGCAGCGAAGCGGAGGCGGCTTGAGAACCGAGACCGGCAGCTTTAACGAACGCGATCGCTGCCGCAAGTTTCGTGGCTCCGTTGTAAGGATAGAAGTTCCTGCCGGGGGTCGCATCATAAAACAATGGACCACACGAGCACGACTGGGCGCTCTCGACAGCATTCCGCGAATACGAGTCACGAACATCGGTGAACATCGGAGCGGACGCCATGTACTGCGGAACGAGACCCGCTCGGACCAGTGCCTCAGCAAGTTCAAAGCGGCTGACGTTCGCGGTTGGACGGAATTTTCGTCCTTCCGGCAACATCAGATTTGCAAGCAAACTCCTTTCGACTTGGGCGACCTGGTCAGTCGAGAGAGTTGACTCGTCGAGCATGACGGGATACTCAACCTGCGTTACCTCGACCGCGCCGAAGACTTGCTGGCTCGTTCCCACATTACCGGAATGCGATATCGACGCCCGAAGCGTTTGGCTCGCCGGATTGCGGAGCACGACTTTCTCACGGCGTGCGGTGAAGCCAGGCAGGTTGAGATAGTTCGATTCACCCAGCATTGAGCCCGATTGATCATAAACTCTCAGTCCAAAATCGTTTGTACTGAGATTCCAATAAATATTGACGCCGACCTCAATTGTGTTTTGCGGGATAGCGACGTTGGCTGAGCTTGTCAGAGTCGGAACCACGGTCTGCTCAAATGTCTGCGATGTACGCGTGACGAACCGGATGGCGTTGTTCGAGAGCGTTGAGCGAAATCCGCCCATACGGCGTTCCGGAAATGCGGCTTCGAGCACCGCGGCGTACGTGTTGAGCATCCCGGCGCCGGCTTCGTGGAAAAAGTATCGAGGCATCGGCGTTGCCGTGCGGCTTAAGATGTCCTTGACGTCGGCCGGAGTCAGGTTCGGATTCACTTCAAGCATCAGGGCGATCGCTCCGGCAACTTGCGGGGCCGAGAACGAGGTGCCGGTCGCAGTGGTGTAGTACGGCATTTCGGTTGGCGACAGACGCTGCACGTCTGCACCCGCAAGCCCGGAGACTCCAGTGATAGTCGGCGTGCTGCGAAGGCTGATGACGTTCGTTCCCGGAGCGACGAGTGATGGGTGCTGCAAAGCGTCGCCGAAGTTGCCGCGTGACGAATAGTCTGCGAGCCTGCCTGCCGCATCGGTCGCACCGACGCCGATCACCCACGGCGCTATCGCATACGGATTCATCGTTCCGTTCCCGGAACCGGTGTTGCCGGCTGAAAATACAACGTTAACGCCTGCGTCAGTCAGCATCTTCGTCGCCACGTTTACCGGATCGTTTATATCGAACACCGTGTCCGCCGAGAAGCTGCAGTTCACTACCCGCACGTTGTACTTGAGTCTCTTCTCCAGCAGATAATCGAATCCCGAAAGCACATACATCAGGTTTACGTCGCCGGCACTAAGCCCGAGGAGCCGCGCGCCTGGAGCAACACCGGCGAATCGTCCGGACGAGTTCGCTCCGCTTCCGGCGATCACACCGCTGACGAAGGTTCCGTGGCCAGCCAGGAGATCCGTGTTCGTTAGATTTTCGACGGGAGCTGGATAAGCAAACGAGCCGGGGACGCTTTGCGTATCGGCTAAGCGAACATTCTGAACTACTTTGCCTGCCAGATCGGCGTGCTGGCTATTGATGCCCGTGTCGAGCACGGCGACCGTCACATTGCGGCCGGTTACTGGCAACGCACCGTTCTTCTGACGCAGGTCGTTGTCTGGCGCAACGCGCTGTACGCCGGTTGTGTTGAAGTAAGGATCGGAGTTGAACGTCAGCGTGCGGTTACCGTAGAGCGAGCGGACTCTCGGCAGTTGTGAAACCGCGAGGAGCTGCGCTTTGGTCGCTGTGACATAAACTACCGGCAGCGTGCGCAAACGCGTTCCGCCCGTGATGCCAAGCTGCTGAAGCTGCGCGATGTCGGCGTCGGTTACAGATGAGTGATAGACGATCACAGCGTTTATGTTGCTGTCGTCCGTCGCGTTATTGAGAGTAATAGCAAGCTCGGGATCTACACTTTGAAGTCCCGTAACGTCGTCCGCAGTAGCGAGCGGGATGCCGTCGACCCCCGTGAGCGTAATGCCGTGCGCACCGAGGAGGGCAATACCGTCTGCCCCGGTGAGCGTAATGCCGTCCGCGCCTGTAAGCGTTATGCCCGTTGGATTGGTGAGGTCGAAAAGGACGCCAGTCGTTCCGATGCCGGTGGCCGAATCGGCGCCAGTCAAAGCGATGCCATCAGCACCCGTGAGTGTTATGCCGTCGGCTTTGATTAACGTAATACCGTCCGCGCCGGTAAGTGTGATGCCGTTCGGACCTACGTGCGCCGTGCCGTCGGCTCCTGTCAAAGTGATCCCGTCTGCTCCGGTGAGCGTGATGCCGTCAGCGCCGGTAAGAGTTATGCCGTTTGGCCGGCGCAGGATGATCGAGTCAGCTTTGTATTGCTTACCATCGGCGCCAGTGAGTGTTATGCCATCGGCTCCAGTCAACGTGATGCCGTCGGCTCCCGTAAGAGTAATGCCGTCAGCTCCGGTCAATGTAATGCCGTTTGGTCCTGTATACGTCCCTCCGTTCGGACCGACCGACGTGATGCCGTCGGCGCCCGTCAGCGTGATACCGTCCGCGCCGGTGAGCGTGATGCCGTTCGAATTGTAGTTGAAGATTCCGTCTGCGCCGGTAAGCGCTATACCGTTGACCCCAATATAGTTGATGCCGTCCGCGCCGGTCAGTGTGATTCCGTTGGACTTAACGACAGAAAGGCCAGCCCACGCGGTTTGGGCCGTGAGCAGTAGGATCAATAGGAGTGCCAGGAATCTATTCATCTGATTTGGTCGGGACCCGCGCTTCCGCGCGCAATTCAGACTGATTTCGGACGCCAAGGCCGACCGTATTATATGAGTCCAGCGTTGGAATGCAGTTGTGCAATCTTTGCCTTTGTATTGCGTCGAACGCTGCCGATGCTCGAACCTACTGGGACTTCTAGGCGAATCTTATGGCGGCTTGGTTGAGAAAAACTTGAGTAGGGTTCAAGTTTTTCTCAAGGAGGGGACTGTATGCTCCACTCGATGACTATGAGCTTCCTCCTTCAAGACCATTTCGATGCGACGGAAACATATTCGCCGGTGCGCCAGACTACCGCGGCGACGCCATCGAAAGGCGAACGCGACGGCGTTCATATATTGCAGGAGAAGCTGGAAATTCCTGACTTTGCGGGACTAATCGAACGCCCACGCCTCATCGAAAAACTCGACAGATCGCTTAACCGTTTCGCCGCGACACTGGTTTGTGGCCGTGCCGGGACCGGTAAAACGTCGATCGCTGCGGCATATGCGCGAACACGAAAGAGGACCGCGTGGCTAACGGTGGAATCGTCGGACGTCGATTGGAATGTGTTCGCGACTTACCTGACGGCGAGCGTGCTTCAAGCAGCCGGTCGCAAGAAAACCGTCGGCGACTTGCCCGATTCTTCGGCCGCCGCGATGGGAACATTTCTCCTTAACATAGTTTCCGAGTTGGAAACCGCCGAAAAGGATCAGCGGCCGCTGCTTGTTCTCGACGGCATACACCATTTGTTCGACGCCGATTGGTTCGGCCGGTTCTTCAATATCCTGCAGCCGTCTCTGTCCGAAACTGCGGACCTGCTTCTTTTGTGCCGGAGTAAGCCGCCGAATCCGTTATGGCGTTTGCGTTCGAAACAGCAGCTTGACGTTATCGACGAGAAAACGCTTGCCTTTGACCGCGACGAGACGGTATTGCTCCTCAAGCAGGTCGGGCGTTCGCAAGCCGAAGCCGCGCGCATTCACGGCGAAACGTTTGGGCGAGTTTCGAAAGTCCTTCCGTTCATCAGGGGCAAACGGTCGTCATCGACAGATTACACAGATTTTATTAAGCAATCAGTGTAATCTGTAGATGACGAAATGCAGGACAGAAACTTGTTTCTCCGGACAAAACTGCTTCCTCCGCGCGCGGTCACCGAATTACTGCAGCGCCCGCGGCTTACGAAAAAGCTGCAAGCCAACCTCGCGTCTCCCATCACAATGGTTGCGGCAGACGCCGGATGCGGCAAGACCACTCTGATTGCCGACTTTGTTCGCAGCCAGACACGACCCACGGTTTGGTACCAGCTCGACCATACCGACGCGGATCCCGTCGTCTTTCTCGGTTACATAGCGCACGGCATCAAAAATCTCTATCCATCATTCGGCGAAGCTATCTTTCCATACTTGAGCGAAGCTAACGAAGAGGTGCTTCGCTTTCCTGAACGATCGGCCGACCTGCTGATAAACGAAATACTCCAGTCGGTCGAGCAGCCGTTCATTCTTGTTTTGGATGACTATCACCATATCGGGCGCGATACCATCGTTCACAAGCTGGTCGATCGGCTGCTGCAATATTCGTCTGACCTGGTCCACCTGATCATAACCACTCGCGATCTTCCGCCACTCGCGACCATGCGGCGAAAGACGCAGTCGGCTGCCTTAGTGATAACGCGCGACGATCTTCTTTTCACCGACGAAGAAGTGAAAGAGCTGTTCAAACAAACGCTCAACGTCGAGCTGAAAGACGAAGAGACAGCCGAGTATCGCGGGCGAACCCAGGGATGGATAACTGCGCTTCAGCTTGTACGTCAGGTTGCCGAACAGGAGATGCATTCTGCAAACAGGCCGGCGGCGTTGGATCTGCATGACATTCTGCAGCAATCCGAACGCGACATCTTCGATTATTTTGCGGAAGAGGTTTTTTCGCGGGAGTCACCTGACACGCAGAGGCTGCTCATGAATCTTTCGCTGCTCGAGTCGCTGCAGCTCGATCTCTGCAGCACGCTGTTCCCGGAGCTGCGCTGCTCGGCGGCACTCCCTGAGCTCGCGCAGAAGAACGTTTTTCTTACTGTTGCCGGTGATCGTCATACCGGCGAGGAATATAGATTCCATCCTCTCTTCCGCAAGTTTCTAGTCCGTCGTCTTCGATCCGAGATGGGCCAGGCACGAGTTGCCGAAGAACGAAACCGGATCGCCGACCATTTTCTCAAAAGTAGAAAGTGGGAGGTGGCCCTGCCTTATCTGCTCGAAGCGCAAAACTTCGATCGTGCAGCGTCCGTCATCGCAGAGACAGGAAACGAGTGGATCGCCGCCGGTGCTTTCACCTCACTCGGGTTATTTGCCGAACAGATACCGGATCGAGCCCTTGAGGAACATCCGCGCTCGCTGCTGCACAAGGCTGAAGTCGCACGGCTTCACGGTGAAATCGAAAAATCGTCGAAACTCCTGAACCGCGCCGTCGAGCTTCTAAAAAAAACTGGAGATTCGACCGGAGAAGCCGAAGCTCTCCACTCTCTTGCCAGTCTCGCGCGTCGCCGCGGTAGATACGTCGAGGCGTTCTCACTTATCGACCGTGCCGAGACTCTCGTGTCGCGTACTTCGGAAACATTCATGAAGTGCGCGAACACACGGGGGTTGTGCCTGATCGTGCAAGGCAAATGGACGGAGGCGGAACAGCAGTTCAGGATCGCCCTCGAACTGTCTGAAAGACTTGGAAATGACCAATACGTCCGCCTCGTGACGCACAATCTTGCCCTTGCGCCGGGCTTTCGCGGAGATTTTGGCGAGGCTTTGCGCTGGTTCAAACGCATTTTTCGCGAGGGCCAGCCTGACAAGCAACTGCCGCAGGAAGCGATCGGTCACTTGAACGTGGCACGCCTGCATCTTTACCGCGGCGAATTTGAGGACACCGAAAAACACCTGAGCCGCTCGCTCGAGCTGTGCCAGCTTTATAACCTTCGGTTTTTGCGCGGCGAAATATTCGAAGCCTACGCAAACTTCTACCGCGAGAAAGGCGACTTCGCTCACGCTGAGGAATTCTACGAACGGGCCACGAACGCATATGATGAGGCCGAGATAGACATCACGTCGAAGGAGTTAAACGAAGAACGCGCGGCTTTCTTCCGAATGCGTGGTGAACTCCCGAAGGCGCGCGCGTTACTGGAGACTTTGCTCGCTGCGCGTGAGCTACACGCAAACGAACACGGGGTCCGTACAGCGCGCCTGCGTCTCTATCAGCTTGATTTTGCGGAAGGCAAATTAGACGGCCTTGACGTGCACGTCCGTGAACTGCTCGATTACTTCAACCGCCACAATCACTACTACGACGAAGCGCTGACGGCGATGCTCCTGGCGGAAACGTACTTCGCTCAGGGAAACACGAACGCCATGATCGAGTCCGTCCGGCGGGCCCTGGATCTTTCGAACCGGTTCGATTACGAGTACTGGCTGCGGCGGGAGATTCGCCGAAATCCGGCGATATTCGGACATGAAGACATCGCCGAGCGCCTGCCTGTAGATCTGCGCCAGGAACTGAATGCGGAACACTCGGTGCGGCAGGCGCGCGTCCAATCTCAGTTAGAACCGCCTGCCCCTATCACGGATCTGACGATACGGGTGCTTGGTCCAGTGGAGATCTTCCGCGATCCTTCGGTTCATTTTGCCGCCGACGCCTGGACTACACGGCGGTCGCGAGACATTTTCTGCTACATCGCAACCAGTAAAAACCGGCGGGTTCTGAAGGAGGTGCTAATCGAGGCATTCTGGCCCGATGAGGACCTTGAAGCGGTTGAGAAGAATTTTCATCCGACGATCTCGCATATCCGAAAAGCACTGAATAGCCGTCAGCCCTTCAAGCAGAACTTTCTTATCTTTCGCGATGGCGCCTACCAGCTCAACCCTGACCTTTCATATGCGATTGATGCAGAAGAATTCGAGCGCTGCATCGCCGAAGCGGAGAAAGCAAAACGCGAGCAAGACGCGGCGCGTCAACGTACGAGTCTCGAATCCGCTCACAAGATCTATCGAGGGGAATTCATGTCTGGCGTTTATGAGGATTGGGCTGAGGAAAGACGCCAGTTCTACACAGAGCAGTCCGCACGTGTCGTTGCCGCTCTCGCAAAACTCGCCCTTTCCGAAAAACGCTGGGCCGACGCTTTGAAGTACGCGGGCGAAGCCCTGGCTGGCGATCCCTTTCGCGAGGACATGCACCGGCTGACGATGAGAGCTTTCGCCGCGCAAGCCAAGCCCGCATCCGTTAAGAAGCACTTCGAAAGCATGAAGAAAAAACTGCACACCGAACTCGGCATCGAGCCAGCCGAGGAAACGAAGCGCTTGTTTGCACAACTTATAAGATAAAGGCACAAAGAAGCACAAAAAGTGCAACTAACTTCTGCTGTTTTGAGTTTTTGTGCCTTTTTGTGGCTAAAACTCTGCTTATTGTTTGATGAAAAGCTCCTCGGCATTCCACATCGAGTAAGGAAACATCGGGCTCGGCGAAAAGTTTCCCACGCGAGAGTTCGCCGCCGAAACAACGTGGCGCGTAACGATCGGAATTACTGGTGACGCGTCAGCCACGATTCGCTGGATCTCGTAAAATTTCGACTTCCGTTTTCGAGGATCGGACTCGCCGACCTGCTCGGCGAAAAGCTGATCGACCTTCGCTTCCCACTCGGTCGCAGGCGACTTCTGATTCGGCCTCCATTGATGCGCATCACCGCTGCTCAACAGCACGTTGGCGTAGGTTGATGGCTCGACGTCCGTAACGGATAGACCGAGCAGTATCGCATCGTAGTCATAGGACTTGGTCCAGGCGTTCGTGACGGCCGCGAATTCGATCGGTACGACCTGCATTTTTATGCCGAGCTTCGCAAGGTCTTCCTGGATCACTGCGGCCATCAGCTTGCGGGGTTCGCTCTCAGTCGGGACCAGCAGCGAGAACTCGACGCGATTGCCGTGCGCGTCCACCAGTTCCGGGGCAGCGGCGGTTCCGCGCCTGGTGAAACCAGCTTCTTCCAGCAGCGAACCTGCTTGAGAAAGGTTGTACGCGATCTTCGGTACATCGGGATTGGCCCAGACCCGGTTCGCCGGTGATACCACCCCGTAGAGCGGCGTTGCCAAACCCTGAAGGGTCGACTTCGAGATCGAGTCGCGGTCAACCGCCATTGAAACCGCCCTTCTAAACCGTGAATCCGAGAACCATGCGAGCTTGACTTGATCGAGCGACGTGCCGTCCGGCTTGGCAGGATTCAGGTTGAACCAAATATAGTCGACCCCAAGACTCGGGCCGAGATCGAAGGCCCGCACCGCTCCGCCGGCGTTCAGCAGCGAAGCGTAATCCGTCGGGCGTATACGATCCACGATGTCTATTGTGGCCTGGTCCAATCCGACGCGTGCCTGATTCGCATCGGGTACTACCTTGAGAGTCAGTTCATCAAGATACGGGAGTTGCGTTCCCTGTGCGTCACGCTTCCAATAATAAGGATTGCGTTTGAGGACGATCTGTTCGGCGGACGCTGCTGACTCGACGACGAACGGACCGGTCGAGACTACCGACGCCGGCGGTGCTGTTATCTTCCAAGCTTCGGAAAGCCGGCCGGCATTTTGATCGGCTTCGAGAGCATTCCTGGGCAGCACGCCGATGTTATAGAGATAATTCTCAGGGGCCGCTATCGTTTCCGGAAGGACAAACTGAAGGTTTCGGTCGTCGACGACCTTTACCGATATAGGCTTGCCGTCGATAAGGAGCGCGTCGCGGAACACGTCTGCCTTGTTCTTCTCATCGTAAGCAGCCTCGAGTGTAAACGCGACGTCACTACTCGTCAGCGGTTGCCCGTCTGAAAACTTCAGGCCATCGCGAAGCCTGATGTCGACCGAACGATGATCGGGACTCGTGGTCCAGACTTCCGCGAGGCCGGGCACATAAGTTTGCGTCGAATGATCGAACTCCACCAGCCGGCTGTTGAGCAGGAAGAACGCCGTTAAAATCGACGGTTCGTCTTTTGCGAGAAGATAGTTGAATGTTTTGGGCGGTGAAGAAACACGATAGACGAGCTTCCCACCCCGTGTGCCGATTCTTCGTTCTTCGGGCTTTGCCGTCGCTGTCGTAGTGTTTGATAGGGACGGCTGTCGACAGGAAAACAGAAAGGGAAGGAGAAGAAAAATGAAGTATCTGAACAGTCGCATGACAGTATTCTCCGGCAGCAGGTTAGGGAAGCCGAAATCCTAAGGAGTAAACTGTTGTGAGTGTAAGAAGTTTTGTTTTGCAGATCAAAGAAGAATAGTGAGGAACGGCCCTGGACCATCCCGGCGTTCGTCACCACCCGCGAGAATGATCAAGTTGCTCCTGAGAAAACTTTTGCAAGGGCTCATGATGATACTGATCGTTTCGGCAGTGACGTTCGGATTACTCGGTTTTGCCGGCGGCGACGCCCTGACGCAGTTGCGAGATAACCCGCAAATCTCAGCGGAGACGATCGAGCGTCTTCGCAGTGTCTACGGCCTCGATCAACCACTTGCGATAAGGTACTTTCGATGGCTTTCCGGCGCGGTCAAAGGGGATTTGGGCGAGTCGACATACTTTCGTGTGCCGGTAAGCGGACTTGTATGGGCACGTTCGCTCAGCACATTTCTGCTCGGGACCGCGGCCTTTGCAATCGCACTCGCGTTTAGCGTGCCGCTGAGCCTAGCCGGCGTGCGATACAATTCAAGGACGATTGCTGCGTTCATCGATTTGTTAATCCTTGCGACAGCCTCGACGCCGCGGATCGTCCTCGCACTCGTCGCGCTCGCGATATCCGTCCGCTTGACTGCCTCGGCCATGCAAACATCTGCGGTGGTTCTGTTCTGGCTGGCGGCGCTGGCCCTGTCGGCGCCGCTGACTTCGGCTTTTCTGGCGCAATTATACGGCGACTTACAGCGGACAATGCGGGAGGATTTCGTTAAGCTTGCCCGAGCGAAGGGTTTGAGCGAAAGTGCCGTGATCATTCACCACGCGGTCAGGCCTGCACTCAATCCGCTCCTGACGATCGCCGGTCTCTCGCTTGGCGGTGTGCTGGGTGGTTCCGTTATCGTCGAGTCGGTGCTCGGACGCCAGGGACTCGGAACATTAATGGTTTCAGCCGTGCGCGCGCGCGATCTGCCCCTCGTAATGGGAATCGTCCTGGTTACCAGTACAGCGGTTTGGCTCGGAAATGCCCTTGGCGAGTTGCTGCAGGCGGTCAACGACAAGCGCATCCGCGACCTCAGCTTTTGAGCGAACATCTACCGAGAGATGGTTTCACCAGGCGGCGAACCGATCCCGTTGCGGTCTTTGGTTGGCTCGTCGTCGGACTGTTCGCGTTGTCCGCTGTTTTCGCCGGCTTTCTTGCACCGTACGATCATAGCGCTCAGTCACGATTTGAACCGTCGGCGCCGGCGACGACGATCCACTTCAGTGGTCTGACGCCGATTATTCATCCCCGCCGTGTCGAAGATACGCTTCGTCGCACCTACACCGAAGACACCTCCGTCGCGTTTCCCGTGGGATTCTTCGTCCGCGGCTGTTCATACAAGTTGCTCGGCATCGGAGAAACCGACGTACATCTGTTCGGTGTTAGAAGCGCAAGCACGTCGGGCATCGCTCCCCGGATCAATCTTCTGGGAACTGACCAGTTAGGTCGCGACCGCTTCTCCCGCTTGCTCTACGCGGTGCGGTTCTCGCTCATCGTTACGCTAATCGGCGTTCTCGTCGCTTGCCTCGTCGGTATTTTATTAGGAGGGGTGAGTGGCTACGGAGGCCGGCTCGTGGACACGTTTCTGATGGGTGCAACGGACGCCATGCTTGCCCTGCCGACCCTGATCCTCGTACTCGCAGTCCGTGCGGCTTTTCCGCTCGAGTTGCCAGTGACCCGGGCGGCTTTGCTGCTGGTACTCATCTTTGCCCTGACCGGTTGGGCCGAAATGGCGCGGCTGACACGCGGACTCGTGCTGTCATTGCGAAATCGCGAGTTCGTCGTGGCCGCAGTCGCTCTGGGCGTCAGTCAAACGAGAGTTTTGTTTCGCCACATTCTTCCAAATATTTTGCCCTCGCTGCGAACGCGGGCGTTGCTGCTGCTGCCGACGTTCTTACTGGCTGAGGTCGCTCTGTCATACCTTGGCGTCGGGCTGCAGGAACCGGAACCAAGTCTTGGAAACATGCTCACGGCCGCAAGCGATCTCGATCAGCTTCGTTCGCAACCCCTTAGCGTCCTGTCGCCGGCACTCGCCGTGTTGTTGTTCACGCTCGGGGTACGCCTTATCGGCCGCAGCCAGCGGAGCTAACGTTCGCCCTCAAGTCTGCCTCAAGTTTTTCTCAACCCGCCTTCATATTCTGTAACTGTTCGAATCGATTTTTGCGGCCCATCTGAGTCTGTTGAGGAGAGAAACAAATGCGCTCAAACTCCTTTTATCGTTATTCCAGCCTGGTTAATCGGCGAACTGCAATTGTCCTGCTCGCCGCGATTGCACTGTGTGTTGCTGCCTTTGTCGGTACCCGTCGAAGTGCCGCAGCCACGCCGACGTCCGGCACGATTTCTGACGCGAATCCCGTTCTAACGTACGACGCCGGACCGTTTAATATTCCGAACCAGTCGCCACTCGGAGCAGGGCAGCTCGACCAGGGGCCTCGCTGCAGCGCACAGTTTCCCTGTGACAACTTTGCTTTAACCGTGTCACTTCCGGCCGGTTACACCACTTTGCATCCGAACGCATCGATAAAAGTGACGCTATTCTGGACGGATACCGGTACGGGTCAGTCTGACTACGATCTCTACATCTTTCGCGGCGCTGTCGGCGATCTTAACGGTGGCCAGCAGGCAGACTACCAGGCGGCCAGTGGGGCGAATCCGGAAGTTGCCAGCGTCACGCCCTTGCAAGACGGTTCGAACACCTACTCTCTGAAGATAGTTCCTTTCATACCGACTCAGGAGATTGTTCACGTTCGGATGGAATTACTATCAGGCACCGGAGCAGCCGGCGGCTTCCCAGGCTTTGGTGGCCCCGATCCGACCGTGCCGAATGCGCCGCGTTATCAGATCTACGTGCCTCCAGCCGGCTCTTCGGCGGAAGTGAATAATGGCGAATTCAACGTCGGCTTCAATCCAAAAACCGGTCGCATCCTCGCGATGAATAGTGGGCCGATCTGGAGATTGACACCCGGCGAGAAGCAGACACCGGCCGCACCTGAGTGCGCCGACGCACTTTGGGAAGACGTTACGAATCTGACGACTAACATCGGCCTCGATCCAATTCTGTGGACCGATCAGAAAACCGGACGCACCTTTGCGTCAAATTCAACCGCCGGCACGAACGTCGTCTATGGCTATACGGATAATGACGGCGACCTCTGGAATCCCTTGAGTCTTTCAGGGCCGAACGCCAGCACTGATCATGAAACCATTGGCTCCGGCCCGTTACCACCTTCGCTCAGTGCTCTCTCTAATCCGGTTAACCAGGGCCAGGCGGTTTACTACTGTGCGCAAACCTGGCCGGTCGGCGCCGCAGCGTGTCAGATGAGCACTACCCTTGGCTCCAGCTATGGGCCGAGTGTGCCTGTTTATGACGGACAGACAACGCAATGCAGCGGTATTCACGGCCACGTACACGTTGCGCCTGATGGGACAGCTTATCTGCCTGTCCGCGACTGCGGCGGCAATGCAGGTGTGATGGTGAGTGTTGACGGCAGCCTAACCTGGACCGAGCGAGTTGTTCCGAACAGCAAGACACAAACACACGGCAGCGATCCTTCCGTTGCGATTGGTGCTGATGGAACTTTGTATTTCTTCTATGTCGCCGATCAAACCAGCAACCCGCAGGATCCGGCAGAGGGGCACATTCATGTGCAGGTAAGCACGAATCGCGGAGCAACCTGGTCAAAAGACACGGATCTGGGCGCCAGTCACGGTATCAAGAACGCTGTATTTCCGGAAGCTGTCGCCGGCGATAGCGATCGTGCTGCCGTCGGTTTCCTTGGCACCGATCGTCCCGGCGACTTCGAGGGCGCATCCTTCCCGGGGATTTGGTATCTATTCATCGCGACTACTTACGATCGCGGCAACACGTGGACCATCGTGAACGTCACGCCGAACGATCCGGTGCAGGGCGTCGGCGGTATCTGGCTTGGCGGCGGCAGTAATACGAATAGAAATCTGCTCGACTTCAACGAAGTCACCCTCGACGACAGAGGCCGGGTGATATTCGGTTATAGCGATGGTTGCGTTGGACCTTGCGTGGGCAATCCGAGTACGAACTCCTACACGGCCCATATGCGCGTTGCTCGTCAATTTGGCGGAAAGGGACTCTTCACCAGCAAGGACACGCCGGAACCTGCGGCGCCGAAACCACCGTTTTTGAAAGGCACGCGAGATTCCTCAGGCTCACATCTGTTCTGGAAAGTTCCCGACAACGGCGGTTCCGACATAGTCAACTATCAGATCTTGCGGGGAACAGCGCCCGGCAACGAGGTTGTGATTGGTCAAACTGGTATTCCGAAGGCGAGTTTCACGGATACCACCGCCGATCCAAACGTGTCGACTTACTTCTACGTTGTCAAAGCGATAAATTCAGTGGGAACCGGCAACGCGAGCAATGAAATCAATCTGGTCGCACCGACTCCGACTCCCACTCCGACTCCGAGTTCGTCGCCGACACCCACGCCCGATGCGTGCGTTTCTATAAAGACGTTGTTTACTGATCCGGCTGGGGATCAGCAGGATCCGATTCTGCCTCAACCCGGCAAGACTCAACTCGACATCCAGTCTTTAAGCGTCGGCGAAGACTATCGCTTCATCAATTCCGAGCGACTCGCATTCAAGTTGAAGGTCGACAATCTGACGTCGATACCGGCAAATTCAGGATGGCGAGTCCTGTTCGACTTCACACCACCGGGGGGAACGCTCACAACTTACTACGTGCTGATGCAGTCAGATGCTAACTCGTCAGTTCATTACGAGTACGGCACGCAATCCGGCAATCTGTTAACAACACTGGGAACATTAGACGAAGGCTTCTATGCGAACGACGGAACCGTAACGCTGGCAGTTGCGATGAGCAAGATCGCAACCCTTGGCCCAGGTTCTACCATCGCGAATGTGAACGCGCAAACAGAACAGACTACCGACGTTGTGGCGGGCAGTTTATTCAGTGCCGTGGATAATACGAGCAGCGCGAGTTATACCGTCGCGCCAAAAAGCGCTTCATGTGTTTCAGTTAACCAGCCGCCTCCACCGGGCGCCGCAACCTACGTCAAGGGTGGTATGGCATTCAGCCCGAACTATGCGCTTCGCGCATCGACTGCGAGTCGAGACGGTGAACCCAGCTTACGCGTCGATCGATTTGGTAACGCGTACGTTGCCGGGATTCGCGGCGTGCCGGCAGGCGTGGACCTCTGGTACTTCGATCTCAATCCGAGCAGCCCGACGTACGATCCATACATGCGCAATCCGATCTATCGTGGTCAGCCGGATCAGTTCTCGCCTGACGAAGCGATGGAAGTTGGCGCCGATGGCGGTGGCGACGTCGATCTCGCTGTCGGTTTCGACGAGGCACAACCAGGCCAACCGCCTTACCTTGCATTCAGCAGTCTGGTGTTAGCGAATGTTTCGACCGCTCGTTCAACTGATCGCGGTGCGACGTTCATTAAGAATCCTGTTGGCAGCACGTCTGGCGGGATACCCGTCGACGACCGGCAATGGATGGAATTTTATGGAAAGAATACCGTCTATATGCTGTATCGCACCGTCGCGCCAACCGTCGCGTTGGTGCAGCGTTCCGACGACGGCGGGTTGACGTACGGACCCGCCACCCCGGTCGGAACGATTGGACAGGTTGGTGGTCTCGACGTGGACCAGAATGACGGCACTGTCTATGTCAGCGGCAACACCGGAGTGGTTGCAGTTGGTATACCTCCGGCTCCAGGTCTGCAGCCGTTGAGTTATACGGTCCATAATGTGGCGGGTGCGGGCCGGGCCAACCTTTTCTTTACAGTCAAAGTTGCGAACGATGGAACTGTTTACGTTTGCTACTCCGACGGGAAGCAGGTGTACGTCAAATACTCGAAGGACAAAGGTACGAACTGGAGTCCTGAGATTCGCATTAGCGACGGACCCGAGACGGCGACCAGCTTGTTGCCGTGGTTAGAAACTGGCCCAACGCCCGGTTCGATAGGTGTGGTTTGGTACGGCAGTACTGCAACTTCCAATAGCGATGATGCTAACTGGAAGGTGTTCTTTGCGCAAAGTAGTGATATTACCGCGCCGAATCCAACCGTTCGCCAGGTAGTAGTAAGCGATCATTTTATTCATGGCAGCAACATCTCACTGCAGGGTCTTCCGCTGGATCCAACACAGCCGTCTGGCAATCGCAATCTGATCGATTACTTCCAAATCGGTTTCGATCCAACTGGTGCGGCCGTAATCGCGTTCACCGACGATCACAACGACTTTGATGGGCACACATATGTTGCACGTCAGATTAGTGGACCCGGCGTTAACGGCAATGCGATTCCGTCTCCAGTCGAGGGTAGTGGTCTGCCAGCACCGCAAGTCGGACCCCAGCCTTCAGTCGCGAGCGTTGGTGGAATAGCGGGTTCGCAGGTTACCGATTGGCGACACGACGTCAGAACCAGCAATGCGACTCTCGACGTCGACGACCCCTTCGACGTGGTTTCAATTAAGTACTCGACGGAAGGCACGGCGACTGGTCCGGTACTCGTAACCACAATGAAAGTATCTGATCTTCCGGTTGTACCGCCGAATGGCACATGGCGTGTCAACTTCACGGTGAACGCGCCAGACGCCGGGCTCAGTCCGACGGGCGATTACAATCTGGGTTTATCTGACCGCGGGGATCAGTTCTTCCTGCGAGCTCAGACGGATCTAACTGGAGCAGCCTCGTTTGTGTATGGCACGGCCGCACGCCGCCACTTCGTTGCCGGTGGTGGTGGAGGCTTCGACTATACGGACCGTGGTGCTGCTACTGGCTCATTCGACACAAACGCCGATACGATCACTATCAAAATTCCGGTATCGACGCTGAATGCCGCGTTGCCTGCGGGTCACACGCCGATAGGGCCGGGGACTATCTTCTGCGGATTACGCGGTAGTGCATTCTTGGCCGTTCAGGGGAACAGCGCCAAGAGCGACAGTACTCGTGGCGGAACAGTGTTTCGGATCAACTCGGCGCCCGTCGCCGCATTGACTGCAACCCCGACGAGCGGTACGACGCCCTTAGCAGTCAGCTTCAATGCGTCGGGTTCAAGCGATCCGGATGCCGGAGACTCCGTCGCCTCTTATCAATTCAATTTCGGCGATGGTACGGTCGTGACTCAGTCGTCCTCGTCCATCAGTCACACATACACAGCGGCAGGAATTTACACGGCGAGTGTGGTGGTAACTGACACAAACGGAACGGCAAGCAGCAATGCCGCCCAGGTACAGATCACCGTAAGTGACGCGCCGACAACCGACTGCATGGAAGATGATGACGCGCGGATTGGGTACTCCGGCGGATGGCATAGCGTTAACAGTGGCACCGCGAGTGCTGGTCACTTCCATATGCATTCTGGAAATAGTACTTCTCATTTCGCGAGGGTGAACTTCTCGGTCGGCACTAACCGCACCGGAACGTTTTCCTTCTACTATGGAAAGAGTACGAAAGGTGGCGCCGCTACGGTGTTCGTAGACGGTGTCTCTCGTGGACAAGTCAGCTTCGCGGGCGCTTCTGGTTCCAATAAGACGCCTGACTTCGGATCAGGCGGTGCTCCTTATGAATTTCGTATCGAGGGTCTGTCAGCAGGCCAACACACCTTCGAATTGCGAAACATGAGCAACGCCGTGTTCGTCGACCGTTTCTGCCTGCAAACAACCTCGCAGCCGCAGACAGTCAATCCAAGTCAACCGCCACCGTCCGGTGGAGGCGGTTCGTCAAGTCAAACCTCGTTGTTAGATTCGGGCTTGCTTACAATGCAAGGACCGACGACGAGCAACATATTTGACGTGAATGTTGGACAGGTATCTGCGTCGAATCTAAACCTCGGCTCGGATGCCACTGCAATCTCAGCAGTAGCTGAAACTTCGAGTCTGGCGCCGATTAAACTCGCGGTGATCGATCCGGGTGGATTGACCGTTCAGATCGTGGACGCCGTCAACGGAGTAGCAGTGATTAATACGCCGGTGAGTCGAGGCGGTCTGTACACAGTCAAGGTCGTCAACGTCGGCGTTGGACCTGTTCAAGTCTGGACACTCGCGACCCCGACCAACAAGCGGTAGCGATGAAGGCGTGCGGCAGGTTGCGTGATGGGACGCAACCTGCTGAATCCGTGCGTGCCTTCATCGCACCCGTTGGTCGCCGTCCATGCTTTGTCGCAGGCTTAACATCTTCTTAAGGCTCGGAGGACTTGGAGTTGAGAAGGCACGCCCTGTCTTTTCTGTTGCTGTTAACTTTAGTGGTGACTGCTTCTCCAGTCTCAGCACAGAAGCGCGTACGTGATCTCTTTGGTTTGAAGATTGGAATGAGTGAAGAGTCTGTCCATAAGAAACTTAAAAAGATCGCGACTCAACAGCAGGAAGAGAAAGAGAAGGAGGAGGAAGGCGAGCAGGAAGTATGGAGTCTGAAAAAGGATGACCGCTTCGACTACATTCTGACTCGCTTCAACCGCGACCACCGGGTGACGTTGATTACTGTAGTGGCCCGGCCTAACCGGGTGCGGTACAGCGATGTTGCTGAGACAAAAGGAGCAACTGTGGCAAGCGACGGGCGGAATTATTCGTACCGGTGGAAAGTTGAACGCGAGGGCCGGCAGCCGGCTTACTTGTTAATCGCGCGCGGGAGCAGCTCTGAATTCCTCACCTCATACTCGCTTTATCCAGCGAAGTAGAGAGTGAACTACAGACGAGCAATCACTTTTTGGGCCAGTTCTTTCGACTTCCTGATCTCCGCTTGCTGATCTCCACGTCCACCGATGCTAATGCGGAGATAACTAGAACCTTTAAGAACATAGAGAACCCCGGCCGCCCGACTTGCCGTCCAAAACGCTTCGTCTCCGATACCGCTTATTGGCTGTGGCGGCTTCGATTTCTCGCCTTCCTCTTTTTCGCGATCTTTTTCCCGATCGCCATCGTTCCTCGGTTCTTTACCCGAATGAAAAGTGTCTTTCCAAAACTCCCTGGGATCGCGCGCGCCTGGGCCAGCAGCTCTTTGCGTGATGGCTAGGCTGATCGAGTTGGTAAAGGTCGGCAACGCGAAAAAACATTGAGAAACATGAAGACCGTTCGCAGAGCTTTCGCTCAGTTTGGTTTCCTTGACCCCTTCGCCTTGAATTGACTGGATTTCCTGGCTCGTAAGCATGGCGCAGGCATCCAACTTCGGCTTCAACTGAGGCGAAGACGCGGCTGCGGCGCTTGCTGCCGGAGCAGGTGATGGGTGCTCGCTTTGAAGCACATTCGTATCGGTCGGCGTCTGACTGGTCCCAGATCTCGCGCAGCCGTTAACAACAAAAAGGGCGAGAAGAAGAACAATCAACCTGAGTTGCATAAGTAGCTCCATCAAACAGGCAGTTGGGTAAGGTGGCCCTGCGATTAAGGATTCTGGCACGGATATTTCACCCCGGCAACTGCATTTATTCGCCACTTGCCTTGATGCTTTTCATTGTTTCCCCCTCGATTCAGTTTTGTTGTTTCGGCGCGGCCTGATTCAATGCTCGTATAGAGCGAATCATAGACGAAAGCAGCTCGCGCCTCGATTTAGCTGGCGTACTTTTCCTCAACCGTAATTGCAAAAACAAAGGCGCCGATGAGTCCGATTATGCCGGCGACGATAAACGGCACTTGCGGTGCTAAACCCCAAAGCAAACCTCCGACGGCGGCCGCAGGCGTTATTGAAAGACTTCGTATCAGGTAGTAGAGGCCCACCGATCGAGCGCGCACGTTGTCTTGCGCGAAGTCTACAATCATCGCTTTGCGCGCCGGCTCGCCGATCTCACGTAGACCACCAATCACGAATGCAAGAACGATCAGAAAGAAGCTCGACGCTGCGATGATCGCCAGCGGGAACAGCGCAAAACTCACGAAAGTTGCGATCACAAATGGCTTCCGGCCCACTCGGTCTGCGATCTTGCCCGCCGGAATATAGACCAGAATTGAAGTAATCATTTGGACCGCGACGAGTGTTCCGTACTCCTTAATGGTGAAGTGCTGCACATTTGTCACGTAAAGAATTGTGATTACGCCGGTCATGCCTTCACAGGTACGAATAATCACATCGGATATCAGGAGCCGCTTTAGAGCTGGGTGGAAAGTCTGCCAGACGCCAATGATTCCGGTTGTGTGTGAAGCATTAACAGTGATGTTGATCCGCGAGACGAGCATCGTCGTCGCCAGCGCCAGCGCGAGCGTGATGAGAAGCGCGACATGAATTCCTTTGATAACACCTAACGAGCTGATCAAAACACCGCCCGCAACTGGCGCTATCACAATCGGCACGCGCTTCAGAATCGATTGCAACGTGAAACCCATCGCGCGACGCTCTCGTGGTAACGCGTCACCTATCAAGGCAAAGATCCCAGGCGAGGCCATGCTCGGCCACGCCATTGCTAACGCAAGACCGGCGAAGACAAAGGGCCAGGAAGGACTGACCAGGTAGACGACATATCCAAGTGAAGCAAGTATCACAAAGATCAGAAATGCTCGTCGGCGACCTAGTCGATCAGCCATCCAGCCGCCCGGATATTGATAAATAGCATCGAAGAAATCTTCCGCCGTTCCGAACAACCCAATCATGCCAGTACTGGCGCCAAGTGCTTCGAGATACTTCGGCAGGAACTTCTTCCAGAGCTCTTCGCCAAGACCGAGTATGAAGACTGCTGCTGAGGCAAGTGAAACGTTCCGCTCGAGGCTTAGATAGTCGACAAGCTTGCCACGCAATGTGGACGTCTGCTCGATTGTCGCTGGATCATTCATCGTCCGTTATCTTTTACGTGAACGTCTTAGCTTGTTTGCTAAACAACGTGACAGCCCATCAGAAATCACGCCAGACTGTTGCAGCAGCTTCCGATCATCGCGATAATCATCTGGCGACCCTCAGCTAAACTCTGAAAAACAACTATCAGCCGACAATAGTATATTTGTATCGCTCATACACGAATGTTGGTGGGGGCGTTAGGACGGCATGCAGGGAAGCGGGAATTCAGGATCTAACCTCTACGATTTGCGTAACACGTTCGCTTCGCGACTAAGAGAAGCTGGTGTCGATGCAATTACTGGGACACAGCACTGTAGAAATGAGGGACGACTACAGCGGGTCAAGACCGCATGCAGTGCAGTCGATTGCAGATTACCGCAAGCAGGATTACAGCAACTTTCCAACAAATCAGGATTCCGAAACTTCTGTTCGAATCGCGAGTTAATTGTAGTCTTTGAAAATAAAACCGGAAGGTTGGTAGCGGGGGCGGGATCGAACCGCCGACCTTGGGGTTATGAATGACGCGGGATGCATACACGTAAGTAATTGATTTTGAATCGAGATGCAGCCACGAGCAAAATCAAGGGTTTTGACAAATATTGACATCCACTTCCAGCTACTCACCGCGCTGTGCTATTTATTCCTGCCACAATTCTGCCACAACCAAAAATGGCGCAGGTCAAGCACAGTCATGAGTACTATCTGTCTTTCAATTGCTGGGGAAATAATTTACGGCGCAATTCTTCCATAGGGAAAATAAGCCCTGGATCTCCCACTCTATTATCAATTTCAGAATGCCCGACCATATCCGTGATTGTCGGATACGCACTGCGCAGGGCACAGACCACTGCAAAGAACGTATGTATCTGTTCGTCGGTAAATCTGTGCCATCCATTCCATTGATTATCTCCCGTCAGACGAACAACTTCGTTATCTGGAACCTTTTGCTCAAGCCAATTGTACCATCCGTCATTTTTGTAGCGAACCCAGCCTGCATTTTCCAACTCGATGCCGATTGAATGATCTTTGACCGGACTCAGATCCTTCCAGTTGTACTCGCCCACATGATTTACAGCGTAATCGAAAGGAGCTAACTGGTTGACGGTACCATCCCGCATTATGAGGAGATGCGCGAAGCGATCTCGGGTAACTCGCAAATTCTGAGAGGAGCCATGGACCACTATCAGACGCTTACTGACTAACTTTGTGAGACCTGTGGCGTCTACTTCGGAAACTGGTTTGCCATTCTGATTCAATATGTTCCGAATGCTATCGATCCTGTAATTTAGTCTCGCAGTTTCTGAGGATTGTGGCCCTTTGCCTTTATTTATTGGGTCGCACTCCAACTGAGTGAGGTTGTAATCAACTCGGTCCACCGTTGGCGATTCCTGATACTCAATGTTTAGATGCGGAGTATCTTCTATAGAATTCCGTGACGTTGGTGCTTCCCCGGATTCAATTGAGAATCCCGTACCAAGCGAAGGCCCTTTTGTGAAATCGCCGCTTTGGCGAAGGGAAAACCCAATCATTCGATGTCCATCCGAGATGGCTTGCTTTATAAAGGAGGAGACATCAACCGAGTGCATCCGTTCAGCAAATGCCCTCGTGCCGAGAAATCTAATGGGACCTGCAACTCGTACGCCACCGTTAAAAGCTTCTGTACGGAGTCCAAGCGTCAAGTAGTCGACAAATCCATAAACCTCGATGTTGATATTCTCTCCGCCGGTGATCTCAGAAGGGCTCACAGACAGAGTGACTGATCGAATATCCACATTTTTCGGAAGAACCCGAAGATCAAATGACAACGCAGCCCGAAACTCACCCGGTCCAGGTGCGCCAAGGTGATTAGTAGCGGTCTTGCGAATGTGAAGCTTGTGATATCGATCTGTGAAAAGGTCATCAAAGGTCCCGTCGAAGTCGCGATCAATTGCGGTCGCAACGCTAGATGCCTTGATTTCCTTATTTTCAACAGAATTCGACGGCGGAGGATTTTCAAGATTTTCGGATGAGTTCTGGCCGAAGTTATTGGTTGGAACTCGAAAAGCCGCAAGTAAATTTAGGATCTCACCAGTCTTTAACACTTTGCCATACGTAAAGGCTTGCGCTAGGTGCATTCCGAGAAGGTTACCCTCAACATCAAATACACCGCCGCCGGAATAGCCATCTGTTAAGGAGTTGTCTCGATTGATAATGAAGTGACGAGAGTCGCCATTCTTTCCATTCTCATTTTCGACATGGCCTGACCAGATGCTCCAGTCACCACCTGGTGGATGGCCGATAATCCTGATCACAGTTGTCGGATTTGGCTGCTTAACGAATAAGTGTTTTATCTGAGAGGGAATATTGCTGAGATTTGTTTTGATGATGCCGACGTCAAGGGCTGGATCAAACTTATCGACTATCTCAGCTTGAACAAACTCCGGGCTGTTGAAGAACTGAAGATCGACCGATTTAATTCGACCCTTATTAGGATCGATCGTATGGTATGCAGTCACGAAATAGCCGCTTTGTTGATCGTTTCCGACATATATTGCTGCTCCAGTTCCAACCCCAGATTGGCCACGAAGCACGCGGATTTTTGCAATTGCTAATCGTTGAACTTCGAGATTGTACGATTGAGGCGCGGCGTCAACTGGATGGCATATCAGAACACACGCGATGAGACTTAGAAGGATGAATTTCATTTCGCTGGTAGCACCTTTATTTTTTCTAGAATGGCAAACAGCAGCGCCACAATTGATGGCACCACGCCGAGTATTCGACTTTTAGCATCGAGGTCGTCCAAAACTGAAGGCATCTCGCTGCGCAGGTTATTGGTTCCTGCTCCAACTCTGATTTCTTTCACAACTCCATCCAGGCTCAAAACAATTCCACCGTCCACTCTAAATTGCCGTAAGTAAAAATTATTGTCCGGGACGATAACCAGCAAATCACCATTCTCCAGGATGATCTCCTTACCAGTGTTAGCGAAATGAATTCGATTCGTTTCCCCAGACGGTGGAGTGAGCAATACGGTCTTTTCCTCTGTAGAACCTGATGCCGGTTCTATATACGAGAGGCGGAGCGTTTCGCTAATCGGTATTTGGCTATCCCCAGGTGAAGCTTCGATATTGCGGAAATCCAAACGTGCGTCAGTCGTTGTGGTAAAGTCCATTGAATCACCGCCGGGATGCGAAAGCTCTACATCCAAACTTTCAATAGGATTACCTTCCATATCGACATTTCTGCAACCAAAACCAGCACCAGGTTGGCTGGTTAGAGTACCCGCAACTGATCCATGAAAAGAGACACCAAACGAGTTATTCTGTTCAACCCAAAAGAGAGTGATTAGCGAAGGACGACTAGTTATCGTTAGCCCTGTGCTGCTTACATTGTCGAAGCTACAAGACGCCAGAGATCTCCCGAGCAGTTTGAGGTAATCAACTTTCGTTAAAGAACGATTGTTTGCAGTTACATTTAAAGGTTGCCTGCTATGGATTTCCAGAGAAGAAAGTCCCGAGATGACTAACTGTTGTTCATTTGTCCGAGAAAGAATTTCTTTCGCGTTCGTTTTAAAGGAGAATTGACGGACGACAAGTGAGACACTAACCAATGTATGCTGATGAATTTGGCTGAGTATGAATATGAGTAGAGCAGTGCTCACCCAAACTCCAATCACCGTTCCGATTACCCATCGTTTTCTACGTCGACTGCTCAACGGTTTTTCTCCGTTAGAGAAGGATGATATAGAGAAGTTACAACTGAAGTCTTTATATGCGTTTTCGGGATAACTCCCACCAGATGCACGTAATACTGACCCTCAGGAAGTGCAGAAAAGTCTAATTCAAAGTTAAACGTATTGCCTGCTGCGAATAATAGGCAGTTTTGGTCTCTTTTTTGGCTGCACCTGAGGGATGGTTTGGTGATCTTTACTGGTCGGCCATTAACGTTCGTAACTGAGACCTCAACCGATTGTAGATCTTGGCCGGTCACGTAATAGAACGTGTACTTTTGTTGCTTGTGTGGGGGATTTGTTGGATATACGTCGACGGGCAGATACATCCTCGTTTTATTGCCAACCTGGAGGGCAGCCCGAACTCCAATATTGTCGGAAGCAACACCAAACGGATCAATAACGTCCTTTGTGGGCCAAGGATAAAAGGTGTTCCATGCCCCGGGCTGCCAAGATCGTGGTTTTGAAGTCATGAAATAGTGGAGAGAATCCTGCAATTCAAGGGCTTCCAAAAACACTTTGTTGTTATTACCTGTCAAGCGTGGAAGAAAGAAACTGATGCTCAACGTCGAGCCCGTAGAGAACCGCTCAAAATGGCGGTGAAGTGCGACAAATGTCAGGTCATTTAGGGCATTAAGTTGAATAGTGGTTCCTTCAAAACGGTTACCGAAATCACTCATACCATTTGCTTGACCATTGCCGCGGGTCGGAACTTTGGAAAGCACGACGATGATCAATGCAGAGAAGATAGCAAAGGAGAATAGAGCTTTTTCGGACAGCCGCCTCATATCAATGGCGAGAATTTTCGTCCACGTTCATTGAGAGTTGGGTTCTGTGAAGACTCGGATGTCTGTGAGAACCATATTGAGCTTTCATGCCGTTAGAGTACGACTGTAACCGTCACGACTGCAAGACCTGAGAAACAATTTATTGGTCGGGGCCAGTAGATTCGAACCCACCGACCTCGCGGTCCCCAATCACACGGGCTGCCTAAATGTAACTAATTGATTTTGCATCGAGATGCAGCCACGACCAAAATCAAGGTTTTACATTTGTTGCCATCTGCTTCCGTTCACCTACAGCGGTTTTCTATTTTTTTCCTGCCACAATCCTGCCCCAGCGCAACGGGTTGAAACTCACGCTAATACAAGTTTCAATGAGCACTCTACATTCTCCTCATCACGATATATCCGTGCAGGGCGGCACCTGAAAGCGTGAATACCATCAGCAGAACAAGAGCTAGAGCAACTTGTCGCCGTTGTAGACCTTCACCCAGGATAAGCATAGCAATAGATCCAAGGCTGATGAGCACATCAGCTAAAAGGAGATCAATTCCTGACAAGCGATTGATCGCATACCAAATCTTTGGGTCGGAGAGACTCTCTTGGCAGTACGAAAGCCATAACTGAGTTTGGTGGCACACGCTCTTGAATGAGAGGAATGCTCAGCTCAATAAACAATAATCCCACGCCACAAAATGCCAGAGAGTACAGTGCTGCTTGGTTCATGTTCATCATTTTGCAGCAGCCTAATGAGTCAGTTCACATTCGCGAGCCGACCTCCTGTTCCCGAATGATAGGAGCGGCAAAAACGTAAGTATTTGCCTTTTCGAAAGTTGCAGCCACCAAGGAATTTCAAGGGTTTTACATTCGCTTCCATTCGTTGCCATTCATTATCAGTTGAGTGATGAGAATTCTGTCCACAAATTGGCCACAAAATTTTTTAGGAAGCCGGTAAACCATTGAACGAAGCTTTGCTCGCTGGTTGTTTTCAAGAACAGATCCCATGTCAACTAGTAGACGTGAGCGTCAACACAATTTGCTGAGTTCGGTCATTGTACGGTTAGTCGCTCGGCGGCAGTAGTCACCACGAATTCAGCCTGCCTTGCTAGCTCAAGCCAAGGATTTGCCCCTAATTCTTCACACATTTCAATGGATTCCATACTAAGGTAAATAGGTAGATCGGGCCAAAATTCGTGGAGCTCTCTTATCATAGTTACGTAGAAACTACGCCTCAGCCGATGCGGATACGAAAACCGGTTGGGAACGTACTCTTGACTTGCGGCATCGACCAAATTGTTCCTCGGGTAATTTCGCTTAATTGCTTCATTCAACTCTGGGCGGTACCTAAAGCAGCCTAAACTCATGTAAGACGGGCTTGACTCCGTAAACCAGTCTGGAAGTGACCGAATAAATTTAATATAGGGCGCCTCCCAACCATGATCTAGAATTCCCGGTTCTAAGTGAAGTGCAACGCTATAACCTGCTTCAACGTAGTCACGACCTGCTGCTAAGCGCTCCTCAACCGACGCAGTAAGGTGCTCGTATTTGTCGACTATTTCAGGTGGGTTAACGCTAATACCGATCGTTGTTTTACGTTTGTGCTGAAGGTCCAAAAGGCTGCGGACCACGCCACTCTTGGTGCGAAGCTCGAGGCTTGCTGAGAAACCCGCAAAAAACTCTATCAGCTCCTTTGCATTGCTTAACAGATGCTCAGTCGCCAAGCTATCCGTATCTTCCCCAAAATTAAAAGTGAGGTGTTGTTTATAGCGTTCGACCGTATCAGTTATTTGGTTAAACAGCCCGTTTAGATTTGTGAATAAAACAAGCGGGACAATCCCTTTCGTGTTTGCGAAGAGATAGCAATACTCACACCTGTACGGACAATTTACTCCTTGAGTACCAAAAAAGAATTCAGGCCTGTTTTTTATATTGGGGAAGCCTTCAGGTCTGATGTCCCGTATAGGTTCTAATTCGACTAATAGAACGCGTCGCGCTACAGATTCGGTATAAATTTCTAGCCTTTGCGCGAACAACTCCCATGGTTCGTCTGATACCTGAAAAGGAATACCCAAGTTGCTCAGGTGCTTCGCTAATTCGTTTCCGCGTTCACTGGCAAGTACATTTCTTCTCAGGATCGCAAGCTGCGGTCGCCACAATAGTCGCGGTCTATTGATACTCATCTTCAAACTCCTTGCGCCCGCAATGGATTCGATCCCCTATAGTAGGATTCATAAATTCGCGTTAGGAGATAGAGCTCGAACTCGAGGGAGTAAGTATCGTGCACCGTCACCGATCCGCTTGAGGCAGCGTCTAACAAGCAACCAGCCTCGTCCCCGATTTCACCACTGGATGTTGCTTCACCAAGCGCTCGGCCGAAATCACCTGGTTTTCCCGATGAGGCTAGATTATTCAATCGAACGGCAATATCCTCGTTCCCAATCAGGTCACATAGAATCTGCCTCATGTCGAGCTGAACCGAGGCTCTGGGTTCTGAATGGTACGCGCTAGACCAAATCTCTTGGTCGATCGTTCTGTCTAGTTCGGCTTCGAGCCGATGTTCTCCACCGAGCCGGAGCGCCAGTTCGTGAGAACGCGTCGAGGCTAGCCACAAATCCAGCCTTAGATGCTTCTCATTAACCGTTCGGACCGTGGGCTTAGTTGTAATAATCAGGCAAGATTTGGAATGAGAGATCAAAGATTCGTCAGTTACGCGGCCTAAATAATCATATTCCAACGGCGTCAATTCGCCTGTAATCATCTCATAGTCGCAGACGCCCTCCACCACTTGATTCACGACGAAATCTTGGTCCAGACGTTTCAACAACACATTCCTGAAGCCTGGAAACTTGTGGGTCGGCGCAAAGGTTACAACTCCCAAACCCTGAGAGGGTTGTTCCAATAACTCTACCCCACACTTAACGAACCACATTTCGAATGATCCATCGGGCGTGGGATAAGGATCACCAACAAAACAATCAAAGCGCTGTTTGAGATAATGTGGTAGAGGCTGTGAAAGATCGTGGCCTTCAAGATTCATCTTCAGGTTGAGTTCAGCATTGATATCTTGAAAAACCTTTAGGAGTGTCTTGTCAATCTCAATAACCGTAATGCTCGCGTTTTTTAGGATGGTTGCCGCCGCCACAGAAGCAAGATCATCATCTCCAAGAAAAACAATTCGGACATTGGGTCGCTTACTAATAACGCTCGAGATCAAAGCAGCACGACAAACAGAGCTCTCAGGAGTAATAAACCGTTGACCATATATGAGAGCCGGTTCACTTCTCATTGTTGCCGCGCGCTTCACATTCAGAAGAGCGTTATTATACAGTTCAGCACCGAGTATCTTCCGCGAGAGGATCTCAGCTCGGCTGGGAAATCGTAAGTTACGACTTGTGTAGTGGGCTTCTAGTTTGCAATTGAGACTTAAGTAGGATGCCAGTCTAATTGGTAACCCGAGCTTTTGTTGAAGATGAAGAAACGATGTGCGAGGCTCTCTAGAAAGGTACTCTTCAGCTTCACGCTTTAGTGGTGGCAGTAATTGACCGTGGTCCCAAAGGCGCTTGGCTATGTTGCTTTCAGCCCAACGCCGTGGCGTCATCTGTGAAGGCTTCATTGTGGAATTAGACATCTTCATTACAAAATCTATGGGCGACTAACTTATCAATAGTGTTCTAAATCGACGTTAAGTCTTTGGGTAAACGCGCTACCCTGGTATGAAAGTTTTAACGTTGCCATCTTCATTCCAAATTCGATCGACTGTTCCAATGAGTACTCTTGGGACAAACCAAAGATTACACCCGCAACTAATGCATCTCCCGCCCCTAACGGCGAAAGAATCTCATTTGAAGCAGTTGAGGTCGCCCGAAGCGGTTCACCCTTATCCTCTAGATAGTATACGCCGCCGTCCTTTCCCATTGTTACGATGGTCTGCTTTACACCTCGTTTTTTCGCCTCCAGACACAACTCTGTGGGACTTAAGCCAATGCTGGCCGCTTCTTCACGATTAATAAAAAACGAGTCACAATGTGAAAGCCAATCTAAATAGTTGATAGGCGCAGGTGTTCCGCTTGTAACTAGGCATTGGTTCATCGATTTTGGAAGGTTAAGCCAAAATCCCTCCGACACATCACTGCAAGTAATAATAATATCGAAATCATTCAAAATTGGCGCCAACTCGAGTGCGACACTTTTCGTAAATATTAAGGGCGAGGCCTCATAATTTGAGCTGACTTCTACCACATCAACACCGTCAAATGTGGCACGATAGCTGGCTAACCAGCCGACATAATCTGAAGGGGTACTGATGAAATGCTGGTTTAGCTCCATTGGGGTGACTACACCAACAGTCTCTAACGAGTTAGCATAGTTCTGCGTTATCAATGTGGGCACGAGACCGAGAGCCCAAAGGTCTAAAGCAATGTTACGGCAAACTCCTCCCGCAGAGACGAGCGTTTTCCCATCCCGAAGCAAATCGTTGAAATAATCAATACCCGTAGGCCCTAATAGGACTATCTTCGACTTCACGATTCCTGGGGCTTCACGGACTCATATTCTCTGAATTTACAAAGCTCTTCCATTTTGCCCATTTTTTGCGGTGTCGCTTATAGTTATATACAGCGGAAGCTACAAAAACGGTTCCCCCAAATAGACTTATCAAAATTCCTAAAAAGCCCACCTTTTCTGAAGAAAGGGTTATCAACTCCTGACAGAAGGCAACAGAAAACGAAACTGTTGCAACTGCCCAGAGAACAAATAAGGAAGCTTCTAATGGTAGAACCTTCCTAGCATTGCGAAAGCGATTCACAATGTCATAAGACAAGGCAACGCCACAAAATAGTGCTGACATTATTCCAATCGTCAAAATCGTTACGCCTATCACGCCATTCATAGTAGTGCCCTGGACGATGCCCAAGATTATAGCTATCAGCAAAAAACTAATGCCATCCCAATAATCCAAGAATACGACCGTAAATGATGTGCCCCACTTTGCATTCAATGTTTCAAAATAACCCGCCTTTGCAGTCTTCAGATGTTGAACTTGTGAATCGATATTCTCGAGTTCCGTCTGGCTGATGTTTTTCATCGCTTCAAGCTGGGCCATCTTATTCTTAAGTAAGTTAACTTTGGCACCTTCTTTTTGCGCCTCCTTCTTGAACCCGTCAATGATCACTTCGTAGCTGGTATATGCCGCCGACAGACCAGCGAATGAAGACACGTCATCAATAAGAATATCGATATCAGCCGTTTTTATTAACCGCTCCAAAATATCTTCGGGGTAGGTATGGACTTGCGAATCTGGCAGTCTTTCAGATGCAATTAGGTTTAGGAGCATTAGAAAATCTGAAATGGCAAATGAGTAATCTTTGAGCGAGCCTCTATCAACGTAAATTAACCCTTCATACTTTTCGTCTTGCACTCGAAGCTCAAGCAATCCCTTTATTGCTTTCGCCATCAGCCATAGAAATCTTTTTTGCGTTTCCTCCTTTGCGGCGATACCGCTTGTCAGAGCAAGCCAAAATGCTCGTGCTACCCAACAGGTCGTAAAGTGCTCAAAGTCGCCTTCCTTAGAACCGGGTTGATATGGCTCTCGGTACGAATCCCAAATGCGGCGATTCTCCCACCCGGCTAAAGTTGTGTATGACTCCAGAATATTTTCGGATTCGAAGAACTTATCGGGAAGGTTTAAGGAGGGTGTCTCCAGCGCAAGCGGTAACAGCGACAGAATATACGCGGTCATTGCGGGGTTCGGTCGGCCCTCGTGATGTTGATGATCCCCTTTCACATTCGTGAAGGCCGCACCAAAACCCAATTCGTTCTTGAGTGAGGCAACTAGGTATTTTAAGCCCTCGGTTGCTAATCTCACTAAATCTTCGTACTGTGCATAATCTCTATTTTTTAGATACTTAACGGCAGAAAGCAATGCCCAAGTCATAATCCAAGTTGAATAAACTTCATGCTGTCTGTTGGGCGCGTCGGTCCAAGGTTCACCAGGCTTTGGCGAATTCTTTAAGAGTTCCGTGAGCCCCTCTCGCACATATTCACCTTGATCTGCTTCGATCATCGCGAGGAGATACCACCCGATGTGGCGATTGTTTAAATGAGAATCCAGATCACTACTCTGTGAATGTTCGAGCCACAAGTGCTGCAGTCCTTCGATCAGCTGTTGAAATCTTTGTTGTTCAATAGATTTGTGAGGCGCGAGAGCACAAATAGCTTCGGCCGTGGTGATTAAAGTTGCGCCCTTTTGAGGATCCTTTTGAAGATTAACTCGAAGACCGAGTTTACCTGGAATGTTTGAAACAGGTTGGGTGGAATCAAGAATCTTTCGTATCGACGAGGATGTGAGTTCCCTGAGTGAGGGCTTTACAATCATAGGCTATCGCCTCAAGGTTGATTGTTAATTCGCTTTTCGATCAACTCCAATGAAGAAAGCTTTCTAGTATCTAGTAGATCATTTGCGTTCGCATCCAAATCTTCAATAAAGCTCAGGTATTCGTCTTTATTAAACACTTGCAACTCATTGCTAGCAGCCCAGGCTTTTAGCCTTTCCATAGCGTCATCCTGCTCAGCTTGTGAGACCATCAATTCTGCTTCATAGAAGTAGCAGTAATCTTTCACCTCGATAATAGCAAACTCCATTCCATCCTTGGTATAGCGTTCACTTATCCGCCGAGCGCCGACTCCGACGTTGAAGCCAAGCGCAAGTAGTGCATTAACGAGCGGCAAAAACTGACCAGTTTTGCATTGCACCACACTCTCAAGCCGTTTTCCGGATCCCCACTCACCATGTTTAATCACCAATTCCGGTGCGCCATTGGTAATGCGAGCACGAACGTCGAGCTGATTCTTACGCATCTCCTCAGTCGTAAAATTGATCAGGTATCGATCAAAACACCCTTCGTACTTCCACCCCGCCAGCCAACCACGTACCTTAAAAAGCTCTTCCTGATCGAGTGGCCCTGTAATTTCGACCTCGAAATTCTTTTTTGTCATAAATCTAAGTCGCTCTTAGCATGCGCGGTGAGAAATTCACCGGTAGTGAAATTAGGCTTAAGGACATGATCAGTCGATTGGATAAAACTGTCAACCACGTTAGGCCCACTTGGGGCTGATCGAGGGTCACATTTAGATAATCAATTTGGACTCGGATGGTCTAACACATGAACTTTCGTTTTTGTCGGACTAAGAGAAAGCTTAATTGAATTGTAGATCTGTTCAGGCACCATTTCACCGTTGCATAAAAAAATATCCAGATTGGCATACCTATATTCAGGCCAAGTGGAGATTATTAAATGAGACTCCGCGAGGATTAGAACTACAGTGATGCCATGAGGTACGAAGCGATGCGTTAGGGAATCGACAACTGTAACACCTGCATCCCTTCCTGCTCTCCGTAATAGCGCTGTCAAGAAGTCTGAGTCGTCTAATGCAGCAATACAATCGTAGAGATCAATGTTCAGATGTCGTAGCTGCATATTGTTTTATATTAGTTAACCAATAATCGCATGAAATGTTACTTTAACGAAGAAACCTGTCAAAACTGCAAGATACTAAACTTGCGGGTGTTCCTTCCGGGTTGACCTTCTCACTTACCCCGTGCCATCTCGGCTAACCGATTCGCAGCAACTTGACAGTCTAAATCTTCCGTTAGATCGAAGACTGAAATTAATCTACCATCCAGCGTTAACGAGGGATTCGAAGAAAGACCTTGAATATACTGCTCGCTGCACCCCTTTTCCCGCAGTAAGGTTCCAAAGCAAGTATCGTCAAAAGGTATCTCATTTCCATTTTCTCTGAAGAACCTTTGCACCTCCAACATCCCCTCCACTGGGCCAGCCGACAAGTGTACGCAATTCAAGCCTTGACTGACTTCCTTCAACCCGAGTTCGACCTTGCGCTGCAAAAGAATTTTGCGAATAGACCCATTCGCTGCATTGAGTGGGTTGGTTGAGCCAGCCACCTGATGCCTTAAATATTTCCAAGGCGTCGCTGATCGACAATCCAATACTACGATCACTGATTCGGGCGAGGTGTAATGAGCAAGCTGGAACGGGTGAAAAGGATTTAAGATTAAGAACGTTTGACCGAATACATTAAGGCTCAGACAGTAGGTTCCACCACCTAGCTTCTTTGTTCCAATATTGTCAGTCAAAACCGACAGGGCAGCGGCTGATATCTCTGGAAAGCGTTCCAGGAATTGGTGGCCGCCCAGTATTTCTGCACCATTGGCTATCTCAGACGAATAGCCTTTTTCCAAGAGCTCAAAAGCATCTGGAGAAATTGCAGTTGCCCCCGTTCGGGAAATTCGATTTATGACCCCATAGTGACCATCCATGACGTCATGCTTTGACAAGAACGCGCCGCTCAGAACTCTAACTGCCTCAATCGTTATCTCCGAGCTTTTGAAAACCGCAAAAACGATATCCAAAATCTCATCCAGTTTTACAGATTCTGCGGTGGCCTCAGGTTTTAGAAATACCACAAACTGATTTAGGGTTTGGTCACCAGAACCTTTATATGGACTGACCAAAATCTCGCCCGATGAAGAGTTCTTTCTAAGAAAACTCACGGCTTCGTAGATTTCCTGTTTCATTATCTGTTCTCAATTCACAACCGGGTGGTTTGAGAATGCTCCGATCTTCTATTGGTTTATCTGACAAGAACACGCAATAATACTTTCTTAACTGGTCTGCAGACAAAGTAACCCCACAACTTAGCGCAGCTTCGACCGCAGCTTTATAGAGTTCAGAAGAATGATTACGACCTTCATTCAAGGCTGGACCTAGATCTTCTCCAAAGTCAATAACGTAGACGCGATACCCATCGGTTCGTAAATCCACGAATGCATCTATTGGCCTAAATCCCAAACGGGAGAGACTACCTGCATAATAAAACAATTGAGAAAGCAATCCATGGTGGTTTCCTTCCGTCCGTAGCACATCGCTAAGAGCATAGGGAACAAATTCTTCTAAGATCACGCCCTGACCGTGGAAAAATAATTGAGGGACAGAAATACATTCCCTCCTTAGCATGTCTCGCCGAGAAATCCACTGAACGAGTTTTAAATCCAAAGCAGAACCAGGAGAAAAAGTCGCTATTGCTTTAAGTATGAAGTTCTTGCGATACCCCGTTTCAAGAACAATAGAAAAAGGGTACACATAAGTCTCACTGCCTCCTACAACCCAAGCCGGAGCTCCTTCAATTCGGAGATAACGATCGTTTTTTGCCATCAAACCTAACTTAATGATCGCACTATAAAGATCTTGGCAGCCTGAGAGTTTCAGTAGTTCTTTCTCAATGCTCCAATTGGATAATTCTTTCGACACACTCATTTCCTCAGAACGAACAGTTGAAGTATTGATCTAACGGCTGAAGACTGGCATAGCTTCATAGGATCCAAACAAATCATCCGAGAGTTCCTATGAATCGACGCTTCGTCTCATTCCACCATTGCCTTCAGAAGCGCATCTCGCACATCAGAGTAGCACTGAACATCAATCTTCGTCGCCATCCATCTGAGAGCTCGAATAATTGTCGGCCACAGATAACAGGAATTAAGATGGCGGTGGGCTCCCTAATCAATCGCTATTTCCGCTACACTCGTAGAATTGCGTATGGGCTCAATTGACCCATCCAAATTTATTTCACCGACAATGACTAATCGACCTCGCACGCTCTTCTCTAACAACGACGACAACGCGATCAAAGAGGCGACGCCAAGTTCGATCGTGATTTAGAAGCGTCAAAGCTCTGAGTTGTACCGTGAATTTGTGGTGACGACAATCTTTGTCTCCCACAAGTTCGGAATACGAAAACGGTAAGGACAGAATTGTTCCATGAATATAACCGGCGTCCCGGAGTTAAGATCTTCTGGCGACGCATTATTTACATTCTTCAATCGACCGATAGGGACAGTAGGTGCTACGCACCTGAATGACTGAGACACGTCACCCCCGCTCGCATGGCGGTGGTGTCTACGGCGCGTGTATACATCGGCTTGGTCCAACTATTGCAGTGGTTTACGCGTATACGAAGCCACACTGCCGCATGCGGGAGTGTGCACACTGTGCACGCGAAGGAAACGAGAAATGAGTGACGCAAAGCGGATCAGATCTGTTAGTTTCAGACTCACTGATGAGGAGTACGCGAAGATCGAAAAAGCAGCCAGCGTTGCAGGCAATGAGCCGAACAACTGGTGCCGGCAGCTCGCCGTTACGGCAGCTCGTGAAGGCCCGCTATTTGGGAAGACCGGCCGTTTAATCTATACAGAACTCGCCATCCTGCGCTTTCTGATCGGGCACGGATTTAAGCTGCTCTTCAGTCGCAACGCAGCCGAGGCCACCACCTGGACCAAACTGACGACACAGGCAGATCAAAAGTCGGACGAGATCGTGCAGGAGTTATTGTCGCGCCGGAAGTAACTCGAGTGCCGGGATTCCGGCAACGACTGCTTGATTTCCCGGCACTTGGCTCACGCCTCGCAGCGACCAGAGCGTAAATAGTTTTCCGGAGTTGACACCATCGCTGTGATGCGCAACTGAACTTTCGCGCCTCAATTTTTATTCAGAACACAACACCTGGGTGTAACTTGCAACAGGTATCGCACGCGATTTTCCAGGTAATCCTTCCGACTCATAGCACTGGCATCATTTTTTCAACCGATCCGCATTTGCTCGCGTTCACATTCATTCCGATTGCTTTCGCAAATACGGAGCGCACCGCAACGGATGTACGCACCTGTGTGGCATGGGGTATGCACTGACGATCACTGTTACCTGCGAACACACGGAGGCAGTTAACGCTGGTTGAAAAGTGATCCAGAAATGAGCATGGTCCAAACGAAGAGTTTGCCATCGATTAGGCGCGTGCAACTTAAAAAGCGAAATATTTTTGAGTGCGGCTGGAAGTTGGGCCTAAACCTCCCGTCTATATAGAACAGAAAAACGAAATCACTCTCCCCAGCAATGATTCCGTCATAGACCACGCCGGGCTTTAGCGTTGCCCCTTTCCGTTCAGCCCGCGCGTTCGTCACAACCGAAGACCTGGACCAAATGCCTCTTGCGAGGTGAAGGGAGAACTACGCTTTGAAGACCAAATTACGATTTCTGACCGAAGAAGGTCACACCCGCGCCCGCAACACCTTTCAACGAATCAGACTTTTTGCCGTGCTGATGTTTCTCTTCTCTGGACCTTGTGGTTGTGCGATCCATTACTACTGGGTATGGCCAAATCTCACGCCCTTGCAGCGCATCTATTTGCGTCAGTACATGCGGAGTACGGCCAAAAGCTACATACCACGCTCGCACTCTCGCTACACCTTTATGGCTGGACTAGTGCGCGACCCGGAGACGGGCCGCGATGTCCGCATCATGGTGCACGAGGGGTTAGTAACTCCCGATTTCGACGATGAGGGTCGCATCAAAGTAAAGGATCGTTACCCGGTCTTCCATCTCAAACCGAATGTCCAACTCAAACAGCCTGTTTGGGCCAACGAATATATGACCGACGCGACCGCTTATCATTGGTTTTGTCACCTCATCTACGAGGACAAAAGCATTATCGATCTCTGGCGTCCCGCATGGCTGGGCGCCATCATATTTTTCCTCACCGGCACTGGCGGCTTGACCGGTCTTTACATGTTTGCGCAACGCCGTTATGTCGAGGGCCAACCCCTCCGCGGCACACGCGAGCTCTCGCCGCGTGAGTATCGAAGAGAACACCGCAAACACACCGGCTACGCACTTACAGCTTACCCGCAGGTGATGAATCTACTGGCCCGAGTGCAAGATTATTTCGGCTTCAAACAGCGCTCCTACACCCTGACAGTGCCACGTGAAGAAGAGAACGAAGGCTTACTCTTACTCGGTGATCCCGGTACCGGCAAGAGTCAGATCATACACCAGCTCATAGATGAGATTACGAGCCGCGAAAGCTTCGAGGCGATTGTAGTTTACGACCCCGTCGGCGAGTTTCTGGAGCAGCATTACGATCCCGACACTGACATCATTTTGAACCCGCTCGACGCACGCTGCCCCTACTGGAATCCGGTAGACGAGATTGAGAATGTCACGGACGAGACCAGCGCACCGGAGCGCTATTTCATCGCTGAGAGTTTCTTTCCGGATCATCCACACACCTCCCCCACTAATCAGTTTTTTAATAAGGCAGCACGCAGCATCTTTGCTCACTTGCTGGCCTTCAAACCATCACCGGAACGGCTGGTGGAGATGCTCACAGACGAAGCCTTGATTGACCAGTGTGTGGCCGGCACGGAACACGCACATCTGATCGACAGAGCGGCGAAAGCGCAGCGTGCCGGAGTGCTTGCCACCTTGTCAGAAGTAGGAGCTTCCTTAAAACTTCTGCCGACACTCGAGCAGTGTCAGGGACGCACGTTTACGTTCCGCGAGTGGGCCCAACGGCGAAACCGCTGCATCTTTATCACCTCGACGCAAAGCACGCGAGAAGCACTCAGAAGAACCCACGCCGCCTGGTTCAATATCCTCTTCGGCAAACTTATGGGAACGAGCCTGGCCACGTCAGGGCAGCGTCCGTGCTGGGTCATGATCGATGAAGCGCACTCGCTGAAACGATTGCCGGCTCTGGAAACGGCACTGGTTGAGGGCCGTAAATACAAAGTCAAGATAGTCATTGGCACGCAGAACAAGACGCAGATCGAGCAGTCTTATGAGCTCATCACAGCCACGATGCTCGCAGCCTCGCACACGAAAGGTTTCGGCCGAATCAACGAGGCAGACTCCGCCCGCTGGGTGTCAGACATGATCGGCCAGCAGGAGATCGAGCGGCCACGTGTTTCCACTACCGCCTCGGTACAGAGTAACGGTAGAGACTCACTCAACTATGCGCCTGGCATCGAGCACAGCTCGGTAGTCAGCAAAGAGCAGATCATGGCTTTACCAAATCTGCACTTCTATTGGAAGTATGGTGACGCCGTGGTGCCATTTCGCATTGAGCCGATCGAGCGCCCGAAGCGCGCTTACGCGTTTGTGCCGCGTCAGCCACGGCAAGTCACGCCACCCGAACGGCCGCAAGAACTACTTCCGCCCGCGTCGACTCTTCCTTCTGTGAACGGTAACAATCCCGAAGAGGCCGATGCGATTGAGATCGCTCCTCATGGTTCAGATGAGCTCGATACCAAGTTCTGAGGTTAGAGCCATGATGACGATGAGCAGGGCGATTTCGGCAGGGCAGGCACTGGACTATTACCAGCAGGAGTTCACTAACTCCAAGGATAACTATTACAGCGAAGCGGGAGAGGTTATCGGGCGCTGGAGTGGTCGCCTGGCCGACGAGTGGGAGCTTAGAGGCGAAGTGACCAGCGAACAGTACGAGCGATTAGTTGCGGGTCAAGATCCACGCACCGGCGAACAACTCGTGCAGGCTGTTACAGCTCGCGATACGGTCAACGCCTATGGAGAGCAAGTGACTACAGCTGAGCATCGGGCTGGGTGGGATGCAACCATCAGCGCGCCTAAAAGCGTTTCGTTAGCCGCGCTCGTCGGAGACGACGAGCGCGTCAAGGTTGCTCATCGGGAGAGCGTCAATGAAGCCCTGAAAGGATTTGAAGAATATTTGCAAGCACGTGGCGGTGGCGACAAGCCATCCATCACAACGGGAAAGATGGTAGCGGCGCAGTTTGAGCACACCTCGTCGCGACCTGACCGCACGAACGGCTATGCGGCGCCGCAGCTGCACACGCATGTTGTCGTTTTCAATATGACCCAAACTGAGGACGCCGGTAAGGTGCGCTCGGTGCAGCCGCTTGAACTGTTCCGGAGCCAGAAATACGCGACCGCGATCTACCGCGCACACTTAGCTGAAAAGCTGCAAGGACTCGGTTACGAGATTGAAGTCGATCCGCGCACCGGCGCACCAGAGATCAAAGGCTTCAGCGAAGCGTACCTACAGGAGAGCAGTCCACGTCGAGAAGAAGTGCTCAAAGAAGCTGAACAAATTAAAGAACGGCTTGAGCGCGAAGGAATAACAGTTGTCGACAACGCAGGATTAAAGCACGCTGCAGCCCACAACGATCGCGCCAGCAAACAATTTGACCGCACGGAGATGAGAGAACGCGCCTTAGCAATGGATACAAAGCACAGCAATCAAGCGCGATTGTTGGTAGGCCAAGCGCAAGAACGTGGTCCGTTTCGGTTGGCCCAAGACCAGATTACTACCCGTGCTCAGGAAGCAGTCACCTTTGCTCGCGACAATGCTGTTGAGCGCGAAGCCGTCGCCGACATGCGGCAAGTAATGAGTGACGCGTTGAGACGAAATCTTGGAAGAACAACCTATGAAGCTGTTAGTACTGAGCTACGACGTAGACAAGAGCTCGGCGAGTTCATTGACATTAGGCGTGATCCGCGGTCACCAGAGACTACCACCCGACGCATGCTCCAGATGGAACAGGACAACATACAGACCGTGATGCACGGGAAGGGCTCTTCTCCGGCGGTCGTGCGCGCTGCGCGCGTCGAGGATGTTGTTGCTAACAGCGCCCAAAACCACCAACTAAAACTCAATGCGAATCAGCAATCAGCACTGGAAACAATCCTGTCCAGCGAAGATCAGATTGTTGGGCTGCAGGGCGGCGCGGGGACCGGCAAAACAACTGTGCTTTCTGTGCTGAGAGAAGCAGCCGAGAAAGAGGGCTACCAGGTCCGTGGTTTTGCGCCGACAACACGCGCCGCGAAACAGCTTGCCGAAAGTGGAATTAACACCGAAACGCTCCAAAAGTTTTTGCGCCGGCGACAGGAGCCCACCACCTCAAAACAACTCTTCGTGCTCGATGAAAGCTCCCTCGCCAGCACCAAACAGCTACACAAATTCTTTGGGCGCCTCGAGGCTGAAGACAAAGTGCTCTTAGTTGGCGACGTCCGGCAGCATCAGGCGGTCGAAGCGGGCAGTCCGTTTGAGCAGCTGCAAAAGCACGGCATGACGACCGCGCAACTGAATGAGATCGTCAGGCAACGAGATCCAGAGCTGAAGCAGACAGTGGCGAAGCTGTCAGTGCGCAACATACGTGAAGCCGTTGCCGAACTGGAGAGCCGAGGCAAGGTCATCGAAATCCAAAGTGAGCGTGAACGCTTTGAACGAATGGCCCAGGATTACTGCAAGCAGCCAACCAACACGTTAGTCATTTCACCAGCCAACCGCGAGCGAACTCAACTCAATTCACTCATACACCGGCAACTACAGCGCGAAGGGAAAGTGAGCCGCGATGACCATCAGATGAACGTCTATGTCAATCGCCAGGACATGACCGGCGCCGGACGCACCTTCGCCAATTCCTATCGACCTGGCGAGGACACGATTCGGTACAACCGCGCCAGCAAGGTCTATAACGTGCAGGTGGGCGACTACGCCAGCGTCACCGCGACCAACCACGAGAGAAACGAACTCACGGTTCGCTTTGCCAACGGCCGCACACTCACTTACGACCCCACTCGGCTATCGGGCGTCAGTGTATATAACGAAGCAGAGCGCTCGTTCGCCGAAAGTGATCGCATTCAGTTCCGTGCCCCCTTTGCGGAGAAACGAATAGTAAACGGTGAATTAGGATCGATCACGAAGATCGAACCAGACCACCTGCGCGTTGCCTTGGACAGCGGACGCGAAGTTTCGTTTGACCCTCAGCAGTTCCGCCACCTCGATCACGGCTACGCCGTCACCAGCCACTCTTCTCAGGGGCTAACTGTAGACCGAGTGCTGATCAACGCGGACACGCAGGAATCACTTCGTCTGCTTAACGACAGAATGGCCTACGTGGCCGTCTCGCGGGCACGGGAAGAGGCTCTCATCTATACCGACTCCACGCAGAATCTGCGCGCGAGTCTTAATCGCGCTACTAATAAGGAAATGGCGCTTGAAGCAACGAACCACAAATCACGCGAGATTCAACAGGACCGCGATGGATTAACTAACGATCACCTTACCGCACACGAACAAACACACAACAATCACGGCATAGACCAGAATTCAGCACAGATTGATCCAACACAGGAAAAAGCCGCAGAATTCGCGGTTGAGAGCGAGGGTGAGGAGCTCGCATTTCTAATCTAGGAAGAACTTAAAGCATTTGAGGTTTTAGCAATGACTACACAGTTAGACTCAGCTACAGCAGCCAAGCGCTCACAGCTCTTGAAAGTCAGTGATGTCGCTCAACTACTGAATGTCAAACCAAGAACGATCTATGAGATGGTGGCCCAACATCGCATTCCGTATCGTAAGCCACCCGGTACAAACATTCTCCGTTTTGATCTCGAGGAAATTTTGGAGTGGACACGCCGAAAAGACTATGTCGCTGCTCAGTGAGAATGTCCGTTGATGTGCCCAGGCCGCGCGCCCTTGAAGCCGCGGCTGCGAATGTCGGCGCCGACCGGAGGAGGAAAACAAAAGCTCCTCCGTTCGTCTTGCCATTCTAGCCGCGGCTTCAAGGGTCCGCTACGCCGCGCTCCCTGATTTGGAGTGGCAAAGCAAAGCCTCCCGAAAGAGGAAAAGAAAAGAAGCGCGCGACAGTTTAATCGAGCATTAACAAACGCCGGAAAAAACTAATGACTTGAGGGATCGATGCTCATTTCACTTTGATCTTGTTGTATAGTGCGAGCGCCCGTGGCTGCACCTCGGGAAAGGACCATGACAATGTCAGTTCATAAGCGCGGAACCAAATGGCACTACGCTTTTTGTATCCGCAAAGTGCGTTATCGGGGAGCACTCCCTGAGGCCCGCACAAAATTTCAAGCGGAACAAGCTGAGACTAAAATCAAACTCTCAGTGTTTGAAGCGCGTTACGGAAAACAGACGGGCGACAAGGATCTCGTCGAATTTATTGACGAGGTATATCTGCCTTGGGCACGTCAGAACAAACGGACTTGGAAGCATGATGAATTCCGGGCGCGCACAATTGCAGATTCGTTTAACGGGAAGAAGTTTTCCCAGATTTCACCGCTTCTGATCGAGAAGTTCAAAAAGGAGCGGCACGAGTCGATCACCAAGAAGGGCACGAGGCGGAGCGCCGCATCCGTCAATCGAGAATTGGAGTTGCTGTCAAGAATCTTCAATCTGGCGATTGACTGTGAGGTTGCAGAATCGAACCCCTGTAGCAAGGTTAGAAAACTACGACTAAACAACAAACGAATCCGTTACTTGTTGGATGAAGAAGCACCTAGACTACTTGCTGCTCTGACGGGCCCACGAGCGCATCTAAGACCGCTGGTCATAGTGGCGTTGGGCACAGGGATGCGGCGAGGCGATCAGTTAAATCTGCGTTGGGAAAAAGTCGATTTCCAACGGAATGTAATCTACGTGCCGAACTCGAAAACTGGCAGGGACTATACGGTGCCGATGAATCAAGACGTTCGCGATGAACTGCTTTCGCTTCGGAGAGTCGCTGCCAAAAGTGAGTATGTTTTTGTTAACTCGACGACAGGAAAACAGTTCACCGATATCAAGCGTGCATTTCAAACCGCTTGCCGTATTGCGGACATAACCAACCTCCGTTGGCATGACCTCAGGCATACGTTTGGGACAAAGCTCGGTGACGCTGGCTACCCTGAGTCGACGATCGCTCAACTGATGGGACACGCCACGGTTGAGATGGCCTTTCGCTATACCCACGCGACCGAACATGGCAAGCGTGCGGCTGTTGAAGCCGCCCGTATTGCTCGCTCTGGCGTCTGCCACAATCCTGCCACAAACGATCAACGGCCAGTTATGCTGGCCGCTGTAAGTGGTTGATTTTATTGGTAGCGGGGGGCGGGATCGAACCGCCGACCTTGGGGTTATGAATCCCACGCTCTAACCATCTGAGCTACCCCGCCATGCCTTGATTATCAACAGTTTACAGCATCAAGCGCAAGTGGTCGTAGTGAGCGTGTGGCCAATTTGTGGACAACCTGTTTGGAACTTAGCATTGCTGCCTCGACCGCTGCACGTTTGTTTCTCTCCGTCGCACGAACATAACGAGCCGTTGTGTGAATGTCAGAGTGTCCCATCAGCGCCGCGATTGTAAATGCGTCGAAGCCAGCTTCACCGAGTCGCGTACCGAAGGTAGCACGCAGATCGTGCCAAACCAGACCTTCGATTCCCGCGATCTTCAGAGCTGTTTTGAATCCCTTCTTGATCTCCTTTACCCGTTTTCCGGTCTGAGGGTTTATGAACACGTATCCTCGTCCGGTTGATTGTGTGCGGAGAGCACTCAGGATCTCAAAGACTTCGGGATTCATCGGGACTTCACGATCCTTACCAGTCTTCGTCTTGGTTAAGATCAGGACTCCGCGTGACAAATCCACTCTCTCCCAACAGAGATGAAGTTGCTCGCTCAGGCGCATTCCAGTTCCTAACGCTATCTTTACCATCGGTTTCAGATGTGTGCGTGGCCCTTCAAGAGCGGCCATTAGCGCCGGTTCTTCTTCCGGCATGAGATAACGATAACGTTTGTTGTCCAACGTGTACTTCTTTACTTTCTTGCAGGGGTTCGTATCCGTCACCTTGTAATCAATCGCCAGATTAAAAATCTTACTCAGTAGATGAAGCTCGAGATTGACTGAGGCTAAACTACGAACTGTCTGCCGCGCCGTGATCGATTCGCGTCGGTCACGTTTGAATTTCTCAACCAACAGCGGCGAAATCTCGCGAAAGGTTTTGCCGCCAAAATACTCGCGGATTGTACGAGCTCGAAACTCGTCATGTTTCCACGAGCGCTTATTCGCTTTGGACCACGGCACAAAGACCTTTTCGATGAAGTCAGCCAATTTCTCGCTGCCTAAATCGAGTTGGCCAAAACGTCCCTCAAAGATCTCCTGCTTGATCTTGCTCTCCGCTTGTTCTGCTTGCTGCTTCGTCCGCGCCTCGGAAATTACGCCTCGGTAACGGACGCCACGCACTCGAAAGTAGTAATGCCAGTGCGTGCCTTTCTTTCCTCGTTTGTAAACAGACATTGTGTTCTCCTTGAGCGTTGCAGCCACCAAGAGAACGGGCGCATGGTAGCAGCATCGATCCCTCTAGTCATTAGTTTTTTCGGCGTTTGTTACTGCTCAATCAAAGTGTCCGCGTTTCTTTTCCCTTCCTCTTTCGGGAGGCTTTGCTTTGCCACTCCAAATCATGGAGCGCGGCGCAGCGGACCCTTGAAGCCGCGGCTAGAATGGCAAGACGAACCGGAGGAGCTGTTGTTTTCCTCCTCCGGTCGGCGCCGACATTCGCAGCCGTGGCTTCAAGGGCGCGCGGCCTGGGGCACATCAACGGACATTCTCACTGAGCAGCGACATAGTCTTTTCGGCGTGTCCACTCCAAAATTTCCTCGAGATCAAAACGGAGAATGTTTGTACCGGGTGGCTTACGATACGGAATGCGATGTTGGGCCACCATCTCATAGATCGTTCGTGGTTTGACGTTTAGTAGCTGAGCGACGTCACTGACTTTCAAGAGCTGCGATCGCTTGGCTGCCGTAGCTGAATCTAACTGTCTAGTCATTGCTTAATACCTCAATTGCTTTGCTGTGTTTCTTTCTACATAAGAAATGCGGCGAGATCCTGACTCTCGCTCTCAACCGCAAGATCGGCGGCTTGTGTCTGTGTCGGATCAATTTGCGGCGAGTTTTGGTTTATGCCGTGAACGCGTTCGTTGTGCGGTTGTTCGTGCGTTGCGAGCGGATCGTTAGTCAATTCATTGCGGTTTTGTTGAATGTCGCGGGAATTGCCCTTCGTCGCTTCAAGCGCCGTTTCCTTATTGGTCGCGCGATTAAGAGTCTCGCGCAGGTTCTGCGTGGAGTCAGTGTAGATCAGAGCTTCTTCACGAGCTCGCGACACGGCAACATAGGCCATCCTGTCATTGAGCAGTTGCACAGATTCTCGCGTATCCGCATTGACTAACACGCGATCTACAGTTAGCCCCTGCGAAGAGTGGCTGGTGACGGCGTAGCCGTGATCGATGTGCCGGAATTGCTGAAGGTCAAAGGTAACTTGGCGGCCGCTGTCGAGGGTGACGCGGAAGTGTTCCGGTTCGATCTGGTTGATTGTTCCAAGTTCACCGTTGACTATTCGCTTTTGCGCAAAGGGGACACGAAACTGAATCCGATCACCTTCAGCAAAGAAACGCTCTGCTTGTTTGTAAACACTGACGCCGGAAAGCCGCGTGGGGTCGTAGGTGAGGGTGCGGCCGTTGGCAAAGCGAACCGTGAGCTCGTTTCGCTCGTGGTTAACACCGATGACGCTGGCGTAATCCCCCGGCTTCACTTTATAGACCTTGCTGGCGCGGTTGTAGCGAATCGTGTCCTCGCCGGGTCGATAGGAATTGGCGAAGGTGCGTTCGGCGCCGGTCATGTCCTGGCGATTGACATAGACGTTCATCTGATGGTCATCGCGGCTCACTTTTCCGTCGCGCTGTAGTTGCTGGTGTATGAGTGAATTCAGTTGTGCGCGTTCGCGGTTGGCTGGCGAGATAACGAGCGTGTTGGCGGGATCTTTCGAGTAGTCCTGAGCTATTGTCTTGAGGCGTTCTCGCTCATCAGTGATTTCGATCACTTTGCCGCGGCTCTCCAGTTCAGTGACCGCTTCTCGAATCTGCCGCACTGATAATTTCGCCACAGTCTGTTTCAGTTCGGGATCGCGCTGCCTGACGATCTCGTTAAGCTCGGCGGTAGTCATGCCATGCTTTTGCAGTTGCTCAAACGGACTACCTGCTTCGACCGCCTGATGCTGCCGGACATCACCAACTAAGAGCACCTTGTCTTCAGCCTCAAGGCGTCCAAAGAATTTATGAAGCTGCCTGGTGCTGGCGAGAGAGCTTTCATCGAGCACGAAGAGTTGTTTTGAGGTGGTGGGCTCCTGTCGCCGGCGCAAAAACTTCTGAAGTGTTTCTGTTTCAATTCCACTTTCGCCAAGCTGTTTGGCGGCGCGTGTTGTCGGTGCAAAGCCACGGACCTGGTAGCCCTCTTTCTCGGCTGCTTCTCTCAGCACCGAAAGCACAGTTGTTTTGCCGGTACCCGCGCCGCCCTGCAGACCAACGATCTGATCTTCGCTGGACAGGATTGTTTCAAGTGCTGATTGCTGATTCGCATTGAGTTTTAGCTGGTGGTTTTGGGCGCTGTTAGCAACCACATCCTCGACGCGCGAAGCGCGGACGACCGCGGGAGAAGAACCCTTCCCATTCATCACGGTCTGTATGTTGTCCTGCTCCATCTTCAACATGCGTTGTGTAGTCGCTTCCGGTGAGCGGTGATCACGAATGATGTCGATAAACTCACCGCGTTCCTGACGCCGACGCATTTCGCTGGTGACAGCCTCGTGCGTGGTTAACCCCAGATTGCGGCGCAGCGCGTCGGTCATGACTTGCCGCATGTCGGCTACCGCTTCTCGCTCGACCGCATTGTCACGAGCAAAGGTGACCGATTCCTGAGCCCGGGTTGCGATCTCGTCCTGGGCAAAGTGAAGTGGACCGCGTTCCTGAGCCTGGCCCACCAACCAGCGCGCCTGGTTACCGTGCTTTGCGTCCATCGATAAGGCACGCTCTCTCATCTCGGCGCGGTCGTATCGTTTGCTGGCGCGATCGTTATGGGCGGCAGCTTGTTTCAGCCTGGCGTTTTCGGAAACGGTGTTTCCATCGTGTTCAAGCCGCTCTTTGATCTGTTCGGCTTCCTTGAGTACTTCCTCACGCCGCGGACTGCTCTCCTGCATATAGGCCTCGCTGAAGCCTTTGATCTCGGGTGCGCCGGTGCGTGGATCAACTTCAATTTCGTAACCGAGCCCCTGCAGCTTCTCGGCTAAGTGAGCGCGATAGATCGCGGTCGCGTATTTCTGGCTGCGGTACAGCTCGAGCGGTTGTACGGAGCGCACTTTTCCTGCTTCGGTCTCGGTCATGTTGAAGACGACAACGTGCGTGTGAAGCTGTGGCGCCGCATAGCCATTCGCGCGGTCGGGTCGTGATGATGTGTGCTCAAATTGCGCGGCTACCATCTTGCCGGTCGTGATCGAGGGCTTGTCGCCGCCGCCACGGGCTTGCAGATACTCTTCGAATCCTTTAAGGGCTTCGTTGACGCTCTGGCGGTGAGCGTCCCTGACGCGCTCGTCGTCTCCGACGAGCGCGGCTAACGAAACGCTTTTCGGCGCGCTGATGGTTGCGTCCCAGCCGGCACGATGTTCACTCGTGACGATCTTCTCGCCGAACTCGTTAACCGTTTCGCGCGCCTTCACGGCCTGCACCAGTTGCTCGCCAGTGTGCGGATCCTGACCAGCAACGAGTCGCTCGTACTGTTCGCTCGTTACTTCGCCTTTAAGGTTCCACTCATCGGCGAGATGACCACTCCAGCGGCCCTTCACCTCACTGGCTTCGCTGTAATAGTTGTCTTTCGAGTTGGTGAACTCCTGCTGGTAATAGTCCAGCGCTTGCCCTGCCGAAATTGCTCTGCTCATCGTCATCATGGTCCACAACCTCAGAACCGCGTGTCGAGTGGGTCAGCATCCTGGGGAGCGATTTCGAGCTCATCGACTTGCTCGTCACCGTTTTCTTTAGCCGGCAGGTGCGCTGGTAGCGGTTGCCGTGGTTCGCCGACTGGCCGGGGCTGACGAGGCACAAAAGCGGCCGCCCGCTGCGGGCGCTTGATGGGCTCAATGCGAAACGGCACGACTGCGTCGCCGTACTTCCAGTAGAAATGCAGATTTGGTAAGGCCATGATCTGCTCCTTGCTGACTACCGCGTTGTGCTCGATGCCGGGCGCGTAGTTGAGTGAGTCTCGACCGTAAGCCTGGACCGAGGCGGTCGTGGAAACACGTGGCCGCTCGATCTCCTGCTGGCCGATCATGTCCGACACCCAACGCGCGGAGTCTGACTCGTTGATACGGCCGAAACTCTTCGTGTGTGAGGCGGCGAGCATGGTGGCGGAGATACGCTCGTAGGACTGCTCGATCTGCGTCTTGTTCTGCGTGCCAATGACGATCTTGACGCGGTACTTGCGGCCTTCGACGAGTGCCGTTTCCAGCGCCGGCAATCGTTTCAACGAGTGCGCTTCATCGATCATCACCCAGCACGGACGCTGCCCTGACGTGGTAAAACTCGTTCCCATCAATTTGCCAAACAGGATATTGAACCAGGCGGCGTGTGTTCTTCTGAGCGCTTCCCTCGTGCTTTGCGTCGAGGTGATGAAGATGCAGCGGCGGCGCTGTTGCGCCCACTCACGGAATGTAAACCGGCGGCCGTCGCATTGCTCAAGCGTGGGTAACAGTTTTAAGGAAGCGCCTACTTCCGAGAGGGTGGCAAGCACACCGGCGCGTTGCGCTTTGGCGGCTCTATCGATCAGATGCGCGTGCTCTGTGCCGGCCACGCAGGCGTCAATCAGCTCCTCGTCAGTGAGCATTTGCACCAGCCGTTCCGGTGAGGGCCTGAAGCCCAGCAGGTGAGCGAAGATGCTGCGTGCGGCCTTGTTAAAAAACTGCGTCGTGGGCGCGGAGTGGGGATGATCCGGAAAGAAACTCTCGGCGATGAAATAGCGCTCCGGGGCGCTCGTTTCGTCGGTAACATTCTCGATCTCGTCAACCGGATTCCAGTAGGGGCAGCGCGCATCAAGCGGGTTCAGGATGAGGTCGGTTTCGGGATCGTAATGCTGCTCAAGAAACTCGCCGACCGGGTCGTAAATGACGATCGCCTCAAACTGTTTGCGGCCCGCAATCTCGTCGATCAGTTGGTGCATGATCTGGCTCTTGCCGGTGCCGGGATCGCCGAGTAAGAGCAGTCCTTCGTTCTCTTCTTCGCGGGGCACGGTCAACGTGTAGGAGCGCTGCTTGTAGCCGAAATAGTCTTGCGCGCGCGCGCGTAGATTCATCACCTGCGGGTAGACCGTGAGTGCGTACCCGGTGTGTTTCCGGTGCTCTCGGCGATATTGTCTGGGTGAGAGCTCGCGAGTGCCGCGCAGGGGCTGGCCGGCGACGTAGCGGCGTTGCGCAAACAGGTAAAGCCCGGTCAAGCCGCCCGTGCCGGAGAGAAAGATTACGATGGCGCCCAGCCAGGCAGGACGCCAGAGATCGATGAGGCTTTGGTCCTCGTAGATGAGGCGACGAAACCATCCGTAAGCTGTCGCATCAATCAGGAATTCGTTAGTCCAGGCAAACTGCTTTACCTCGGCGTCGGAATTCAGATAAAAGACCGGATATCCGTCCCTGACCTTGATGCGACCTTCGTCGTCAAAGTCCGCTTTGACTAAGCCATCGTGCATCATGATACGAACGTCGCGGCCGTTGCTCGGGTCGCGCACGACTCCGGTCAGGAAGGTGTAACGTGAGCGCGATCGAGGCATGTAGCTCTTGAACGTGCTGCGCACGTACTGCCGCAGGTAGATGCGCTGCAAGGGCGTAAGATTTGGTTTGACCCAGTAGAAATGGAGCGCAACGCCAGCGAGTGCCGCAGCCAGAAACATGAAAGCGGCAAAGAGTCTGACTCGTTGAAAAGTATTCCTGGCGCGGGTGTGACCTTCTTCGGTAAGAAATCGTAATTTGGTTTTCAAAGCGTAGCTCTCCCTTCCTCTCGCAAGAGGCTTTGGTCCAGGTCTTCGGTTGTGACGAACGCGCGGGGTTGAACGGAAAGGAGGAAACGCTAAAGCCCGGCGTGGTCTATGACGGAATCATTACTGGGGAGAGTGATTTCGTTTTTCTGTTCTATATAGACGGGAGTTTTATGTCGAAATTCCAGCCACGCGCAAAAATATTTCGCTTTCGAGTTGCGCGGCTAATCGGTAGCGAACTTTGTGTCAACGAACCTCATTTCTGGATCACTTTCAACCAGCGTCAACTGCTCCGTGTGTTCGCAAGTAACAGTGCTCGTCAGTGCATACCCTATGCCACACAGATGCGCACATCCGTTGCGGTGCGCTCCGTGTTTGCGAAAGCAATCGAAATGAATAGGAACGTGAGTAAATGCGGATTGATTGAAAAATTATGCCAGTGCTAAGAGGCGTGAGGATTACTTGGAAAATCGAGTGCGATACCTGTTGCAAGTTACACACAGGTGTTGTGGTCTACATACAAACTGAGGCGTGAAAGTTCAGCTCCGCATCACAGCGATGGCGTCAACTCCGGCAAACCTATTTACTCTCTGGTCACTGCGGGGCGTGAGCCAGGTGCCAGGATATGAAGCAGTCGTTGCCCTGAATCCCGGCACTCGAGTTACTTCCGGCGCGACAATAACTCCTGCACGATCTCATCCGACTTTTGATCGGCTTGCATCGTCAGCTTGGTCCAGGCAGACGCCTCGGCTGCATTGCGACTGAAGAGCAGCTTGAATCCATGCCCGATCAGAAAGCGCAGAATGGCCAGTTCTGTATAGATGAGGCGCCCGGTCTTCCCGAACAGCGGGCCTTCGCGAGCTGCGGTAATCGCAAGCTGCCGGCACCAGTTGTTGACCTCTTCGCCGCCGGCTATGGCGGCTCTCTCTACTTGTGTGTGTTCCTCATCCGTCAGTCTGAAACTAACCGATCTGGTCCGCTTTGCATCGCTCATTTCTCTTTCCTTTCGCGTCCACAGTGTGCACACTCCCGCATGCGGCAGTGTGGCTTCGTATACGCGTAAAGCACTGCAAAGGTTGGACCACGCCGATGTATACACGCTCCGTAGACACCACCGCCACGCGAGCGGGGGTGTCGTGTCTCTTTTAATCAGGTGCGAAGCACCTCTTGCTTTATTTCTCAAGTTACGAGTCATCGCACACTTTGAAAAATGGGCGCGGCTTGTACTTGGTACCGGCTGCACTGAGCCAACACCAACCGTCGTCCAGGCTGGTCTCCGCGTACCGCACGGCGTCGTCTGCTTGATTTCAGCTCTGCGTTTTCATGATTTGACTACGCAGTCGCCCTTTGAAGGTTGGGGGGGCAATTGATTTACGGCGCGCGCCGGGGGAAGAATTGCGCCTTTCGCGTCGTTCATTTCTCGGGAAAGCCCTTACCGCCGGAGTTGAGACTCACAATTTATGATATCGATCTGAAGGTTTACAGACCTGTCAAACGGTAGTGGATTATTCTAAGTACCGAAAGAAGACTGGCCTCGATGTCGCGATTGAGGCTCAGTGCGACTGGTGCCGAAAGAAGTTCGCAACTCGTGATGAGCTATGGCGGGCCATATCTGAAGCCGGTTGTGTGACATAGTGAAAAGGCAAAAACTTGCCGGCTTCGGTTAAAGCTCGCTTGCTGTGTGCCAGGGTGCTACGTTGTTGATGCGAGAATCAGAGAATTTTGCTATTGATATTCAGATCGAAGTTCTGCCTGACCAAGAACTGTTACGAGAAGCCTTGAGGGACGGCCAGCTTCCCTTTAAAGAACTAAAGTGTCTACCTGATAGTCGATTGTGGCTGAAGCGCTACCAGTAGACGCGGCCTCGAAGAGTAGCAGACTGGAATGGTTTGAAATCAATCTGTTGCTCCCGGGAAAGTCGGTAATTAAAAGTCGTATACGTACCTATTATCGAAGGGTGATAAACTGTACCGGACTCTCCAATAGAATTCTGAGGCTAGAAACTAAGGACCGATGTTCGCACAGCTATGAGCAATCCGTTCTCCCCGATCAAGAAGGACCCACCGGTTTCTTCCGCAGATAACGAAATTCAGGATTCGCCCGCGGTTGACATCGGTACTGATAAAGGTCCCACCCAAGCGTATCTCGTTACCGCGTATCACCTTTCGATTCTTATAGGCGCGGCCATAATTGTATTGTTAGCATACCGAGGAACGATCACCGAGAACGATGCCATAAAAAAGGCATTATTCGCCCTGTGCTTTGGCGCCGCTGGAGGAACGCTGACGGCTTCGCGTTACGTTGTGTATTCGGTTCGACATTCAATCTATGACCCTCGAAGGCTGCTTTGGCAGTTGATGTCGCCCCTACATTCATCGCTTCTCGCGGGAGTTGCACTGTTGACGATTAAGTCAGGTCTATTCACTTTGGGCCAGCCATTGTCACCGGAAGAGCCCAAACATACTCTTGCTATTATGGCGTTCTCGTTTTTGGTGGGCCTTGCATCCGAATCCTTTGTGAAGAAACTCATTGTTGCTATAGAGGCACTGTTCGGTGAACGAGGGGATCTGGCTCAGGAACCTCGCGGATCCCAAGTTAAAGAGAATGGGACACGACGAGGCGAACCGGCAAAATCGGATCAATCAGATCAATCTTGAACTCTAAAACTTATCATGACTCAATGTATGAAATTTGAATGTTCCATCTGCGCTGAACTTACGGCTGCTCCGAATACTCGCTTCACAAAAGCTTTTGAAGATTCTGACGTGCGAAATGCAATATTTTCGTTCTCGGAGCATTTCGCGATGATTCCTAGCTTAGGTGCGCTTGCGGAGGGGCATGCATTGTTGGTTACCCGCGCTCATGCAACCAGTGTTCTCGGTGGCCTTGATGAGGATTTATGGGAGGATGTACTACGACATCTCAAGGCGTTTAAATCCCGTGGGCTGCGAGAGCCCAGCGGAAATCTTGAGTTGTTCTGTTTTGAACATGGTGAGACGAGTGGCGCTGGCGACCAACCGCTCTGTAGTACAACACACGCGCATCTTCATGTGATACCTCTTGAAAGCAAGATTGTTAATGAGTTGTATTCTCTGGTCAGTGGCATCAGGCTCGATGAAATCGCTAGCCTTTCCGCTCAGAAACTAATAAGAGGTGTTAACCGTTACATTATTGTATTTCGAATAGATAGAAAAGGCAGGTTTAGCGATTGTCTTGTGAAGGAAGCGATCGGTATTCCTTCTCAGTATATGAGACAAATTGTGGCGCAGGTTCTTGAACTGGAAGAATGGGATTGGCGTGTTGAACCCGCATCGGGTGCTCTCAGACGGACACTATCTACCTTTCAGATCAATAAGCCATTGGAGATTCCACGATTTAGTGTGGGTGTTGATTAAAGGCCAAATCGGAACATCATAAGTAGATATACACTGTGCATCATCAACATTTCAAAGATTCAGTTCTAAATGATCTTGCTAGCGATGCTAACATCGCTGCCTTTGTGAGTTTCTCTCCAGCCCTAGTACAACGATACTCGCAGGTATATGGTTTCCAGGCAAATCATACTTTTGGATCAGTGGAGATGGCGATCGAAGCGTTGCTATCGGCTTCCCCCGAAAAATCAGTCAATGTTCGATCGTTTCATCCGAATTCTGTGAAATCCCAAGCATTCGTTTATGGCCTCAGATCGGTTTCTGAAGTATTCGATACTCTAAACAAATTATCATCTGATGGGCTGTACACAATCGTGAATGAGACAGTCGATATTAACGATGGAGGAGTTTCCGGAGTAGCGTGGGGAGATGTGATAGAGTTCGCCCCTGAAGACACACCGCGATGTGTGGAAAAGCCTGGGGTGGCATCCTTGCCTAGAGCGCTAGCTGTTGGAATTCTAAGCAAAGTGTATGGCCTAAAGCCGGAACTTGAGTTTTCTGCTCAGAGCCGCGTGGAGTTCAGCCTGCACCCTATTCGCCGCGGCGTAAGGATGGAGCACACAATCGTTTGGGAAGTCGAAAGTATCCCCCACAATAGCCCATCACCTTTGTTGACATGGCCAAACAGGTTTAGCCGATTTCTGGGTGACAAGACCTTCGGGCTTTTGGTTGCGGATGCGATGGGTTTTTTGGTTCCATTTACAACTGTCATACCTCGGTGGCTCCCGCCATTCAGATTCGGCACTCATACCGGTACTGGCGAAACATGGATCCGAACTTCTCCTGTTGTTCCCGAACCCGGTCGTTTTTTCACGTCAAAAGGCTGGACAGATCCATTTATTGTTCTTGAGCGCGAGGATCCAACCCACAAATCGATCGCATCCGTTTTGGCTCAAGAGGGTGTCCAACCGGAATTTTCAGGCTCTCAGTTGGTGTCTTTTGATGGGGAGGTGATCATTGAGGGAGTAACTGGCACAGGCAGTGATTTTATGCTTGGACGTGAAGCTCCAATTCCACTGCCAGAGGAAATTATTAACGCAGCCAACAACGTCAACAGTGCATTATCATCAGAACTTGGTCCTGTAAGGTTGGAATGGGTACATGATGGTAAGAACTTGTGGGTGATCCAGTTACACAAAGGCGCAACAGTCAGTACGTCAAACTGGATTGTACCGGGAGATGCTGATCATTATCTTCCCTTTAAAGTGGAGGAAGGGTTGGAGAAGTTAAGGCCGCTTGTTGAAATCGCGGGAACTTCGGGAGTTGGGATTGTTGTAATTGGCAATGTCGGTATCACCAGTCATGTCGGCGATGTATTACGTCGAGCAGGAATTCCTTCTTACATACAACCTGTTTTCATCGAGCCTCGAAGCACAAATTGAGCTCCAATGCGAGATGCTTCACCCCTACGATATCCAGGTGGAAAATGGCGGATCGCCGGCTTCTTCGAACAACTAATTAAGATCAACAACTTGAGCGGATACCACTACGTCGAGCCTTATGCAGGGGGCGCGAGCCTTGGGTTGACCCTTCTGTTCAAGGAACTTGTCTCAGAAATCCACCTTAATGATCTGGATCTTGCTATCCACGCGTTTTGGCATTCCATTCTGAACTTCAATAAGGATTTCATAGGGCTTCTCGAACAAACGGAAATTTCTCCTGAAGAGTGGACAAAGCAAAAATCTATCTATTCTGAGGGAATACGCGCCGGCAGATTTGCGTTAGGCTTCGCAACCTTCTTTCTTAATCGCACAAATCACTCTGGCATCCTAAATGCCGGAATGATCGGTGGGAAAAAACAGTCTGGCGAATGGAAGATAGATGCACGGTTCAATAAGGAGGAGTTGACGAGACGTATTAAGCGCATTGGTACGTTTAAGAGTCGCATACATCTAACGAAAGATGACGCGTTATATTTCCTTCGTAGCCATACGTACTCAAGATTAAGCCTGAAATACCTCGACCCTCCGTACTATCGGGCGGGCAAACACCTCTATCTCAATAGCTATGAGCCTGAAGATCATATAGAGGTAAGCAGATACATACGAGGTGTTAAATCGCCGTGGGTTGTCTCTTATGATGACAATCGCGAAATTCGGAAACTCTACGAGGTTGTCAGGTCCCGCCGAATAGATTTGCTTCACACAGCAAGATCCGCCCGAATCGGTCGTGAGGTTCTCTTCTTCGCCCAGGGCCTAAGAATTCCTCGCAGCCAATGAAAGACAAGACATAGATTGACCAAGCACAGAGTTTCGAAAGAGGGCGACGAGTTGGCTTCGGAACGGGCTCATTCTTTTCCGCCGCTTGGGTCGATTCGCATTCTCACCCCTGACGGTCCAGCTAAGCTTACATCGACTGAAATCTCAGTCGAGAAGGTAGGCTACAAGGCTTACGGTCTCAGCGTAGTGCCTGGAAAATGGGTTCCTAAGTTTTTACTAGTATCTTCATCTTGCACGGGAAATGTGGCTTCATCACAACTAGGTTCTTGGATTGAACGCGAACTCGTGGATATCGGGATTACTCTGGATAGCAAAGTTATCGTGCGTTCCAGTGGTACTTTGGAGACACTCGAGAATCGGGGGCTCTTGGAATCGAGCCGCTGCTCAGCACGCGAGGTTTTGACTACCATCACACGGCTTGCGTCTAGCCTGACAGTTCCTTCCCCTAAAGTGCATTGGATAATTCAAGAATATGTGGAACCGAAAGAGAAAGGCCATCTCTCGAATGAGAGGAGATTAAAGTATGAAAAGAGAGACTGGGTTGCAGAGTTTGAACCAAAAACAAATCGTCCCGGTTACATCACATCTATAGGAGTGAGGCGATGGCGTGACGGCTCTAACCTTCACGAACCAGATCTGGCTTGCAATTCTGAACCGGAGATAAGCCTTCGTCTGAGGCAGGTTGCGATGTGGGCCACCTCATTGCCCTGGCGTATTCATTTTGAATGGGTCTGGGACGGACGTTCAATTCGTATCGTTCAAGCTGATCGTGCTGACCCCCCGGAAGGAGTTGATCCCCTTTCGCTCCTTCCGAAAACAATACCTATTATTACCTTGAGTTCCTTGCGCGCATTTCGTGCGGCCAACAACAGCGATTTTGAAAAATATCGGAAGCTAAAGAACGCGAAACTCTATGTCGAACTTGGATACAAAATGCCTTTGTTTTACGTTCTCAACGATCCTGAGATGGTGAAGAGCATTCTTTCAGGCGAGATACCGCGTTCTCTTGCAAGGGACCTAGACGAACTTACGCGACGCCCTCTAATCGTGCGAACTGACGGTCTAGGTATTCCTTGTGAGAAGGAGCAAATGCTGCCTCGCAGTGACGAACTTCGTTCTTTTGAGCAGGCAAAGAATTGGCTTCTAACTGACTTTACGGCGGGCATAGAACAGAATGCTTTGGAGGCCTGTGATCTGTGCTTAATAGCCCATCATTTTATCCCTTCTGTGGCTTCCGCCTGGGCGAGGGGTGCACCGGGGAGCCGAATCGTAAGGGTTGAGTCTCTCTGGGGGATACCGGAAGGATTATATTGGTACTCTCACGATACGTTTGAGGTGGATACTCGTGACGTTGTCGAGTTCAGACGGTTAGAGCACGCCGCCAAATATCAGGCGCGGTCTCATCTTCGTTACAAGGGATCGTTTATTGCTCCTGATACCAATGGGAGGTGGATACCTCAACATCCAGTAGCCCCCTTTGATTGGAAGAAAAGCATCAGGAAGAACTCTTGGTTGTTCGAGATCGCCGAGAGTACCAGGTTGATTGCTGAACATAATGCTCATGCAGTCTCAGTGATGTGGTTTGTCGATAATCTCCCAGCTGCTACAGAGCATGAAGTGCTCCCATGGTTACACGAGAAATCAGAATTCACGAACACGCCTAAAGCCGCGCCTCGCCGAAAACGCGAAAACCAAAGCGAGTTCATCATTCGAACCGTCGCAGACTGGCAGTCGTTGGAAAGCCAGCTCAAGACCGGTACACGAATTGAGAGAATTGTCGTTGACCCTACAGACGTTACTTTGATTAGAAATCGGCTGTTTGCGGAAAAGTTGGGTGCTCTGGCAGTAGCAAGCGGCTCTGTAGTCGAATTATCCGGCGGGATCCTCTCACATGTTTATTACACCCTCCAGCGTACCGGAGCGCAGGTCGAATGTGTGGATCTTTATGGTGCGGTCGAGGACATCATTGAGTATAACAAGGTCGTGAGGGATAAGATTCCGGCCATCATTGAGTCCAGGGGAGAACGAGTGGAAACGGTGAGACTTACTGGGGACGCCCTTGTGGCGGCATTGCGTCAAAAGCTGGTCGAAGAGGCACTTGAGGCGCTAGATGCTAAATCAGGAGGGGATCTAGTTAGCGAGCTGGCCGATCTACAAGAAGTCATAAAGGCATTGTGTCACGCCTTACAAGTGTCTCCGTCCCAAGTTGAAGCCGAACGTAAAGAGAAACAAAGAATTCGTGGAGCTTTTAACAAAGGCCTCATGCTGACGAAGACCGGTGTTCCTCACTCAATCCAACAACAAAGTTCAGTGTCTGATGTACCTCCCCTCGCTTTAACCGCAGAGCCAGCTTTGGGGGAAGCGATCCTCCATGCTCAGAATCTACCAACCAAATCTGTTTATCGCCGGCCAGATCTCCGGCACATTGAATACCAATTGGAAAAGCTATTTACGTTTGCAACGGAGGTGAATCGAATTGGTGACGTTAAAGAGAGTTTGAACTTCTCGATGCCTATTGATAATGGATTAGAGGAGAACTTTACTTTGACCGTAGAGTTACGAAGGTCGGGTTCTACGATTCGCGGAGTGGTTCGATTACGCCGCAATGCTTCCCAGCTAGTAATTGACTTTGAGCCCGAGCACACGCAACTTGAGATCGAATTCCCAGAATAGTTAGGTCGTTGAAATCAAGGTCGTGCCATTATTCATTTCGATGCTTACCCGTCACAGAGATGGTCATTACATAATCGGAATCATGTGCTGCTGTCCTCTGGTTTGAGTTTTTCTGACCATGCTTTCCGTTTCGATGGGAACTGTAGTTTCTTGGGATAGCTGTCGGCACGCTCATATCGACACAGTCTGCCGAGCGTCAGGCAACACCTTCCAAAAGCTCAGTCTTGCGATAAAACGTACCGCTACCATCGCCCGGCATGTTGTCGTTTGTTCGAAGGAACACGGTCGGACGGACCAGTTCGTCAATAGTGTCGGAACGATCGCAACATATTCAATCCAAATAGCTAGCGTTTGAAACCTCACTCAGGGTGAGTAACGTACTGCGTGTGCGTAATCAGAGCCGAGAAATGCACTTGGCGATAGACCGGACAGTCAATTCATATCTTCTGCAGAATCTTAAGTGTATTTTCCCGAAGGAACAAGCGATCGTCTTTTGACAAACTAGGATTAACGAATACGCGAACACTTCTTGCACGGTTTTGCCAATCCTCGTTGCTCCCGGCTATACCGCGACTGACATAACGCTCTGCCTGCATATCATCTGGACCGACGACATAAATGGCATCAAGCTTATCCTTGTCGGACCTTGGAATGTCAACGATCAAGTCGTCTGGTTGAACTTGTGTCGATCGGCCCGCGGCCGAGAATATCGTATTGATTTGCTCGGCGAGAGCTTCACTGACGGTTGTTAGTAATGGGTCGTCCCTTTTTTCACATTCGGCCTTCAAATCCAACATGTTTAGATACATTGCTGGGGAGTCTGCGAAGTCCAAAGACAGCCCGCGTTTATAAAGCTGCCGCAAACGAAGCAACGACCCGAGATTGGCCGCTCGTGGAGACTGCGATTGGGCCAGAAGAGTTAAAAGTTCACCGATTGGGGCACAGAACATGGTTCTTTGCAGCTTAATGGTCTGATCGGTTGAACACGCTTTGCGATGGTGATAGGCGGCATGTGCAATCATCGCATGAGCTGAACGAACAGTGTGATGCCAATAAAGAACCCAAAACATTTGAGTGCGCGCTAGTGTAATCATTTCAGCGGCTTGGGATCCTTTCCAAGTGATCGCCAACACCCCCAGTGTTTGAAACCTTTCGTGAACTATGGCTGCGGTAAGTGAGTTCATGAATCGGGCCAAATCAATACTACGAGGGTATTCAACGCCGGCGTGAAGGGCGTCGCGAAGCAAATAGTCGGTCTTGTCTGCATCGAGCGGTCCGCTGACGATGGCGCGCATTATGTCCCAGCCAGTGTTCGATTCCAGGTGGACTTTTGATGGGCCGGCAATCATCCACCGCAACCTTTCTTGATCGACCTCAGGCCACTCTCGCGAAAGCACCTTGCTCAAGGGACCGGCGTCTTCAATATCTTCTGGAACGAATTCGCTAACATCATTTCCAAAAATGAATCGATCGGCAAGATCTTCATGGCGCGGCAATATCCCGGCATCCTCTAAGCTATGCGCAAACGCAGACTGCCCTATATCATGGAGAAGGCCAGCAACTAGCGTGGTCGCGACTTTTTGTTCATCCACAACCTGGCGGAAATACGGTTCTTGGTCATCCGATAACAGGGAGTTGATATAACGCGCGGCGTTAGCAAACACCCCCAATGCATGTTCAAATCTGGTGTGTGTGGCCCCAGGAAAGACATAATAAGTTAGGCCTAGTTGGACTGCGTTATGTAATCGGAGAAAAAGCGGATGTGAAACAATACTCTTTAGTCGTTCGGTGAACGCTATGCTGCCAGTAACCGGAATTCGAAGAGTTTTTGTCCCGGTATACGCGCTCAGCTCGGGAAGTCCAGGACGGCTCAAATACAATCTCTGTAGCTTCTTTAGATCGGCAATGACGTCATAGCAGGACTCGTATCGAGGTAGGCGCGGATGATCTGAATCGAGGTTCATGCGCTCGGCCATCAACTGTAGGCTCTTATAGTCCAACGTATCCAGATGCTTCGAGACCTCTGGCATCGCTAGGAGCTTAAGAATTACATCGCCAAAGTAGTGAAGGTCAAACTTGGCACCGAGTTCGGTGCGAGGCATTTCAACAAGCATTCGACGAGGGTCAGTCAATTCTTTGATATAAGAAACGTACTTCTTGGGGAAGGGTGCAAGGGTAGTCAAAACACCGGTAGTACCCTCTATACTCTTTACCTCTTTGGAAAAACCAAAATCCGCGATCTTCACGCGCCCGTTATCGCCCACTAAGAGATTTCCAAACTTGATATCGCAGTGGTAGACCTTGATTGAATGCAGCGCCTCAAGACCCGAAACAACCTGAGTCAAGAGGTCAATTAGAATATCGCCAGTCATTCTGTCCGTATTTAATCTTACCCACTCATCAAGATCGCTAGCTCCTGGAATGTACTCAATAATGAAGTAGGGCACCCGATGTTTAGCAATCTCAAGGTAATCGGCAAAGTATAGTCCGATAACGTTAGTATGAGACGTAGCAAGTAAGTGCCGCACCTCGTTGTCAAATACCTTGTCGACATCCTTGATCTCTAGCACATCACCGTCGTGCCGGAAGACCTTAATAACCCGATCCACCGCATGTGAAATAGATGGCCCTATTGGCATCTTCACGTGGTATACACGCGCGGTCGAGCCGGAATCATAAAATCGTTGTAGCTTAAGATCCGGATAGATTCCTTGGAGCGCTTCGAGGACTACTTGATCTGTACCGGTCAAGGTGGTTGTCATGGGACACCTCGATGAGTGGTGGAAACAGCGGGGTAACTATGTGGTCGAAATGTAACATTGTCAAGGATTTCAGAGCCTTGGAACTATCGGGAGCGAGGGACCAAGCAGGGTGAAGGTGAACGGTCATCCGATAATCGAAATTTGGACAATACCGTTGCGCGGTGGATAGCCTTGGTCCAGATTCAAACTGCTCAACTAGAAGCGATTTCTATGGCAGAAAGCTCCTTCGGCAGCACATGATGTTTCTCGCCAAACGAACATTCTGGCCCTGAAAAGGAGCTTTCTGCTGTTGCAATGAGGAAGAGCTGGCTCGGCGGTTTTGTCCTCAGATTTAGACTGAACCCATAGATTGAGACAGGTGTCCAAGAGGAAAGCAAAACACCAGAGCAGGCCGAAGATAAGATCGGTCAAGTACAAATGAGCACTGCTACGTTCGGAATAGTGGGTAAGGATAAGAATAAAGTTAAGCAGGCAATACTAAGCCTCACATAATGTCAAAAGCAACATCATGACAGGCAAATTAGTGGAGACATTGTTGGTTCCGTCGCAATAAAATGCGTCAACGCGCCGATTAAGTGATCTCGTTTCTATATGATCCTTATCATCAGGATAGACCGATAGCGAATAAAAACGTGTGGCCAATTTGTGGACAGAATTCTCAGCACATTGCAGTGATGCGCTGATAGCGAATGGTAAGGAACCGCAAAACCCTAATAAACTCGTGGTGGCTGCAACTTGTGAAGTGGCAAAAACTTAGCTTTTTGCCAAACCGGTGATTATGAATCCCACGCTCTAACCATCTGAGCTACCCCGCCAAGCCTGCATTATTAACTATTTACCACCACCAGCAAAGTGCCCGAATCCTCACTTGCGGCGGCGCTGATTTTTAGCATGACTGCCTCGCCTCCGCCAACTGGCAAATTACGAATAAAAACCCCCCTAGCTTTACGCATCCTCGCAGGCTCTTGCAACACCTGCCTGAAACGATGTATTTCTCGTCAATATTTTAGCTCTGTACAAAAGGAAAAGGGCCGCTGGGAGTGTGGCTCTCCGAATCCTGTCGATCAAGAGGTGTATCTTATGAAGTGCCGAACGTCTGTCCGCCGATATCTCACGCTATCGTTTACTATTATTTTACTCAGTGTCATTAGCCGCGCTGCCGTAGCCGCGCCGCCGGCACCGTCGCTGGTCTCTCCAGCAAACGGCGCGGTCATCAGCGAGCCGTCCACCATCTCATGGACGGCGGTTAGCGACCCAAGCGGGATCGCCGGTTATAACTGGCAGGTCAGCTCGTCTTCTGCCTTCACGTCCGTGCTACTTCAATCCTCGACCAACGGCGCAACGCAGGATACGCTCAGCGGCCTTGCCGATGGCTCGTATTTCTGGCGCGTGCAGGCCGTCAATGGTCAGTTTGTCCAAGGGGCCTGGTCCGCGCCAGGTAGCTTCACGGTTACTGGCGCCGGCACCGGTTCGCCGGGCACGCCCAGCCTCGGACCGACCAAGGGCTACTCAACCTTTCACCCGTGGGAGGTAATGACGTTCATCTGGAGCGCAGTACCAGACGCCGCGACGTACGTCCTTCAGTACTCAACCGATCCCAGCTTCCCGGTGTCTACACGCGGGCAGTTCGACAACATTCCCGACCCAACTTTCTCGTTCGCCATTGCGAACCCCGAAGGCAACTACTTTGCGCGAGTCTTCGCTGTGGACGCAAACGGCATCTTCAGCGCGCCGTCAAACGTCATCTCTTTTTCAGTCTTTTACAATAATCCGATACCTCCGCCGCCCACGATCGTCGCGCCTGTGAACAACCCGACGTTGACGCTGCCAGTCACGCTCGAGTGGAACCACGTCGCCAATCCGCAGCCGAGCGGCTACGAAATTCAGATCGCGCGCGACTCCGCTTTCTCCTCCATCGAGGTGGACGACCCGCAGCTCAATGGTCCAACGCGAGAGATTCTGTCACTTACTCCGGGGACGAAGTTCTGGCGCGTGCGCTCCGCTCAGGGGGATTCCTCGCCGACCACTGCCGCTTTGACGGCCTGGTCTGCGACCGGGACGTTCACCATCAGCTCGGCTCCGCCGACGCCCGTCTCGGTGAAGCTCGCCAAAGATCCTCTCTTCAGCGGCGATACGACTCTCGTCCAGATACAGTTGACGGCGGCAGTACCAGCGGGCGGCGCCACTATCAATCTCAACAGCTCGAACCCGGGAGTGTTCTCAGTCCCGGCGACTGTGACGATGCCCGGCAACACCGCCTGGATGCAGTTCCAGGTGCAGGCAGGGCAGGTAACAGCGCCAACGCCCGTTACGCTCACGGCGACTCTTAATTCAGGATCAGCCTCGGCGCAGTTCAACTTGCTGCCGCCCGCGTTGAAGTCGCTAACGATTTCGCCGAGCACCATCAGCGGTGGCGCGCAGCCGCAGGGAATCGTGATGCTCAACGGGCAGGCGCCTGCAGGTGGAGCGGTGGTCACGCTCACAAGCAATTCACCGTCTGTGAGCCCGCCATCATCGGTGGTGGTCGCGGCGGGCGATTTCTCCGCCTCATTCGCGATCCCGTCGAGCACGGTTACGTCAAACACAACCGCAACAGTCACGGCGAACTACGGCGGCGCGTCTGCGCAAGCGCAGGTCACGCTCACGCCGCAGCCGCCGCCTTCATCGTTGACGCTTAGCCCAACTTCGACAACCGGGCTGGGAGGCAGCTCCTTCGCCACCGTCACCGTCGCGTCGCCCTCGTCCACCGACCAGCTCTTGCAGGTGGCAAGCAGCAATCCGGCGGTCGCCTCCGTTCCCAGTAGCGTGACGATCCCGGCTGGCTCGACGACGGGTGGCTTCAACATCTTCACGAGCTCAGTCAGCACGCAGACCGTCGTCACGATCTCCGTCTCGGGTGGCGGCGTGACCAAGACGGCCAACCTGACAGTCAATCCGTCGGCTCCAACGCCGCCACCGACGCCTGCCGCGCCTGCACTTTTGTCGCCTGCGGCTGATGCGAGGGTTGGGCAGCCGATCACCTTTGACTGGTCGGACGTCGCCAACGCGACGAGTTACGAAATACAGATTGATGACTCGAACAACTTCACCGCGCCGCTCACGTTGAGCCAGACGGTGAGCGTGTCGCAGGCGACGATTACGGGCTTGCCCGCGCAGAAGCTCTTCTGGCGCGTGCGCGCCTTCAACTCGGCCGGCGTCGCTGGGCCGTTCTCCGCGTCTCGCCGGTTCACCGCAGGGGCTGTTTCTACGCCTCCGGCAGCGGCCAGTCTTTCAGCGGTCAACGTGAGCCCGAGTTCTGTCGTCGGCGGAAACACAGCACAGGGAACGGTCACGTTGACGAGCGGAGCGCCGAGCGGTGGAGCTCTGGTGAGTCTCAGCAGTGCGAACGCGTCAGTCGCCGCCGTGCCCGCAAGCGTCACTGTGGCGGCGGGAGCTTCGAGTGTGACCTTCAACGTCACGACGTCGACGGTGACTGCCAACACGAGCGTTGTCATCACCGCGACCTACAGCGGCACAAGTCGCACCACGACGCTGACAGTCACGCCCGCGTCCACGCCGCCGCCGTCCACCAATCCGCTGCCCGCGCCATCGCTCCTCAGCCCCGCGGCTGACGCGCGCTTCAGTCCAGGCACGAGCATCAACTTCGATTGGACGGATGTTAGCGGCGCGGCGAGCTACACCATCCAGATTGACGACTCAGACACGTTCTCATCGCCACTGGTGAATCAAAACACGACCGCGTCGCAGTTCACGATCAGCACGCTTCCGACGGTTAGGATGTGGTGGCGGGTGCGCGCCAACTCGGCCTCGGGCACGCCGGGCAATTGGTCGGCGGCAAGGCGCTTCGAAGTGAAGCAGTAAATCTCTGGCCTACAAGATCGCCATCCGCCTTCTAGTCGCGGATGGCGATTTTGTAGAGCTGGGTTTTGTATTGATTGTCTTTCGGCTTCGATCCGTCGCCGACGTAGCTGGCGCCGATTGCGTAAAGGAGTGTGCACGAACTCGCTCCTCCCCACAATGGATGTGAATCTTGTGTTGGCTTACCCCAGTTGACTTCAAACAGACGACACGGCAGGTCGACCGTGTACCGGTCGCGAAGCGTCAGCGTCGCCGCTTCGATTCTGAAGATTGATCTTCCGTGCGACACAAACAGCCACTTACCGTCGAGACTGCCCACCATGCTTGCTGACCGCGACTGCTTATCGCGATCTACGACTTTACGCTGTCTTGTGTCCGTCGTTAAGTTTGTCACGTCTTCACCGCGCGGCAGCGAAAGGGTATGCGTCTGCTTCCAGGTTTTGTTGTCGACGCGTGAGATCCGCAGCCCCTCATTATCACCCTGCGAGTGAGCGCAATAGATCACCAATCCATCTCTGCCAAAGACTACGCCTTCCTCTCGACCAGTCGACTGCAAAGCGAGCGTGCGAATGTCGTTGGCTGAGTTTCCGACGACGAACACTCCACCACTAATGGCGATCGCCACCTCCCTGACGCGCTCACCTCTGGGAGAGACTGGCGACGGAGAAAGCGACATTGGCGACATTGAAGCCGGGACCCAGAACGGAGCTCCGGGTATGGTCGGTTGCTGATTGAAACCCCTTACGTCGTCCAAAAGTATTTGTGACTTCACGAAGAAATCCAAATTCTGCTGAAAGTTCTTCCCGACAAACCCGCGGAAAAGCTGGAAGTGGTAGGTGTAGCTCGAAAACATTCCGACGTTGGCGTTCGGGTTCGTCTCAATCATGCAGCAGTCGCCATCGATGTAAGCCTGAAACGCGTTGAACGTACTATTAAGATAAGGTTGCTTCGACTTGATTTGCAGCGATGTATCCAGGATCCACAACTCATTATCGAAGAGCGCCAACACCGCGTCCCTCGTGACTGCGATACTATTCGGCATCGCCAAGCCGCCACGTACGCCATAGAGCAAATCGATGGTGGTTGCGGTGACAGAGAAGTTTTCCGGATTGATCCTCAGTATCCGCTTTTTCGATTGGTTATCCGGGGCCGACAAAGGAATATAAAGCGCATCGCCGCGCTCGCTCGCCACGCCGTCTCCTGTGTAAACGCCGTTCAGATCGCTCTTTCCCACATACGTGACTCTGAACTCGAAATTGTTGACCGCTTCCGCCAACACCTCAGCTCGCAATCCGGTTGAGCGGCTTGCGTCAATGCTTATCAGTTTGCGTGGTGGAGCGCCGGCGGATGCGATCTCGACGCCGGCAGGAAGACTGAAGTCGACGTTAACCTGCAAATCACCCGCACCGTGCGCGTAGATGGAAAACGCGGGAGTGTTATACGTTATCACTGTCTCTGCCGGATATTGGCCCTGGTTGGGCTCGCGCCACAGTTGGTAAGGCGTCGCATTTTGAACGCGCAACTTTACGCCCTCGATCATTAGTTTCGGTACAGGCAGCGCGATCGGCTTGTCAGTTGTATGCTTCACCGTAGTGCCCTGGACCTCCGCTACGGACAATCCGCGCTGGCCGTCTTCGGCGATGCGTTTGAAGACTGAAGTTGCAGTCGAGAGATCCCGGCCCGCGAAAGTCACTTCGACAAAGTAGTCATGTTTGACGCCGGCCTGACGCTCAACCAGGAAACGTAGACGCAGCGGCGCTGGATCAGCTTCGTTGTATCTGAACTGAAACGTCGCCGAAGCTCCGTTATTCAGTTTTTCCGGCATACGCGAAAGGAACTCGCCTGGTCCCATTGGGCCAAAGCTGGTTAGACCAGCGTCGCGATATTGCTCTCTCATCTGCACGAAGTTCAAACCTGAGTTGTTAGTGATCGTGAACTCCCGTTTCTTGTCCAGATATGGAGGCAACGCCTCGGTGGGAATGGCCGAAACGTAATCATGGGCGAAGAGTGATTCCGAACCTACGGCCAGCGTATGTGTTTCTCCGTTAGGTTGAATCAGCCAGAGGCGGCGTGAGCCAGTGGGACGGTAAGCACTCACGGCGCCCTGTTTGACGTCGATGTCGTGGCCGCAGCGCGCCCAGTAATTCTTCTGCGGATTGTAGACCAGGTCCTGTGGACTATCCGGATTAGCGGACGACTCGGCCACGTAACCCAGCACGTTATGTAAACCAAATCGCTCGAGTGATTTCACCGACGGCACTGAGCTTGGATTCAATACGGCAAGCGTCTTTCCTAAAGGCACAAACACACCCTCCGAGATCATTGATTTGAGAGGATTGTCTTCGCTGATGGCCCGGGCGGCCACCTTTGGTTCTTCAAGCGTGCCTGCAGTCGTCAGATCGAAACGGAACATCCGGCCTGAGCTACGGCTCAACGAGTAGAGCGATCCATCAAAAGTCACTAAGCGATATCCGGCCAGAGATTCGAGCTGGGGCTCAGGACGGTACTCAGCTTTCTTCGTGCTGCTGTTGAAAGCAATTGAGAAAGCGTGGCGAACTCGCGCTTCCGGCAAGCCGCCTTCGATCACTACGTAAACACGCCCACGGAAACCAACACAGTCGAAGATCGTTCCCGGGAGTGCGAAGAGTGGACCAACAACCGCGGGCAGCGTGAGTGGCGGAATGCCTTCAGGCTTTCCCTCAAGTGTGTAAGGCGCCACCTCGAGATCGTCCTGGTTCGTTCGCCGCAGAACGACGAACCTCTTTTCACCTGCCGCGAGGCTGAGCCACTGCTTCGGCACTTCGGTGCTGGTTTTAGTGAAAGTAAGTTTAGTCAGGCGCTGCACCGGATCACTTTCGCCGACGTCCGCGATGAACAATCCCTCAGGCGTCAGGACCGCAAGTTTCGGCGCCAGCACCGCCATCGCTAGCGGGTCTTTCACGTTCGAATTGAGCATGGTTTCCCATGAGACTACCGAAGCGTCTTTACTCACTGGCTCCAGTGACTCCGCTGACAGGACCACTCTTTCGCCAGTCTTGGACGCGCTCACACGCATCACACCGGTCCCTTCGAAAGAACGACCTTTCGTTTGCTGAGTTAGTTGGATTGTTCGTGTCGTGTGTCTGACGTTGCCGCTGCTGACGTTGAGCGTGATTTCAGAAACACCCCAGGCCGCCCAATTGATCTCCAGCAGGCCGTGAGGCAGGACGTCTTTCGGGTAGATCGATAGATACAGGTATTTGTTGTTTTTGGTATCAAAGGAAAGCATTCTCACGACTTGCTCATTATCGTGTCCCGGGCGTTTTACTTCTGCTTCCAGCATGTAGGTCATCGCGGTCATCACGCGAATGTCGACTGAGCCGGCTGAAAGCTTGAACTCGGCGTTTGGCTTATTCTCGAGTTTGATTTCGGGATTGCCACCCGGTAAGGGGCCGCGCAAGATCGCGCTTACACCGTCTTCGATTTCCCAGAGAACCTGGGCCAGGTCGCCCGGGTTAACCATATTTGGGGTCGGATGCTTTGTGTACAACCTGACGTTAGGCGTCCAGTTAGTCTGCTCAGGTTTCAAGACGAGCTTGTCATAGATCGAAGCGTCATCCCCCTTCTGGTAGCTATAAAGGAGATCGACAACGCCACGCTTCGCAGTGGAGTCGAGCGGAATGGTTACAGTGAACTCGCCGCCCGCTGGGAATTTGATTGGCGCCGGCAAATCGTCGCCGGCCTGGTCCATATCGTTGATGAAGGTGATGAAGAGGCTGGAGTCGGATGTTTCGCGCCGGACCCAGACGGACCAGCCTTGTGGTCCAACGACGATGCCGGCCAGGCTCTTCGCGCCGGGCGGGTTGTCGCTTTTCGCGGCCGCTACGGCCGCGGCATTGATACGATCGTCCACGAGGTAAGCCGCGGGAGAGAGCTCGATCACCAGCCGTTTATCCAAAGAGGCGCTGCTGATGTTCTTTACTTTGATTGCCAACTCTTTCGCCGTGTAAGTCACGGCCGTGAATTCGAGGAGTTTGTCAGCCATCGGTTTTCCTTAGTTTTGTGCCTTATCCACAGATTACGCAGATTGTTCGGCATCTGTGTAATCTGTGGATGAGTTTTTATTCTTCGTTAAGCAGGAGCAGCCGTCCTTCGGTGGCGACTACCGGATGATCGTTGAAATGTTTCGGATCGAAGGCGGCGACGGCGGTGGCGGACTGGTTCGTCAATGGTCCGCTGAAATTCCAGACGCCTTTGTCACCCGTAGGCGTGGGCAAGGCGATTCTGTCTGCTTGCACCAGGACCGGCCCGACGCGGAATGACGTTTCCATTTGTGCGACTGTTTCGTCTAACTCGGCGTTCGCGAGGCTAATCGTCTTAGCGGGAACGATGCCGCACGCTGCCTGAACCGAGCCCCACGGATCCATTAGTAACGTGAGTTGCGCCGGTGGTCCAAACCCGGCGTGGACCGCGTCTTTCTTGGCGATTCCGATGTAATCGGACGCCGTAATCTTTTCCGGCGGTTGCGGTACGACGATGCGATCGTAAGCACCGGCTTTGAAGTAACCGATCAATCCGTCCTCGACGTTGTGCAAATCCCCGAGATTCACGGGCACGCTAAGAGCATCAAGCACGGCGCTGCCCTGAACGAAAGGTTTGTGCGGATCGGTCCAGGCTTTGCCGAACAACTCCAGGCCGATCGTCGCGTTGACGAGCGCCAGCGGACGGCCCACCAGGATCGTGTTGTTACGGGAAGCGGCCGGGCGAATACGCAGCAGCGAACTGTCGATCAGATTCAACAGCTCAACCAGTTTCGGCTTTGCGACCGGAGTCGTTTGGAGAAGCGACGTCGCAAATGCTTTCAGACTCTTACTGGTGATCTTGTCTAACGCGACACCGCCGGCGCCGGCTTCCCAGGTGACGCGGCGTCCCTGGTTGTCTTTGGTAATGACGAGGTGGCCCATCAAGTCGCCGCATCGATCGCACAGCACGAGCGCGCGGTCCAACGGGTTGAAGAAGAGCCAGCCACAGATCGGGTCGAGTGAGGGATCGCAGTTTTCATTTCGTTTAAAGTCAGGTTCAGCAATAAAGCGAAAGTTGAGCCGGGCCGGTTGCAACACGCGCGGCGGCATCGCCACTACTTGTTCGTCGTTATGCCATCGCATCCGCGGATGAAAGACGAGGCGGCCACCACGTTTGCCGAGCAGGTCAACTGTTTGACCAAAATCGTCGACGAGCCACAGTGCATCAATCCGCAGCGCGCCGCCCCGAACGAGCGAAAAGAACGTATCGTCACTGCCGGTTTTTGCCGTCCGCGGCGGTACGAGCTGTTCACCTGCCACACCGGGCTGGTTCGCCGGCTCGAGCGCCTTACTCACTGACTCTTCGATGGCGCCCTTGCCAATCATCCACGGGCGTTTCGGATCAGGAGTGATGAGCGGACGAACTCCGTCGCGTCGCAGCAATGATTGATGAAGGCCGCTCAGCGCCTGGCCCATCAAGCCTGCGCCGGCGAGCTCCTTGAGCGTCTTGTCCCAAACGATCTCATAGCGCTTCAGCACTTCTCTTACGTCAGCACGCGCAAATGAGTTGTCGCCGGGGCGGTTGTCGTCGTCGCGCACGAGCTCACGCAACATGTCGATCGGTTCTTTGAAGATACGCTCGTCAATCGGAGTGAGCAGGCTGCGGCCCCGAACAGTCTGGCCTGTTTTCGGAATCGATTCGGCATTGAGTGGACGGAAGTCAGCTTGATCTGAAATCCATGCTGAACCAAAGGAATGTTCCGGTGTTGCGCTCGGAGTTGTCGGAAACCACGTGATCTCCCAATCAAGGAATAGGGGCGACCACGGCTGTGCACCCCACAGATCCGCCAAACGAGCGGCGCGTATATTCAATGCGTCCGGTTTACCAAATTTGAGTTCATCTTGTGGGAACGGTCGAAGATCGCCATTCCACGTTACATCGTGATTGAGCCGCCGCATCCATTGTTGCCAGCTCGCTTCGTCCGCGAAGGGCTTGCCGGGCAAACTTCTGGCGGTCAAATCATAGAGCGCCTGTTCGACGATTGAACCTTCGTCGAGCAGCGCGGGCAACACTTCCGGACACGCGGGCAGATGTTTCTTTGCTGCCGCGGCAATCTCTGCGACACCAGCGGCAGCGTTGAATGTCTTTGGTTCTTTGACTTTGTCTTCTCTGGTAACGACGACTTCCGCAGTAGTGACGATCTGATCCGGCAGACGGCATGGATGCTGGCGCGGAAACTGATGCTTGGTCGGACAGCCGCAATCCTTCACCACCACGACCGGATCGGCAGGCGCCCAAAACCGCGGCGCCGCATCGGATTTGAGCTCGAGCTCGCCGCGCAAACTCTGCTCGAGTGTGTCGCGCAAGGAGCCGATCAGAATGACTCGTTTGGCGAGTTCGCCGCGCAAAGTACCGATCTGCTGGGCCAACTCGGCGGCGTCTTTTTCGTCAGTTGCCGTAATGCGGTCGCTGAGGCGATTGCGCGATTTGGCGCACATCTTCCACCAGCGCGCATAGAGATCTCCCTGCAACGCCGACATCTCCCGGCTGAAAGCGTCGGCTTCAGCTTGAGCTCGATTGAGCTCGTCGAGCTTATTGAGTTGATCGTCTGTAGGACGGACCTTCGTTTCGCGGATCGTTTCGTCGGCGTTCTGTGAATACTCAGCCTTGTTTTTAGACTTCGGACGTAAGTACCAGATCTTCCCGGCGTCGCGAGTAGCAAACCAATTCTCGTGAACTGTGATGTCGCGCGAAGCGATGTTCCAGCTCTTAACGAGCGACTCGGTCTGTCGATAGATGACCGCCTCCAAAGCCTTCCACAAGTTCGGCTGTGTTTCCGCGAGGATCGATCCTTCTGATTCAGCGCTGTACGAGCTCGAAACAAGTGACACGAGCGCGTCCTCGGCGTTGTTACCCACACCAATCGTGAACGACGGCGGCGTTTGTCGCAGCACGCCTTCGACGGCCGGCGAACCCGGATAGCCGAGCATCTGACCTTTGTAGGTCTTCGAGCTCCAGTAGTTGATGTGCGCGACCATGCCGTGAAAAACCGACCGGCGGTTGCGCAGCTCGACCGCGCCGGAGTCCGCATCGACGAACCAACCGGGCGGATCGATCAGCCAGCCTCGCAGCTTTTCATCTTCATATGGCTTCACCGTAACGGCGCTGGCAGACAGCGGTTCGTGCGCGGGAGTGCGATACCAACCGAGCACGAGGTAAGTCATCGTCGTCTCGTCTGGGACTTTGCCGTTAGCGTCGGATTGGCGCAGGTCTTCGAGTTTGTCGTGCCAGGAAAAGATGTTGCGATTCTCGGCGATGAAGGCGGTGAACGTGGGCGAGCCAGTGGTCGCGTTGCCGAGTGCGGTCAGCGGCTGGTCCATTCGTTTGCCTGAGAAGTTCGCAGTAGCGAACTCTTCAAAAGGAGTTACTTTTCCGACCGTTTTAGCAACGTACTTACTGTCTTCGGCGAAGAGGAGATTGCCTTTTTCCTCGGCGACTATCGCGGCGCCGTCGACAAACCAGGCTTTTGTTTTGACAGCGGCATTCTGATGAGCAAAGCGAACGATCAACCAATGATCGGGCAGAGCAGGGAAGTCGAGTTGTCCGGGTGTGTAAGCATGTCGCAAACCCGCGGGCAGTATCCAATGCAAATAGATGCCGCGATCGTCAAAGGTTGGGAACGCGGGCGAATCCTTCGGCAGCACGAGTTGCTCAGTCGGAGCACCGGCGTATTTGTGTTCGGCTCCATAAAACGGCATTGGACCAGGCGGGGTGAGCGTCCGCGGCACTTGCTGGTAGTCGTATGTCAGTGGCGACCACCGGAAGTCGCTGGCGGCGTACACATCCCCCTTCTTGACGGCGCTGGTCTTGTCTTTGACGATGTCGTCGATAACAAGCGCCTGCACTTTGATCGGGACGATCAGATGGTTTGAGTCCATAAAGATTCTTCAGCTCTGCGGTCTCTGCGTATCTCTGCATCCTCTGCGTTAGGTTGCGTTTTAACGCAGAGGGCGCAGAGATACGCAGAGACCGCAGAGAAATCAATCAGTAATCCACGCGATCGATTGTTCTTCAGGTTTGCGGACCATTTCGGTTGCCAGTTCGGCGGAGCCAGTTGTGGTCAGCTCGACTTGAAGTTTGGTGATATCAACCACTCCGCCACTGCGAAGCAGGTTCTTCTTCAACTCGAGAGTCTTATTCGCCTTTGTCGCTTTCAGCGTGCCGTCACTCGCAACCCCGAACGTCAATCCCTCACGCGGTTCACGAAACGTGACCTCGTCAACCGTGCCGCGCGCCAGGCAGAACAAAACGCCCTCCGCGATCTGATCGAAACGAAGAATCTTCGGCAGCGTCTGATCCTGCGTCGCGGAAGTCTTCGCCGTTACTTCGACGCCAGGCCACCCGCTCACCATGCGCGAACGCAACAGAAAGCCCGACTTCGGAATATCCATATAACTCTCTTTCGGATTCCATTCCGGCTGCTGGCCCAGCAATCGCAACCGGTACTGATAGACGATCTTCGAGAGCGCCGCTTGCAGCTCCAATCGCGACGCCGCGCCCGGGTCGTCAAGACTGCGCACGGCGATGCTGAAGGCGCCGTCAACCAGCGCGTTCACCCAGTTGTCGTCGAGATGGAAAAAGCGCAACGATTCGGGCGGAAGCAGTAACTGGTGCGGAACGAGATAATGAAACGGCACCGGATAAAGCAGTATCAGGTTAGCGATCCACTCGACGAGGTCTTCCGTTAACGTGATTTGTTCCCTTACCGGTTGCGGCTGGTCCTTCGAAATTTGTTGTCTAAAAGAAGACCGGTGCGACTCGACAAACTTTTCAATCTCAGCCGCAAATTCCGTCGCATTCTGGCGACGTTGGACAAACAAGCGCAGTCCTTTTACAAACGCCGGCGACGAGAGGGCGAGCAGCCTGCCGAGCTCCCATGCCGCTGCATACGAAACGTCTATGATGCCGCGATCCGGATCGAGGATCATCGCCGCGTCCGCATCTTCGAAAACATTCGACGTGACGAGATCTCTTTTGACCGGCGCTAAAGGTCCGCGATACCAGGCGAATGCCAGCGTGCTCTCCAGCGGCTTGTAATCCAGCGGAACGTAGCCGCGTTTGAGCGCCTGGTCCACGTATGGCGAGCCGCTACTCACCGCGACGCTCACGCCAAACACAGACGAGTTGTTCTTTAAGTGCTGCATCAACCCGGCGAAGGTGTCGTGTCCATTCGGATCGTTGACGAAGTTCCAACTCGCGAGCGTGATGAGGCGAACACGTGATGCCGGTTGTGCAGCGGTCGGCGCATCGAGCAGGTAGTTCCAGCCTTCGAGCGAGATCAGGTAAACCGTGTTCGCGCCGAGGGGCGCAAAGCGGTTCGCGACCAAAACGGAGAACTCGCCGGCGGCAACCATCTCGAGGGGAACCTTGTCGTCGACGTCGACCTTGCGTATGTGGGCGAGCAGCGGAAGCTCAGTTCGAGTCGGGCAGAGTTTGAGAAACAGATCGAGATTCAAATCGAGCAGGCTGACGGGCGTGTTTGCATCTTCACTGCGTTTGAACTTCGGCAACAGGATCGCGCCGTGGTCATCATGTCGCCACGAGTCTCCGACTGATTCGTCGTCGATACGCAGGTCGTCGGGTCGATGAGGGACCAGATCGGCGATAGTGCCGCGCTTGAACTGGATGTTGCCCTCGGCGATGTCCTGCTCAGAGATGACCAGCAATGCGAGCCATGGTTCGTTCTTGTCGACCGACAGCGTTCTTTCCCAGGGGAGGTTGCGACTGCCCAGGACCAGATGGGCCAGCACGTTCCGGTAATCGCCGGCGCCGCCCGCGGGTGGGAAGTATGCCTGGATGTCGTCGGCTTCGATCGAATAGCGTGGCGCTAAAACCTCGACGCGCTGATCTCGATAATAGTGGCGCGGTTCTTCACCCTCGAGCGTCACGCTCTGTTGCAGCACCAAACGGTACGAGCCAGCCGTCAGCGGCGCCTTGTAGTTGTCATGAAAGGTTATCGATTGACTCGCCATGATTTACCATTTTTATCCACAGGTTACGCAGATTATTTAGTCATCTGTGTAATCTGTGGATACATGTTTGACCTCATGCCGCGACTTCGCCGGCCAGCGGATCGGCTTGTAACTCCCGGAAGCGCACTGCGGGTTCCGCGTTTGATTGCCACGTTAGCGAGAAACCCACTGATGAAAGTGCGTTGACGATGTTCTGTTGCTCGGCCTGCTTATTCGCGACCAGCGATTGGATGTTGCGCGCGCCTTTAGCTGCGGGTTTCTTCTGTGTCGCTTTCGACCCGACCACTCTAAATCCCTCGAGCGCGTGCCATTCAAGCTGCCCCAACTGCGCTTTCTTTCCGAGCGCCCCTGCCGGCGGCTTGAGTCGTTTGATCCCGGTGATACAACCCTCAACCAGCTTTGCCGTCGGTTCAGTAGGTTTCATGTTCGGCTTGCCCGGCTCCCATACAGCCGCAGCCAACGATCCGATCTCCTCTTCAATGGTCCAACCAGACATCTGGACCGGCTCAGCTTGCCCACCCTCGTCGCATACCATCGTGACGTTGAGCACTGAATCGATGCCTTTGCCCATCGGATGAGCGCCCAACTTGCTCGCAGACTTCTTCGCCGGCACTGTGTTTTCAACCTTGATCGGCTCAGTAACCATCATCGATCTGCCGCTCGTGTTACGTGGCGGAACGGCCGCAGTTGTTTTTGCGGTCCCAAGATTCAGAGTGCTTACCGGAACGGTCGCAGCCGCAGCCAGCTCGAGCTCATCCGGCCGCACTCTCCAGATTCCATCGTCCGGCTTCGGTTGCGAGTCTTTCCGGCGCGCATTCGGCAGATTGTTGAGGTTGTTGCGGCCCGCCGTCAGATTGGGCTGGACGATGGGAAACGCCGGCACCGGATCGTTGACCGCTCTTCTGTCTCCGCCACTCAGATTGAGAAACTCGTGACAGAACTCCTGCCAGGTCTTGATCAGTTTCACTTCCTGCGGAGGCTTCTCGCCGAACTCGATATCAAACTTAACGACCGTCAGATCGATGTGCGCAATCCCGCCGACCGGCGGACCCCACATCTTGATACTCGCGGCAATCGTCACGTTCAACGACGTGAGGAAGAACCTCGCTTCAGCTCGCAATGAGATGCCGAGCTCGGCTTCGAAAAAGATCGGACTCCAGTTGACGATGACGTCGAGGTACGCCGTGAAATACGCGGAGATGCGGCCCGAGTGAAACGTCGCTTCCAACTTCGCGCCGAGCATGCCGCATGAAGGCGTGTAAGCGAAGTACACGCCGCCTTTGATCGTCAGGTTGTCGTCGACGCGCCAGTTCAACCCCAGACGCGGCACGACCGGATAGTGCTCAGGGCGTCGGAACTTCGGATGATATCCGCCAAGCGTGATCACCACGTCGCCTTTGTGCTCGCCGTCGAACCACGCAAACAGAGCAAACCCGCCGGTCAGCTTGCAGTCCTCGTTGATGATCCACGAGTTGTTGGTGAGGAGCGCCTGCAGCTTGAACACTCCTTCCTTCGGCTTGATCGTCATGAGGATTTGCAGCTCGACGTAACAAATCGCGCGAGCGGTGGTGTCGCGCGGCTGCCTGAAACGCGCGAGGCCCAACAGAGCAATCTCTAAATCGTCACCGCCCCATTGCACGATCAGCAATGCAAAGCAATCGATCAGTCCGGAAATCGTGAAGCGCACGCCCCCGCAAGCGAATTGCTGGCCCAGCTCGGGAACCAGATAGTCTTTCATCTTCTCGAGCAACGCGGCGGGATCTTCAACCGGCTTGGCAAGTTGATTGTGCAGTTCGAAGGTTTCGTCTTCTTTCTGATAACCTCCCTGGCCCATCACCATCTTCACGAGCGGAAACTCCGCGACGTTGTCGATGGTCGGAATCCTGGCGCGCCGGTTGTAGCCATAGCCGAATACGATCGCGGTGAACTGTATTGGTCCAACCGTGATGCCGGCGCCACTCGCGGCGCTCAACGTCACGTAGATAAAGAAGGTCTTTTCGGGACGCAGCACGATGAACTCGTCGTCGTGCTGGTCGATCAGATACTGTTTGTTGTCAGACGCGTGCAGATCCCATCCGCCTCCTACCGCTCGAGAGATGGAAGTGGGCGTGATGTTTTTCTCGCGCAGCTTCGTCACGAGCTTCGGCGGAACTTGGCCCGTATTTAATTTGAGAACGGTATTTGGCTCGTCGTCGAATTTTAGGAGGACCAGGTTCCCGTAAAAGCCCATCGCCGAGAACGAACCTTTGGGTATGCTCACCGTCAGACTGCCGGCATACTCAATCCCGACTTTCATAAAACTGCCGGAGATGATCACGGATCCGAACTTCACCGAGACGTCGAGCCCGTCAAGCGCAAACTTGAACGTGCCCGGACTGTTCAACTGGAAAATCAGTTTGGCCCCGATGAAGCCTAGCTCGAAGACCGGCAAACGAATGCCGCCGGTTATCATGACCGTCAGTTGCGCACTGTCAGGCAGACCTTTGCGTATCTCTACGTTTTCGACGCCCTTCAACGCGATTCCGATCTGCTTGATGTAGATGGGCTCGGCGAGGCGGTCAATCGGAATCAGGACCATCTTGCCGCGCTCGCCTTTGTCGTTATAAAGCTGGATGTCGAGGGTGCTGAAGCCGCCGTCTTTCAGAGGAGAGAGATAACCAACGGAAATTGAAAACTTGTCTTTCTTCTTGGCGCTCAGCCTCGTCTTAACGTTTCGTTTCTTTGGCTTGGTAACCGGCACGACTTCCCAATCGTCGGCGAGCAGCTCCTGCAAACCTCCGATAATGTCGTCGCCTGAGCCCTTCTTTTTCTTATCGTCTTCTTCTTTTGGTCCTAGCGACAGGCGCAAGTCCTTGAGCTTCACGCCGACGCCAAAGGCAAACCGATCGAAGAAGGTTTTTTTCTTGTCCTTGATATCGTCAAGCGCGAGGTTGAAGGTGAGACGAACTTCAACTGCGCCGAGACCAAAGTATCCGGCGAGTCCCTGAATGAAGGTGAGACCGTCTTTCGTCGTTCCCTGGAAGTCGATACCCAGACTCATCAGATCCAGCAGGAAGGTCCACGAGAAATTTGCTTTCGTGTGATCGTCAGACTTTACTCGTTTGAAAGGCAGCACGCGGACGCCGGGAAGGGGAATGCGTTCTTTGCCCGGCTGATCAGTTTTTGGCAGCAGCCGGAGCATCCAGTTGTCGTCGAGTGTCTCACCACTGAACCATTTGCCGAGCTGAAGCAATACGTCGACCTTGCTTACTTCTTTTTTACTCTCGGTCGTCTTCTCTTCAGGTTGAGAATTACCGTCTTCGTCTTCTTCCGTGTCGATCAGAATGCTTTCATCGGTCGTGAAATTGTCTTCACTCAGAACGATCGTCGGTTTTCCGGGATCTTCGTCTTCATCTTTATCGGAGACAGGATTCAGCAGGATGTCGTAGGCGAGTCCGGCGACGCCAAAAAACTTCTTCCTCTCGTCGGTCTTACTCTTTTGCGAAGCGAGCGTCACCGCGATGCGGTTGTACTTGTCCGTTTTGGAATTGAGACCGCTGATATAAACCGGAAAGCCGTCGAGCTCGTCCATGATTCGATCGACAACACTCCAGACCGTCACGTTCGACGCGAGCTTAAACTTATCGCCGCTCATCAGTCCCAACGAATTCAGCACCTTGATCAATTTGCGGCTCGCAGGATGACCGTCATGCTCTTCTTTATCGGGCGGCTGCCACTCCCAGACGGTTTTGAGCATGTCGAGAGTGTTGTCGAGTTCTTCTTTGAACTGCGACGCGCTGGCCTTGATCTCTTTGCGTTTTGATTGCTTGAGAATGATGTCGGTAACGCCACTGCCGTCCGAGATCTTTTCGCCGAGCAGTGGGCCCATCGGGGCATCTAGCAAGTCTTTGATATCCTGCCGTTCGACAAACTTTTCGAGGAAGTCTTTCCACCCGTCAAACTTTTGCCAGTCGAGCGCGTTCTTGATCTTCTTTTGAATGTTGATCTCGGGAGTGCCAAATTCCGTCTGCAGGTCTTCGGCGACGGTCTGCGCTTTGAACGGGATGCGCAGATTGAAACGCATGGCGACGAGCTCCGGATCTTTTTCCGGCCAGAGCGCCTGCTCTTTTGTGTTCTTGAGCGAGATGCCGGCGCTGATCGAGCGCACGGCCGCAGACGTCACTTCGTCGCCGTGATCGTGGTTGGGAAGGATCCCGAAGGGCACGAAGAACTCGGCGTCGAGTTGCAAAGCCTCGCCTTCGTTCAACCACAATTCGACTCGCCGTCTCATTCCTGCTCCGAAGAGAAGGACTTGCTTCGTGCCGGCTCGTTGTTTGGTGATCCCAAAGGTGAGGGTAGAGAAGAGAGTGCGCTCGCGTTTTGTTGTTTCAGTGAGGAGGGCTTGTTCTATCGCTTCTGTTACGCCGGGCGCGCCGCGTTCGTACTTCTTGCCGAGCAAGTCCAATGAATAAAGGACAGGCTCGGATATGGCGATGAAGTCGTGTTTGTTGTCGGTAATGCCGGCGAACACTCTGGAGATGAGCCAGTCGCGAAAGCGGACTGCCTTCCAGGCGGCGGCTGGATTGTGCAGATACAGTGGGTTAGCAATCGTCTCGCGCAGTGTGCGTTCGCTTGTTTGTACTGGCAGGTGGAGATAATAGTCTTCGCCCGAGTCTGCTGTCGTGTCGGGGGCCTTCACGATCTGCATTCCCGTCATTAGCAGGAGTAGATCGCTGGTGGAAGGTGGTTTGACGCCGGCCATCTTTCCAGCACAGTGGGATCCGAAGCTTGGAATTCACGTGACTTGAAGTCGCGG
>JADMIO010830132.1_pt1 | contig 95736 bp, 88 predicted proteins | sample 8958161 | NCBI WGS metagenome assembly JADMIO01 (sample SAMN16585339, study PRJNA669376) | soil metagenome | isolation source: Crop rotation soil | place: USA: Cullars Rotation, Alabama | collected 2011
GCCGCGACTTCAAGTCACGTGAATTCCAAGCTTCGGATCCCACTGTGCTGGAAAGCGTCTCCAGAAAAAATGAAGTCATTTAAAATTGATAAAACGGGTTTTGGAAATGCGGCGGCTTGGTTATGCGTGGAGAATATCCGCAAGATCCGAGTATGAATTTTGATATTCATAAGGTAGGAGGAATATTGGTTCGAGATAAAAAATTGTTGATTTGCCGACCACGAGGGAAGACGTATTTTATTGCTCCGGGAGGGAAGATCGAAGCGGGGGAGAGCGTTGAAGAGTGTCTTAAGCGAGAATTAATGGAGGAATTGGGGATTGCGTTTGAGCGGATGGAATTGTTCGGCGTATTTTATGCGCCGGCGGTGGGAGCGGAGGATAAGATGCTGCGGATGGATGTGTATTTAGTTCCGGAATGGAGCGGGGAACCCACGGCCTCTCGCGAGATTGAAGAACTGGCATGGGTAGACAGCGAACAAACATCGAACATGGAAATTGGCTCCATTTTTGCGCATGACGTGATTCCGCGCTTAAATAAGGAGCAATATATTTCCTAATTATGGCGAAGATTCTCACGCTGGTGTTGCTGCGCAAGGGGGACGAAGTGCTGCTCGGCTATAAAAAACGCGGATTCGGCCAAGGCCAATGGAACGGTCTGGGAGGCAAGGTTGAGGAGGGAGAGAGTATTGAAGATGGCGCACGTCGTGAAGTAATGGAAGAAGCGGGCGTAACATGCGGAGAATTGAAAAAATTTGGGATTGTCGAATGCGATTACCGTAATATCGAAAAGCCGGTAGTGATGGAAATCCATCAATTTGAATGTACGGATTTTAGCGGCGAGCCAAAGGAGACGGAGGAGATCAAGCCGCAATGGTTTAAGGTGAAAGATTATCCGATTGATCAGGCATGGCCGGATGACCGGTATTGGTTCCCGTTTTATTTAGAAGACAAGTCGTTTAGAGGCAGCTTCATCTTCGACGGATATGATAAAATCACGTCGTATGAAGTCGTTCCTCAAGAACTCCCGGAATAGGACAACGCTGGCGTGCTTTTCTCCGCCGGTTATTTTGGCGACGTTTTTGATCGAGGCAGCTTTGTCAGTGCATGCGGTTTGGAAATATCGTAAAAGCGTTTTCGGCAGATTAGCAGCGGTTCTCCTCGCTCTCTTGGCTGTATTCCAATTCGCCGAGCTGTCGGTTTGTTATGGAGGATCATCCAATTGGGCGGCCAAGCTTGCGTTTGTCGCCATTTCATATTTGCCGATTATCGGGATTGATTTTGCTTTGCGTATTAGCGGCCGCAAATGGTTCATGGGTGCCGGATATGCCATTGCGACCGCCATTTCCCTCTTAATTGTGGTGATGCCGGAGGCCGTGCATATCGAGCAGTGCACCGGACGATTTGTCGGATTTAATACCGGAGTTCCGGGTTTGGATACCGTATATGAACTGTATTATCTTTCCACCTTGTTGATGGGCGTATGGATTATTTTGGAAGAACTTCGAAATAAAAAATCCCCGCACCGCAGAATTTTGCTCTGGCTCTTGGCCGGCTATGCCGCATTCATGGTTCCTGCCTTTGGATTATACGCGGCAGCGATTGTGACGAACCGCAGCTTTCCTTCCGTGCTCTGCGGATTCGCGATTTTTCTTGCCCTGATTCTTTCGTTCCGAGTGCTGCCGCTTTCAAAGAAGCTTAAGTGAGCTTTACGGCGCGGATGGCAAGAAAGAGAGGGATCTCTCGGCGTGCCATATTCTCCGCGCGAGCTTTAGGCCCGGAATCGGAGTGTTTATTCGAGCACCACTCTTCGAGCGCATCAATGAGGAAGCCGTGTTTCGTGAGCGCGCTGACGTATGAGGACAGCGGTCGGTGATACGAATAGGTTTTTACATGCGGTGCTGAGCCCGGATGCGCCACGATCGGCATCTCGTATTCGCTCATATACTTGTCGACGCGGCGATATTGGAGTTTCCGTTCTTCGTCCCAGCCCCAGCCGCTTTGACGGGGCTGGCGGTACGCAGGATGATTCATGGTCAATACAAGATTTCCTCCCGTGCGGAGGATGCGTGCGGTTTGCTCGAAGACAGGTTCCAGGGGATCGATATTTTGGATGGCAAGATTGCAGACGGCGCCGTCGAAGCTTTCTGCTTTGAATTGATGGGCAAATGATCCCGCATCTCCCACCATAAATTTAATGGACTTGGGAGCGCCGCGTTTTGCCTGCTCGATGAGAGAAGGGGAGGCGTCAAAACCGGTGATATGCGCATTCACCTGTTTGGCGAGCAGCGAGGCAAAAGCGCCTTGTCCGCAAGCAATATCTAGATAGTCGCCGCCATCAACCGGTTCAAGCAAACGAAGGGCTCCGGGGAAGACCAGGTCTTTTTGGTAGTCGCCGCCTTCTTTACCCATATGCTCGCCATACCAGCCGGCAACGGATTCCCAGCTGGTTTTGGCGGCGGGCTTCCGGCCGTACGGTTTTCGATGCGGTTTCATCATAGTTCGAAAACATGCTACGCTATCGGCAGAATCCTTCAATCCTATGGATATTTTCTTCCGTATTTTGATCGGCAGCATTTTGGTCGCCCTTGGTGTCTACTTTGTCATCAAGACTGACGTGGTGTACGGATTTTTTGGGTCAGTCCCGTCTGCAGAAAAATATTTGGGAGGCGGCGGTTCGCGTCTCTTCTATAAATTACTGGGAATTATTTTCTGTCTGGTCGGATTTTTGTGGGCGACGAATTTATGGGCGGTATTTTTGCAGGGGACGATCGGAACGTTTTTCCCACAGCCGGATCCGTCGAAGGTTTATACGCCATAACCCATGCGTCACAGCGGCAACGAACTCATCAATCCATTTAAGACACTGGAGCATGCCGGTTTACAGGTCGGCATGACGGTTGCTGATCTCGGCTGCGGTGCGCTTGGGCATTTTGTATTTCCGGCCGCCCAGATGGTCGGGGGAGACGGACGCGTATATGCCGTCGATATCGACAAGACGGCGCTGCGGGCGATCGAGCGATCAGCTCGATTTGATCAGTATTGGAATGTGGTGCCGATTTGGTCTGATATCGAGGTGGTCCATGCCACGCATATTCCCAATGGAACGTGCGACTTGACGATCGTTGCGAACAACCTCTATCTTTCGCAGAACCGCGCAGGATTGGTGGCTGAGGCCATGCGTCTCACCAAGCCCGGCGGCCGTATCCTGGTTATTGAATGGAAGCCCGGACGAATGCCGATTGGACCGCCGCCTGAGAATAGGATGGCGCCCCAAGAGGCTCGGCGTTACTTTGCGGATCCAGAGCTTGAACTGCTAGGCGGTTTTGAGCCGGGAGACTCGCATTACGCCTTGGTGTACCGGAAATATCTTCCAGAACAAGAAACCCAGGTTTTATCCGCCCATATTCCGAACGAATAATCCGACTATGTCTTTCCTGTCATTCTGGTTCAGCTATCAGGCGATTCCATTTTCGCCCTGGGTTTTTAAAACGCTTGGAGTGATCTGCGCTCTGTTAGTGGTCGCCGGTATTATCGCATTCGGATATCAGAAGGCGATGGCGGCTGCATCAAAAGAATATCGCCAGATGTTGCGCCGTATTGCCGGATTAGGAATGGTCATGGGTATGGCCGGCCTTCTCTTGATCGCGTTTGTTTGGGAGGGGATCCCGTTTCTCGGGATGCGCGCCATGTGGATTTTATGGCTTGCCGGTTTGATTTGGTGGGGCTGGTGGATCTATAGCGAATACAAAAATATTTCGACAAAAGTTCACAAGAGCGCGGAACAGCAGAATTACGAGAAGTGGCTGCCTAAGGCGAAGAAGTAGGGTTGTGGATAAGTAGGAAGGGCAGGGGATGTGGATAAGTTCCACATCCCTTTTTGTGTTGACGTAAATAACAAAATATGGAACGGCGTAGAGATATGCCTGATGAAAGAAAACTCTTTGGATATTCCGGTGAAGCAATGGCGGCGCAATTTCTTGCGGCGCGCGGCTTCCGCATTCTTGACCGCAATTGGAATCACCGCCTTGGTGAAATTGATTTGATCGCCGAGCGTCAGGGTCGGATCAGGTTTGTGGAAGTTAAGCTCCGGAGGTCGCTGGCTTGCGGGTATCCGGAGACCTCGATTACCGGGAAAAAACTCAGACATCTTGCAAGGGTCATAGAATGCTGGCTAGAAACGCAGCATCCCAGACCCCGGGAGTACCAGGTAGACGCCATTTCTATCACCTGGCTCCCCTGTTCTAAACCCGAATTTTGCTGGATTGAGGCAATATTATGACGGTCTCAATCGGTTGACAAAAAGCCGATTTTATGCTATGTTATGCGGTCATCCGAGGAGGATGCCGCATCTATGAATATCATCATGATCGGACAAAAAGGAATCCCGAGCCGCTCGGGAGGTGTAGAACGCCACGTCGATTTTCTCGCACGCGGTTTGGCTTCGCGCGGTCATCGCGTGATCGTGTTTGGACGCCGCTGGTATGTTGGAAACGCTCCGACCCCGGCTGGTATCGAACAGATCTTCACGCCGAGTATCCGCACCAAGCATCTCGACGCTGTTACCCACAGTGTCACTTCCCTGTTTGCGGCTCTGAAGTACTCGCCGGATATCATCCATCTGCATGGCTCTGGTATTGCGGTGGTTACGCCCCTCGCGCGCCTTCTTCATCCGCGTGCTAAAATTATCGTGACGTTCCACTGCATGGACCGCTTGTTTTCAAAGTGGGGTAAAATTGCCCGCCTCGTTTTCCACATTGGTGAATGGATGGCCTGCAAATTGGCCCATAAAACGATCACGATCTCGCAGGAGCTTTCCCGCTACTGCTTGGACGCCTATGACACGCAAACGACCTTCATTCCGCATGCCCTGCCTACGCCTGAAGCTCCAGCTGAATCCGCTGAATTGATCGCTAAGCATGGTCTTAAGGAAAACGGTTACTTCTTGTTTGTTGGACGTCTGCTTCCGCATAAGCGCGCGCATGCTCTTATTCAGGCTTATGCTCGGGCCCGTGAGGTTCGTCCGGATTTATTCGTCGACAAGCCGCTCGTGATTGTGGGAGGCGCTTCCTGGACGGATGAATACGCGACCAAACTTTCGCAGCTCGCCGAGCGTACCGAAGGTGTCATGATGCTGGGCGAAAAACACGGAGCCGAACTCGCCGCTCTTCAGTCTCAGGCCTTTGCTCATGTCTTCCCGACCTCGAATGAAGGCATGTCGCTCGCCGTGATCGAAGCCTGCCAGTATGGACGTCTCGTTATCGCTACGGATATTGATGCGAATCGTGAAGCAACCGGCGGACACTTTTTTGCCGTGCCGACTCTCGATATCGAAGTTTTGACCACCCATCTTATCCTCGCCTGCGCGACTCCAAGTTTTGTCCGTGAGCGCGTGGCCAGCTCGGCTAAGGCCCATGTGGCGGATTCCCATAATATGGATGCCCGTATCGACGATACCCTGCGTTTTTACCAGGAAGCCATCGACGGACGCCGTGAATTGGTCAGTTATATCCCAGAATTCGCTTGGTAAAGCCAAAAAAGACAGCCTCTCTTGTAAAAGAGGCTGTTTTTTTGTAGTCTACTAGGACCTTTTAGTGGTTTTTCGCACGTAGGACTGCGCATGAACCCCCTCGTTGACCAATATCTTTTATACCGCGTTCGCGCTCTGCGCGATGCGGAAGCGTACGGACGTCTTTACGACCGCTACGTTTCTTCGATTTACCGCTTTGTTTACCTTAAATTGCCAACGCGTGAGGTCGCAGAAGATGTAACCTCAGAGACTTTTTTGCGTTTTTGGCAGTCTTTATTGGATCAAAAAGAGATTGCCAATGTCCGAGCCTATCTTTATCAGATAGCGCGTAATTTGGTCGTAGATTACTACCGAAAACAGCAAAATACGGAGGCTCTGGAGCAGTCTGTAACGTTTGGCCAGGACGGAACGTCTTCTGTTAATGAAGGCCAATTTTCGGACCGCTCACGTCAGCACCAGCTGATTGAGGCTCGGGCAGACCTGAGCTTGGTTCTCGAAAAGATCAACCGCTTGAAAGAAGACTATCGCGATGTCCTGACGCTCCGTCTGATAGACGGCCTCGCGTTCGGAGACATTGCCAAGGTTCTCGGAAAGACCCCGGGGCATGTCCGCGTGATTTACCATCGCGCGATCAAGGCTCTCGACACCGTCGCCTAATCCTATGACCAAACGCGATCTCTTGCAGAAATTGCAATCCGTCCACACGGCGGAGCGTGGAATCGTGCCCGATCAGGAATGGGTCAAGCGCAATCGTGAACAATTAATGATGCATGTACGCAGCAATTTCAGTGTTGTCCCTTTGCGTACGCAGGCCCGCGCCAAGGTTGCGTTGAAACATTTTATTCCTGAACGCGTGACTAATTTTGTCCGCGGCCCGGTGATGGCCGTGTTCTCTGTGATGCTTACCGTGCTCGGCGGATCGATTGCGAGCGTCAGCGCTTCGGAGCGTGCGATTCCTGGAGACTTCTTGTATCCGATCAAGATCGCTTCAGAACAAACTCAGCTCGCGTTTGTATCTGATAAGAAAGACAAATTGAAATTGAAGACGGAATTTGTCGAGCGCCGTGTCCAGGAAATCAAAACCATTGCGAATACGCCGGAACTTAAAACTTCGTCTCGTCTTAAAGAGGCGGCGGTTGGCTTGAAGCGCGATCTTGATACCGTGAAACTCCAACTGGCAGATGTGAATGCAACCGAAACCCCGGCTGATGCCGCTGAAGCGACTAAATTGGTCGATCAAAAAACGGATGCGATCGCCAGCGAATTGAAACAGGTCAAGACGGACGCTCCGGTGGAAGCGAAGAATTCTTTGTCGGAAGCGGAAGTGGCGGCCGTTCATACGGGCGTATCTGCCATGGAGTTCATGATTCAGGCCAAGAACAATCCGGATGCACAGAATGTCGTAAGCCAAGAAGACCTGGTTAATTCGATCAATAATAAAGTAGACAGCCTCCGCAATTCGCTAGATGACACGGCTCAGAAGCTTGAAGCGCTTTCGAGCACGTCTACCGTTATCGACACGATTACCGCGACCGGAACGCAACAGGTGACGGTGATGAGCGTTTCCAGCTCTTCGGTTTCGCAGATCCAGATGGCGAGTTCGACGCTTGAACAGGCGAAGGCCTTGCTCAGCGAAAATAAATTGGATCAGATTTCCAATAAGCTGATTGAAGCTGCCAAGACGGCCGCTCAGGCCGAGGCTTCGGTTGCGCAGCTTACGGCTTCCAGTACGACGGCTATCCCGTCGATTCCGAATACGTCCACCTCGAGCACGACGGCTATTCCAGCATCGACCAGTACGACTCCGGTAAAAACATCCACCACAACCACGACTCCGCCTTAATCGAAGCGCGTTCTCCCTCAACCAGGGCGACGCTGCCTTCATCGGTAGAGCCGTCCTGACGAGCGGGAGAACCGGACACTATATGTGTTACGTCCCCCTTTCGCTCGCGCTCGATTCCAAAACGGTCCCGGTTTTGAAAGGTCGAAATCCGAACCCTCGGATTCCCGGGTAACCTCTAAACAGACAACGTCCCAAGGATCCCACAAAGGATCTGAACGGACACCAACCCGCAAGGGTTACTATATGAATCTCTTTAAGAAAATTTTCTCTGCGTTTGTCAGCTTGACGACCATTGCATGGTCCGTCGGTCTCGGCACGTTCGCTCTCCCGAGCGTTGCGTCCGCGGCTATGGCTGGCGACTTGATCAAAGCTTCCGGCCCGGCAGTGTATTACTTCGCTGCTGACGGCAAGCGCTACGTCTTCCCGAATGAAAAGACGTACTTCTCCTGGTTCATGGATTTCTCGTCGGTGAAGACCATCTCCGATGCAGAACTCGCCTCGTACATGATCGGCGGCAACGTCACGATCCGTCCGGGCACGAACCTTGTGAAGATCACGACTGATCCGAAGGTGTACGCTGTCGCCCCAGGCGGCGTTCTCCGCTGGGTCGAATCCGAATCGATCGCTACCACGCTCTACGGCTCCGCTTGGGCCTCGCGCGTTGTCGACGTTCCGGACTCGTTCTTCATCAACTACACGGTCGGTGCTTCGATCTCCACGGCTGTCCACCCGGACGGCACGGTGATCACCTATGCCGGCGACGCATACAAGTACGTCGTTTGGAATGGCCAGAAGCGTAAGATCGTTTCAGACTCGGTATTCGCCGCGAACGGCTTCAACCCGATGTTCGTCATCACCACCTCGGTGTCCTACCCGAATGGTATTGATGTCACGGGCCGCGAATCGCAGCTCGCCGATGTTATCCAGGCTTCCGGTCCGGTCGTTGGCGGTAACCTCACGGTTACGCTCGCTTCCGACACCCCGGCCGGCGCGACCGTTCCGAAGGGTGCTGCCAGCGTAATGCTCGGCAAGTACAACTTCATGGCCGGTTCTTCCGCCGCGATGATCACGGGTCTTACCTTCCGCCGCATTGGCGTCGGTGCGACCACGGATTTCGCCAACATCTACCTCTACAACTCTGACGGTACCCGCTTGACCACGGGCCGCACGATCAATTCCTCGACGAATCTCGTGCAGTTCAACAGCCTTAACCTCACGGTTAATGCCGGTCAGACGCTCTCCCTCATGCTTGTGGGTGATGTCAACACCAGCCCTACGGCTACGGGTGGCCAGCACGCGTTTGAACTCACGGATGCGGCTTCGGTCGTAATCAGTGGTTCGGGCACGGTGTCCGGTTCCTTCCCGGTCCGCGGCAACACGTTCACCATCGGTACGACGAGCGCTTCGCGTCTCGACGTTCAGAAGGGAACGACCCCGTCGGATGTTCAGATCGGTACTGCCGATGCTGAAATCTCCAACTTCAAGCTCGTTGCTGGTTCGAACGACATCGAAGTTCGTCGCATCACGCTTCTCCAGGCCGGTTCGATCACGAACACGGATATCCAGGACTTGAAGCTTTACCAGGGTTCCACGGTTGTGGCCTCGGCCGCATCGCTTGTTAACGACAAGATTGTCCTTAACTTCAACCCTCCGTTCGTGATGGCTAACGGTACGACCCGCGTATTCTCGCTTCACGCGAAGGTACTCGGCCGCTCGGCCCGCACCATCAAGACCTACGTCGAATACTCGACGGATGTCTACGCTGTCGACAAGACCTACAACACGGGCGCCCAGGTGTGTATCGATGCCACCTCGCCGTGCAACGGTTCCTTTGACGGTAACAGCACGAACTACATCTTGATCAACACCAAGGGCGGCCAGTTCACGACGACCTTCAACGGTCCGGCTACGTCGAACATCGCCCGCGGTCAGCAGGATGTACCGATCTACAAATTCTCGATCACGGCCGCTTCGAGCGCCATTGAAGTCCGCAAGTTGTACTTCAAGATCCAGGGTTCAGCTTCTTCCGATCTCGTGAAGGGCTCCGCTGGAACTGAGTACTTCCGCGACATCAAGATCAAGAACATCGACACGGGTGCCACCGTTATGGGCCCGATCTCGATGCCGTCCGGTCTCGCCTCGTCCTCCACGGACACGGGCACGATGACCTTCACGGATGCCTTCACGATTAACGCTGGCCAGACGTTGAATCTCGCTGTCACCTCCGACCTCTCCAACACGGAAGATGTCGTTGGCCAGTTCTTCACGCCGGGTACGCGTCAGTATCGTGTCGTCCAGGACAACGGTTCCGGTGCGTTGTACGGCTCGTCCGACCTCCGCATTGTTGAAACCGGTGAATTCCTTCCGCTTACGGAAGTTGTTCCGAACTCGACGATCACGGGTAACTACATGACGGTTAAGTCTTCCAGCCTTGTTGTCTCTCTTGCTGCCTCCCCGACCTCGGGTACGGCTGTTAAGAAGCAGGCGATGATCCCGTCCGCGGGCTTCGTCTTCACGGCTGGTTCCGAATCCCCGGTCTTGATCCGCTCGATCAAGCTCACGGGCCGCGCTGACGTTGCCACTCCGGCTTCGTACGCAACTGCGGATCTTAAGGACGCTGTCAGCTCGTGTGCTCTCTTCAACGGAGACACCCAGGTTGGCCAGGCCAAGAATCCGGATTCGACCAACGGCACGATGGTCATTGATAACCTCAATGTCAGCGTTCCGGCTGCCTCCTCGCTCACGCTTGTGGTCAAATGTACGGCCGACTCTGTCGTTGCCGGTACGGAAGACCACTACGCTGTCGGTATCGCCGCTGCTGGCGACATTACGGCCGATGACCGCGACTCCAATACGGTGACCGCGACCATCAGCACGAACGTCTCTGCTAACGCCGGTGCTACTCCGGTCGTCGTCCAGACGATCAAGAGCGGTGGTGTCCTTACGGTCACCACGGACAACCTCCGCCAGTCGACGATTCTCGTTGCCGGTGGTGATGTCTGGCAGAACCTCGCGCAGTTCAAGGCTACGGCTCAGTACGAAGCCATGAACCTCACGCGTATTAACGTGACCTCCACGGGTGACGCTGCAGCCTTCACGTCTGTCGCGATCGCTCAGGACGGTAACGTCAAGGGTTGGGACATCCTCCCGGCCGGTTCGTACGCCAATAAGGACGTTGATTTGACGGCCAGCCCGGTTATGGTTCCGAAAGACGGCTCTGCGACCTTCCAGGTCTGGGGCAAGATCGGAAACATCCAGGCCTCCTCGTCGGTCAGCGGCCGCACCTCGGGCGTTCTTCGCTCCGGTGCTCAGGTTAAACTCGGTATCGGCGCGGGTATCACGACTGGCAACTGGGACTCCAATTACAGCGGTAACTTCAATGTCCGCTCGATTGGTCAGGCCTCCGGTGACCTTGTCTACTCGTCCGGTTCCGCCACGGTTGGTAACACCTTCGTGATCCGCAAGTCGAAGCCGACGGTCACCCGTCAGACGCTCTCGACCACGACGCTCGCGAACGGCACCAACCAGGATCTCTACCGCATGCAAATCTCGGCTGACGCCGCTGGTTCTGTCGCGGTGAAGAAGATTACCTTCGACTTCTCGAAGGATGGTTCCACCACGCTTTCGAACTTCCGCATCCGCAAGGGTTCCACGGAAGTACCGCTGGGCTCGGTGGTCATCACGAACGGTACGAGCACGGATCTTGAAGCTGGCACCATCCCTGCCGGTATCACGTCCGGTCGTGTCATCGTCGTCTTCTCCGATCCGTCCACTGCCAACACGGAAGAAACTGTCACTGGTTCGGGCAACGTCTACACGTTGTCTGCCACGGTGAACGGTTCCGCTGCTGGTAACACGGTCAGCTTTGCGCCTGCCCGCAATCTTGCTGGTTCGATTGTTACGGGTTACCTCGATGACGAAGCGGTTGCCTTGAACGGCACCAACGTCGATGGCCCGAACCTCGACACGGCTTCGACGCCGGATGGTACGGCTGACTCCCCGGGCACGTTTGTCTGGTCCGATCTCTCCGAAGTTCCGCACTCTGCTGCTGGCTCCGGTGCAAGCTCGTTCGACTGGACGAATGACGTCTACGTGGAAGACCTTACCCAGGTCCAGACCCTCACCCGCTAATAACGGTTGAACGGTTAAACCAAACCCCCCGCAAGGGGGGTTTTGGTATTTAGCGAGTCTTTATTAAAGATTTAAATTAATTTCACGTTCCAAGAGTACGCTGTAAAACAGTTATAAAATTTTTTATATGCCCACCTCTACACACTTAGCTGCTCGAGTGCGTAAAGTGTTCGTGTTTTTATCTATTTTTTCTCTGGTCTTTTCAAACATGGCGCCGGTTTTGGCGGCGGAAAGCGCAGGAGAAGAATCAGCAGATGGCTCCGCTTCATCTGAGCAAAACAGCGGGTCCGCCTCAGACACTGCTCCTACGATCCAGTTGGATGGCGCTACGGAAGAATCTGCTTCAGAGGATCAGGAAGTGAAAGGAGATGATTCTGAAGATTCTTCCAAAGGAGATTTTCAGACAAACGCCATTTATACTCCACAAGGACAAGATATCGATGACTCGTCGGTATCTGTTATCAGCCGTTCTCTTTCTGATGATTTGGCGAAAGCTCATCAGCAGGATGTGCAGCAAAATACGGGAAATCTGGTTTACAACTATCCAATCTCGATACCGCCCGGCAGAAACGGCATGCAGCCGGATTTGAAACTCGTTTACGAAAGCCAAGGCGTATCGGTAGGGAGTCTGTATGGAGTTAAATGGACGGACAATATCCCGTATATTCAGCGATATGCGAAGAGAGGGGTTGACCAGCTTTATAGTCCGACAACTTCGCAGTATTTTACTTCGTATTGGGACGGGGAATTGGCAACCACAACAAATTCCGGATTATATGTCGCTCGAACCGAAAATGGTGATTTTAGATCGTATGTGTTTACCAGTTCGACGAATCAATGGGTTGTCACTGATAAGAAGGGAACTCGTTATAAGTTTGGTTATTCTACTTCTACCCGCCAGGATGATCCGGATGATGAGTCCCATGTCTATAAATGGATGCTGGAAGAGGCTCGGGACACAAACGATAACTATATAAAATATACGTATTCGAAAGATTTGGGAGCTATTTATCCTACGAGCATTATTTATACGGGAAACGGGGTAACGGATGGTACGTTTGAGATTAATTTCGCTACCTCGACCCGTACGGATACGGTAACTTCGACACGCAGCGGATTTAAGGTAGTGCCGCAGTATATTATCAATCGAATTGATGTTAAAAATAGCGGCTCGTTAGTTCATCAATATTCTTTCGGTTACGCCACGAGCGATAATGGGACACTATCGCTTTTATCGACAGCTGTAGAAACGGGCAAGGACGAATTTAATAATACAGTTACCGAACCCACGACAACGTTTAGTTATCAGACACAAATTCCGGGATGGTCTTCAAGTTCCACCTGGTATCCGCCCGCTCAGCTTCTAGGTTCTTTATACGATGATCGTGGTTATCGTGTTGCGGATATAAATGGCGACGGTTTAGCTGACATTATTCGCGGTTTTCATGAAGAGCCGAGCACGGATTACTTCTGGGCTTATATCAATAATGGGAATGGTTGGGATCCGGTTCCGTCTTGGAGTCCCCCGGTTATATTGGCCGATTATTTAGGAGATAAAGGTTGTAGAATTTTGGATGTAAATGGTGATGGTTTAGTTGATATTATCTGCGGATTTTTTAATGGCACAAGTAATTTTCATTCGGCCTATATAAATAACGGTCATGGATGGACAGCGGATTCCTCATGGAATCCTCCGGTCGAATTTAGTGACTCTAGTAAGAGAGATAGAGGTTATAAGATCGCTGATTTTAATGGCGATGGCCTGCCTGATTTTATTCGAGCTTACAATGTAGGTTTTTATGTTTACGAAGCTTGGATAAATAATGGTCATGGATGGACTAATGATCATACTTGGGATCCGCCAACAGTAACCACAGATGGTTCTTGGCACGATAAGGGCTGTAGAGCGATGGATGTGAATGGCGATGGTTTAGCTGACATTATTCGCGGTTTTTGGGATGGAACGAGTTATACCTATTCCGGCTATATTAATAATGGGCATGGTTTTGATCCCGTTCCTACCTGGTATTCACCGGTTGTATTTGCTAACTATGCTACGGACGATTTCGGTTATCGCATTATGGATGTAAATGGTGATGGTTTACCTGAGATGATCCGAAGTTATGAAACGGGTCCCGGAACATTTAGTTACGAAGCATTGATAAACAATGGGCATGGTTGGACTTCTGATCCTAATTGGTATCCACCTATATTGACCTGGATAAATAATGGAAAAGATACTGGATTTGTTTATACCGATGTAAACGGCGATGGGATGGCTGACATGATTCGAAGTTTTAATAACGGTTCTTATGTTTACGATGCCTGGATTAACAAAGGCCGAGCTACGAGCCTGTTGGCAAAGGTCACCTATCCCCAAGGCGGGAGTTTGTCGTTTGCTTATAAACGAGCTGCCCAATATTTAGATTCGGGAGTAGCGAACCAGGTGTATGCTTCTATTCCGACGGTTTCGGACGTGGTTACAAATGATGGATCCGGAATGATAGCGACGACAACCTATGCCTATGGCGGAGGAATGTATTATTATAATAATCCGTTTGATAACCGGTTTGCCGGGTTTGCTACGACGACGGTCATGGATCCTCAAGGAAACGTCACTAAAACTTATTTCCACCAGGGGAATTACAGCAATAGCGGAATGGGAGAATATAGCGATGACTATTCCAAAATTGGTAAGCCGTATCGTATAGAGCGTTATGATGGGAATGGCAATCTTTTTCAGAAGACGATCAATAAATGGGATAGCTCCGCGGTTGCGAGTAGCACAGCGGCCTATGTAAAACTCGCGCAAACGGTTGATTATACCTATGACGGAGGCGGGAGCCATAAAGACAAAGCCGAGGCGTATACCTATGACGGTACGAACGGTAATCAAACGCAGAAGGTGGAATATGGCTTAGTAACCGGAAGCGATGACGGTACGTTTTCGGATAGCGGTTCGGATTTGTTCACGACAAATATCTCGTATGCATCGAGCGCTACGAGCACTGTTATTGGTGCGGTGAAACAAGCGACCGTGCTTGATCAAAGCAGCGTCCAGGTCAAAGACACGAAATATTATTATGACGGTCTGTCATTCGGCAGTATTGATAAAGGAAATCAAACCAAAGGCGAGAATTGGAAAGTATCAAGCACCTATATCAATTCCCAGAAGTCCTATAATAATTTTGGTTTGGTGGCGGCGAGTACGGATCCGCGCGGAAAAGTAACGACGTATTCCTACGATGATTTCAATTTGTATCCCGCTACAACCACGGATCCGTTGGGGTATAAGACGCAATACGCTTACGACTATTCCGTCGGCAAACCGAAAAAAGTGACGGATGCGAACGGGCTTGTCACTCAAACCCTGTATGACGGATTGGGCCGCAAGGTACAGGTGTTTGCGCCGGATCTTGCGACGAGTTCCACGCAGGAACTTATCGAGAGTTTTGTGTACACGGATACGGCAGGGGCTTATAGCATCAAAGATTCCAAACAGCTGACGTCGACATCAACGGCCGACAGCTATCTGTATTATGACGGTCTCGGACGTCTCATCCAGAGCCGCAGCGCCGCAGCCACAAGTACGGGATTGGAAGTGAAGGATCTTTTCTACAATGATCTCGGCTTGCTTGCGGCTGAATCGCTGCCGTATTACTCCTCCGGAAATTCGCGGACAACTGCGACCACTTCAGCGGCATTGTTATCCAGCTATTCATACGATGCGGTACAGCGTCTCAAGACTAGTTCGAATATTCTTGGGAATACGACGACGACATACAATTTGTGGCAGACAACGATTACGGATCCGAATGGAAAAACGAAAGATCTTGTATACGATGCGTATAAGCGTTTGGTTGAAGTTGATGAGCATAACTCTACGTCGACCTATGTGACGGTGTATCAGTATGACGGAAAAGGCGGTCTTACCAAGATCACGGATGCCTTGGGTAATGTACGCAATTTCACCTATGACGGTTTAGGCAGACGGCTGACGGCGGAAGACCTGCATGCGGTTGGCGACGGCACTTTTGGCTCATGGTCTTATACCTATGACGATAACGGCAATCTTACGACCTTGGTTGATCCGAAGAGCCAAACGATCAACTACACCTATGATGATGTAAATCGTCCGTTAACCGAGGATTATACCGGCCAAGGCGGAATCGAGGTTACGTATACTTATGATAATTGTGCATTTGGTATCGGAAGCTTGTGCACGGCTAGCTCGACGGCCCTAACAATCGTCAATGCGTACAATCCGCTGCGCTTGCTGGCATCTGAAACGAAGACAATAGACGGGACGGGTTATACAACGCAGTACACTTACGATAGACAGGGAAATCAGATTACGATTACCAATCCGGATAGCTCGCAGATCAAATACGGATATGCGGGAGGACGCTTTCTGCATGATGTCTCCAAAAAAGAAACGACGGATGGAGGATTTGTGCCGATCGTGAATAGTTTCGATTATGCTCCGAATGAACAGGTTTCGCGCATCGCGTTTGCGAACGGAGTTACGGAAACGAATACGTATGATCCGGCCAAGCTGTATCGGCTGACGAATAAAATTAGTACGCTTCCGAATGCGAGCCAGGCCCAAAACTTGAGCTATACCTATGATGCTGTGGGAAATATCACGCAGCTCGTCGAAGGCGCTTCCAGTACGCAGCGCACCGTAAATTATGGATATGATGATCTGTACCGCCTTACGTCGGCTGCCGCGACTGGGACTCCTTCCGGCGTCTCCGGCTATAATCAAACGTTTAGCTATGATGCATTGGGAAATATCTTGAGTTCGGATCAGGGAAGTTATGCATATGCAGGGACTTCGTATGCAAACCCTGATGCGGCAACGACGATCGGCGGATTGAGTCTTGCCTACGACAATAACGGGAATCTGACGGGCATGAGCGGTTCGGCTACCAGTACGCTTGGTTGGGATTATCTCAACCGTCTTACGCAGGATGCGGTATCAAGTACCACCTCGACGTATGCGTATGATATGTCGAATGAAAGAATAAAAGAGGCGATTACTTCTAGTACCAGTACGGTCACGACTTATTATCCGACCAAGTTCTACAACATCACGGCAGGCGTTCCGACCAAGCATGTCTTTGCGAATGGCGTTGTGATTGCAACTATCAGCGGAACGGGAGCGAGTTCAACGGTTACTTCTATTCTTACGGATTATCTTACAGGATCAAATGTAGTAACTAATGCCTCTGGCGCGATTGTCGAATTGTCGGATTATTACCCTTACGGAGCTACTAGGATTGATGACCAAATAGGTTTCAACGAACAAAGAAAGTTTACGGGACAAGAATACGATGAATCGACGGGGCTGAATTACATGCATGCTAGATATTATGATGGATCGCGCGGCCAATTTCTCTCCGAGGATTTAGTCCATCTCTCTATTGGAGATATGGGGCGTATGAAGAAACTCACCGGACAGGATCAGATGGCTTACCTTATGGATCCGCAACAGTTTAATAGTTACTCTTATGCAAGAGATAATCCTATTACAAAAAGCGATCCTTCTGGTCTTTTAGTTCAGCTCGAGAGTCGCCCAGTGTTTAATATTGGAGGGTATTATGTGGGAGAGCACACCTTCTTCTTAGTTACACCGGATCATCCTTCCGAAGTTCACATTGCTGGAGTTCCGGAGGGTACAAAAGCCTTTACTTTAGGTGCTTATCCAGGAGGGAATCCTCTTTGGACCCACCTAGATAAACAAATTGGCTTCAGCGACTCAAAGGGTATGGATACTAAATATGCTTTTGGAAATACTCCGATAATAAACCAGACGACGATTACACCTCCAGAAGGACAGAGCGATACTCAGTTCATAAATAATATGGGTGCACAATTTAACAGTATGGATGCAAGTAGTTATAATTATTTTGGCCTTGGACATCTGCCTGGCTTTTATAATGGTAATTCCAATGGATTTGCCTATACATTAGGAGCTAATAGTGGCGTTCAGAGTCAGATGGATGCATTCTCGCCAAACCCAGGCGGAATTTCCAATTATGGATATAAACCACTTCCGACGACTAGTATTTATAAAGAAGCTCAGTCTACAGTTAATTCCATTAAAAGTAATATTGATCAATTTATCAACCAGCTGAAAGATAAGAAGCACTAAATAATATGAAACAATTCCTCATAAGTCTAGCAGCTACCATCGGTATCGGTTTAGCTTACTTTTTCGGTTTAAATTTTTTCGGCCATTTGTTTTTTGCTAGAGCTAACGCTGACGCAGGGTTGCTATTTGTCATACTTCCGGCGGTTATTCTTGTAATTGCTTGTTTATACTTTGCTTTTAGAAAAGATGGATTTACAGTTCTAGGCTTGATAATTGGTTATGTGTTGTATATAGTCATTCTTCAACTACTATTAGCCGGTGCATAATCCTCAGTGAAAAGTTAAGACCGATCTAGCAAAAAACACTCCCCCCAAGGGAGTGTTTTTTAAAATTCTGGGATTGGGGATGGGGTTGTGCTAAGCTGGTCCGCAACTATGACACGTGCCCAAGCTATACGCTTTTTCAAGTGGATCGCCATGATCGGTATCTACGGCGGACTCCTGGTTCCGCTCATGTTCATTCCGTATGTCATCTTTCCGTTCGTCTTTTCCAAGCTGATCTTCTTTCAGGTCTTGGTAGGGCTGACCTTCCCGGCGTATCTCGCGCTGGCCTGGATGGAGCCGAAGTATCGTCCCAAGTCCCATCTTTTATACTTTGCGATTCTTGGATACTTCGTGGCCTTGGCTTTGTCGGTAATTTTTGCGGTTGATCCTTTACGTGCCTGGTGGGGAAATCAGGAGCGCATGAACGGCTTGTTTACGCTCCTGCATTTCTTCGCGTGGATGACCATGGCCGTCGGCGTGCTCCATACCTGGAAGGATTGGAGAAATCTTTTGGTCTACGAAGTCGGATTGTCGGGGATTATGGCCACGGTCGCCATTTTGCAGAAATTGAATCCGAATCTCTTATTGTTCCCGGCTGGTCCGCGTGTCGGAGGATTGGTAGACAACCCGATTTACATGGCGGCTTACCAGATCTTCAATTTCTTTTTCCTGGCCTTGCTGTTCTGGAAGATGCCGCAAAAAAGCTGGCGCGCGTTTTTTATCTTCATGTTCGTGCTGGATGTCATTGCGTTCGTCCTTGCTTCTTCGCGCGGCGCCTTAGTGGGTTTGGCGGCCGGCATCGTGTGTTTTGTGGTGTATGTCGGCATTTTGTCTAAAGACAAGCGCATGCGCATGGGAGTCCTCGCAGGTTTGGCGGCGCTCATGCTCGCCTATGGCGGATTGTTTTTGGTGCGTGATAATCCGGTCATCGCCACCTCGCCGCTCGCACGTTTGGTCAATTTCACGGGCGGCGTCGATACGCGTTTCATCGCCTGGCAAATCGCTTGGGAGGGATTCCTGGAGCGTCCGCTGACCGGCTGGGGATTGGACAACTTCCACATTCTCTTCAATCTCAAATACAATCCGGAATCGCTGCGTTACGGCGCGTATGAAACCTGGTTTGACCGCGCACACAATACGGTACTCGATGCATTATCGATGACGGGAATTATCGGATTCCTGACCTACATGTCGATTTTTGTGGTGATTTTTATCTGCACGATCCGCGCGTATCGAAAGAAATGGATTGATTTACCGATTGCGGCCATCTTGTTCTCGCTGCCCATTGCGTATTTCGTCCAAAATTTGTTTGTGTTTGATCACCCGGCCGGCTTCTCCATGAGCTTCTTATTGTATGCCTTGATTATCGCGGCAACCAAGGGCGAGTTTATCGGCGAAGCTCCTCCGAAGACGGATCAAAAAGAAGCCAAGGAACATGTGGATACGCCGTGGACGGCCTTCGTGATCATATTTATTCTGATGCTGCTCATGGTGTGGCGCACTTCGATTTTGCCGTTCAAGGCTTCCGAGCTTTCGATCAAGGCGAATTCGGTTATGGGTATTAATCCGGAAATCGGCTTCGAATATGCAAAACAAGCCGCCGATACGCCGACCATGTATCTCGACGAACAAACCTTCCTCTTGTCGCGCAATATCATTTCCTTGATGTCCAACGGTACCTTCCAGAAGCTGCCGAATTGGCAGGATATGTATGCGCTGACCAAGAAATTATCGGAGGAAGAAATCAGCCGTCATCCGCGGAATACGCATCCGAATTTCATTTATGCGCGTTTATCGCAAGAAATGATCGGACTCATGCCGAGCGAAGCGTCCGTCTCAGAAAAGTATTATCAAGCGGCCATTGCGACGAGTCCGAAGCGCCAGCAGCTGTTTTATGGATTGGCACGTCTCTACATGATGACGGGAAATATAGATCCGGCGATCAATCTGTTCCGCACCGTTATCAGTTTCGATGAGGATTACGGCGAAGGCTATTGGAATCTCGGCCTCACCTTGTATTACGACAAGCACCAGTTCCAGGAAGGCGCGGAAGCGATGAAGAAGTCACAGACCGTTCACTACAAGTACATCTTCAGCAATCCGCGCGAATTGGTGGCGCTCATGGAAGCGTATGCGTATCTCAACGACGACGAGTCGCTGACGAATATGGTGAATAATATCGACGATCCGCAGAAGTTCCTGCAAGGAAATGCCGAAGTTTATGCGCAGATGGCCATGGTGCTGACGGTCAAAGGCAAGAACGACTTGCGCGATACCTTGCTTGAAAAAGCCACGAAGATTGATCCGAAGACGCCGGAGGCATTCAACGCTCTGGTGAAATCAATGGAGACGGCTCCAACTTCAACGCCGGCTACGGTTCCTTCGGCGGCTCCGCCGGTCGTAGAGACGGCTACGAGCACCACCCAGGGTTCTGGCGGTCCGCGCCGCTAAATCAGGGCCGCAAGATTTCCGTTAAAGGTTTGATCTTCCGTAAAGCGAGATCCGTCGGATGGAAGAATCGAAGAGATCCGGCCCATAGCTTCGGCTAATGCGGCCGGATTTTTTGATTCGACAACGGCTCCGCTCGTGCCGAGCATCCATTTGGCGGCGCCGACATCGGTAGCGATGCATTTCAAGCCGGCTGCCATGGCACGAACCAGGGCCCAGCTCATACCTTCTTTGCTGGAAGGAAGAACGAAGGCGTCGAACGCGAGATAGAAACGGTCCGCGTCTTCACGGGCACCGGCGAGCACGACTTTATTTTCGAGCGCATGCTGTTTGACGGCGGCTTCAATAAGGCCGCGCTGCTCGCCGTCACCAATGATGACAAAATGGGCGTCCGAAAGTTTTTGTGATACGAGCGCGCAGGCCTCGATATAGCGCGGAATATCTTTGGCGGGATAAAAATTGGCGATGGTTCCAAAAACGGTTCCATCTACACCGAGCATGCGGCGCGCTTCATCGCGAGAGAAAAGCTCGGAGCGGAATTGTTCGATATTAATTCCATTCGGTATGCAGACGATTTCTTTTTTGGGGAAGATACCGGCGCGTTTTGCCGTTTCAACATCATCCGGATGAACGCAGACGATGACATCTTTCAAGCGCGCGGTAAGATGCTCTAGCGAACGATAGAGGGATTTTTTCCAAGCAGGAATGTCTTCGAGAAATACCCAGCCGCCGATGCGATAGGTGATGCGCGGAATATGCGCGAGGCGTCCGGCGATAGATCCGATGATGCCGATTTTGCTGCTATTTAAATGAATGGCGTCCGGCTTGAATTGCTCGAGATGATATTTGAGTTCGAAGATGGCTCCGATATCCGAGATGGAAATTTCGCGTTTCAGTTTTTGGAGTTTTACAAAAGGGATGCCGGCTTCACGGCATTTATGGGCCAGCCAGTCTCCTTGGCCGCTAAAGACGGCGACTTCATGGCCTTTCGCCTTCAGCCAGACCATAAAACGCGCCAGAAAGTCCTGGACGCCGCCTTGTTCGCCTTGGGTCACGATGAGTGCCACGCGCATAGGTTTACCGTAGCCGAAAACCCGAATTTCGGCTAGGCTTAGCCATATGTGCGGGATCGCCGGTGAAATCCGCTCAACAGGGCAGAAAATCGACTTGGGACGCCTCGAACGGATGGCGGGAGCTTTAGCGCTCCGCGGACCGGATGGACAGGGGATTTGGACCGAAGGCCAGGCCGGTTTTGCCCATCGCCGTTTAGCGATTATCGATTTAACCGAGGGCGGAAAACAGCCGATGCAGACGGCTGATGGCCGCTATACGATTACGTTTAACGGTGAAATTTATAACTATCAGGAACTGCGCAGCCAGTTATTTCAGAACGGATATTTTTTCCATTCGCAAAGCGATACGGAAACCCTGCTTGCGCTTTACGCCACCGAAGGCGAGCAAATGCTGCAAAAAATTCGCGGCATGTATGCGTTTGCGATTTGGGATCGCGATACTTCGACGGTTTTTTTTGCGCGCGACCGCATCGGCAAGAAACCGTTTTTCTATAAGTCCAATTCCGAGCAATTTGTTTTCGCTTCGGAGCTAAAAGCCCTGCATGCGCTTGAGAAACCGGAAATCGATGAAGCGGCGATCAGTTTGTTTTTGGGTTTGCAATATGTTCCGAGTCCCCTGACCGGTTTCAAGAATATTTTTTCTCTAGAGCCGGGAATGTGCGGAATATGGAAAGAAGGAAAACTCGAAATCAAGAAGTATATCCAGCCGGAATTGAATTTGGCCGTTTCATTTGAAGACGCGGCAAAGAAGGTCCGAGAAATTTTGGATGAAAGCGTGCGTTTGCGTTTGATTGCCGATGTTCCGGTGGGAATTTTCTTGTCGGGAGGAATTGATTCGTCGGCGGTAGCGGGACTGGTGCACCATCAGGGCAAGAAACTGTCTTCCTTTACCCTCGGATTTGAAGAAACAAGATTTGATGAACGCGATCAGGCCGCCTCTCTCGCAACGCGATTTGGATTCGATCATCATGCATTTGTGGCAAAGCCGAGCGACTTGCTTGCGATCGCGGACGAAGTCATCAAGCACTATGACGCGCCGTATGCGGACTCGTCTTCGTTGAATACCTGGCTGATCGCCAAGGAGACGCGCCAGCATGTGAAGGCGGTTTTGACCGGCGATGGCGGGGATGAATTGTTTGGCGGATATAACCGTTACCGCCATTTTGACCGCGCGTATTGGATGAATGCTTCAGGCATGGGCTGGCTCGGCATGCAGGGAGCGTGGCTGCGGTATGCCCTTAGCGGGGATGTGCGTTACAAGCGCTTTGCCAACACCTTGGAGGGCTTGCGCAAGTCGAATGCGGACGGATATGCGCGTCTGTTTACCGGTGCGTATTTTGATACGCCCGAAGCACGGCAATTTGTGATCAGCCGCTATAAACAGGAATTAGATCCGATGGCGGCTGCGATGGATTTTGATTTGCATTCGTATCTGCCGGATGATTTGAATGTGAAGATGGATCGGGCGACCATGGTGCATGGTTTGGAGGCGCGCTGTCCCTTTTTAGATCAGGAATTGGTTTCCTATGTGACCCGTTTGCCGATTAGATATCGTTTTACCGCCAAACCAAAAGCCTTGCTGGTTGAAGCCGTGAAGGATCTTTTACCGGAGGAAGTCGGTTCGCGTCCGAAGCGGGGATTCCAAGTGCCGCTCGCGGATTGGTTCCGCAAAGAATTGCGTCCGGCCTTTGTCGAACGCTGTCTTCACTCGGAGGAGCTGCATCGTTTTATACCGCGTAAAGAGATTGAGAAACTTTTGAAGCAGAACGACCGGGGAAGCGATCACGGCAACCGTTTGTGGATGCTGTATGCTTTGGCGACGTGGCTCCAAATCTATGGATAAGAAACGCGTTCTCGTCACCGGAGGAGCCGGTTTTGTCGGTTCGCATTTGTGCGACCGGTTGATTGCCGACGGCCATTCGGTTATTTGTTTGGACAATTTGTTTACCGGTTCACGCAAAAATATCGAACATCTCGAGCAGCATCCGTTGTTTCAGTTCGTCGAACAGAATGTGCAGCAGCCGTTTGAGTTCGAGGTTGATTGGATTTTTAATCTGGCTTGCCCGGCTTCGCCGCCCCATTACCAGCATGATCCGGTCGCGACGGTCCGTACCAATGTGCTCGGCATGATCAACTGTTTGGAATTAGCAAAAACGAAAGGCGCACGCGTATTGCAGGCTTCGACGTCGGAGGTTTACGGAGATCCGGAACAGCATCCGCAAAAAGAAACGTATTGGGGAAATGTCGATCCGATTTCGCGTCGAGCTTGTTACGATGAAGGAAAACGCTGCGCCGAGACTTTGTGTTTTGATTATCATCGCGAATATGGCGTCGATATTAAAATCATCCGTATCTTTAATACGTATGGTCCGCGTATGGCCAAGGATGACGGCCGCGTGGTCTCGAATTTTGTTTTACAGGCTTTGCGAGGCGAGCCTCTGACTATCTACGGAGACGGATCGTTTACGCGCTCCTTCCAGTATGTGGACGATTTGATTGAGGGGATGATCAAGATGATGCAGGCCGAGAATTTTACGGGTCCGGTCAATATCGGGAATCCGGGCGAGTTTACCATTCTTGAATTGGCCAAACTGGCGATCGAACAGACGGGTTCGTCTTCGAGCATCGTCCATCTTCCGGCGGTCGATCATGATCCCAAGCAGCGCAAGCCGGATATTTCTCTGGCAAAGGAAAAACTGGACTGGATGCCGATGATTCCGCTGGCGGATGGCCTGGCAAAGACCATTACCTATTTCCAAACGACCGTATGAAACGCGTTCTGATTTTTGCTACGGTTTATTATCCGCATGCGAGCGGAGCCGAAGTGGCCGTCCATGAGCTTACGCAGCGCATGAAGGGATTTGAATATGATTTGATCTGTGCCCGTATGGAACGGGGATTGTCTAATACGGATCGGGTCGGGAATGTGACTATCCACCGCCTCGGATTGGGAAGAACGTTTGATAAATATCTTTTGCCGTTCTTGGCGCCATTGAAAGCGCTGTCTTTAAGCAAGCCGGATATGATCTGGTCTTTAATGGCGAGCTACGGAGGATTTGCGGCCTTATTTTACGCCTGGATGCATCCGCGCATCCCCATGCTTTTGACCCTGCAGGAAGGCGACCCGCTGGATCATTATCAAAAGCGTTTAGGGATCATCCACCGGCTGCACCGCTCCATTTTTAAGCGCGCCAATGCCGTTCAGGCTATCAGTACGTTTTTGGCCGAGTGGTCGTTGAAGATGGGATTTAACGGTCCGCCGCAAATCATTCCGAACGGAGTCAATTTTGAGCAATATTCAAAACCCATTACGCCGGAAGAACGCGAGTTCATCCGCCGGAGTTTCGGATTCGAGAAAAATGACGTGGTGTTTGTGCATACCGGACGCCTGTCTAAAAAGAATGCTATGGACGATGTGATCAAAGCGCTGACGCATTTTCCGGAAAATTATAAATTGCTGCTGATCGGCGGCGGCGAAGACGAGCAGATGCTGAAAGATCTTGCCGTCGAAGTAGGCATCCGCGAACGCGTGATTTTTGCCGGATCAAAACCTAATCCCGAATTGCCGCCATATCTGCAGGCTTCAGACATTTTTATCCGGCCTTCTTTATCGGAAGGATTGGGGAATTCGTTTTTGGAAGCGATGGCGGCCGGCGTGCCGGTTATCGCGACTCCGGTGGGAGGAATTCCGGATTTTTTATCGGACAATCAAACGGGAGTGTTTTGCGAGCCGCGTAATCCGACGTCGATTGCCCGGGCGATTTGTATTGTCGGCGAAACGGATCTGCGCCTGCATCTCATTAGCCAAGCACGCGAATTGGTCCGCGAACGCTATAATTGGGATAAGCTTGCCCAGTCGATGACGCGATTGCTCGCCAGTCTCGTATGAATGAAGTGATTTTTTCCCGCGGAAACGCCTCCAAGCAGTGGATTTTTTCTGAGCTCCACCGCCGTTTTGGAAATCAGCCCTTTCGTTTATTGGATTTGGGCTGCGGAGATGCCGCGGTTTGGAAAACATTTGCCGAATCGCATCCGAATATGGAATATCAGGGATTTGATTATGACCAGCCGGCGATCGAGCGGGGGAAAAAGGCCTACGCCTCTCTGCCGCATATGCACATTCAGTCCGGGGACGCGCAGAAAATAAAAGGCGATGGATATGATGCGGTGACGGCGCTTAGCGCGATCGAGCATGTTGTAAACCGTAAAGCGTTTTTGGAAACCGTATTTGCCGCCTTAAAGCCGGGAAGCACCGCCTATCTTAATTACGATGACGGACATTTCCGCTCGCATCACTTGAAAGAACGCATGATGGTGCCGGTGAGCCAGGTGCTGGCCGCGGTCGGCATCGAGGGCCCGTACATGAAACATGTCGATGACGATTCGTTCCGCGACGAGGCGAAGCATCTGGGATTTGAAATTGTTGAATTGCGCAAACATAATCTCGCGCAGATGAAAGGCTTCATGCGCGGAGCAAACGATGGAGCTTTGCGCGCCTGGTTTGATTTTGAAGACGGATTAAATCGGACGTATCAACCCAAAGAGCTTGAAGCAGAGATGCTCTCAAGTACGCTTGTTGTGAAAAAGCCATGAATGTTTTAATTGCCACGGGGATTTATCCTCCTGAATCCGGCGGACCATCGCAGTACGCCCGCGGTTTTGCCTTAGCTCTCAAACAGCGCGAGATTCCGGTTTCGGTTTTGTCTTATGGCACAGCGAATTCAGATCAGATGGAAGACGGGTTCCGCGTTTCGCGCGTTTCGCGCAGCGGCGGACCGGTTATCCGTTATATCCGTTTCTTTTTGCAAGCCTACCGGATGGCGAAGCGTCACGATGTCCTTTTTTTGCAGGGATCGGTATCCGAAGGATTTCCGGCAACCATAGCCGCTTGGCTGGCGGGCACCCCGACCGTCCTGCGTTTACCTGGCGATTATGCCTGGGAGATGGCGCAGCAAGCAGGGGAAACGGATTTGCTGGACGTGTTTTTGCAGAAACGCCACGGGGGAAAGATCGGATGGTATGAACGGATGGAGCGCCATTCCGCTAAGCGCGCGAAACAGGTCATTGCCCCGAGTCGGTATTTGAAAACGGTCGCGGAGAAGTGGGGAGTTCCGGCGGATCATGTTCAGGTGATTCTTAATGCGGAACATAGTTTGCCGGAACATCTTTCCCGCGAAGAGGCGAGAAAGAAGTTTTATGTAGAAGGAAAGGTCGTGTGTTTGACGGTTGTGCGTGCCGTGCCCTGGAAGGGCGTATCCGAATTAATTGCCTGGTGGAAGGAGCTTCCGGAATCCCATGTTTTAGTCGTCGGCGGCGACGGGCCAGAGTATGAAACCTGGAAGAAGCAGGCTGCCCCGCTCGGCGAGCGCGTGCTCTTTGTGGGACGTTTGAATCGTCAGGAATTAGCGGATTGGTATCGTGCGAGCGATGTGTTCATGCTCCATTCGGGATATGAGGGCTATCCGCATGTGGTGGCTGAGGCGGCTTCGATCGGCGTTCCGTGTTTGGTGAGCGATCAAGGAGGAAATCCGGAAACGAAGGATGTTTTTGGCGATACGATTACCGTCCTGCCTTTCCGGAATAAAGAAGCGTGGGTAAATGCCTTGAAACAGCAAGGCATTCGGCAGCTGACGATTTTGCGTCCGTCCCGCTGGACGCATGAGCAGCTGGTGGATGCCGTGCTCGAAGTGTTAACCGTATGCGCATCTTGAGTATCAGTTTGGATCAGCGGGTATTGGACCCGCAATCAGCCGTCCATCACAGACAGACGGCTTATTTTATCGGGCATGAAGTGTCTTTTATCGTGCTTGAAGATAAAAGCCGTCCAAAATTTCTCACCTTGATTTCGGCTTTACGCAAAGCTTGGAAGGCGAAAGGCGTGGATTTAGTGACGGCGCAAGATCCGTTTTTTTGCGGATTAGTCGGATCTATTGCGGCAAAGCGATCCGGAGCCGCGTTTCAGATCCAGGATCATAGCGGCGCTTTTGCGCGCCAACCGTTTGGCTGGAAAGAGTGGCTGCTTCGCCCGATCTCGCTCTCTATATTGCGACAGGCGGCTCGTATCCGAACCGTGAGCCAGCGCGGGAAGCGGGGATTGATGTCCCTCGGCATCCAAGAAGAGAAGATTGATGTGATTCCAATTCTCGGAAATCTTGATCCGTTCTTGTCGATTGAGCGGAATCCCATTCCAAAGCAGCTTTTGTGCGTCGCCCGTCTTGAAAAAGAAAAAGGAATTGATGTATTGCTGTTTGCGATGGCGATTTTATTAAAACAGGTTCCGGATGCGAAATTAGAAATCGTGGGAGATGGATCCATGAAACGCCGTCTTGAATCGCTACGGGATCGTTTGGGACTGCATGACGCGGTTTCGTTTGCTGGAAAGATCGATCAGCCGCTTCAGAAGTTTGCAGCGGCGGAAGTGTATGTCCAGCCTTCGTATTTTGAAGGTTGGGGAATGGCGGCTGTTGAAGCCGCAGCCTCGGGACTGCCGGTGGTGATGACGGATACGGGCTGCGCCGGCGAGATCATCATCGATCAAAAAAATGGATTGATCGTGCCTCCGGCGGATGCGTCTCAATTGGCAGATACTATGGAGTTATTGCTGCGCGACAAGGAAAAGGCGGAGGCTTTGGGACGGGCGGGTCGAGAGCTGGTCAAAGGCTATCTTTCAGGTCTCGGCGACCCGGTTCACGAGGTGCGAGAGGCCTTCGAACGGACGATTGCCAGTCATCAAGATCATGGCTAAGATGCGCTAACTTATGAAGGAATTCGTCCTGATTGCGGGAGCTAGGCCCAATTTCATGAAAATTGCGCCTCTTCAGGCTGCGCTCCGCGCGCGCGGAGCATCGGTTTTTCTCGTTCATACAGGCCAGCATTACGATGCCAAAATGTCGGATGTGTTTTTCGAGGAGCTCGGAATTCCGGCGCCGGATCTGCATTTGGGCATCGGTTCGGGGGATCGGGTCACGCAGACCCAGAAAATCGTCAATGCTTTGGTGCCGGTGCTTCAGGAACGCAAGCCCGATTGTATTATTGTGGTCGGGGATGTGACCTCCACCGTCGGCGGAGCGATTGCGGGCGTGCTGTCCGGAACGAAGGTCGCGCATGTGGAAGCGGGATTGCGCAGCTTCCATCTCGGCATGCCGGAAGAAGTGAATCGTATTATTACGGATCACCATTCAGATCTTTTGTTTGTGACGGAACCTGTCGCGCTCGAACATCTGCAAAAGGAAGGGATAGATATGGGCCGCGTGCATCATGTGGGCAATGTGATGATCGACACCATGCGGAATGCCGAGGCGCGTGCCGATGAGCGCGATATTTTGGAGACGCTCGGGGTTGAGGCCGGAGGATACGGACTGCTTACGCTCCATCGTCCGGATAATGTCGACCATGAGGAGATTTTCCGCGATTTGTGGGAAACGGTGAGATTGGCGAGCGAGTCGGTTCCGCTCCTCATGCCCATCCATCACCGCACCAAGATGAAGCTTGAACAGTTCGGGATGCCGATTCCGAATTCGATCCGCATGATCGAACCGCTGGGTTATCTCGACATGCTGCATTTGATGAAGCGCGCGAAAGTCGTATTAACGGATTCGGGCGGCGTACAGGAAGAAACGACCGCGCTCGGCGTGCCGTGTTTGACGCTGCGTTTGGAAACGGAGCGTCCAATTACGATTGAAGTTGGGACGAATGAATTGTTAGGGCGTGACCGCAAGAAGATTTTGGAAGCGATGAAACAGATCATGGCCGGAAATTGGAAGAAGGGTTCGGTTCCGGCATTGTGGGATGGAAAAGCGGCAGAACGTATCGCGGAGATCCTTCTTTCCTTATGAAGCAGCGCTTATTGTTCATCACGCCAAAAATTGACGAGAGCCATGATGATTTAGCCTTTGCCAGTTTGTGGGCTAAAGCATTTGCGAATGCCGGATATGACGTGACGGCGATCTGCCATCATAAAGGAAAAACATCTTTGCCGTTCCCGGTGTATTCGACGGGCGGAGAAAAAGGCTGGCCGAATTGGCGCTGTGCCATCGAGTTCCAGAAATTGATGGCCACGCTCAAATACGACCGCGTATTCGTCCATATGAGTGCGCCGTGGCTTGCGGCTGGTACGCCGATTTGGTTTTTGAAACGCGTGCCGGTGTATATGTGGTATACGCACTACACGAATCCGTGGACGCTCAAACTCGGCAGCGCCTTGGTCGTGAAGCGTTTTTTTGCCGCTACGAAAGAGAGCTTGCCGCATTATGATCATGATCCGCGCAAAGTCATTACCGGACACGGGATCGATACGAGCTATTGGGATGACGTCCATCCGGCTTTGAACCGCGAGCCGCGTACGCATCTGCTGGCCGTGCATCGCATCTCGCGTTCCAAGCGTTTGGATGTGGTGATCAAGACGCTTGCGAATCTTCCGGTCGAATATAAGCTTACGCATTATGGACGCCCGATGGGTCCGGCGGATGATGTGGCGTATGAAAAAGAACTGCATGAGCTGGTGAAGCAGCTCGGTTTGCAGGACCGCGTGCGTTTTATGGGATCCGTACCCGGACCGGAATTGAAGAAAATTTATCCGCGCTACCAGACGTTTATCAATCTTGTTCCGAAGACGATAGATAAAACGGTATTGGAAGCGATGTATTGCGGTCTTACGCCCGTCATCGGACAAGGACAGGCCGAGGCGATTGGGTATCCGCATTTTCCGCGAAGCGAAGATCCGAAAGAAATCGCGGAATATATCCAGCACATGCATATCACTTCTCCCGATGAGCTGAAGAAGCTGGTCCGAGAACGCCATTCGCTTGAGAGCTTAATTCAGAAAATGTCGGTGTTTATCCAGCCGGGAAATTAATATGTGCGGCATTAACGGATTCACCTATAAAGATCCGGAGCTTCTGCGCCGCATGCATCAAGCAACGCGTCACCGCGGACCGGATGATGAAGGTTTTTTTGAATCCGACCAGATTTCGTTTGCACACAACCGCCTGTCGATTATCGATTTGTCTCCGGCGGCGCGTCAGCCCATGTCGATTGACGACGGGCGCTATACGATCGTCTTCAACGGCGAGATTTATAATTACCGCGAGTTGAAAGAACAAATTGGTCCGGTTTCGTATCGTTCAACTTCCGATACGGAAGTTCTGCTTCAAGCGTGGAAAAAGTGGGGAGCGGATTGTCTGCCGAAGCTGAATGGAATGTTCGCGTTTGCTCTCTGGGACCGCGAGCAGCAGGAATTGGTTTTGGTGCGCGATTCCATCGGTATCAAGCCGCTTTATTATCTTTTCCAGAAGGGAAAGCTCGCGTTTTCCTCTGAAGTAAAAGGATTGATTCCCTTGTTGGAAAAACGCGAGATCAACCAAGATTCTTTGAATTTGTATTTCCGTTTTTTGTACGTGCCGGGCCCGTCGACCATGCTTAAAGGCATCGAGCGTCTGCCGCCTGGGCATCTCCTGCGTTTTAAAAATGGAAATCTCGACATACAGAAATGGCATGCAGTAAAGGAAGGGCCGTATTTCACCAATTATCATGAGGCGCGCGATTTACTGCGTGAAACGGCTTTTGACGCGGTGAAAAAACAGCTCGTGTCTGATCGTCCCGTCGGAGTGTTTTTGTCTGGTGGCGTAGATTCGTCCGCCGTGTTCGGGATGATGCGCAAGTTCGCCGACGGACCGGTCAAAACATTTTCGGTCGGTTATACTTCTACCGAAGAAGAAGACAAGTATAACCGCGACTTCTTGATTGCGGAGAAAACGTCTAAGTTATTCGGCGGAGAACATCATCCCGTTTTGATTTCCGGTAAGGATGTGGCTGATTGTTTTGAAGAGGTCGTGCGTCAAATGGATGATCCGGTTTCGAATCATATCCAGCCGTCGACCTATCTTTTGGCGAAGGCGACCAAGCCGCATGTAGCGGTGGCTTTAGGCGGAGATGGGGGAGACGAATTGTTTGGGGGATACGAACGTTATTGGCTGTCGTCTACGATCGATAAGGTGCGCATGATTCCGTTTACGGAGTTCATACATGAGAAGCTACGGTTAGGGCCGGGTGTCGGACGCTATCTGTCATTCATGTCGCAGAAGGAAAAACTTGTGGCGCGTTATTTGAAAGCGCCGGTAAATGATCCGGGAGTCGGGACGCGCCATTATCTGCCGTACTTCATCAAGCCTTGGCAAGATGCGACGAATCAGTTCATGGCGACGGATTTACAGACGTGGCTGCCGGATGAATCGCTGATCCGTTCCGATAAGCTCGCCATGGCTCACGGACTTGAGCAGCGCGTACCGTTATTGGATATGCGTCTTGCCGAATTGGCTTGGCGCATTCCGTCCAAATGGAAAATCGGCCAGCGCGGCTATGGAAAAAAGATTCTGCGCGATGCGCTGAAGGAATTTGTGCCAGAGTTCGTGTCTTCGGAACGTAAAATGGGATTCTTTTCGCCTGCGGCTAAATGGCTGCGTACGGATCTTGCTCCTCTGGCGGAACGAATTTTGTCCGATGAGTATGCTCCGGGAAGCGAGGAATTTATCGATTTGAAAGCCGCCAGAGCCATGCTCAAGGAACATCAAACCAAGCAGCAGTACCAGCTTAATCCGCTGTGGGCCATTATGACCTTCCGGGCCTGGTGGCAGGCGTATATGCGCTAGGGCTTTTGTTTTTTCACGTACTCCGATAGACTTCCGGCGTTATGCAAGACGAAGCCCTGAAACAGAAGGTCCGCGGTTGGTGGGACAGCAATCCGTTCCAATACCTGATTAAAGGCGAGGAAGAGGGCAGCTGGGCATTTTACCGCAATATCGACCGCAAGGTCATGAAATGGATGTCGCCTTGGGCGCATACGCGCTTCCCGCTTCTTTCGAATTTGGTCGATTATTCGCAGCTTAAGGGCAAACGTGTTTTGGATATTGCCTGCGGTACCGGTTGGTCCACGGAGCAGTTTGTACGCGCCGGAGCGATCGTCACCGCGATTGATTTGACGCCGCATGCGGTTGCGCTGACGAAGAAGCGTTTGGAAATGGAGCGTCTCGAAGCCGCGGTCATCGAGGCTGATGCCGAGAATCTTCCGTTTGCGGATAATAGTTTTGATTATGTGATGGCGTGGGGATGTTTGATGCATACGCCGGATACGGAAAAAGCGATTCGTGAAATTAATCGCGTTTTGGTTCCGGGCGGAAAAGGCGGCGCCATGATGTACAACAAGAGCTCGATCCATTGGTGGTGGGGGATTTGGTTCGGCAAAGGAATCCTGCGCGGCGAACGTTTCCGCATGGATCTGCAGACACTCACCAATAAATACACCGATGGCGTCGATGTTGGCGGCAATATGCTGACCAAGTTTTGGACGCCAAAGCAGTTCCAGCAGATGTGGTCGGCCGTATTCCCTCATGTGCGCGTCCGCATCTTTGACCGTCCCGAACTCGCGGAAGATCTTCCGTCGCGCCATTTACCAATCGGACGCATTCTCCCGAATGGCGTAAAAAAGTGGATTGCTTACAAGTGGGGGCTGACCGCGTGGATCGATTTCCAGAAATAATATGATTAAGGCCTTCGATGCGCTCGCGCCGGCGGCCGACCGCGAACGCGTGGAGGGGTATCGTCTGGAGAAGACGGCGGCTTTTATCGACCGCCATGCCGGGGGGTATAAGGGAAAGCGCGTACTGGAACTTGGCAGCTCGCTCGGCGTCCATCTTCTATATGCAAAAGAATTAGGCGCGAGCGAGGTGATCGGCTTGGATAAATTTATTTTTCCGGATGAAGAGGCGAATGATTTCGTGACATCTCAAGAACAGTTCAATCATTTGAAAAACGCCTGGGATAAGGCTGGCGTCACGGTCATCAAGCATGATTTGGCGGAGAAATTTCCGTTTGAAGACGGATCGTTTGATTTGGTGGTATGCAATGCGGTGATCGAACATCTGCATGGAGCGCATAAGGATGTGTTTTTAGAAACGCGACGCGTATTGAAGCCGGGCGGATCATTCGTCTTTACTACGCCGAATTTAGCCTCGCTTTTGAAGCGCGTGCGTTTTCTTTTCGGACGTTCACCCATGTGGGACATGAAGGATTATTTTGATCAGGGTCATGGTTTTACGGGACATGTGCGCGAGTTTACGGTGAAGGAATGCCGCGAGATGCTGGTATGGACGGGATTTCAGCCGACCTGCGTTGAAGCCAAAACAGGATATTTTAAATGGAGCTGGCTCAAGCAGCCGCGTAAATGGCATATATTTTTATTCCAAGCGATGGCGCGTCCGTTCTCCGCGCTCGGAGATTTAATTTACGCCGCCGGTAAAAAATCCGTATGAAGATCCAAGCCACGGCGGCGATTCTTACTTACAATAGCGCGGAGACGCTCGATGACTGTCTGCGTCCATTGAAGGATTTTGATGAGATTTTGATTTTGGATGGAGGAAGTACGGATGAAACGCTTGAGATCGCCAAGAAATATGGAGCACGGATTGAGAAGCAGTCGGATAAGCCCGGTAAGATCGAACATTTTACCGAAGTGCGCATCCGCTCATTCGAATTGGCGAAACACGATTGGATTTACCGTATCGATTCGGATGAATTTACCGGCGAGCACTTAGTCGAATCGATGAGAACGGCGCTCGAGCATCCAGATCCCATGATTGCCTATGAAGCGCTCAAGCTGCCGTTGATCGACGGGCGTGTCATTAAATACGCCTACTTCATGCCGGATTTGGCGCTGCGCCTCGTGAACCGCCAGCATGTGCATTGGTCGGGAGGGAAACGCGTGCATGAACGTTTGGAAGTTGATACGGGAGTCACCGTACAAAAATTGAATGGAGGAATTATCACGCCTTGGGAAAGCCTGGAGGAGTATCGAAAGAAGGATCGGTATTATCTCCATTTAGCCTTTGATAAAAAAGTTGAGGAGCGCGCATCGTTATGGGGAACCCTGCAATCCATGGGAAAGAACGGGATTCAGGCTCTCCGTATTGTAATCCTAGCCATTTTTCTGAAATTACGGTACGGTCATACCCACGCAGTTCTGCCGTTTGCCCACCATCTGCGCTTTGCGAATTATCATCTTAGCGTAGCCAAAGAGCGCCTCCGTCAATACGTGTATGGCCGAAATTATCAACCGCCTCCTGCCGAGTGAATCATTTTTAGCGGGTAAGATCCTGAGCAGCCGGGTCTATCCGGAGTTTTTTCCTCTTCATCATGCGCGCGTAGCGAATTTTGGTTTTGGCGACGGTCCGCAGGCAATCGTGTATGCGGGTTCCTATAGCCAGATGACGGGAATTGAAATCCAGCCGGAACGTGCGCAGGCCGCGCGCGAACGATTGGAGCGCTTGGGCATCGAGCATGTAGGAATTGTTGAAGGGTCGGTAGAACAGGTTCCGCTCGCGGACCATTCCTTCGATGCTTTGCTTGCGATCGATATTATCGAGCATGTCCAGCATCCGGATCGCTTGCTGGCAGAAGCGAAGCGCGTTTTAAAACCGGGAGGACGGATGCTGATTACGTTTCCAGCCCTGCATGACGGGTATGAACATTTCTTTGGATTCCTCGGCCGTATTTTGAAGCCGTGGAAAAAGCGCAAGCCGGAATCGGATGAATGGCATCCGGATCATCATGCGCATGATAAGAGTATCCGCGACTGGATGCGAATGTGCGATCAAGCCGGATTTACCTTGGTAGATTCGCGTGCGACGACCATGTTTCCGCCGCTGCATCTGTACGGCGTGCCGCGTTTTTGGTTTTCGAATGAAACGATCCATCAGATCGATTTGTGGTTTTGCCGCCGCAAATCCATCCAGCGATTCGGACAAACGGTGATGGCTATCTATCAAGCACCATGAGAATCGTTTATTTGATGAATGTCCGCTTTCCGACCGAGAAAGCGCATGGATATCAAATCGCCAAAATGTGCGAGGCGTTTATCGAACTTGGACATGAAGTGATTTTGGTGGCCCCGAACCGCCGCAATCCGATTACGCAGGACGCGAAAACGTATTATGGACTGCGCCGTGAGATTCCGACCGTGCGTTTGCCGGTGATCGACTGGATCGGTTCCTGGCTGCCTGACCGTTTGGCGTTTCCGATCATGGAAGCGACTTTTGTCCTTTCAGCCAAACGCTGGATGAAGAAACAGTCGAATGAGAAAACGTTGGTGGTGACGCGCGATCAATTTTTGGCGCCGCGTATCAACCATCCAAACTGGACGATGGCTTTTGAAGGTCATGATATGGCTCCGGATTTTTTGGCCCGTCATCCGGAACTTGGACAAGTGGACATGGTCATCATGACGAATGCGTGGAAAAAGGAAGAGGCCAAGCGCGTCTGGGGAGAATCGCGCAAAGCAAAAATTATTTCAGCGCCGAATGCGATTGATGTTTCCGTATTTGCCGGACTTCCGTCTATCGGGGAGGCGAAGCAGAGGCTGGGATGGGACGGTTCAAAAAAGACGATCGTGTATGTCGGGCATTTTTATGCCTGGAAGGGCGTATTTGTTCTGGCGGATAGCGCAAAGCATCTGAAAGAAGGATATGAGATCGTGATGATCGGCGGAACGAAGGAGGATTTTGCAAAGATGCAGGATTATCTGGCGAAAAATGCATCGACGCAGGTGAGGCTCATTAATCATGTGCCGCATACGGAAGTTCCGAATTACTTGGCGGCGGCGGATTGCTTGGTGATTCCGAATTCGGGTACCTCTTTCCAGTCGCAATACACCACTTCGCCGATCAAGATTTGGGAATATTTAGCGGCAAGGCGTCCGGTGGTCGCGAGCGATTTGCCGAGCTTGCGCGAGCTGCTCACCGACCAGGAGGTCCGTTTTGTAACTCCTGACGAGCCACGAATGCTCGCAGAGGCTATGATGGAGGCGTGCACCGGCGATCAGGCGCGGGTCGAAGCGGGATTTGCTGCAGCCTCAGCCAATGATTGGAAGTCACGTGCCAACCGGATTCTTTTTGAATCACCTCACCATGGATAATTCATTCCAGAGCATCGCTTCATCGAGCGTTACCATCACGATTTCGCGTGCCGTGCTTAAGGTATTCGGCGCCGTGGCGGTTTTTTTAACCTTGCGTGAATTGACCATGGTTGAATATGGAACCGTTTCGCTTGCCTTATCGGTATCCGGTCCGGTGCTCGCTTTGTCGGGACTGGGATTGGATGACCTCGTGATGGCGGCGGGAGCGCGCGCGCGAGGGGAGAATGCTTTTCAGAAGTTTCTTCCCTTGTATGCGGGATTCTCCTATTTCAAAATCCTGTCGACCATGGTTCTGGTTGCGGGTTCGTTTTGGCTGCGGCAGTTTTTCGATGCGAATCAGCAGCTGCTTATCAATACGTTTTTTCTTCCGCTTTCTATCTGGATTGCCATTGTCAGTTTCCGCGGATTGATCGATTCGACTTTGCAGATGCTGGAAAAGTTTAAAGTATTCGCCCAGGCAAGCGTGGCTGAACAAGCGGTGCGCCTGGTGATTGTCCTCGGGTTATTTTTCTTCCATCAGATTACGCTTGCGAATGTTATTTGGTCGTATGTGATCGCGAAGTGCATTGCGACCTTATTCCTATTTCCCTTTGTCGTACGAACATTCCCGTTCGTTCCGCTCGGGCAGGCCTTCTCTGCGTATTTCCATTTCATCCGCAAGAAGGCGTTTTGGGAAACGGCACGCTCCGTATTTGGAAATTTACTGTCTAGCGTCGACCAATGGATGGTCGGTTTGATGCTGGGATTGGAGTCGGTGGGTATATTGTCATTTGCCGTTACCCTGAATTCGCTTTTGGCCCAGGTATTGCCATTTAAGCAGGTGCTCTATCCCTTCATGGCGCGTTTGAGTCCGGATAAAGAGGCCAGTTCGTCGGTGGCGCGGCGCATGTCCAAATATTCCGTCTGGGGGAGTCTGCTCATTATGCTTGGAGCGGCCATGGTTTTTCCCATTGTCCTGCCGTTTATTTTACCCGCTTACGTTCCGGCAATTCCGTTGTTCTTGTTCCTGTCGCTTAGCCAGCTTATGACGGGCGTCTCAGCAAGCCATGGAAGCTTGATGTACGCGTTCCAAGAGCAGAAATACATGTTTGCCATCTCGTGGGTGAATACGATTTCGGCGCTTACGCTTTTACCGCTGTGTATTTTCTTCTTTGGCGTTTACGGTGCGGTGCTGGAGCGCCATTTGTCCTCGTCCCTTATTATCTGGTTGCGCGAACACCGTCTCCGTAAAAAACATCATGTCACGACGTATTGGCTGCCGGATATGATTCAATTCGATCGATTTGATCGGACCACGCTTCAGCGCTTCTTTGGGTATGTGCGCGATGGATGGTCTGCCAAATTCAAACGCGTATGAGCGATCCGATTGTCTGTTTTTGTTTAAGAAAAAAACAATCGGAGATTCTCCGCCGCTGGCATGAACTCGACGATCCGGATCCTTCCGTATTCATGGGCAAGACGGAAATCGGAACGGTATGCACCTCTTGCCGGCACGATGTCCGTAAACTTCTCGTTTCCGCTAAGAAGGATCCGACGGCTTTTATCGCGGGAGAAAAACCGCAGGAGATTATTTATAGTACGCGTCATCAGCCGATGCTTTCTCCTTGGAAGCGGTTCCGCCGCACGGCAGGACGCTGGAAAAAACGTTTACTCGCAAAGGCGGCGCCGGTTTACCATCTTGTCTATCGGAATCAGGAGGGATTTTCGAGCCGTCTGCATCTATTGAATTTAGAAGCGCGGGATTTTCGCGGACAGACGGTTCCGATTACGGCGGCCATCGAGTTTTTTTCTGCGGGCGGAGATTTGATCAAACAAGAAGAATTCCATCTCCCGGTTGATGGAAGATTTGAATTGGATACAACGGCGTATGTCGCGAATGGTTCCGGCTTGCTGCGTATTACGCTCAAGCCCCAGCATATTTGGGATAAGTGGCGCTGGCATACGGGAAGTAATCGTCCATATATGGAATACACCTCGGCGGAGGGATTGTCGGCGTCTATCCATGAAAAAACATTGGATTTTAATACGCCGACCACGATTCCCGGCGTGCATCGTTTATTCCCCGCGCGTTCAGTCGATTTTTTAATTGGAAATGCGAGCGAACATGCCGGCAGCGTGAAGATCGATTTAGTCAATGCCCAGGGTTCGATGCAGCGGATGGAGGTGGGATTTAAGCCGCATGCTTTCGCTTCGTTTCATTTACCAGAACAAAGCGAGGGGGCGGACGTGGTGGAATTGAAACTCTCTTCTGATATCGGTTTTTCGGGCTATCAATTCACCACGGGACCAGGACGCGGATTTTCGGTTCAGCATTTAGTGAAAGAAGGCCATTGATATGTATTATTATCCGGAACTAGCGCCGCTTCTCGACCGCACGCGTTATGCGATGAAGGCGGAATTTATTTTACCCCTGATGCTCGGACGTCTTACAGAAAAGGGGAATGAGCTTACGCATACCCTTGAGTTTGAGGTGCGGCTCACGGGAGTAAGCGAACCGATTCTCATCAAACATGAGATTCCGCTCATTACTCCAAATAAAAATTATTCCATTGTTTTGAATCCGCTTTTTTTGAAAGCGGGGATTGATCCGAAGGCAGACGGATACATGTTGATCCGCAGCAGCACGCCGACGCCGGCTTCATTTCCCAATTTGATCGTAGCGGTCGGCCACTGGATTTCGTATCATAATAAAGATTCGTATGTCGTTTTACCGTCCAATTTCCAATATGCGAGCGCGCGTATTAATTACGGATCCGCGAGCGAGGCGCGCATTCTTGATTATCTCGGCGGTATCCGGGCCAACGAATACATGGATACCAAGCTTGCGATCATGAATCCGTTTCCCGGAACAAGCGCGATCGATGTCTCCATAAAAGGAACTACCGAGACGCTGCATTGGTCGGACGAAATCGAGCCGTATGGAATGCGCTGGTTATCGGTGTCGGATTTGGCGCAGGCAAAGGGATTGACGGAATTTCACGGCGATTACACCTCGCATATGCACCATCGTGTTGTGACGTATGCGTTCTTCTACGATCGAAGTACGGGCTTATGCTATAGTGCCGATCACGTTATTCCCTGGATTCATCGTACGGTTGTATGAAGCAAACTTTTGGCGTCCGCATCACCGATCCGTTTCATTTAAATGGCTGGCAGGTGGTTGAGCTGGCAGGAACGGCACTCGAGTCGTCAGATGCGTGTCCGTGCTGTCTTACGAAACTGGAAACCGCCGTCGAGTTTGTAGCTGATGCTGGCGGACGGATGCGTTTGGGGGCATGTCCGATGTGTGAGTATGCCGGATATATCGACCGCCCTAGTCAGGCCTGGTTCCAGGATTTTTATAATAAACAATGGGACACGAATCCGAATGTTCCCGCGCAGCCTGCCGAGTTCAAACCGAATCCCTTAATTTCCGCTATTTTGGATTTGAAGCTCCCAACTACCTCAAAAGTGTTTGAAGTGGGGACAGGGTATGGACAATTGCTGCGCCAGATGAGGCAGGGCGGTTTTTCCGATCTGCACGGCATCGAGCATTCGCCGCATCGGGCCGAGGCGGCTTCAAAAGCGGCGGAGGCGAATGTCATGCATGGAGATTTTTCTGATCCGGAAGTCATTGCGAATATCAAGCAGCGGGGGATGTTCCAGATCGTATTCTCCAAATCGGTGATGGAGCATATGTTCGATCCGCGGGCCTTATTTGACGGCGCATCGGAGATTTTGGAAGAAGGAGGAGTGCTCGCGGTCACCGTCCCAAATGTATTTCGCGAGCCGACGCCGGGAACCTTGTTCTTTCTTCCGCACCTGCACGCTTTCTCCCTGGGTTCCTTAGAGTTTTTAGCTCAGAGTTATGGATTCGAATCGGTTTCATTATTTGAAATCGGAAACGGAGTCGTGATCATCGCCCGCAAAAAAACCGCGATGGCCAAAAAACTTTCCCGCACGCCCGCCGGAACGGAGCGGCTTTTGGAGAAGTGGATGACCGAGTTCTGCGTTTCGAAGATTGGAGATGCTTCGACGGTCTACTGGTGGGGAGTTACGGGAAACCGCTGGACGGGGGTATTTAAAGACCGAGGATTCTTGAATCCAATTTTGTTTTGGTCGGGGATTCTTTTGAGACGTATTCCTAAGCGCTATCGCGCCATACGAGTGAAGAAAGCCCCGGCTCAAGAAGGGGTGCCGATTACGGTCTATTCCTCAAAATTATCGTTGTTTTACAAGTAATACGGTCTCGGCTAAGATCCAGCGGAGTATAAATACCGCACACGCTATGCCAGAAACTACCCCAATTGAAGCCAAAAGAGCCGGATACGAGCAGTCTACGGGCAATATCTATGGAACCTTGTTTACGTCTTACGACGAACAGAAGTTTGATGAATCCGTAGATTTGTTCCGGATGCGCCAGGAAAAATGGGGCGTGGACTTGAACTGGTTTAAAGGCAAGAGCTGTTTGGATGCCGGCTGCGGTGGCGGACGTTTTTTGGTCGCGCTTAGCCGCTTAGGCGCGGGTAAAGTTACAGGCATCGATATCAGCGATGATGCCATTGCTGCTGCGAACAACCGCCTGGAGACGCGCGGCTTCTCCGGAATCGCCCATGCGGAAAAGGGTTCGGTGCTCTCGCTTCCATTTGCCGACAATACATTCGATTATGTGGTGTGTTCGGGCGTCATCCATCACACGCCTGATCCGCAGCGTGCGTATCAAGAGCTGGTGCGCGTGGTGAAACCGGGTGGCCGCATCTTCCTTTCGGTGTACGGCATCGGCGGATTTTTTTGGATGATCAATGATCTCGGCCGTCTCATTGGAAAAGTCATTCCGTTTAAAGCCATGGATGCGATTTGGAAGGCTATCGGCGTCCCGCCGAATAAACGCTATAATTATCTCGATAACTTGTACGTTCCCTTTTGCTACCGCTACCGCGAAGATCAAATCCGTTCGTGGCTCATGGCGGAAGGATTCCATAAAATCCGCCGCGTGAAATTTGAACGCTACGATTACGAACATCCTTGGTCGCGCTTCATGCACGGAGAGGGTTGGCTCCAATTTTTCGCCGAAAAGAAATAATCACGCACTTCCTATGACTGAAACTCCCATCCTCCACGTTCCGGTCCGTCCTGAATGGAAATTTGTCCCGACGGATGTCGAAGACGCCACCGGAAAGATTTACGACCACCTGTTCACCGAGTACGACGAACGCCGCTTTGAAGAATCGGTTGCCTTGTTCCCGATGCGCCAGCAGAAATGGGGCGTCGATCTCAACTGGTTCAAGGGCAAGGTTTGTCTGGATGCGGGATGCGGTCAGGGGCGTTTCGTGGTTGCGCTTGGACGTTTGGGCGCTGCTAAAGTCGTGGGCGTTGATATTAATGAGCATGGTGTTTCAGCAGGAAGTGCCCGCCGCGGATTCAAGGAGCTCAATAATGTCGAGCTGATGCGGGCTTCGGTTACGGATCTTCCATTTGCCGATAAGACATTTGATTACGTGGTTTGCTCGGGTGTGATTTTGCTGTGTCCGGATCCGAAGGAAGGTTTTAATGAATTGGTACGCGTCCTTAAACCCGGCGGCCGCCTGTTTTTGTCCGTGTATGGAAGCGGCGGCGGTATGTGGATGGTGTATGACATTCTGCGTTTCATCGGCAAGTTCCTCAAGTTCCCTACGATGGAGAAGATTTTCAAAGCGCTCGGCGTTCCTCCGAACAAGCGCTACAATTTGCTGGATGACATGTATACGCCGTATTCGCATCGTTTTAAGGAAAGCGAAATCAAGAAGTGGCTGGATGATGCCGGTTTTACGAATTATCGCCGCGTGAAATTTGAACGCTACGATTACGAAAAACTTTGGCCCCGTATCTGGCATGGAGAAGGTTGGATCCAGGTAATGGCCGACAAACTCTAATATGAGCAAAACCGTATTCGTGACCATCGCGCGCGCTTCGCTCGCTCGCAACATCTTGCAAACAGGCATTGTCCGCAGGCTCACGGATGCGGGACATAAGATCGTGCTGCTCACGCCGGCGTGGCAGGACGAAAAGTTTGTGAAGTTGTTTTCACATCCGCAGATTGCTTTTGAACCGCTTAAGACGCCGGCTCGTACGGGATGGGACCGTTTCTTGATCGGTTTTCATGTCGGTTTGATTTACAACGCCACAAGCGAGATTGTTGCGCGTTACGGAACCTATCATCATTCCGAAACGAATCTTTTTAAGTGGCTGTCGCATAAGATCGTGTTCACGCCGCTGTCGCATGTGCGTTTTTTGCGCGACTTTTTCCGCTGGCTGGACGAGAAGACGCGTCCGGACCGCGACAATGGTCCGCTGTTTGATAAATATCATCCGGATCTCGTTTTTGCGACCAATATCATGGAAGATCCGGACAGTTTTATCGTGCGCGAGGCAAAGCGCCGAGGCGTTCCGACTATCGGCATGCCGAAGAGCTGGGATAATCTTTCCAAGATGTTCATGCGCAGCAAGCCGGATCAGCTGATTGTGTGGAGCGAATACATGAAGGGCGAGGCCGTGAAATTCCAGAATTTTAAGCGCGATGATATCCGCGCGCTGGGAATCCCGCAGTTCGATATTTATTTCAACCGCGAAGGACTGCCGACGCGTGAAGCGTTTTTGAAACAAGTCGGATTGGAACCAGGCCGCAAGCTCGTCTTGTTTGCGTCGGAAGCCAAGCTTTCGCCGCCAGATCCGGAGTTTGTCGACATGCTTGCGAAAGCTATTGAAGACGGACGCATTCCGAACGCACAGCTTTTGGTCCGTCCGCATTTCGGATTCCACCGCGATCCTCCGCGTTTTGATCCGTTCCGCGGACGCCCGCATGTGGCCGTTGATACGCTCTATACCGCGAATCCCGTGTTCTATGATCAGGCGGATTACTCGATCGAGCATTGGCAGCGTCTGGCCTGTTCATTGATTTATGCGGATGTGGTGGTGACGACCTTTTCCACCATGACGCTTGATGCAACGGCGTGCGGGACTCCGGCGGTTAATGTCATGTTTGATGGACGCACGCCGAAACCGTATCGCGAATCGATTATGCGCTGGTATGACACGGAGCATTATCTTCCGGTCTCCGCTACCGGAGCGGCTGTACGCGCCGATTCCGAGAGCGCTCTTATCGACGCGGTGAACCGTTGCCTTCAAGACCGCGGTATCCAGATGGAAGGACGCGAACGTCTCAAGAAAGAATTTATCGAACCGTTTGACGGTAAAGCCGGTGAACGTATTGCGGCAGAAGTGCTGCGCCAATTAGGCTAGCCCTATGTGCGGAATTGCCGGCGTATTAGGTCCGAAAGCGTCTGAGGCGCTGGCCTTGCGCATGGGCAATTCGATTGCGCACCGCGGTCCGGACGGATCGGGCGTGTTTGCGGATGGGGAGGCGGCCCTCAGCCACCGCCGCTTGTCGATCATCGATCTTTCAGAGAATGGACGGCAGCCGATGACGACGGCGGACGGCCGATTCACCATCACCTATAATGGCGAAGTTTATAACTACCTCGAATTGCGCGCAGAGCTGGGCGGCGAATTTGTTTCGACGAGCGATACGGAGGTCATGCTTAAGGCATTCGAGAAGTGGGGGATAAAGGCCGTCGAAAAATTCAACGGGATGTTTGCGTTTGCGATTTGGGACAAACGCGAGCGAGTGCTGACGTGCGTCCGCGACCGCATGGGTATCAAACCATTTTATTATCATTTTGACGGGCAGAACTTTTTCTTTGCCTCGGAAATCAAAGCGCTGCTTGAGGCCGGAGTGGAGGCAAGGCCTCATGAGGCGATTATCATCGATTATCTGGCTTCAGCGATTTACGATCATACGGATGAAACATTTTTTGAGGGAATCCATAAACTTCCGCCCGGACATTACTTTCAGTTGAAAAGCGGACAGACGCCCAAGGCGCAGATGTATTGGAATTTGCCGGAGCGTGCGGCGGGTATCGCGGTTCCAAAAAATGATGCCGAAGCGATCCGTCTATTCAGAGAATTATTTGAAGACGCGATTCGTCTGCGTTTGCGCAGCGATGTTCCGGTAGGCGTGAATCTTTCATCCGGTTTGGATTCGACCGCGCTTCTGGCTTATCTGAAAGCGATTCATCCGGATATTTCAAAACTGCATGCATTTACGGCTACCTATCGCGATGAAAAATATGATGAGGGCCGTTTAGCCAAACCGCTCGCAGATTCTTTTGGATTGCCCTGGCATTCAGCACCGCTGGAGATTGAAGATTTTGAAGCCGTGGCAGCGAAGACGATGCGCAGCCAGGACGAACCTTATGGCGGCGTGCCCCAGCTCGGATTTTATCAATTAAACCGCGTAGAGCGGGAGAACGGGGTAACGGTTTTGCTTGAAGGCCATGGAGTCGAGGAGTATCTCACCGGATATCCGATGTTCCTGCCGCCGTATTGGAGCGATCTGCTCGGCGGAGGGCACCTTCCAACTCTTGCGAAAGAACTGTCTGGTTATGTGAAGCAGGGCCGCGGGGATCTGAAGAAAGCGATCGGAGAATGGCGCTCATTCATGTCCCATCGGGAAGGACTGCATTTGGATTTGACCCGTCAGACGGAAGCGCAGGTCCTGTCAAAGGAATATGCGATGAAGCATCATCAAGTTCGCGAACAAGAAAAGCCATTCCCTACGCATCTGGAAAATGCGTTATACCATAATTTGAAGCACGCCAAACTGCCGCGCGTCTTACGTTTCCAGGATCGCATGAGCATGGCGCATGGCCGCGAGCTGCGTTTGCCGTTTTTAGATTACCGTTTGGTCGAGCTCGGATTTGCGATGCCGGGCCATTTGAAAATCCGCAATGGAGTCGACAAATACATTTTACGCGAGTCGTTGCACGGATTGGTTCCGAAAGAAGTTTTGGAGCGTCCGAAGTCTTATGTGGTTACCCCGCAAACCGCATGGCTCAAGAACGAGCTGCGTCCGTACGTGGAGTCCATTACACGTTCCGAATCGTTTAAGTCGCGCCCGTGTTTTGACCAGGCCGGCGTGCAGGAACGCCTGAAGAGTTTTTATGCCGATCCAAAGCCGAAGAATTCCTTTGGAATTTGGCAGCTGGTAAATCTGGAACAGTGGTATCGTGCGTATATCGACTAGTATGGCATCTCTTATCCAGCTCGCGAAAACCTTCGTAAAATATACGGTCATCCGTCCGTATTATGCCGTCCGCAATTCCTGGCCGGTATGGTTTTATTTTTTAAACCGCGAACCGCGCGCCTTGTACAAAGCGCATCCGGCGCATCTTGATGATGTCCAAACAGCCTTGATCGCGGAATTGAAAGCGAAGGGAATCGCCCAAACGAGTTTAGAGGAACTGCTTCCGGGAACGGATCTGCTTCCGCGTTTGCAGTCGTATGCCGAACAGCAGCTTGAACATGCCGCGCAAGCCGAGGTGAAAGCGTTTTTGGTTGATCCGCGCAATAAGCCGGCGGTAGCAGAACTGCATGATCCGCTGGTACAGGCGGCATTGAATGACCGTATTCTCGCCGTGGTAAACGGGTATGCGGATATGTTCATGCAGCTGCACGACTTCCGTCTCAATAAAACCAAAATCATGCCGGCAAATGCGCCGGCCGAACATTCGCAGAATTGGCATCGCGATTCTCCCGATGTCAAAATCTGCAAAGTTTTCATTTATTTAACGGATGTCGACGAGACGAGCGGACCGTTCATGTACTATCCGGAATCCCATTATCACGGAAAGCATCACGGGCTATTTCCGCAGACACGTCCGTCAGGCAGCTATCCGGACTTGAAAGAAGCGGAAAACAAGATTTCTAAAAAAGATGTGAAGGTGTGTACAGGAAAGGCGGGAACGGTTATCTTTTGCGACACGGCAGGCCTCCATCGCGGAGGATATTCGACCGAGAAGAGCCGCACCATGATTACCATCGCTTATTTCAGCAAAGGAAATACCTCGATCCGCAAACATTACTATCTTCCGGAACAGTATTCTGAACAAAAGAACATGCTCAGCCCAGCTGCGCAATTCGCCCTGACCAAACATCTCTGATATGTCGAACCCCATTTCCTCGTTGGTACGCCGCGTGCAGCGCAAGCTCACGCGCCAGCAAAAGGCGGCCAATCATTCGCTTCCGATGAATTACGGAAATATTGCGAAGCTTTTGTATTTTGAACGCATGATCAATCTGATCCGCGATCTGGACGGCGATGTCGTCGAGTGCGGCGTCGGACATGGAAATAGTCTGTTCATGATGGCGTGCTTGTTGAAAGAGGAGATGAAGAACCGGAAACTGTGGGGATTTGATTCGTTTGAAGGATTTCCTGAACCGTCTAAACAAGATGATAGCGTCCGTAATCCGAAAAAAGGCGAATGGGGAGATACGAGCATTGATTTGATCAACGATCTCATCATGAAGGGAAAATTGGATCAGGCGTATGTACGCTCGAATATCTCGCTGGTGCCCGGATTCTTTTCCGAGAGTTTGTCTAAATTTACGGGCAAGGGAATCGCCATGCTCCATATTGATGCCGATTTGTACGCTTCGTATTTGGATGTCCTGAAGGCCCTTTATCCGAAAGTCGTCCCGGGAGGTTTGGTGATTATGGATGAGTATCTGGGAATCGAATATTTGAAGTTCCCGGGTCCCGCCCAGGCAATTGAGGCGTTTTTTGGCCCTAATATGCCGGAAATCTTGCGGGACGCCCCTACGGGCAAGTTTTACTTCTTTAAGCCAAAAAGCGCGGCCTAGGATAAGGCAAATCCGGATTGACTTGGCCCAGAAAACAGCTTAATCTCCGAACACTCTATGCGTGAGCGGATTTCAAACATGCTCGTCAGTCCGGAGGCCTCCATCCGCGAGGTCATGACGGTGATCGAGCTTGGTCCGAAGCGCAATCCCGACTGTCCGTCCGGGGTGGCCTTGGTCGTGGATAAATCGGGAGAATTGATCGGCGTGGTTTCCGACGGCGATCTTCGTCGTGCGGTTTTAGCCGAGATCCCGCTCGATTCGCCGGCGTCGTATATCATGAACCAGGATCCGATTACGGTTCAGGCCGGAGCCGCTCCGGTCGACATGATCCGTTCGGTTAAGGATCGTCTTGAGAAACGCGGAACGCCGCGTTCGAAGATCGACCGTTTGATTGTGGTGGATGAAAAGCACCGTCCGGTGGATATCGTTGCGCCGTTTGAGTTGTGGCGCGAGAGCGAGGTCGGCGCGCGTCCGGTCTGTATCATCGGTATGGGATTTGTCGGGCTTACACTCGCCGCTACCTTCGCCGATGTTGGTTTTGAAGTCTACGGCATCGAGCAGAACGAGAATACGCTCAACATGCTGAAGAAGGGCGAGCCGCATTTTTTTGAAAAAAACCTGCCGCAAATTTTGAAACGCCATGCGAATACGCGCATGAAGTTTCTGCCGTCGCTCACAGCCGAGCCGATCCCGGCGGATATTTATATTGTCAGCGTAGGGACGCCGTTCCATGAAGCGACGAATGAGGTCGATTATTCGAGTTTGGAATCCGCCGCGACGGATATCGGCAAAGTCCTGAAGGTGGGAGATTTGATTATTTTACGTTCCACGGTTCCGATCCGTACGACCCGCGAGCGTTTTATTCCGCTGGTGGAGAAGAATTCGAGTCTGGTGGCCGGACGCGATTTTTCCGTGGCTTTTGCTCCGGAACGTACCGTAGAAGGCAAAGCGCTCGAAGAATTGCGTACGCTTCCGCAGATCGTCGGCGGTTTTGATGACCGCAGCGCCGACTTGGCCACGCGGTTGTTCCGCACGATTGCTCCGACCATCGTGAATGTCGGATCGCTCGAAGCGGCAGAGGCGGTCAAGCTGATTAATAATAGTTTCCGCGATTGGATTTTTGGATTCTCGAACCATATCAGCATGCTGTGCGACCGTTATGGCCTTCCGACCAAGAAGATCATTAATGCCGCCAATGAAGGCTATCCACGCGACCGCGTTCCGCATGCGTCTCCAGGTGTCGGGGGTATTTGTCTGCGCAAAGATCCGCATCTGCTGATCGAGAGCGCGGTGCATGTCGATATGGATGCGTCATTTTTTGAGGCCTCGCGCCATATTAACCGCGCGGTTCCAAAAGCGATTGCGATGAAGATTAAACGTTACTGCGAACAGGAAGGAATCGACGTGAAATCGGTTACGGTCGGAATCCTGGGGGTTGCCTTCAAAGGGCGTCCGGAAACATCGGATGTGCGCGGATCAACCGCGCTCGATGTGGTGGACCATCTCCGCGAGCATGGATTCGGTACGATTTTGGCGCATGATCCATTGGCGACGCATGCCGATCTGCAAAATGCCGGCATGACGCCGACGGCGCTTGAAATGGTTTTTCAGCAATCCCAGATTCTCGTACTGCTCAACAATCACCGCGTATACGAATCGATGGATATTCCGCGCCTCATGGGCGGATCGAGCGTTAAATATTTTTACGATGGGTGGCACATGTTTGAACCGCAGACCTTTCTCGCGCATGGCGTGCGATACGATGCGATGGGAACGGATGCGGAACGCGCGCACCGTGAACGATAATTATGCCGAAGATTCTCGTTCTCGAACCGAACTATTATTCCAAAGAAGCGCTGGAGATTTATTCAGGTTTGGGCGAGACGAAATGGGAGAGCGGAGCTCCGCGTCCGATCACGGATTTTGCCGGTGATACGGAGATTATCGTCCTGCGTTTAGCCTATCGCCTGACGGCAGCCGATCTTGAGAAATTTCCAAATTTAAAGGTGATCGGTACTTCAACCACGGGACTCGATCATCTGGCAGTTGAGGCAGCGACGGAACGCGGCATCAAGATCGTCAGCTTAAAAGGGGAGACGAGTTTTTTGCGGGATATCCATGCGACATCGGAACATACGTTTACGATTTTGCTCGGACTGCTGCGCCGTATGCGCGAAGCGATGAATACGGTGGAGGCGCTTGATTGGCGCCAGGATCCGCTTATGGGGCGCGAGCTGCATGGCCGTACAATCGGTTTGATCGGATTTGGACGCATCGGCGTGCATATGGCGGCGATTGCGAAGGGTTTTGGCATGCGTGTGCTTGCCACGGATCCGAATGTATCCGCAGAGACGATGCGTGCCGCGGGCGTCGAACCCGTGAGCATGGATGAATTGCTGGCGCAGTCCGATATCGTCTCGCTGCATGCGTCGCTTAGTCCGGAGAATGTCGGATTGGTTTCGGCTGATTCATTTTCTAAAATGAAGCAAGGCGTCATTTTTGTGAACACGGCTCGCGGACAAATGGTGGATGAAAAAGCTTTATTGAATGCGCTCGAATCAGGAATGGTCGCGGGAGCCGCCCTCGACGTACTCGACGGCGAAGAGCGTATCAATCAGGGATCGGCGATGATCGAGTATGTGAAGACGCATCCGAATGTGGTGATCACGCCGCATATCGCCGGAACGACGCGCGAATCTTTAGACAAGACGCAGGTATTTATTGCCCAAAAAATCGCTTCTCTCTATGTCTAAGCCTCTTGTTTACGGAATTATTACCGCGCGCGGCGGTTCCAAGTCCGTCCCGAAAAAGAATATCCGCGAGATTGCCGGCAAGCCGATGATTGCCTGGACGGTTTTGAGCGCGCTGAAAGCGAAGGGGATCGACCGCCTGATCTGCAGCACGGACAGCCAGGAAATCGCCGATATTGCCAAAGAGTACGGAGCCGAGATTCCGTTTTTACGTCCTGCCGAACACGCGCAGGATCTTACGCCGGATCTGCCGGTATTTGTGCATGCGCTTGAATGGTTCCGCGATAACGAAGGCAAGGTTCCGGATATGGTCGTGCATCTGCGTCCGACGGGTCCGCTGCGTACTGCCGAGGATATCGATGCGGCCATTGATTTGCTGTCGGCTCATCCCGAGGCGGATTCGGTGCGCTGCGTGGCAGAGGCCGAACTTCATCCGTTGAAAACCTACTCGATTACCGAGCGGGGAGAACTGCGGCCGTTTATTCCGGAGTCCGTATTCGGCCTGCATGAAGCGTACAATATGCCGCGCCAAAAATTGCCGAAGGCCTATGCTTCTTATGCCTATCTTTCCACCATTTGGTCGAAAACGATTTTGGAAAAGCAGTCCATGAGCGGGGAAAAGATTCTGGCTGGAATTGTCCCGAGAGCCAATACGCTTGATATTGACAGTCCGGAAGATTTTGAGGTTGTGCGCGTGATGCTCGAGCGCCGCCAATCCTCCCAAGCATGAAATATCTCGTCACCAATTTTGCTTACGGAACCGGACCCTTTCTCCGCACCACGGAGCTTGCCTTAGCCGTGAACCGCGAACGCGAAGCGCATGGCTTGGAGCGTTATGGGATTATTGTTCCGCTGGTCTATGGAGAAAAACAGAAACGCGTGATGAATGAGGAGTTTGGCGCCGAAATGTCTGCCCATCCGGGTGAAATCGTTCTTGATGAAACTCTTGGAAAATTGCTGAGCACGGTTTTTTACGGAGACAATACATATGAAGAATCCCTGCGTAAGTGGCTGGAGACGTTTGAATCCGTGAGCGGGCAGGCAGAGCGTCATCTGCGCGCAACTTATGGTGATAGCATCGCATTCGAGCTCGCGCGCGCACCGCGTATTCGTTACGGCGTTGCTCCGGTCTATGCGGCCACCTTCGGACATATCTCGGAAGTGCTTGAACATGTCTTGGAGGAATCCGAACAAGATATCGCGCTTGACCGTGAGCTCGCTCGAAAAGCGATTCCGGTCATGAAGTCGCTTGAAGCGCAGTCGGTGTTTCTTGGATTGGCAGAGCCGGGAACGTTTTCGTATTTGAAGGATCGCGGCCAGCGGTATCCGAGCGAGACGGCTATTCCGCCAACCATCACTCCGCCGAAACCGAATACGGATGCTATTGCCGAAGGAATTTATGTCACTATTACGGGGATTCCGGGGCTGGAGCGTCTGTATAGCGAGGCGGCCCGTTTGGGATTGAAGCTCTATAGCAACGATACAAAGAGCGTGCCGGGAAGCGAGCGCTTGTTGCCGCATGTCGTGCCGAATCCGGCTATCCGGTTCCAATTTGCCCGCAGCGGCTGGGGATCGGTGTGGCTGTCGATTTTGTCCGGAACGCCGATCGTATGTCCGGAATTTGATCCGAAAGATGATCCGGAAATCTTTTTTAATAACCGCTGTATCGAGAAAATGGGTCTCGGAATTATTTATCGCGGCCAGCCATTGGAAGAAATTATCAAAGAGGCGGAACGTCTCAAGCCGGGAATTGCCGCATATGCAGCAAAGCTCAAAGAGCGTTTTGGAACATGGGATGGAAATGCGTTCGCCGCCAGTAAAATTTTTGACAAATAGTTGAAATTCCTTTTAGCTTAGCAGCCTATGGAACGTCCAATTATTATCGTGGAGCTTTGTCAGAACCATAAAGGCAACCGCAGCCTGATGCAGGAAATGATCCATGCAGCCAAGGAAAGTGGAGCAACCTATGCAAAGGCTCAGACGATTTTTTCTTCCGATCTGGTAAAGCGCCAGCGTTTTGAAGAGGGAGTAACCAATGCTGACGGAACAACTGGCACGATTAAGCGTCCCTATGATCCGGAATTCGCGCGTTTGAATCCGATGGATTTGGCGGAGGAAGATTACGCCTGGTTTGTCGAAGAGTGTAACCGCGCCGGCATCAAACCGCTGACGACGATTTTTTCGCGCAATCGCATTCCGGCCATGACCAAGCTTCCGTGGATCGAAGTGAAGGTCGCCAGTTACGACTGCGGATCGCATCCGATGATTAGCGAGCTGGTAAACCATTTTTCGCATCCGTTTATTTCTACGGGCGCATCGTATGATGATGAAATCCGTAAAACGGCCGAGATTGTCAAAGCGAGCGGCAAGACGTTTAGTTTTTTGCACTGCGTAACTATTTATCCGACGCCGCTCGATCAGCTCCATTTGAACCGTATGGAATGGCTGCGCCAGTTTACGCCCTCGGTAGGATTTTCCGATCACACCTTGGTAGCGCGCGATGGGATTAAGGGTGCGATGGCGGCTTTGGCCATGGGTGCGGATGTGGTTGAGCGTCATTTCACCATTCTTCCATCTGATCAGACCAAGGACGGTCCGGTTTCTATCAATCCGGCTTTATTAAAAGAGCTTTCAGATTTCGCAGCTCTGTCGAAAGAGGAACGCCTGGCCTATGTGAAGGCAAATATTCCGGAATTCGAGCAAATGCTGGGCCAGCCGACGCGCGAGCTTTCCGCGGCGGAATTGCTTAACCGAGACTATTATCGCGGCCGTTTTGCCCATAAGCGGGAAGACGGTAAAGTGCTCTGGAATTGGTCGGATGAATGGAGCGACGCTGACAGCAAAAACTAGACGGTTTTAGGTTTGACATAGCCGAATATTGCTTTTAGGATAGCCAAACTATGGCTAGCTTCGATATTGTCTGGGGCGACATGCGCGTTCCGGTAGGCGAAGGCAAACCAGCTTTTGTTATTGCCGAAATCGGCAAGAACTTTATCCAGTCCGAGGACGAGCGTCCGACCGAGGAGCTGCTCGCCAATGCGATCGCCCTTGTGAAGGCGGCCAAACAGTCAGGAGCGTCGGCCGTAAAATTTCAGACGCATTGGTTCGAGGATGAGCAGGCGAATATCGAAGTCGTGGCGCCGCATTTTAAAGGCGCGGATCGTTATACCTGGGTGAAGCGCAATACGCTCGGCACTCCGGTGGAGGGATTTTGGAAGCCGCTGATGCAGGCATGTGAGGACGAAGGTATTTTGTTTTTCTCGACGCCGATGTCGCGCGAAGCGGCCAAAATTTTGAATGATCTTGGAACGCCCTTCTGGAAAATTGGATCAGGCGACTTATTGGATTTTGTGACTTTGGATTTTATCCGCCAAACAGATAAACCGATCTTGATCAGTTCAGGGATGAGCACGCTTGAAGAAGTCGATCTCGCCGTAGCCTTTTTGAAAGAGAAAACCGACAAAGTTGTTTTGCTGCATTGCGTCTCGCGCTATCCGTGTCCGCCGGAAGATCTCCATTTGAAAACCATTTCTTTTTATCAAGACCGCTACAAAATGGCGATCGGTTTTTCGGACCACTCGATCACGTTTGATTCTGCCGTGGCTTCGGTTGCCCTCGGCGCCTGCGTGGTTGAAAAACATTTTTCCTTTGACCGCGCGCTTTGGGGTTCGGACCATAAAGTTTCGCTTTCGCCGGATGAGTTCAAGACCATGGTCGAGAATATCCGCAGACTTGAAGCAGACGCGGCGTATCGCGAGGATGTTTTGAAAAGCGAGATTGTGCAGCGCGGCATGGGAAATTCGGAGAAGATTTTGGATGAAGGCGAAGCCGCATTTCGTCCAGTGTTTCGTAAAACCCTTTGTGCCAGCCGCGATCTTTCTGCCGGGACGGTGATTCAGCCGGAGGATTTGTACGCGATGCGTCCGCAGGCGTATTTGGCCGGTCTGCCGTCGCATGAATATCCGCGCGTGCTTGGAAAGACGACTTCGCGCGATTTGAAACGTTTTGATCCGGTTCCGGAAGACGCTCTGATGTAATATGGATCCGATGAATCAAAAGCGCAAAATCTGCGTCGTGATCATCAACCGTGCTAATTACGGCCGCATTAAGACGGCCTTACAAGCGATTAAAGCGCATCCGGAATTAGAGCTCCAGATTATCGCGGGTTCGTCTTTGCTGATCGAGCGCCACGGACGCGCCGTAGACGTAATTCGCCGCGACGGATTTGAAGTTGATGCGGAAGTCTTCATGTCAGTAGAAGGCGAGTCGCCGCTTACCATGGCTAAGTCCGTGGGCCTTGGAATTATCGAGCTCACGAATGCCCTGCATCATCTTAAGCCGGATATCGTGCTTACGATTGCGGATCGATTTGAGACCATGGCTACCGCCATTGCCGCGTCGTATATGAATATTCCGGTGGCGCACACGCAAGGCGGAGAAGTGACCGGCTCGATTGATGAATCCGTGCGCCATGCGGTAACCAAGCTCTCGCATATCCATTTTCCAGCAACAGCCTTGAGCGCGGAGCGCTTGGTAAAAATGGGAGAAGAAACGGGAAGCGTGTTTATGACCGGCTGTCCGGCGATTGATATTGTGGCGAGCATGGATCGAAATTTTACGGCGGAAGAACTGGAGCGATTCAATACATCGGGCGTCGGACAGCCCATCGATTTTTCCAAGCCTTATATTTTAATGCTTCAACATCCCGTTACCACGGAATTTGGCAGCGGTTTGGATCAAATCAACGAAACCATCGAAGCGCTTCACGCTTCTGGCATACAGGTCGTGGGGTTGTGGCCGAATATCGATGCAGGATCCGACGAAGTCTCGAAGGGTTTGCGCATGTTCCGTGAACGCCATCCGGATGCGCCGATGCATTTTTACCGTAACTTCCATCCTGAAACCTATGCGCGCGTGTTAGCGAATGCCGCTGTGGCTGTTGGCAACAGTTCTTCCTTCATCCGTGAAGGCAGCTATCTGGGTACGCCGTCCATTATTTTGGGTTCGCGCCAGCAGGGACGCGAGCATGGAAAGAATGCCATGGTTGGCGTACCGCATGAACGGAGCGCGATTTTGGATGCCATCCGCAAGCAAATGGAACATGGCCGTTACGAGTCCGATCCTATTTTTGGCGACGGTACAGCCGGAAAGCAGATCGCCGATCATCTCGCACGCGTTATCGTGAACGTGCAGAAACGTCTGGCTTATTAATATGGCATTTCGCGTACTGGGTTTGATCACGGCGCGCGGGGGATCAAAGGGTCTGCCCGGAAAAAATATCCGTCCACTAAACGGCAAGCCGCTTTTAGCTTGGACCATCGAAGACTCGCAGGAGAGCAAGCTGCTTACTCGTACCATTTTGTCTACGGATGATCCGGAGATTGCCGAGATCGGACGCCAGTACGGCGCGGATGTTCCGTTTATGCGCCCGCCGGAACTAGCCACGGATACCGCAACCAGCATGCAAGTCATGCAGCATGCCCTTAAAACATTGAAAGAGCAGGGCGAGGAGTATGATGCCGCCATGTTTTTGCAGCCGACGAGTCCGCTGCGTACGGGAAAGGACATCGACGACTGCATCCAGCTCATGATTGATACGGGATGCGATTCGGTTTTTACCATGGTTAAGCTGACTAATTTTACGCGCTACAACCTCAAGCGTATTGAAGACGGAAAAATTTTGCCGCTCATGGAAGAGGAGGGCCCGACTACTAAGCAGCGCCAGACTTTGCCGGACGCTTATAAGCGCAATAGCGCGGTGTTTTTGACGCGCACGCAGCTGCTTGAACAAGGCGATATGTTCGGGAAGGATTCCCGCGCTGTTATTGTAGGACCGGAGCGCTCGGTAGATATCGATACCTTGATGGATTTTGAATACGCCTCCTTTTTGATGGACCGTCTGGTAGAATCCAAGCAGTCCTAATATGAAAACCCATTCCGTTGCTTGTCCGGTGTGCGGAACCGCTTCCGAGCAGCAGGTTGATAAGCGTAAGACATCGCATGGCGTGCATCGGAGCGTGCTCTGTCCGAGCTGCGGCATGGTATGGGCGAATCCGCGTCCGTCGGAAAGCGTGTATTTGAATTTTTATCGAAGCGAGTACACACAAAAAGCTTACGGACTGGATGGAACGCCGGAGAGCATTGCTGAAGTGATCCGCTGGCGCACACGCCGTTCAAAAGAGAAAATCGGATATTTTCCCAAGTTCTGGAAGCGGGGACAGAGCGTGCTTGAAATCGGCGCCGGCCTCGGCGCGTTTATCGAGATTCTCCGCAAGCAGTACGGATGCAAGGTCCAGGGGATCGAACCTTCGCCGCAATTTGTGGATATCGCCACGCGCAGCTTAAAGCTGAATGTTTTTAAAGGAACCTTCGATCAATGGTTCAAGAAACAAAAAACGCATCCTAAATTCGACCGCATCGTCATGGACCAGATTTTGGAGCATATGCTTGAGCCGGCTGAATTTTTGAAACAATTACATGGATTATTAAAGCCGGGCGGACAAATTTTTATCAGCGTGCCGAGCATGGCCCGGCCAAAAGAAGACCGTACCAAGTTTTTTATCTTTGAGCACGTATCTTCTTTCTCGCCATTCGCCTTATCTTTATTACTGCTGCGCGCGGGATTCAAACCGACCGGAATTTTTGAAGAGAAGCCCGGTTCCTTGCAGATGACAGCGGCGCCGATGGGTTCAGATATTCCGATGCTTGATCCGAAGGAGTGGGGGAAGCCCGTTACCGCGAAGCAGATTCGTGAATCGTTCGCCGGATTATGACACGGTATCGCTGGATTGTTTTGCTGTCCGCAATCGGAATGGCGGTTTTTGCCGGCATACAATTATTTGATAGTCCCCGTCCGTGGTATGACGAGGGAATCTATCTCCAGGCGGCGCGCCAAGTATCCGAGCGCGGGATATTTGGAATCCCGTTATCTCCAACGGAATCGGCGCCGTTGACTTATATTACCGTCGGTTATCCGCTTTTGGTTCCACTGGCGGCGGTATTTGGATTATTTGGCGCCTCTATCGAGACCGCGCGTCTATTTATGCTCGGCGTGATGCTGCTCGTTTTGGTAGCCGGAAGTTATTTGATGCGGAGAATGTATGGAGTACGGGCCGGAGCCTGGGCGGCGGTTTTACTCGCGACATTTGCTCCGTTTTATGGAAATGGGAAAAATGTCATGGGCGAGGTTCCGGGATTGCTGTATACGCTTCTCGCTTGCCATGCGCTGCTTACTATCGAACGGGGAAAAAAAGACTGGAAGCCCTGGGCCGTGCTCGGTTCATGTGCCGCCTTGGCATGCGCAACCAAACCTTCTTTTTTAGTATTGATTCCGGCGATGCTTTTCGGAGTATGGATGATTATCAAGAAACAGCAGACTTCAGGAAAGGAGCTCGCGGCCGGCGCGATGGCCTTTATGATCGGGATGGGTATTTGGTGGAAGACGCAATTTGGAATGGCGGGAGGAAATGTTTTGGGGCATTATGCCAATCCATACGGACTTTCTGATTTAGCCGGAGTCGTCTTGAAAAATATTGGAGGATTTTTTACCGATGCAACTCCACTGTATTTTTTGGCCCTTGCTATCGGCGTCGGAACTCTTTTATGGAGACATCGCCAAAAACTGACTTCGGTAGAAGTCGTGCTCGCGGTTTTTGTTTTACTTACCTGGGCCGCTTACTTTAGAACCGCGGGTTGGTACCGTTATTTCTTTTTAGCGCATGTCCTATTAATTTTATGGATTCCAATGGCGATGCTGTCATTCAAGAAATGCGGACAAGCGGTTCTGGCTGTCTGCCTGATTGCGCAGCTGTTTATGATCGCAAAAGATCCGTTTCCTTTGTATGGCGCGCATTGGAGAGAGGCGCGGACCTATATCCAAAGTCTGCCCAAGGATGCGCGCGTTCTTTACTCGAATGCTCCGGAATTTGCCTTTTTTGCGAATGAGCTGAATTACACTCAGGATTTACGGATTACGGAGCGCGTTCGGTTGGAGCCGGTTTCCGAAGAGCCGCAGAATTTTAACGTGTTATTTCTGGGACCGAATTCCTCGATCCAGCCGCCGAATGGATTCTATTTGGAAAAATCGTTTGGAGATGTGAAGCTGTATACTCGAACCCAGGTATCTCGATTATGAATCCGATGGCATTAATTGAAATATTTATCGGAGCTATTTTTACCGCTCTGTTTAATATTGCGATTAATGTTGTTCAGAATAAGTATCAAGTCTGGAAAAATAGAACCAGCGCGCTGATTGTGATGTATCAGGGCACGGCTGCCATCGCCCTCATTTTGATTGCCTTAGTAACGGATCCACATGTTATCAAGTCGAATCTGTCCGATTTTCTTTGGCCGCTTTTTATTACGGGCACGATCAATATTGCGTTCCATTATCTTTTTGCCAGATCCCATGCCATTGAAGAGGTGTCTCTTGTTGCTCCGATTCTCGCTTCTACTCCAACCATTCTTATTCTTACGAGCATGGTTATCCTGCACGAAGTCCCGACCTTGCTTGGCTGGATTGGAATCTGGTTATTGGCTCTCGGCGCCTACTCGCTCAATCTCTATAAACTTCGGGAGCAGCTGCAGCATGAGGGCGGTTATCGCGAATGGAAGGTTTGGCTTGCGCCGATCAGTGCATTGCGTAAAAGCAAAGGCGTTAGGTTAGCATTTGCCGCTGCGATGCTGGGAGCTGTTTCGATTAACTTCGACGGACTGGTCTCTAGAAATTCGAATATTATGTTCGGGTTGGGGTGCGTCCTGCTTATCGTGAGCGCCGGACATCTTGTCATCGCCCTCTACAAGAAACAGTTTCAAGGAATTCGATTATCAAATGGAATTTGGAAAGGCCCTTTGATTTTGGCTATTTGCATATCGGGATCAAATGTTATCACCAATTTCGCTTATCGTTCTTCGTTGATTTCTTATGTAGGCTCATTAAAAAGAATCAGTATTCCCATCACGATTATTTTCGCTTACTTTTTCTTGAAAGAACGTACCAATTTTAAAGATCGATTACTGGGCGGCGTGCTTATTATGATCGGTGTTATTTGCATCAGTTTGGCCTGACGCTTAAGATACGGCCGTTATGGATTCCGTGGAATTTTTTCTGGAGCGCTTCTCCAAAATCTATCCGTTTTCGCATTGTTTGTGGCGCATTCCGGAAGCCGCGGCGGAAGCATCTTTCGGACCTCTGCCGAGTCCGATGCTGGATTTGGGGTGCGGCGACGGTATCTACCTGACTCATTTTTTGGAGCGCCTCGGGAAGCCGGAGCAGGTCATCGGTCTTGATCCGCAAGCCAGTGAAATCGAGAAAGCAAAACAATCCGGAACCTATACACAAACGATTGTCGGATACTCGAATAAGATTCCGCTTCCAGATGCGTCCGTGTCTTCCGTGTTTTCAAATAGCGTGGTCGAACATATTCAAGATAAGCCGGGAACCATCAAAGAAGTGGCGCGCGTATTGAAACCGGGAGGACTCTATCTGTTCAGCGCACCGACGAATGAGTTCCTGGCAAATCCGAATGCGGGCTGGATTATCAAGCTTGCGAATAAAATTTTCATCCATATTTGGCTTCAGCCGCTGGAGCAGTGGAAAGCCGATCTTGAGAAAGAAGGTCTGCGGATCAAAGCGTATCGCTATACGCTGACGCCGAAGAACGCCGAAGAATGGAAACGTTATTTGATTCCTTCGTTCATCCAGCACGCGCCCATGAAGACTTTTGGCTGGCTTCCATTTGAGAAGATAAGCGAAACAGCCTTAAGAAAACGTCTGGCCCAGCTGCGAGAAGGGGATCATTTGCCAAGCGGAGGAAATCTCGTCATTCTTGCGGAGAAATCTTGATATGCGCTTCTCGCTTATCATTCCCACCTTAAATGAACGCGAATCCATCGATGGATTGTTTGAAGGTCTCTCCAAGGCTGCGAATCAGCTTGCACCGATGCATGAATTGGAAGTGGTGATGGTGGATGACGGATCAAAAGACGGAACCGTGGAATACGCAAAGTCAAAACAGATTCCTTTTATTTTGAAGACTATCCAGCGAAATGAACGCGGACTGGCAACGGCCGTGCTGCGCGGGTTCTCAGAAGCGAGCGGCGATATTTGGGGCGTGATGGATGCCGACCAGTCGCATCCGATGGATATGGTCCCGGTGCTGGCGCGCGCATCCCTTGATGCGGATGTCGTGGTCGGATCGCGCAATATCCAGGGCGGCATGGTAGAGGAATGGCCATGGTACCGCTACCTGCTTTCCCGCTCGGCAACCTGGCTGGTGTATTTGCTCGGCGTGAATTCAACCGATCCGATGTCGGGATTTTTCTTTTTGAAACCGGCTGTTTTACAAGATGCCCAGCTCTCGCCGATCGGCTATAAAATTCTGCTTGAGATTCTGGTCAAAGGAAAATATGAGAAATATCACGAGGTGGCTTATGTGTTCCGTAACCGCGAGGTAGGGAAGAGTAAGATGGGTATGAAGGAAGGAATCAACTATCTCCGCCATTACGGAAGACTTCTGAAATGGAAGCTTTTTAAGCGTTGACATTTTAATAAAAAACTGCTAGGTTGACCCTGTTCCTTTCACATTGAGGATTGGAGGAGGGATGCGTTTTTTGTTCGTGACGAAAGATAACGGTGCTTTCAATGCCGTGAACGCGACCGTTCGCGAACTCATGGCGCGAGGCACGGCGGTGCGGGTCTTGGCGGAAGGAAATTCCGTCGACCGCTGGAAACAGATCGGCATCAATCCGGAGACGGAGCCGGGCGATCTGGAAGCCTACTTCGAGCTTGCGTCACCCGAAGCCGTAGTGGTCGGAGCGAGCGCTCCCATCAACCTCGAGGCCAAGATTGCGAGGATCGCCAACGAGAGGCAGATCCCGCTCGTCATCCACGAGGACATGTGGGGCGGCAGCCGGCGCCATCACGCCCAGGCCGCTCTCATGATCACGCCGGATGCCTTCGGCGAGCAGCTCGCGCGCGAGCATCCGCAGTACAGCGGATGCCCGATCGTGAAGACGGGATTCAGCTTCCTCGAAGGAGTCGATCTGGGCGAAGCGGTCCTGGATCGCTTCGAGCGTCATCGGCGCGAGGGCGATCTTCGGCCGGTGGTCCTGTTCGCCGCCGGAGCACGCGAATCCGTGCAGACGCTCGAGGTTCTGCTTTCGAGCCTCCGGAATAGCGGGCGTCCGTGCATCCTCGTCCCGCGGTTCCATCCGAAGTACAAGGGCGCGGACTTCGAGACGGCTTTCTGGAGCAAGATCCAGGAGTTCCGGGCTGCGAATTTCGGCCGCGTGAACGAGATGAAGGATCTCAGTACCGACCAAGTGTCCGCCTTCGCGGACATCACGGTTTCGGCGGCTGGAACTTCGCTCATGCATGCGGCTCGGCATTTCCGCATTCCGGTCAACATCGATCTGCCCCTCGTTCACACGGTGTTCGGCGAGCAGAGCGTGCCCTGGATGCCCGGGTTCACCAAGAATCTCGGCATCGGTCTGTCGCTTCGGGAGCCGCATCCCGAGTTCTTCCGGCTCATCGAGCAGGAGCGCGAAGGGATCATCCGCAAGCAGGCGGAGTACTTCCGCGAGCCTCCGATGACGGCGGTTCAGATCGCCGACGCCATCCTCGAATACGTTTCTTGATCCTGGCCCCGCCGTGTTAAACCGGCGGGGCTTTCTTATTGACTTTTTGCCCTTAAACTGGCAGGATTTTGCTATGTTGGATGAACGGATTCTGAATGAAACAGACCCGCGCAAGCTCACGATCAAGGAGCTTCGCGCACGCTGCCAAGGAACGGCGCCGGCACCAGAACGCGAGACATTCACCGGAAAAACGGCGCGTATTTTTTCGATCTACTTCACCAAGTATCTTTTTTTGAAATGGCCGCGCGTGACGCCGAATTGGATTACGATGATTTCGGTGATGGTATTTTCGATCGGTGTATGTCTGTTTTTGACTCTGCAGCAGAGCTGGTCGATTCTTGGAGCATTCTTGGTTTATTTTGCGACCGTACTTGATGGATGCGACGGAGAAACGGCGCGCTTCCGCAAAATGAAGAGTCCGATCGGTGGCGTCTTTTCGGAACCAGTGAGTCACGACGTCCAGTACGGTCTGATGTTTTTGCCACTCGGTCTCGCCGGCTCATGGATCACAGGAAGCATTTGGCCATTAGTATTTGGTTATTTGGCCGGAGGAACAAAATTGCTCACGCGTCTTTTAGAGACGCGTTATTGGCAATTGAAGCCGGCAACTCCAAAAACGCCGGAAGCGTTACTTGCGGTACGCCAAACCTATGCGCAGCGTCCGGCGTACTTGCGATTCCTGTCGTGGATCAAACGGAATACGCTTTCGTCGAATGGCATGATTTTGCCGCTGCTTATTGCTGCCATCTTCATGCGGATCGACATTTACGTTTATCTTTATGGAGCATGCTATGCCTTACTTTGGGCGCTGACGTTTTTGCGTCAAGTCCGGGGTTTTTCCAAACTCACGTTTGATGACGAGGCGAAATCCGTTCCGGGATCGGCCGACTAATCTATGCCGCGTTTTAAGCACGCCGTCATTCTTGCGGCTGGAAAAGGCGTCCGTTTGGACCGTTCCGATAGTCCGAAGCCGCTCGCGCGCATCGGCCATAAACCATTATTATTGTGGACGATCGAGCGTCTGCAAGATGCCGGTGTCGAAAAAATTTGGATCATGGCCGGCACGCATGGCGACGCGTACCGCAAAGAATTATCGGGTAATCCTTTGATCCGCGTTTCTGTCGAATATATCGAAGCCCAGACCAGCGGCGGAGATATGTTAAGTTCGATTTTGGCTTTGCCTGGATCGATCGAGTCTCCCTATATTTTGACCGTATCCGATCTTATCACGGAAGAAAATCCGTATGCGCTTTTGGATGCGGCTCATGAAAAAGGTATTCAAACCGTTATTGCGACCGATCCGGAACGGTTCGAGCGTTCGGGAGCCCAGGTATCGCGCGAGCATGACGATGTGAAGGGAATGGAGATGGGCGTCTACGGAGTACGGGACGGCAGCTTGTTTAAAACGGTATCTGGAGAGAGTTTTGAACGCGTGCTTGGCGCCTTATTTGAGGCGGGACAGGTGAGCGCGGTGCCGTTTGCCAAAGGAGAATGGTATGACGTGAATACGCCTGGAACAGCCGTTCGTGCCGAAATGTTCGTGCGCAGCCGTTTTTACCAAGCGCCTGAACTGCAGACGAGCTCGATCTTGAGCGTGCCGAATGTCGATAGCGCTTTTTCACGATCCAAGTTTTTGGAATCGAAAATCGTGATCAAGCGCGGATTGCTTGAGGACTTGGACAAGCTTGATCTGCTTGCGCCCGAAAGCCGTTATTCGCCGCATTTTTTGTTGACGGACACCAATGTCGACGCCCTCTATGGAGATTTGGTTTTGGGAAAATTGCGCAAGGCCGGTTATCAGGCCGTGAAGCTCGTGATGCAGGCGGGGGAGAATGCCAAGAATTTCGAGACGTATCTGGATTTGGTCGGGAAGATTTTTGCTCATGGCATGGACGAAGGATCGGTGATTTTTGATTTGGGAGGAGGCGTCGTCAATAATATGGCCGGATTTTTGGCGTCGACACTGTACCGCGGTATCGAACTGATCCATATCCCGACCTCGACCATGGCACAAGTGGATGCGGCGATCGACTTTAAGCAGGCGGTGAATTCAAACCAAGGGAAAAATTTGATCGGTGCCTATCATCCGGCCTCTTATATTTTAATTGATCCGGAAACGATTAAGACTTTGGATGAACGTCATGTGCGGAACGGTTTAGCCGAGTCGATTAAACATGCGCTTGCGCAAGATAAAGCCTTTTTTGATTGGTTGATGACCGGCGAATATTCCATTAAAGACATCGCATTTTGGGAAGAGGTTATCCGCCGCACCATTGCCTTAAAAGTTCCCTTGCTCAATGGCGAGCAGGTGGGGGTAAATGAAATGGGTCCGCAATACGGGCATAGCGTCGGTCATGCGATTGAGCATCTCTCTGGATATGAGATTTTACATGGAGAAGCGGTAACCATCGGTATGTGCGTGAGTGCGGAAATTGCGCGATTGATCGGTGTCTGCGATGACGCCACGGTGGAAGCGCATTATGAGGCCTGTAAACGTTTTGGATTGCCGACCAGGGTTCCGGAAACGATCTTGGTAGAAGATGTCTTGAACACCATTCGCTTTGATAAGCATTATCTGGGGAAGCTGCCGCGCATGGGGCTCACCTCGGAAGTGGGCAAGCTGTGGGAAGACCGGGGAGAGGTCGCGATCCCGATCGATTATCCAATCATCGCCAAAGCCATACAGATCAATCAATCCCGCAAGTCCTAGTCATTGACAAGCGGGATTTTTTGTGAGGAGATAGCGAACGGAGGAAGAATAAACGCATGTCGAAGCAGAAGAAGCTGGTCCTGGTGACCGGCGGAACGCGCGGCATCGGAGCGGCGATCGTCGATCGGTTGCTCAAGGATAAGTTCTCGGTGCTCTACACCGGAACGACTCCGCCGAAGCAGAAGTCCCGCCGCAAGAACGCGGAGTTCGCGGTTCTCGATTTCGCAGATCCGTCATGGGTTGATGCTCTCGTGAGTACGCTCGTAAAGGATGGAACCGTCCTCTACGGCGTGGTCAATAATGCCGGGGTCTGCCAAACGGCCGAACTCGGAGACAAGTCCTTTTTGCCGGCTTGGGAGAGGGTCATGCAGACCAATCTCACCGGCCCAGCTCATTTGATCCATAGCCTGGTAGGTACCAAGCGCATCGCCGAGGGCGGAAGGATCGTCAATATTTCGTCTCAGCTTGGAGATGCGGGCCGATCCGCTTATAGCGCGTACTGCGCCAGTAAGTCGGGTTTGAACGCGCTTACCAAGGTTTGGGCGAGCGAGCTCGGAGAACGCCAAATTTTGGTCAATACGGTCAGCCCCGGCTGGATCGAGACCGATATGACGGCCGCCGATCTCGGCCGACTGGCGAAGGAGTCGATGGAGCCGGCGCGGATCTTCAAGAACCGCATTCTCCAGCGTCTCGATCAGAAGCGTTTCAATACGCCTGAGGAAGTGGCCAATATCGCCGCCTGGCTTCTGTCCGAGGAGTCGAGCGGCGTGACGGGCCGAATCTTCCGCATGGCGGGTCCGAGCGCGTAACAAAGACCGGTCCGTACAAACTGTACGGACCGGTTTTCTTTTACATCTTTGTCGCGCGGATGAGGTACGGCTTCCAGTATTTACGGTTATTGAACCAGCGGGCGAGCGACATCCCGGTCGGGGTGACGGTGAAGCCGTGCGTCTCCATCATTTTTAAAATATCAGAAAGTTTATTGGACGTATTTTTTGGATCCGGATGGAATTCAAAAATAATTTCACGTACTTGGGAGAGTTTTCCCGATTCGTTCAGATCTTTCAAAACTAAGCCTTCGCCGCCTTCGATATCGATCTTTAATAAATCAACCGGACCGGAAATAAACGAAGACAGCTTCACCATCGGAACTTTGCGGACCAGGTGTTTTTCCGCGGGTTTGATCTGATGAGCCCCGTCTTCCTCCCAGAGCGGAGCTTTTCGTGAGCTGGTGGGTTTTTCCGAGTCGTACCAGAATTCCATCTCACCTTCGGTATCGGAAACGGCCGCGCGGATTACCTCCACCTCTTTCATGTTATTTGCCTTGAAGCTCTTTTCGATAATCTGGCAGCTCTCTTCCGCCGGTTCAAAGATTTTGATTTTGGCGTTCGGATACTTCTGTTTCAAGAACAAGCTGGTAACGCCGATGTTTCCGCCGCAGTCGATAATGGTCGGAGCGTCGGTTTTGATGGTGGCGGGACGATATTCGCCGAAGAGGAAAATATCTTTGATCAAACTCGAAACAATCGGAAACGTATCAAAATAGAAATTCAAACCGTTAAATTTTACACTGGAATCCTGGGAGAGGGATTTAAATTTGTTCGTCCATTTGAAGATGTAATAGCGTACGACAAGGGAAACGCGTTGGCCCGGTGTCAGATCGATGCGGTTGGCGAGGATGTAGGAAATCTCGAATGATTGTACGAACATAGTTATTTGTGATTCTTGAGCAAGAATAGTCGGCGTTCGTCCAGCGAAGTCATATCGGCCGGAAGTTCGTAACGTTTTACATTATGAGATTGACCGGTGGTGTAATAGCAGAGGGTGACGGTGCGGCGTTCTTTGCCTTTGGAGTGCCCGCCTTTATGGAGACCGGCGACATCCGCGAAGATGACCGTCCCGGCCTTGCCCAGCATTTGAATAATCTCGCTTTGCGGTAAATCCACTTTTATTCCGTCTAGTTCGGGCTGATTCCCTTTGGGGCGCATTTGTCCGTAGAGTTTTTCCAGCGGTCCGCCGCGCTGTGATCCGCGAAGAAAGAAAAACGGTCCGCAGTCTTCGTCGACGTCTGAGACATATAAGAAGGCTTTGGGAATCTTTAAATCATGAGAGTCGCGATGCCAGAAGGCATTATGCGCCACTTTCGGATCCAGCTCGTCTGGAATTACGACCGTTTGATTGACGGTGATGTCCTGCAAAATCGGCCACATCCCAAGATATTCGCTGATAATATCGAGGATCGTTTCCTGGAGAGCGAGTTTTACGAATGGATCTTTTAAATCGAGCTTTAATGTCTCGGCGCCGGTGAGAGCGTTTTTCACGTTTACTTTATTACGCGAGGTGGTGGCATTTCCCATCTTCGTCTCGAAGCGGGCTTGGATTTCAGAAAATAAATCTTTATCAGTTTCCGATAAGAGTTCCTGAATGTTGGTGATGGCGTATCCGTCCCGTTTGAAGCGTTCGGCGATCTCGCGCTGCTTTTCCGTGAGACGGCTCGGATGCTCCTGAAATTTTTGGATCGCTTCGCGGTTCAAAATTCCTTTCCAGACGAGATCGGTGTCGCGGACTTTGAAGAAGGCTTTTTCCCCCAATGCACGTAACATAAAGATGACGATACTTTGTCGATAAAGAGGGCTTTTGTCAAAGTTTTAAACGTTTGAAAATCGGCTCTGGAAGACCGCGGATGATCAACATGATCCAGAACCAGTAGAAAGGGATATACACGACCTCTTTTTTTCCGGAGGTCATGGTTTTGAAAATGGCTGCTCCGACCTTTTTTGCTGATGCGTACAACGGATTTTTTGGAAGATGCGCCGTCATGGGCGTGTCGACGAATCCTGGCTTGATCGTGATGACGCGGACGCCGGAAGCGGAAAGCCGCGCACGTAATCCCTGGAGAAAAATGTTCACTGCGCCTTTTGCCGCGCCGTAGACGTAATTACTCGGCCGGCCGCGGTCGCCTGCCACCGACGTAATCACCGCCAAACATCCGAATTTTTGAGATTCAAAAATATTGGCGAGCGCTCCCGAGAGCTCGATGACGCTAACGGCGTTTACTTGGAATGCCTCAGCCGCTTTGTGCGGATCCCGTTCGCATTCACTTTGGTCGGGCAAGGCGCCATGCGCGATCAGGGCCGCATCAATGGTTCCGAGAGAAGCGAGCTCTTCCTTCAGCTCGTGATTGAAGGCGAGCGAAGAAACACTTTCTGCTCCACGCATAAGCAGATCCGCGGAGAGGGTTTCGAGTTTTTCTTTGTTTCGTCCAATCAGTATGAGGCTGGCATGTTCCGACGCAAAGCAGCGCGCGGTTTCTTGGGCGATGGCTGAAGTGGCTCCGATGATCAGGATTTTTTTCATACGGAAGGATTATTCATGCGACGCCAGAAACTCGAAGAGAATTTGGGATCGATATATTTTTGGAATGTTTTCCATTGCGGAAAGAAGGTCCGGAACGATTCTCCCGACATGCGCGCATCTTTTGCCGGATAGATGCGGCCGCCATGCTTCAAGGTGATTTTATCCAAGCGCTCGAGCGCCTCAAGGGTTTTACTGCCTTCCATCCTGAAGTCTAGGGCCAGAGTAACGCCCGGGGCAGGAAAAGACATTATTCCCGGAGATGGATGCGTGCCAAAGCATTTGAGTACAGATAAAAATGAGGAAAGCTTTGAATGCGAGATTTCATCGAATAATTCCTGCAAACCAAGCCTGGCCTGTTCGAACGGAATGACGCATTGGTACTGCACGAAGCCCGTTTTGCCGTATAGGCGATTCCAGTGCGAGAGCGCGTCTAGGGGATAAAAGAATGGTTCATAATGAACGCCGTATTTTTTGATTCGAGTTTGTTGGCGCTGAAAATACAGCGTATTGAAAATGCGCAATACCCACCGGTTCAGCATCCAAGAAGGAAGATCGAACGGGACGGGAATTTGCGGGCGTGCCAGGAAGCGCGTTTGCGGAACCGCGGAATGATTGCCGCGCAGAAAATGGCCACGGCCCATTTTTTTTCCGGGAGCAGTCGCATCTAGCCAAGCAACGGTATACTCGTGTGAAGCATCGGACTGTTCGGATAGGACAAAAAATTCGTCGAGATGCTCAAAGCGGATGCTTTCCATATCGATCAGCGGTCCGTCGATTTTTTTGAGAGAAAATTCGGCCCAAGTGACGAGGCCGGTCAATCCCAAGCCGCCGATCGTGGCACGGAAGAGATCGGTATGTTGGTCTGCAGAACAGATGAACCGTTCGTTATTTGAGCGAAGCAGCTCGAAACGTTTGATATGACGGCCGAATGTTCCGGCGCGATGATGGTTTTTTCCGTGGATATCGTTCGCGATCGCTCCGCCAACCGTTATGAATTTTGTTCCCGGCGTTACCGGTAAAAACCAGCCTTGAGGAACGATGATAGTTAAAATATCGGCGAAGCTCATGCCGGCCTCGCAGGCGAAGGTTCCTTGTTCGGTATCAAAATGAATTCCGCGATCAAGACCGGAGGTGTCGAGCAAGGTCCCGCCATTGTTTTGGCAGGAGTCGCCATAGCTGCGCCCCAGCCCATACGGGAGCATGGAATCTGCGGTGGGCAATGCATCCGTTTTCCAATGCAGGAGTTCGGATTTAGCCGGCTGCGCTTTCGGGTAGCGTCCCCAAGAGGAGTGGTTCGGATTCATAGAGGGAGACTGGCAATCGCGAGAATCACAAACACGATAGCACCGGTGGCATAACTTATCTTGTCGCGCATCGTAAAGATCAGCGGATCGTCGTGTATGATTCCGCGTTCTGCGAGCAGCCAAAGACGGGCTACCCAGTACACCAGGCAGGGGACAACGCCCCATAAAAGCAGCGGATGAGGATACAGCGGAAGAATATCCGGGCTGTTGATATAGAGCGCGAGGGTAAGCACCGCCAGGAAACTGCAATTGACTCCGATGGTGCGCAGAATTCCCATGTCTTCAAAGGTGTATCCGCGGGCGGAGATCGCTTTTTGAGATATATGCTGCTCGATCAAGCGGAGTTCGCCATAACGTTTCACCAGCGCGAGTCCCAAGAAGAAGAAGGCGGTAAAAATAAGTAGCCATTGGGTAATCGGAATTCCCGTTGCAATCGATCCGGCAATAATCCGATAGACATAAAATAATGTCAGAAGCAGCACGTCGATGATGATCACGCGTTTAAAGAGCAGGGTATACCCTTGATTCAGGATGATATAACCGGCCAGTACCAGCAGGAATGTCCAGGGAAGGAAGACGGCCGAGACGGCGATGCTGGTTATGAGACAGAGACCGGCAAGCCATAAGCCGGCGGGAATGGAAAGGGCGCCTGCCGCTAATGGTCTAGATTGTTTTTCCGGATGATGTCGGTCGGAAGCAAGGTCGAGCAGATCATTCAGGATGTAAACGGAAGACGCGCAGAGGCTGAAACTCAGGAAGGCTAAGATAGATGCTTGAACCGCCGCGTAATTTCCGATTCGATGCGAAAGGAGAAGAGGGGAGAATAACAAGATATTTTTTATCCACTGTTTGATGCGGAGCGTCCGCAGAATGGCTTTGAGGGTTGTTTTTTGCGAGGGGAAGACTAAGCCTAATGCCGTCTGCCGGGCAACGCGTCGGATGAATCTCGGATCCGAGCTTACGACGTGAGCGATGGCGGCTTCCTTCCAAACCGGGAGGTCTTGGGTCGAATCTCCGATATATTCAAATACGCGTCCGGAAGCGTGAAGCTTGATGGCGGTACGTTTTGCTTCTGCGGAGAGGTTCACTCTTCCGTCGCTTGCGAGAATAGCGGAGAACAGTCCGAGATGGTCGGCGATCGGACGGGCGGTTTCATGTGCGGCAGCCGTCGCGAGAATGAGTTTGCGGCCTTCGCTTTTTTTGAGGCGCAAAAATTCTACTACCCCTTCATGGTAGAGGAGGTCGGCCGGGTTTAAGCGGGTCTTTTGGGCGATGCGTTGCTTGAAAGAGGCTTTTCCCTGCAGAAGCCAAAAAGGGATGGCTAGTCCCAGGAGCGGGTTGTGTTTTATGGCTATCGCCAAGGATTCCCAAAGCGAATCGGTGCGGAGAACGGTATTATCCAAATCGACGTAAATAAGCTCCGATCCGTGGAGTGTGCTCTGATTGCCTAGGCTGGTCCCGGAAGGTATCATTGTCCTCGATGAAATTAGCCTAGCGAAACACGCAGGTCAATATATTTTATATGCAATCCAGACGTATTCCGGGATGGGCGGTATGGGGCGTTTTGGGCGTCATTTTGGCCGCCGCTGCCATCTGGCGTTTCTATCTGGCGTCGCTTCCACCGGAGATCCTGGTGGCGCGCGGATATCTGGACGACGGATTCTTTTATCTCCGAGTGGCGCAGCAGATTGCTACCGGCCATGGATCGACCTTTGACGGCATACACATGACGAACGGCTACCATCCGTTATGGATGGGAGTATTGGTTGTATTGTATTATTTATTCCCGCATTTTCACGGCAGCTTTTTTACGGCGCATATGGCAGTGCAGGCGCTGCTGGGAATTCTGACCTGTATTATCTTGTGGCGCACGCTCTCGCTCTTTACGTCGAATCCGTGGATACGCGTTATCGGAACCGCGTTATATGCGCTCAATCCGCGCGTGATTTATATGAGCCTGGGCGGCATGGAAACGTCGCTGTATCTCTTTCTCCTGTCGCTCGTTTTGTACCAGTTTTTTACCTGGGTTAAGAATAAGCAGCAGCCGCCGCGTTTTTATCTGTTGATGGGGCTATCGGGGGCTTTGCTGTTCTTGACGCGTACGGATGCGATCGTTCTCTTGGGCGTTTTATTGGGCGTTATGTGGTGGTTGGATCGGTCGCTGTGGGGAAAGAATGGATTGCTGCTGGCGGCGCCTACGGCGGTTGCCGGTTCTTTATTCGCCGGAGTGAATTGGTTCTTTTTCCATTCCCTTGTTCAGGTAAATGCGGTGGTTCCCGCATTTGAGGAACATCGTCTGCTGGGTATTCCTCTGGTTCCGAAAACGCTTTCTGATTTGTTCTGGTCGATCAAGCACGGATTGTTTTTTGTGAAGTCGGATCTGATCGACCGTTCGATTGTTCTCGGGATGCGTGCTCCGCTTTGGGCGGTCATTGGAATGGCCTTGGTCTTGTTCGGTCTGCGTTCACCGGAACATGGTCCTAAAACCTTCCGTCAGAATTTAAAGATGTTTGCCTATCCAGCGGCAGGATTCTTTCTCCTGTTCTTCCTGAATTCGTTTCTCCGCTTCTATAATCCGGAGTATTATTTCGCGCCGTGGAATTACTTGGCAGCCATCCTGGTTGGAATGGTTTTTGAGGCCGTTCTGCAATTTGAATTAAAATACGCGAAAGTTCTTATTCTCGTTTTGACGGCTTGGGCTGGATTCTGTTTCTTTCTTACGTATCGCGAGACGTATCGTCCCGTGGTTGCCGCGCAAAATGGCATGTATGCGACCTATTTAGCGGTGACATGGGCAAATGAGCATCTGCCGGAAGGAGCGCGCATCGGATCATTACGACGCGCAGGCGTGGCCTCTTATTGGAGCAAGAATCCGGTAGAGAATCTGGATGGAAAAATTAATAATGCCGTAGCCGCCTATAAAGAGTCCGGCACGCTGTTTGATTATATGAAGGATTCCAAGATCGAATACTTCATCGAGCATGCAAAGAAGTTCGATTATCTTTTTGCCGCCTTCGCGCAAAATTCCTCTGCCAAAGCAAAACTGGAATTGCTGTATCTTCCGGATGATAAAACCTTAAATGGAGCGCCTCCCATCGCGGTCTATCACGTTACGTATCAATAAGAATCGCTAGAACGTATTGTTGTAGAGCTTGCGGAAGTGATTTGCCCGTTTTACGGCAAAAGGGACGCGGTCGAGCGTGGTCATGGGGCCGATAAACATTTCGCGCAGAAGACGAAAACGCAGCGCGTCTTTCAGCAGGATCTTTTTTTCTTGAGCCGTTAATCTGCGTCTTGATTCGTAGCCTTTCAAAAAGGAAGACAGAAGTTTTTTGTCGAGTTTATTTTTTGGGAAACACCACCAAATAATCGAAGTCGTGACATCGTGGATTAGGGCGCCTTCGTAAGCATTGTCGAAATCGAGCACGCCAGACAGCGAGCCGTTTTTGACCAAGGTGTTTTCCGGTTTAAAATCCTGATGCGTCCAGCCGGTCGGAAGATGTTTTGGGAATTCGCACTTGCTCAGCTCGCTTTCGATCCAAGAAAGGAATTCATCCGATTTGGGATACCGCGCCCGTTTGAATTTCGGACGCCAGACACGAATCAGTTTTTTGATATCAGCCGGATCCCAGCGTTCACGCGTACCAATTTGTTTACGAGAAAGAAATTGTTTGTGAATCTCGCCCAGACGCATCCCGACCTCACGCATGAGGCTCGAAGTGGCCTTGGTGGCGGTATGACCTGGCAAAAGCGGGTATAACAGGCTGTGCTGTTTTTTGGTTGGAACGGGATTCGGACAAGGGAAACCGGTATCCGCTAAAACGGAAAGCATGATGCGTTCCATATGGCCGCGATTCTTTTTGGGAGAGCGCGGCAGGCGGTACACCATGAGTCCCAGATCGGTGTCTACGCAAAAATTGAGGTTCATGACCCCATTTTTGAATGCCTTGATTTCTCCCGCCTTTACGGGGTATTCTCCGGCTATCAATTTCCGTATTTTTTGCGGATGTAAACGATGTTTCATGGCCGTATGAGCGAATTAACCGGGGTATTGATGGCAGCGGGTATGGGCTCGCGTCTTTTGCCGTTTACCGCCGACCGACCCAAGGTTTTGGTCGATATTGGAGGATCGACTCTGCTCGCTTGGGGCGTTGGATTTTTACGTGCGGCCGGCTGCGAAAAAATGGCAGCCATCGGCGGTTATCATTATCAGAAATTTGCCGAAGAAGCAATGCGTCTCGTGCCGGATATCCAGCTTGTAGAAAATACGGAGTATCGTCTCCAGAACGCGGTGAGTCTGGGAAAACTTCTTGAGACAGTACGGGGCGATCTGCTTTTGATCGATATTGATTTTGTCCGATCAAAACGTTTGGCGAATAGGGTAGCCGGTACGCGCGAAGAGACGACGCTGTATGTCGTTGACGGTCCGCCAAAAGAACAAGACTCGATGAAAATTCAATTTGATCAGAACCGCCGTTTGATTGATTTATCGAAAACGCTGGAGACATTCGATGCCACTTCCGCCGGATTGTTTTTTCTTCCGGAAAAACGCATCAACGAAATGAAGACCGCCGTGAAACAGGCGATCGATGAAAAGGGGGCGAAGGAGGCACGCTTGGAAGATGCTCTGCGCCTGTTAAATCATGCTGCACCCGTGATGACGGAGAATGTGGGGGAACATGATTGGGCGGAAGTGGATACGCCAGAAGATAAAGCGGCGGCAGACGCGTATGTTGCAGAGCATCGCGCCGAACTAGTCGAACCGGCCACATGAAGAGCTTTACCGTTTTTTTTGCGATTGATCGCGGGCTCGTGGCCCGTAATATTTTACGTTCGGGCGTGCTCGATAAGCTTCTCGAACAGCCGAATACGCGCGCGGTCATTTTGCTGCCGAAGAAGGCCGAAGGGATTCCGGCTTATCTGCATGAGGAGTTTTCTGATCCGCGGATTTTCTTGGAGGAAGTTCCGGAGCGCCGCGATTCGTTCTGGCTGGTAAATGTCTGGCTTCCGGTGGTAAATAATTTTGTCTATACGGATTTTACGGACATGCTCGCGCGCGACGGCAGCGGCAAAGTAAAACCGGTACCGAAGTGGCGCTATCCGATGCATTCGCGCCTGTATCGTTTTTTGTCGAAGTTCAAATGGCTGAAATCTCTTACCCGAGAACTGGATTTTTGGTTATTCCGCGCCAAGGGATTTGAGGCGCTGTTTAAAAAATACGAACCGTCCGTCATGTTTTGCGGCTCGATCGTCTCCAAATATGATGTTGCGCTGTTGAAGGCGGCGCGCAAGTTCGGCGTACCGACGATCGGGATGCAGAAGGGCTGGGATAATCTCCAGAAGCAACTTATACGTCATGTGCCGGATCGTTTTTTGATTCAGAATGCGCTGATGAGCGAAGCAGCCGAAGAAGTGCAGATGATCGATGCGTTGCGCATCCAGGTTGTCGGGTTCCCGCAGTTTGATCCGTATGCGAATAAACGCATTTCGGGGAATCAGGAAGTGAAGACGATTTTTTTTGGTTCGGAGGGATTATGGACGCCGCAGGATGATCTTCTACTCGAGAAAATTATTCAGTGGCAGGAGAGGGGCGCGTTTCCATTCAAGACCCGGATCATCGCGCGCCCGCACTTCAGCAATATCCGCAAAGGGCTATATGACCGTTTCAAAGGCAAGCCGCAGGTGTTTATCGATGACGGTTATCGTTATGGAACTTATTTTTCCGATGCTTGGGATCCGTCCAAACAGGATTACCGCCACTTTGTAGATGAATTATGCAGCTCGGATGTAATGGTGACCTATGCGTCGACACTTTCTTTGGATGCGGCGTGCATTGATTTGCCGGTGATCAATATTACGTACGGATCATTCGAGAAAGATGGAAAAGATCTAACCTCCAATCTTTACAAAGCCGACCATTATCTGCCGGTCGTTGAATCGCAGGCGGTTGAAATGACGGATACGGATGAGCAGCTCAGAGCCGCGATCATCCGTTCGATAGAGGAACCGTCCTATCGCGCCGCAGGCCGAAAGAAGCTGCGCGATACCATGTGCGGCATTTTGGATGGAAAATCCGCAGAGCGTATTGCCAACCATATTTTGTCGTACCGCGTATGATTTCCATCGCTTGTCCCCTTTGCCGCTCGAATGATTTCCGCGTGGTTGCCACGAAGGCGGATTATTCGACGGATCTGACAAACGTCCTGTGCCGACAGTGCGGACTCGTGTATACGAATCCGTGTTTAAGTCCGGAAGAACTACAAGCCTATTACTCCGGAGAATTTATCCAGGGACGCCATAATATTTCCACGGTTGAAGAGGCGCGCGAACGGGCCAAGCGGAAGGGAAGCGAGAAAAAATATTCTGCTGAAGGATTAAAAGAGGGCCTGATAAAAGACTCCCGCGTATTGGAGATCGGATGCAGTTACGGATTTTTACTGAAGGTGGTGCGGGATGCGACGGGCTGCCAGGTTCAGGGAGTTGAACCGTCGCAGGTATCTGGATTTTTTGCCGAGCAGGAATTTGGAATTCCCGTATTCCACGGGTCGGTCGAACAATACCTCGCTTCGCCGAACGATGGTCCGTACGATTTGATTATTATTTATCATGTCCTGGAGCATTTGGCTGATCCGGTGGCCGATCTTAAAAAATTACGCGAACGTTTGGCGGATCATGGACGCTTGTATGTCTGCGTTCCCGATGTGACGCATCTGCAGGAGCCGCCAGAAAGTTTTTTTCAGGTTCCGCATCTGACAAGCTTTTCGCCATGGAGCTTGTCGCAGGTACTCGCGAATGCCGGATTTAAGCCGCAATCAATCCAGCGAAAACTGATGGCGCCGAAGAATGGTATGGAGATCTATTCGGTCAAAGGCCATAGCTATGCCGCTGATCTTGGTTCCGAGTTCCAAATCGGAAGAGGGGGAGCGGCGGTTATTTGGCAGATACGAAAAGCGCGCATGGTCTACGGATTGTTACGCGGAATCAAATCCGTTTTGAAGCGGATTTTACCGAAAGCGATAATCGACGCCGTGTCTGTGAAAGCGCGGGGAATGGTGCGTACGGTGTTTGACCGCTGATCACTAGCAGTACATACTTTTTCCGCTATGGGCCTGGCTTTCTATAACGCGCAGGAAATTGCCGAACGGCATGATGAGATTCAAAGCGCGCTGCGCCATCAGCCGGCGTGGTGTTTGCGCGACGGTCTCATTAAAGAATGGCTGAAGGCCTTGCCAAAAGATGCCAAGATTACCGATTTGGGCAGCGGCATCGGCGAGATGGAGCGTCAGATTTTTGGGATGGGATTCACGAATGTCACTTCGGTGGATATCGACGAATATATCGATCGGGGACTAATCGGAGGAAATCCGCATTTTGTAAAAGCGAATCTTTCTACGGACCGTATCGATATTCCGGATGAATCGCAGGATGTCGTGCTCGCGACGCAGGTGTTTGAGCATTTGGAGAATCCATGGCATTGCGCGCGCGAGATGGTGCGTATGTGCAAACCGGGCGGATTGATTATTGTTTCTATTCCGGATGCGTTAAGTTTTGCGAACCGCGTCAAATATTTTTTTACTGGAGAAATCGACTCGTACGGGATTACCAACAATCATATTTCCACCTTCACCAAATCCACGTTTGCCTTGCTTTGGCGCGGGAAGACGGAGGTTATCCGCCGTGATTACGGCGAAGGATTTATCCGCATTCCATTTACGGGACGCAAGCTCCGTTTCAGCGGCAAGTCCCTGCTGGGGAAATGGTTTACGCGCAAAACAGCCTACGTGATGCGTAAGAAATAAGGATATGCCGGTAAAGATTGCGATCATGGGAACAGGAATGGTCGGCGGAGCTGTCGATCGTTATTTTAAAACGCAGGCTATCGAAGCCGGATTGTATGATCCCCCGAAAGGATTGAATGATCGTTCGGTGCTGGGAGAGGCGGAGGTTATTTTTATTGCCGTTCCGACGCCGTATTATTTGGACGGCTCGGGATTCGATGAATCCTTTTTACGCGCGGCGATCGAGGCTATTCCTCAGCCGGGAAAAACCATTGTATTAAAGTCCACCATTCTTCCGGGAACGACGGAGCGTATGCAGGAGGATTACCCTACGCATCGTTTTTTGTTTAATCCGGAATTTTTAACCGAGACGACGGCCGACCGCGATATGCAGTTTCCGAATCGGCAGATCGTGGGATATACCGCCATAAGCCGTAAAGATGCTGAGCTGGTTATGGGATTGCTACCGCGTGCGCCTTTTGAACGTATCGTGTCTGCGACGGAAGCGGAAACGGTAAAGTATTTTGGGAATGCGTTTTATGCCCTGAAGGTTGCTTACGCGAACCAGATGTTCGACTTATGCCAGAAGATCGGCGTTGATTATGAAGCAGTGAAGGAGTGCGCGAAAGCGGAGCCGTGGATGGGAACCCATCATTGGGAGATTTTTCATAAAGGTTATCGCGGATATGGCGGCAAATGTCTTCCAAAAGATACGCGGGCGATCGTGCAGCTGGCGAATCGCGTGGGAGTCGATCTCGGATTATTGAAAGAAGCCGAGCGTTACAATAATGAACTCGGCAAATCGCAAGGGTTGAATATCCAATGGGAAGAGGGAAGCCCGAAAAAATCCTAGGTTCCCTGACGGCGCAGCATAATGCCGATGGTGCGCAGGATGATCAGCGTATCAAGAAATAATGAGCGGTGTTTGATGTAATACAAATCGTATTGAAGTTTTTTCAAGTTGTCCTCAATGCTCGCGTTTGGAGTGAGAAACATGACCTGGGCCCAGCCGGAAAGACCCGGACGCGTAATGTGGCGCAGGGCGTAATAAGGCATGCGATCCTCGAGGGGGCCGGTAAATTCGGGACGCTCAGGACGCGGACCAATGAAGGAAAGATCGCCTTTGATGACATTCCAGACCTGAGGGAATTCATCGATGCGCAGCTGGCGGATGATGCGTCCCCAGGTGAATAAGCGCGGATCGGTTTTGGCGTCGGAGGTGAATTGCGGACCGTTTGGTTCGCTCATGCCATTCGCGGAAAGCGCATGCATGGAGCGGAATTTGATGAGCGTAAATAGTTTTCCGGCTTTGCCCACGCGCGTCTGCTTAATGAATACCGGACCGGGCGAGGAGATTTTGGTAAGCGCGGCGACCACCGGAACAAGTAAAATGGTGATTAGTCCGATCGGAATGGACAGCAAAAGATCGACAATGCGCTTGAGGCTTTCGTACCATGTTTTTTCAGATTCTTTGAGATGCTGAAGGAACCAGGTTTCGCTGACATGCGAAAGAGGAATACGGCCGGTAGCGGCTTCCTCGAGTTCGGCGCGGTCGAGAATAGTGACCGGCGTGTAAAGAGATTTGTAGAGCTCGCGTTTCAAGTCCGGATATTCATCCACCTTTACTCCGATGACCACGGCGCTGATCTGTTCGTTTTTCAGGGCTTCGGAATAATTCTGCAATCCATTCAGCCATTTGATTTCTGAGTGACGATAGGAATCGCCGCTCGTTGCGATTGCGGCAACCAGTTCCATGCCAAGCGAGCTTTGACGCAGGAGCGCGTCTACACGCTGGACTTCTTCGGCTGGACCGACAAATAAAACGCGCGTGCGGTTAAAGACGGCCGGAATCAAGCGGCCCGCACCCAGCCTCCATGCGTATCCGAGCAGAAGGCTCAGGGAAAAATGAACGAGAAGAATGACGCGCGGAGTGATTCCAAAGAAGGGGAGCAAATAAAAGAATCCAAAGCCGATAACGAGATTCGCGAGCATGCCTTCCACATAGGTGCGGAATAGGCGTACGGGTTCACGCAGTAAACTCAGGTTGTATAAACCCGCGATATAAAAACAGACAACCCAGACAAGGGCGAGGATGCTGAACGGAAGAACATTGTCTTCCCAGCGACGGGCATCGAATCCGCCGTAACGAATCCACAGACTTAAAAACAAAGCGATTTCAAAGGTGATGAGATCGCCGAAGAGGATAAGGAGGGCTTTTAACCGCTGAGAACCGATCATAGGGTAGAGGAATGGCGGTTTGGTTGCGGCTACTGTAAACTTCGGTCAATCTTGCTGTCCAGCCCATGTCATATAATTATCGCCTCCTACGAGGACTCTCTCAGAGCTTAGCCATTTTTTTGGGAGTATTGAGTTTAGCGGCGCCAGCCTATGCTGCGGCACCGAATGATCCTTCTTATGGCCGTCAGTGGTATTTGAAACAGATTCAGGCTGAGGAAGCCTGGAAAGTTACGCAAGGAAAACCTGAGGTTACCGTGGCATTGATCGATTCTGGGATCGATATCTATCATCCGGATCTGCTAGATGCGTTTTGGATTAATCATGGAGAATTGCCCGGCGATCACATCGACAATGATCAGGACGGATTTGTGGATGATGTGATGGGTTGGAATTTTACGCGAGGGAACGGCGATGTGCGTCCGAGCGGGAATACAACGACTCTTGAGGAAGTATGGAGTCACGGAACCGCGATGGGAGCCTTGATTGCCGCACGTCAAAACGATCATGTGGGAATTTCTGGATTAGCGCCGCGCGTCCGCTTGATGCCGCTGGTGGTTTTGGATGGAGACGGATACGGCAATATGGAGCAGGCCACGGAAGCGGTCCGTTATGCGATCATGAAGCATGCGGATGTGATTAATTTGAGTTTGGCAGGATATGAACCGGACGATGAGCTCACTCAAGCTCTCTCTGATGCGGAAGCGGCAGGAATCGTCGTGGTTGCGGCTGTGGGAAATGATGCGAATCCGGAAGGAACGGATGTTGGAGCGGTTCCCGTGTATCCAGCCTGCAGCGAGGATACGAAGCATTCGGTGATCGGCGTTTCGGCGACGGATGTGCTTGATCAGCATGCGGCCTATACCAATTATGGGGCGGCGTGCACCGATATTGCCGCGCCCGGGTTTGATTTGTTGTCGGCGAGACCATCAAGTGAGCCGCCGGGATCGAGCGTTACGAATACGGAATTTTACATTGATCATTTATCCGGAACGAGCCTGTCGGCGCCGCTGGTAAGCGCGACGGCCGCTCTTATCAAGAGCGTTCGTCCTCAGTGGACGCCCGCGCAAATACGCGATCGCCTTTATTCCACAACCGATTTAATTGAAGAAGCGATTGGACGTGGACAAGTCGGGAAGCTCGGACATGGTAGACTGAATGCCGGAAACGCCTTGAAAGGCTTATGAAGCATTGGTGGCAAGTGATGAAGTTTGTGGTGGTTGGCGGTTTGTCCTTTCTCATTTCGATCGGGACATATACGCTGCTTACCCGCGTAATCGCTCCGGATGCGAATCTGGTGCTGATGAATTTGCTGGGAAATATTGCCGCCATCATTTTTAATTTTTTTGCCCATCGGGAGTGGACGTACGATGTACGCGTCCGAGACCGCAGCCATCATCATATCTGGAAGTACGGGATTATCGTCGCCACGGCTACGGCGATGCAATCGCTGCTGTTCTGGTTGGGTACGCATGTGATCGGTATCTATGATGTGCTGTCTGCGGTCATCGCGGCGATTATCTGCGCCGGCTACACCTTTATCGCGCATCGGTTATTCACCTTCGCCAAACATAAGAAGTAGCTCGTTTTGTGATATAATCCGGCCATGGCATCGCGCACCGTTTTTGAACGAAAGAATATCCTGGTGACCGGGGGAGCCGGTTTTATCGGATCGCATTTATGCGATGCGCTGGTGAAAGACCACCACGTGATCTGCATGGATAATTTTTCTACCAGCACGGTGGCGAATATCGAGCATCTTTTACAGAATCCGAATTTTGAATTCATCAACCACGACATTACGCAGCCGTTTGATTTGGCGAGCTATTCGGAACTCGAGCGCTTTAAGATTAAATTCCAGGGCATTCAAGAAATTTATCACCTGGCCTGTCCGATTTCGAAACGTCATTTTGAACAATTTAAAATTGCGACCGTCCTCACTAACTCGATTGGAATGAAGCATGTCCTGGATGTCGCGGTCGCGAATCAAGCGAAAGTCATGTATGCGTCTTCGTCCGTTTTGTACGGACCGAAGCGTGATAAGGCCTATGTTTCGGAAACGGACCCGTGCATGATTGACCACCTCACTTCGCGCGGTGCCTATGACGAGGGCAAGCGTTTTAGCGAAGCGATCCTCCAGACGTATGCGGATGTTTATAATCTTGATGTAAAAATCGCGCGTATTTTCCGTACCTATGGAACGCGCATGAAATTGTTCGACGGAAACCTGCTGCCCGACATTATCAATAACGCGATCGACGGGACGGATATCGAACTCTCAGCGCCCGAAGATGCCAAGATCAGCATGTGTTATGTTTCGGATGCGATCGACGGCATGATCCGACACATGAATACTCCGGTGGATATTACGGTGGTGAATATCGGCTCGGACCAAGACATGTTTTTGTCGAGTATTGCGGCGATGGTTACGAAACTCGTGGATTCGCCGTCGCGTATCCGTTTTCAATCTTCCAGCCAGATGTTCCAGGAGCCGGCGCTTCCGGACCTTACCAAAGCACGCCAGGTGCTCGGATGGATTCCTTTGGTGCGCGTCGAAGACGGCCTGCGCCAGATGATCGAGTACGCCCGCTCAAAACGTCAACAACAAAATGTCTTCTAATATGGCCGACAAACCTGTATTCGATAAAAAGAATGTTCTCGTGACCGGCGGAGCCGGATTCATCGGGTCGCATTTGTGCGAATCGCTCTTGAAGGATGTACGCGTGATTTGTCTGGATAATTTTTCGACCAGCCAAGAATCGAATATCGATCACTTGCTCAAGAATCCGGATTTTGAGTTCATCCGTCACGATATCAGCCAGCCGTTCGATCCGGAGGCGTTCCCGGAACTTGCCCGTTTTAAGACAAAATTTCAGGGCATTCAGGAGATTTATCATCTTGCTTGTCCGACGAGTCCGAAAAAGTTCGAACAGCATCGCATGCAGACCTTGTATGCCAACAGTTTAGGCATGAAGAATGCCCTGGATTTGGGCGTGCGCTACAAAGCTAAGGTGCTGCATGCCTCGACCTCGACAATTTACGGTCCGCGTCCGGCCGATGGCCATCCGTTCCAAGAATCGGAATTTGGTGCCGTGGATTTGCTTGGTCCGCGTTCCTGTTACGACGAAGGCAAGCGGTTTGCCGAGTCGTGCTGCGCCACTTATAAACAGGTTCATGGGCTTGATGTGCGCATCGCGCGCATTTTCCGTACTTATGGTCCGCGTATGCCGTTATTTGACGGACAAATGGTTCCGGATTTTATCACGAATGCCCTGGACGGAGTTGATCTCGAGATCTTTGGGGATGAGACATTCCGTACTTCGCTGGTGTATGTCACCGATGTCGTTGACGGCATGATTAAGATGATGGCGACTAATGAAGATATTGGTCCGGTGAATTTGGGAAGCGATATTGATGTGCCGCTAGTTGATGTAGCGAACCGCATTTTGGAAATGACCGGTTCCACGTCCAAGATTACGTTCAAAGGCGAATTGTTGTTCATGACCCAATTAGGTTTGCCGGATTTAACCAAGGCTAAGGAAAAGCTGGGCTGGATTCCGCTTATTACGCTGGATGAGGGTCTGAAAAAGGCCATAGATTACACGATTGCGAATAAGTCGCTCTTGAGTTTTAAGACATTTTGAGGCTAAGCTCAGCGGGTGAAGACGATTGCCGTCATGCCAGCCTATAAAGAGAAAAGCCGCATTGCTGCGGCTATTTCCGGTATTCAGCCGCTGGTGGATCAGGTGGTGGTGGTAGATGATGGATCGGAGGACGGGACGGCGGAGGAAGCGCGTAAAACCGAGGCTAAGGTGTTAGTACATTCCATTAATCGCGGACAGGGAGCCGCTTTGAAAACAGGAACCGAGGCCGCGTTGAAATTGGGAGCGGATATCATTGTCCATATCGACGCCGACGGCCAACAGGACCCGCAGGCGATTCCGAAACTTCTTGAACCGATTAAGGAAGGAAAAGCAGACGTCGTATTTGGATCGCGTTTTATGGGGATTGCCCCCGAGGGTATGCCTTTGATGCGCCGGATGGTTTTGCAATTTGGGAAATGGTTCAGCCAGTTTGTTTTGGGAATTCCGCGTAAAATGACGGATCCCCAAAGCGGATTACGCGCGATGACGGCCGAGGCGGCGCGTGCGATTCATTTCAAACAAGACCGCATGGCCCATTGTTCTGAAATTCTTCGTTTGGTGACGCGTTCAAATCTGCGCTGGATGGAAGTGCCGGTGCGCGTCTCCTATACTGCGGATACGCTGGCAAAAGGAAATCAGACCTCGGATGCATTTAAAATCGTCTGGCATCTTTTGCTCGGATTATTTCAATAAACTATTATGTTATTCCAACTTGTCCTGAGTGCGGCGTTTCTTGCGAGCCTGTGGCTGGTATGGCGCCGCCGCCGTCAGAATGCGGTTACAGGAGCGGTCGTATTCCTGTGGACTCTGGGCGTTATCGGCGGTTTGGTCGTGACGTGGTATCCGGACACGGCAAGTTTTATTGCGAATCTCGTCGGTGTCGGACGCGGTGCGGATTTGGTCGTCTATCTTGCCATCGCGCTCTTATTTGTCCTGGTATTTCAGTTACATGTGTCCCATGTGCGTCTTGAGCGCGAACTTACCAAGATTGTCCGCGAGGAATCCTTAAAGGAGGTATGAGAGTTGCGCATCTGGTGTGCGAAGCGCCGCCGGAACTTGGCGGCATGGGAAAAGCGGCTTTGCGCGAGGTCGTGGGTTTGCGTGCGCGCGGAATCGAAGCCAGCTTAATTGCTCCGGAAGCAAGGATGGAAATCGGACAGCAGCCCTCTTTTGTCAAACGATTGAACTATATTTGGCGTATTGGGAACGCCTCCACGCTTGAGGGTTGGGCAGATTCGGTAAAAGATGTGGACATCGTTCATCTCCATTATCCTTTTTATGGAACGGGCGAATTTGTTCTGCTCGCTTCTCATAAATTGCCGCCGGTTGCCGTGACCTATCATATGGATGCGACCGCGGGGGGAATCCGCGGATTATTGTTTACGCTTGAGCGATTCTTTTTTCAGTCCATGCTCCTTAAGCGCGCCAAAAAGATTTTAGTTTCATCTTTTGATTACGCGAAACATTCGTCGGTGGCAAAAACCTTTAAACAGAATCCCGACTTATTTGTGGAGAATCCGTTTGGAATCGACACGCAGATGTATTCGCCGGGCCCGGCCAAACGGGTGCGTTTTGCGGTGCCGGAATATGTTCCGTGCTTCGCGTTTGTCGGAGGATTGGATACGGCGCATCAATTTAAAGGAATCGATATTTTATTGAAAGCGATGGCGATGATCCCGGAAGCCCATTTACTGATTGTGGGCGAAGGAGATCTGCGCGGATCCTATGAAGAGCTGGCACGAAAACTTGGAATTGCTTCGCGCGTCCATTTTTTGGGACGGGCGGACGATGCAACCGTGATTGATGCGTACCGCACCGCCGATGCGTTTGCGTTTCCGTCTACCTCGGCCGCAGAGGCTTTTGGATTGGTCGCGCTTGAGGCCCAGGCCTGCGGAACGCCTGTGGTTGCGACGGATCTTCCTGGCGTTCGTACTGTCGTTAAAGACGGCGTTACCGGATTCTTGGTAAAAACAGATGATGCGGAAGCCCTGGCTTCGCGTCTGAAACAAATCGCGTCGGATAAAGATCTGCGGGAACGTCTTTCCAGCGAAGCCGTAAAACATGCGGCGCATTACTCGCATGAGACGCATATCGACGGACTCGTGCGCGTCTATCAAGATATCCTGCGATGAAAATAGCCATCCTTGCGAATTGTTTTCCTCCCGAACAAACGGGAGGTGCGGCGCGTATTGCGGCCTGGCAGGCGGGGATTTTGGAGCAGGCCGGCCATAATGTGCGCGTTTGGAAGCCGTATATCAGTTGGTTTCATGAGCCGGCCTTTTCGCGCCTTATCCGCCACTTCAGCGATTTACTTCCGCGGACGAATGTCGTGAATGAGATCTTAGGATGGAATCCGGATGTTTTGATTACGCATAATCTCACCGGCTGCGGCTTTGGAACAGCAAGGGCGATTCAGAAACGCGGGGTGCGTTGGATTCATATTTTGCATGATGTGCAGCTGTTTGAGCCGTCGGGACGGATGGACCATGAATCCAAATCTTTTTGGAGAATCTTTTGGGCGTCTTTACGTAAATTCGCCTTTGGAAAACCGAACCTGACGCTTTCTCCGACGCGCTGGTTATTAGAACAGCATCAGCTCTACGGATTTTTCGCCGATCAAGCGGAAGTGCTGCCGAATCCTGCGCCGCCGGTGGCTTTTGTGATGCGCCTGCCATCTGAAAAGATCAAGCTGTTCATGGTAGGCGATACGAAAGAGAAGGGCGCGGAGTTTGCGCGGGCGTTCGTATCGGAAATGGAGGGAGCGCAGCTCGAAGTGGTTGATAAGCTCTCGAATACTCAGGTGATGGAAAAAATGAAAGAGGCGGATGTTTTGCTGGTGCCGTCGCAAATCGCGGAGAACCAGCCGACGGTTATTTTGGAAGCCGCGTCGGTCGGATTGCCCGTGATCGCCTCCGATATCGGAGGAATTAAAGAAACCTTGGGTGAAGCGGGAATTTTATGCGCGCCGAAGGATGAGGCTGCCTGGAAAAACGCGGTGCAGCAGATGCGCGACACGGCCGTGTATGCGGATTATGCGTCCAAAATGTACGAGCTCGCGCGCAAGCATGATATGCAGGCGTACGCAGAAAAATTGGCGGCGTTTATTCAACGTTGAAACGGAAAACGCGGACTGAACCATTCCCGAAATCGCGTTCATCAGCGGCCATAGAGGATAATTTTCCGGAGACATTTTCAAAGTCCCACCAGTAATCGTTTAGGACGATGTAAACAATTTTACTGTGTCCGAGCCGGGCCGCATCCTTGATGGCGTCAACCGAGGGGTTAGAGACAACCGCATCTAAGAAGTCTTGATAGAGCGGACCGCCCGTCGGAATCGGATAGAAAAAGACGTCGCCCTCATAGCGTTTGAAACCGTATTCTTGAACCGCGGCGGCACTAACGCTTTGATCGGCAAGAACGGTATAGACATCATTGGCGGCGTTTTGATCAATCCAACGCACGGCTTCAATGTCCGCGGAACCGACGCTCCAGCCGTGGCTTACGACGGCTGCATCATGACGCGGGAGAGCGTTATAGGCTTGAGCACCGGACCAGGCCCACGTGACACATAACACGGAGCACGTAACAAGGATGTGAAGACGTGAAATGCGTGAAAGAAGATAGGCGAAGCCGATTGAGGCGGGGAAGGCGGCGATCAGGCCGGCGATGATAAAGAGACGATCAGCGTAATTTCCGCGTTCGTAGTCGATTAAGAAGGGGAAATCGCCCGCCGCTTTTAAAACAAAGCCGCTGACAATCAATAAACAAGCGGCCGAGAAGAGCGCTATCCAAAACGGGCGGCGCTCTTTGTCTTTTACACAAGCGAGAACCGAAAGCGCGAGAGCGGCTGGAAGAATGAGAAAGGCGATCAAGCTCGACCAATCTTCCCAAAGGGCGACGCGGTTTTGCGGGGGAGAAAGTGCATTCCAGGCCTGGGTTAAAAGTGTTTTATCGACGAGACGCGACCAATCCCAAGAAACGGAATTGGAAGAGAATTGTCCGAGGATGAGGAAGGCGGCGGGAATGGATAAAGCGGCAAGAATGATACAGATTCCGGACAGAGTTTTTTGTCGGAAGTGGAGAAGCGCCATCCCCAAGCTGATAGCGGCAAAAGGCAAGCCGGCTAGGGGATGAATCGCGATTGACCAAGCGGCAAATGGCAGCCAGCTGGCTGGATGAATGTCTTCAGATAAAGCCAGGATGATGGAGATCAGGCCGATAACGTAAGCGAAGGATTGAGGAGTGGTTGCAACGAATGGCGCAAGCGGAAGCATCAGCAAGAACGCGGGGAGAGCGAAGGTTTGTTTTTTATGGCTCATCAATAAGAAGAACGGGATAACCGCCAAAACGAGCGGAACCAGCCAGCGGTCGATAGAGGCGAGTTCCAGGCCCGAGATGCGCGAGAGCCAGGTGGTGAAGACGTATTGGCCGATGTAATAAAAGGGTTTGGGATTGAGCGTGCCGGTTTGGAGAATGAGCTGTTCGCTTGCACGGTGCAGGAAGCCGTCAAAACCAAAACCGAGTTTATAAAGAGCCGGAGCAATGGTGACGATGCTAAAGGCGGTAAGGGAAGAGAGTGCAGCGACGGTTGTCTTGGAACGAGTTTTCCAAGCAGCGATTAAACTGGTGAGCCACAGCGAAGCGATGGCAGGGATCACCCAGCTCGGGAGATAGGGCCAAGGGGTGCGGATGGAGTCGGCGGTTGCGCGTCGGAAGGCGGCATATAAAATTCCAATACAGAATACGAGACCGATGGTGAGAAGCGGAGCAATCCATTTCCAATTCGGAACGGAGATTTTGAAGTCTTCGGCGTCAGGCGGCGTCCAGGCGAAGAGCATCATCATGAGCAGGAGCGCGATCGCAAGAGATCCGGCGTCCGTGTAGGCGCTTAAATGAAGTCCCGCGTAATAGAAAACGATTTGAACGAGAGATTGAACGGCAAAGAGCGCGAGCAAGCCCAGCCATTCACGTCCGGCTGAGCGGGGAGCGAGCCGTTCGCCAAAAATCCACGCGCCAATAATGTAGGTGAGGGCGGCAACCACTTTCCACGCGATGCTGCCGGGTAAGGCTAAACCGATGATTAAAACAGCCGCGGTTAGGCCGGCGGCGAGCGGAACATCTCGATATAAGCGGTTCATTGAATCTTAAGACTAACAAACTGGCGAATTCGTGGCTATTTTCTTCCGGATATCGTATGCTGTAGGCCAGATATGCTCATGACGAATGAGAATATCCGGTACTTTCCGCATGACCGGCTATTGCAGTACACGATACTCCAACTCGTGCCACGTTTTATTAAGCCGAATCATTTAACGATACTCCGGATCATTTTGATTCCCATTGTTCTCTATTTTTTCTGGGTTGAAAATTGGCCATGGGCTTTAGGACTATTCTTGTTTGCGGCGCTTACGGATGCCATGGACGGTTCGCTCGCCCGTACGCGTAAACAAATCACCTTGTGGGGTACATTGGCAGATCCGGTCGCAGATAAGTTGCTTATCGGTTCGGCGGTGGTGTTATTTGTCGCGCGCGAGATCCATCCGTTATTTGCCGTGGTGATTGTATTGATCGAGCTGTTGATTGTTATCGGAGCCCTGTACCGCAAGCGCCGCGGGCTGTATGCATCTGCCAATAATTACGGAAAAATCAAAATGCTCCTGCAGGTGACGGGAGTAGCCTTGCTGATTTTTGCCAAGCTGGCCGGATACTCCTTGGTTGTGCCTTTTGCAACGGCTACCCTGGCTTTGGCTATCGTGTTTGCGATTGTTTCCTTGCTGACATACAGTTCGTAACATGCTTTCGCTGATTAGACGTTTTACCCCTAAATTTGCGCTAGATCTCTATCACCGCGTCCTGGCTCAGACCGCGGCTATTTACTATGGGCATCCGTCCCGCCGGATGACGGTTATCGGCGTAACGGGCACGAACGGTAAGACGACGACGGCCTATTTTATTGCCAAGGCCTTGGAAGCGTCAGGCGAGAAAACCGGTTTGACCAGCACGGCGATCATGAAGATCGGAGATAAGGAATGGCTGAATAAAACCAAGATGACCATGCCGGGCCGGTTCTATCTTCAGCGGATGTTAAAGGAGATGGCGGATGCGGGATGCAAGTATGCGGTGATTGAAACCTCGTCGCAGGGCTTGGTCCAGCACCGTCATATTGGAATTGATTATAAGATGGCCGTGTTTACCAATCTCACGCCGGAGCATATCGAGGCGCACGGGGGATTTGAGAATTACAAACGTGCGAAGCGCCTGTTGTTTGAATCGGCTCCGATCGCGATCCTAAACGCCGATGATCCGTATGCGGAATATTATGCGACTGCTCCGGGTGTTAAGCGTACGGAATGGTATGGCATCAAGTCCGATAAGGGATTGCAGGCGACGGATATCCGTCTGAGCGCGAACGGATCGGATTTTGCCGCGGGTGAAGCGCGCGTCCGCTTGGGATTACCGGGGGAATACAATATTTTGAACGCGCTGGCGGCATTGGCGGTCTGCCAAGTGGTCGGAGTTGATTTATTCGAAGCAGCCCGCAAGCTCTCCGAGGTGGCGCGCGTTCCAGGACGTTTTGATCGTGTGAACGCCGGCCAGCCCTGGACCGTTATCGTCGATTATGCGCCCGAGCCGGAGTCATTCCGCCAATTATACAAGGCCTTAGAGACGACGCCGCGCCAACGCACCATTCATATTCTGGGATCGTGCGGAGGCGGACGCGACGTGGCCCGCCGTCCGGTTCTTGGAAAATTAGCCGCAGAACATGCGGATATCGTTATCGTTACCAACGAAGACCCGTATGACGATGATCCAAAGCGAATTGTGGACGAAGTCGCCCAGGGAGCCGCCGAGGCCGGAAAAATCGAGGGTCAAAATTTATTTAAGATCATGGATCGCCGTGAAGCTGTCTTTTTTGCGATGAAGCAGGCGAAGGAAGGGGATTTGATTGTTTTGACTGGCAAAGGCTGCGAGCCATGGATCTGCGTCGCCAATGGGAATAAACTACCTTGGGATGAGATCGAGACGGCTCGTCAGGCGATCGAATCTGTTTTGAAATAATTATGTTTTCCGTACGCGATGTCGTGCAGCTGCAGCCAGGCGAAATGATCGAGATGATCGAGCGCCGTTCGCTGTCTTCGGTTTCGCGCCAGCTCCTTCTTGGCGCGGCCTTAATTGCGATTCCGTTTTTCTTTTTGTTTTCTTTGCTGCGGGCGGGGAGCGCTGGCGCGATTGTTTTGTGTTTATTGCTTGCCGCGGGAATTGCCGCCGCCTTACGCGCCTTTATTATTTGGGATTCGCAGGTTTTGATCGTTACTTCGCGTCGAATTATTTCGGTGGAGCAAAAAGGCGTTTGGGAACGCAAGGTCCATGAATTGTCGGTGCCGGATGTGCAGGAAGTGAAAGGAGAGCGCCGGACCCTCCGTATAGAGGGAAGCGGATCTACCGCCACGATCATGGTGTCCAAGCTGCCAGGGGCTAAGGCTATTGCGGCCAAGGTCTCTGAGTTAAAAGCTGGTCAGAATGCCGGTTTCCGTTTGAAGACTTTGTAAGGTAATATATGGCTATGAACGGTCTAAAGTGGCCTTTTTTTGCGGCAGCCAGCGGTGTTTTGTTTTTTGCTGTCGGTGTTTCGACCGTACGCGAGACTTACCGCGAATGGAAAGTCGACCAAGAGATTAATCAAATGAAATCCGAGGTGGAGCGTCTTGAAGGACGTAAAATGGGGTTGGTCGAATTATTGAATCGTTTGGATTCCCCGGATTCGCTCGATAAGGAGGCGCGTACGCGTCTCGGGCTCGTGAAGCCCGGGGAGAAAGTGGTGATTTTGCGTGGATTGGACGGCACGGCGCCTACTTGGCAGGAGCATAGCGAGACCGTGGCAGATTTGCCGGCTCCGGATACGCGCACGAATCCGCAGCGTTGGGTCGATTATTTTTTCAAGAAAACAAATTAACGTATGAAGAAATTTCGTCTGAATTCACCGGTTACGATGGCGGCTCTTATTCTTGTCCTTGCGCTGATCCTGGGAGCGGGAACGGTTGTTTACGCTGCGTATGGAAGACATATGGAAGGACCGTTTATGCGAGCCGCCGTCGGCTGGTTACCGGCGGCGAAGGTTGGATCGCATGCGATTTCTTACGGCGAATATCTCGATCATGTAGAGGCAGCGTCAAAGTTCATCGCCATTCAAGGTCCGGCATCGGGATCGTCGGGTGTGATGAGCGATGATGACCGCAAGTCTGCGCTTGATCGTGCGGTACGTATCGCTGCCGTCCAAGAAATGGCGGATGCTAGAAAGATCGTGATGACGCCGCTCGATGTCCAGCACTCATTCGATCAGGTGATTTTGCAGGCGGGTACGTCTACAACTCCGGCCGAGTTCGATCAATATCTCCAGCAGATTTACGGATGGACGGAAGATGATTTCAAGCATTTTATTCTTGGTCCGGCTTTGCTTGAGGATGAAGTAAAGGCGGATTATCTCCGCGAGGGAAAAACGGAAGATGATTTCAACAAAGATCTGGATACGGCCATGAACGAGCCTCATACAAAACGCTTTGTCCGGTTCTAATAAAAATCCCCGCCATGGCGGGGATTTTTTATGGAGCCGATGGCCGGATTTGAACCGGCGACCTTTGCTTTACGAAAGCACTGCTCTACCAACTGAGCTACATCGGCGTGGAGCGGGTAACGGGAATCGAACCCGTCTCTAGTGCTTGGGAAGCACTCATAATAGCCACTATACGATACCCGCGTGGCTATTCGGGTTGTCCGATCGTGGCGGGATAATAACAGGCTCTTTTCTAGATGACAAGCAGGCAGGGGAGCATTTGCCAGTGTTCTGTTTTTGTTCTATATCTGTTCGTATATGGAGTTCCCGCGTTCTGAAAAACTGATTGCTCATGTGGACATGAATTCCTATTTTGCGTCGGTTGAGCAGCAGGCGAATCCGTTTTTACGCGGACGCCCGCTCGGAGTTTGCGCTTATCTGCATGAGTATGGCTGCGTGATTGCGGCATCGATCGAAGCGAAGAAGCTCGGAATGAAGGTCGGAATGACGGTTAAGCAGGCGCGCGAGGCGGTACCGAATGCCGTCTTTGTTCAAAATGATCCGCCAAAATATCGCGCGGTTACTTCGCGCGTGTTCTCTCTTCTTCACGAGATGACGGACCGCATGGAGCGTTATTCGATCGATGAAGCGTTTTTGGATTTGACCGGCTGGTATCGCGATGCAGCCGAAGCCTCGTTTGCGTTTTCGATCATGAAAAAACGGATTACGGAAGAAGTGGGCGAATGGCTGCGCTGTTCGGTCGGGATTGCGCCGACGCGTTTTCTCGCAAAGACGGCTTCGGATCTTAAAAAACCGGACGGGCTTACTATTATTGATTTTGAGAATCTGGACCGGGTACTTGCGCGGCTGGATTTGGAAGATGTGTGCGGAATTGGGCCGCGTCTGCGCAAGCGTATTGAGAAATTGGGATATCGCAACCTTATACAAGTTAAATATGCCCCAACCGGGAATTTGATCCGCATGTTCGGCGTATACGGATATTTTTTAAAAGCGAAACTTCACGGATTGGATGTGGATCATCTTGAACAGCAGGAGGATGATCGGCCGCCCAAATCGATCGGACATTCCTATTGCGTGCCGGAACGGGTCAACCGCGACGGAAAAATCGTGTCGACCCTGATGAAGCTGACCGAGCGTGCCGGACGCCGTATGCGTGCGCTCGGTCTCCAGGCGAATGCGATTTCGGTATCGGTGGGATTGAAGATGGACGGCGGACCAAAACCGCAGGGTCCGTTTTGGCGTCCATCCGCGGAGGCGGGCGGGACGGTCCATTTCACCTTTCCGGAACCCACGGACGATTCGTTCACCTTGATTGAAACTTCGACGAATTTACTTCGGGAATTGTGGCATCGAGAGAAGGTAAATTTTTTAGCCATCACCTTATTTGATTTATCCGTTCCTACGCGTCAGACGGCGCTGGATCTGCGGATGAGCGGTTTACGCGAGGCGATGCAGCCGGAGCGCCGCCAAGCGGTCTCAAAAGCGGTCGATTTGATCCGCGACCGCTACGGCCTGGAATCCATTGTTTTGGGGGATATGATGCGGTTGGGAGACGAGGCGCCGGATCGTATCGGATTCCGCAAAACCGAAGGGGTGGATATCGTCCAAAAATTGTGACAGGATCGAGATATGCGCTTTTGGCTCGACTATCTCGAGCGCCTGGATTGGGTGCTGCTGACCGCCGCGTTAACGCTCACGGCGATTGGTTTGATGGCTATTTACGGTATCGGCATCTCGCAGGAGCCGTCTAATCTGTTTTTGTTCTATAAGCAGATTACCGTGCTGACGATTGGGGTGATCGCGATCGCCGGATTGATTATTTTTGATTATCGCCACTTGAGATCGATTTCTTTATACGTGTACTTAGCGGGAGCGGCGGTGCTGCTATTGGTGGCGGTGTTTGGCGTGACCGTGAACAATACAACGGGTTGGTTTCGTATTGGATCGATCTCCTTTCAGCCGGTAGAAATGGCAAAGGTAGCGCTCACGGTGTATCTTGCGGCATTTTTTGTCCGACGCGGACGCGGACGTTTAAGCTGGACGACCTTTGGCATGAGTTTTGCGGCGACGGCTTTATACGCCGGCTTGATTATGCTGCAGCCGGATTTTGGATCTGCGATGGTGCTGTTTCTTATTTGGGGAGCGATGGCGACGTTTGCCGGATTGCCGCGCCGGGCGTGGATTATCCTGCCGCTCGTGGTGGTCGGAAGCGGATTGCTGATTTGGAATTTCGGATTGAAAGAATATCAGCATCAGCGCATTGAATCATTTTTGAATCCTGAACTTGATCCGCGCGGAGCCGGCTATAATGCGATTCAAGCGCGTATCGCGATCGGATCAGGGGGATTGTTTGGAAAAGGAATCGGCGAGGGCTCGCAGGCGCGTCTGCGTTTTTTGCCGGCAGCCGCTACGGATTTTATTTTTGCCGTGGTGGGCGAAGAAATGGGATTTGCGGGATTACTGATCGTTTTTTCCTTATTCGTATTACTGCTTATCCGCATGCTGAAGATCGGTTATGAGAGCGAGGACGACTTCGCCGCTTTATTACTGGTCGGGGTCGGAGCAATTTTTCTGGTGCATGTCTTTGTGAATGCGGGCATGAATTTGGGCATCATGCCGATTACCGGTATTCCGATGCCGTTTCTTTCGGCCGCAGCCTCGTATATGCTCGTAGTCTTTTTGTGTATTGGATTGGTTGAATCGGTCGCCGTGAGAAAACGCGGAACAGCCGACAGCGAAGCCGGCATCATGCTTTTCGAACATTAAGTTTTCTAGAAACGTTCGCTGGAGAGATACGCCTGCGGATCAAGAATGTTTACGCTCGCACGAACCTCGGTGCGGGTAATGCCGGGCAGATTGTCATACCAATTAATGCTGACGGGGGTGGTTTGTCCCGGTTTGATTTCGCGCTGAGTAATGGTGGTTACGCCGACCGGAGCAGTTCCGCGATAGAGAACAACGGTGAGATCAATATCCCAATACCCGTACGCAGAATTATTTACAAAATCAAATGAACTTTGACCGATGGTCTGCGTTCCAACGATAAGATCGCGCGCGTATTTGATGTCGTTGAATGAAAAATTGAGGCGCTCGTTTGCAAATGTCGCGTAATCACGATTGACCCAGGCTGGATCAACACGCATCCAATGAAGATTTTCTACGATAAGCGAAGCAGAACGGCCGGAGGCGCCTTCAAAACCGAGCTCGGTGAGATAGCGCTGGCTATTTGGAAGGATGAAACCGTGGCGCACCGGAGTTTCTTTTCCTCCAATGTTAAATTTGTAATCAAAAGAGGCGTACCACTGTGTATTGGCATTGCTCAGCTCGACCAGCATGTCGGAGCGATTGCCGGTTGTCTCAAAAACGTAGACCTGGGACGGCTGAATGGATTTGGGAGCGGATGCTTGCAGCCCTCCGACCGCGATTTGATTATTCGCAATACGGGCTGGAATGCGGGATTCGTAGGGATAGGAAATAGCGAGCCAATCGAGCAAGCCCCAAAGCACGAAGAGCCAGAAAATGACGTTCAGGCCGATGAGGCTTCCGAAGAGGATCTGTCGAAGTAACGAGCGGTTTCGGACCCAGAAAGAGGCGATTTGAAGCTCCTGCTCGGTCAAACCGGATCCGATGATGTGATCGTCGGCCATGGCGTCATAATACCACAGTTTAAGTCTTGACATGTTATTTGATTTTAACGCTCTAATCTGCTAAGATCTTGGCATTACGCTATGGCAAAAAACGAGGAAAAGAAGCCCAAATCTGGGGCCTACGGAGCAGAACAAATCTCCGTTCTTGAGGGCTTGGAACCGGTACGCAAGCGTCCGGGCATGTATATCGGATCGACGGGTCCGGATGGTTTGTTTCATCTGCTGCGCGAAATCGCCGATAACTCGTTCGACGAGGCCATGGCCGGCCATGCGGATCAAGTCGTGATCACGCTGCTTCCGGATGATAAGGTTTCGGTTTTTGATAATGGACGCGGTATTCCGGTCGACAAACATCCAAAAACAAAAGTTTCCGCTTTGGAAACGGTTTTGACCGTCCTGCATGCCGGAGGCAAGTTCGGCGGCGATGATTCCGGTTATAAAATTTCCGGCGGTTTGCATGGAGTCGGCGCATCCGTTGTGAATGCTCTTTCGGAGTATTTGGAGGTGATCGTCGAGCGCGATGGCGGCATGTATAAGCAGGAATATTCCCGCGGAAAGCCCAAGGGCGACGTGAAAAAAATCGGACCAAGCAAAAATCACGGTACGACCATTACGTTCAAACCGGACATCACGATTTTTAAGGAGGGTACGCGATTCGATTACCAGCGCGTCATCGATCACTATCGTCAGCAGTGCTATCTCACCAAAGGCATCAAGCTTGTTGCCATCGATGAGCGTGAACCAGGCCAGCACGATGCGTATGGGTTTTATTTTGAAGGCGGTGTCGAATCCTACGTACGCCATCTCAATCACAAAAAACAGCCAAAACACGAAAATGTTTTCTTTGTAGAGAAGCAGATCGACAAGGCCGAAATTTCTATCGGTTTGCAGTATACGGATGATTATCAGGAAACGCTGTACGCCTTCCTTTCCAGCACATTGGGATCCTAAGCTTAGAATTCCACGTGGACAAGTTGTCGCG